>Ga0268282_1000124_pt1 | contig 47496 bp, 38 predicted proteins | sample saktaG_12_FD_190133 | JGI IMG/M metagenome (GOLD analysis project Ga0268282, IMG submission 190133) | Saline water microbial communities from Sakinaw Lake, British Columbia, Canada - sak_2011_5_24_120m | ecosystem: Environmental > Aquatic > Non-marine Saline and Alkaline > Saline ...
TGAAGTTTTCTTTGAAGATTTTGAATCAGGAGCTCCTAGTTGGACTACCTGGGATGCAACAGCAACCCCTCCAATGTGGCATATTGATACTTATAATGCTTATGGCGGTTCCGGTATGTCCTGGTGGATGGGAGATCCTACTGTAAGTACAAATGGCGGTTATCTCGATCACTGGTATCAGGTTCTGGATACACCACCAATTATGTTACCTCACGATGGTAGATTTGTGCTATCATTCGAACAATTCCGTGCAATTGAAGATCCGTCAGGTGCAGCAGCTCCCTGGGATGGATGGGATGGTCTCAATGTAAGAATTCGCCTTGCTACTGAGGATTATGCCGATGCAGTAGTTCTTACCGATTGTACTCCTGCCTATAACTGTTCCAGTATGTACAGTTTCGGTTTTGAGCATGGTGAATGCCCTTCCGGTATTCCAGGTATTCCTGGATGGGGTGGTTCAACTGGCGGATGGATTTCAACCTCTATTAATATTCCAGATAGCTACTCTAGCGAAAATGTAATTATCAGCTTTGCCTTTGCTTCTGATCCTGCTTATTGCACTCTTGATAATCCTGCATTGATTGGTGTTTTTGTTGATAATATTGCACTTGCTTCATTCTATAATACCGGTGACGATGCAACTGGTTTTGATGCTTTCTCAAATGTTCCAGTTGGTGGGCAGCTCTGGCACATCTATGATGCTGCTGCAGCCCCTTCACCAACTCATGCTGCTGGTTGCTTTGATCCAGGAACCGGAACCTATAATCCCAATATGGATGATTATTACATCACTCCGGAATTTGATCTTCCATCTGGTGTAGATATTACCTGGGATGTTTTTCTGAAAAGTGAACTCGATGATGGCTTATTTCCGGATTGTGATTATCTCTATGTAGAAGTTCGTCATAATGACGGAAGTGGATGGAGTGCGTGGTGGTCAGTAAGTAATCCCACAGGTGATCCTAGTGGTGACAACTATGTATTTACTGTTAATTTTGATGATTGGACAGCCTTTTCTACGATCAACTGGACTGGGGGTGGTGTAGGTGCATATAGTGACCATTCAGTTTTAGGAGGGTGTACTGTTCAATACAGGGTAGGTCTCCACTCAAATGCTGATGATCCGACTACTTTCGGTTTCCGTGTCGATAACTTTCAGGTTATGGCTTCTCTTGATGTCCTACCTCCAACTAATCTCGTTGCCGACTACAACGAACAAACTGCTTTTGTTGACCTCGATTGGGATGCCCCGGCAGGATTGGGTGGCGATATGCAGTGGGATGATGGATCCTTTGAAAATGCTATTTACTTTACAGAGGGTACGGGTTATTTGGGCGCTTCTTTCCCAGTTGGTGGAGAATGTCAAATCTTGGAATTCACTGTATTCAGCTCAGATATAGCTGGTCCCACTACTCTTGGAGTGTATGAAAAAGATGGTGCTTCATATTCTGCGACTCCTACATATACAATGCCTATAACTACAAATGCAGGCGCAGCTTCTACATATAATGTGTCGGGTGATAACTGGATCGTCCAGAACAGTTTCATCATTGCTTTTGAATGCAGCTCAACAATTGATTGTGCATTAGATGAAACCAGCGTTCCAAGTGAGCATAGTTATGTTTTTACCGAGGGTGCATGGGCTACATGGGCAGATGTTGCAGCAGCAAACAGTCTTCCTGATGGAGAATGGGGTATTCGCTGTGTGTCAACATATGCAACAGTACAACCTCCAGACAGTTACAATGTATATCGTGGATTAGAGAGTGGAAACTATGATGATATTCCTGTTGGAAATACTGTTGACACCTTATTTACAGACGAAACAGTTGAAGCTGGTAATACCTATTATTATGCAGTAAAAGCTGTATATGCTGCAGGTGAAAGCCAATTCTCAAACGAAGCATCAGCATTTGTTGAGATCGCATCTGCTGTAGAATATGCATATGATGACGGCACAGCAGAAATGGGTTACCACGCAGGTGCAGCAGGAAACTGTCTTGCAGTTCGAATAACTCCTGATCAGTACCCTGTAAAACTTATCAGAATTAAATATTACCTCTGGGAAGTCAATATGCAGATTATTGTGTATGCATGGGATGATGACGGAGTAGATGGTCAGCCCGGCACTCAACTCATTGCTCCGATCTATATGATTCCGATAGCCGATCAAGTTGCCGGTGATTGGAACGTTATCACACTTCCCGATGATCCAAGATACAATATTATTATTGAGGGTGGCGATTTCTATGTTGGCTGGTTCGAACCTTCAGGCGCCAGCTTGATCGGTGTTGACACCGATGGAACTATCTATAATAGAAGCTGGCAATATGCCGGTGGAACATGGTGGGATTACAGTCAGGGTATTCCTCAGAATATGATGATGCGCGCAGTTGTCGATACGAATGTTATTGTTTCCAATGATGACGAACCTGTTGTCGGAACCTATCTGCTTCAGAATTATCCAAATCCTGTAAAGGGTTCAACTCAGATCAAATATGGAATTCAAAATCATAATGGACCTGTTGATATAAATATCTATAACATACTCGGTCAAAAAGTTGATTCCATACAAGGTGAAGAAGGTATCGCAATATGGAATCCAGGCGAACTTCCAAGCGGAATTTACTTCTATAAACTTAAAACAGCCAACTTCACTCAGACACGTAAGATGTTACTTATCAAATAATAACCCTGTAACAGATATAACAAAGTCCCAATCGTTCATTCGGTTGGGACTTTTTTTGTTAAATATTTGGAATAGGATGTTTCAGTTTTTTTTATTTGAGTCCACACTAATAAGCCAGATTTAATAAACGAGAAACCGTTAAAACGGTTAATGTTTTTTTGTTTCATTAACCACCAACTTAAGTTGGTGGTTAATAAGAAGATAGAAACTTTCAACCGATCCACTTGTCCCGTTAAATCCTTATTCATTTAACTGGGATCGGTTTCCAAATATTTGAAAATTTGTCTAACATATTTCTAATCATAACCTTTTTAGAGTAAAATCATATTTATTTAAAAAACGATGCCATTCCTCCCGATAAGTAGGGAATCGGGGATATATGAATCTTATAAGTTAATATTGAAACATAACTTGAACTGAACCTGATTTATCCAGAACAGCACAAAGGGTGAGGATTATTATTCTTCTATCTTATCTTCGATAAATGTTCGATGCAGGTTTGCAATTAGTTTGGAGGGAGTGATCGCTGCTTCTTCATATTCTTCAAGCAGAATATCAGCAACCTCGCCGTGAATGAAAGCGCTGACGCGTGCAGCATCATAAGGGGAAAATCCCTGCCCAAGCAAAGATACAATTATACCGCTGAGCACATCACCGCTTCCTCCGGTTGCCATACCCGGGTTGCCTGTAATATTAAAAGTAATATTTCCTTCCGGATCAGCGATTATTGAGGTGCTTCCTTTAAGAAGAAGAGTTACCTTGTAATTATGTGTAAATTCTTTCACGTATTTGAGCGTATCGCTCTTGATCTCTTCAATAGTAAAACCACTCAAACGGGAAAATTCCATTATGTGAGGAGTGAAAACATAGGGCTTTCCTGCAAGCTGTTTTAACGCATCTTTATCTCTCTCAAATGCATTGATAGCATCAGCATCAATAATTGTCGGCTTATTGTTCCGTGTAAGGAATTCCCGTACAAATTCTGCAGTTTCCTCATTTCGGGAAATGCCCGGTCCGATTGCAACAGCATCACAGAATTCGACAAAATCGAGTACTTCATCAAGTGCATCCAGAGAAAAGGTGTGCTGCTTTGTCTCTGTCACTCCTCTTGTCATAACTTCGAGCAGACTAACCTCAAAGATAGTATCTAAGCTCTTTGGATGTAGAAGTGTTATCAAGCCGGAACCCATTTCCAGAGCTGCTTTAGATGCCATAACTCCTGCGCCTGTCAAGCCGGGAGAACCCGCGATGATTGCGATCTTTCCATAATCACCTTTGTGTGAATTATTCCTTCTAAGAGGAAAATATTGCAGCACATCAGACAGAATTTCTGCTTGCGGGGGATTCTCCTCATAAGAAAGTTCAGGTATGCCAATATCAACGATATACATTTCTCCGCACAGGTCGCGTCCAGGATATAATAAATGTCCGTATTTCATATTTGCCATTGTGATAGTTACATCGGCATGAATTGCAACATTCGCGACAGTTCCTTTCTCAGCATCCAGACCGGAAGGTATATCAATCGCTACTATGATCTCGTCTAGTTCGTTAATGATTTCTATGAGATTTTTTCTGTAGCCCTTTACCTCTCCTTTTAGTCCCACACCGAAAAGTGCATCGATGATCACATCAAAATCATAGAACTGGTCGACTATCTTATCGAGATCCTCTTTGCATGAAATGTATTGAATTTCACAGTGCATTTTCTGGAGAATTGAATGGTTCTTGTTTGCAAGTGGAGAAAATTTCTCTTTATCACCCACAATATAGCAACATATATCGAATCCGTGATTATGAAGCCATCGAGCAATGACCATACCGTCTCCGCCGTTATTACCTGTACCGCAGATAACAGCCACAGAGTCAGTATCTTCCAGCACTTCCATTTCTATGATCTCAGCACTTTTCTTTCCTGCATTTTCCATTAGAATAATTGGTTCTACGCCGAATTGCTCCTGCGAAGTCTTATCAAAATATCTCATTTCTTCAGGACTTAAAATATACATATGCACCTCATTTATTCTTTTTTGGGAGCATTATCTCTATTGTAGTGCCCTCATTCGGTTCGCTTTTTGTTATATATATCTTACCGTTATGAAACTCTTCAATGATTCTTTTCGTCAAAGCAAGCCCCAAACCCCAGCCGCGATTTTTTGTAGTGTAGCCGGTATCAAATATCTGTTTCTGAGCTTTTTTTGGAATGCCACATCCTTCGTCCTTGATCTGAATATAAAATTTATCTCCCTTATCATAAGTGATGATGAAAATATTTCCGGATTTATCCTTCATTGCATCGATAGCATTCTTGATCAGATTTTCCAGCGCCCACTTGATGAGATCCGGATCAAAGCAGATGACTTTGTCTTCAGCACGATGGATGTAGTTAAGATTTACCTGATTGTTCGAACTGGGGATGCGGTCACGGAAATATTCAAGGGTTTCATAAATAGTCATTTCAATATTCGCTTCTTTTATCTGAATATCCGAGCCGACTTTTCCAAAGCGGGATGCGATCTTCTCAAGATAATGCACATCTACTTTCATGTTCTGAACGATATCTTCCATCTGTTGGATATCTTTGTACTCCGCCGTCTTTGATCTCAGTACTTCCAGCCATCCAAGCAATGATGTGATCGGCGTTCCGAACTGGTGAGCTGTCTCTTTTGCGAGGGCTACCCAGAGGGATTCCTTTTCCTGCTTTTTCATAATGAAGAGACCGGTAATTCCAACAGCAATAAAGAGGATCATTATGAAAAATTCAAAGTAGGGAAGGAACTTCAGTCTTTTAATTGTAGGGGATGAACTGTACAAAATTTTTGAGATCACCTCTCCAGTTTGAGGTTCTCTGAGAAGTATATAAGTCTCGTTCTTCTCCATATCAAAGGCAATTTTTTTCAACTTCTCTGCATTGATTTCCTGCCCAGAGATCTTTGATTCAATATTCTTCCAGTATTTCGGATTGTTCTGAACATCTGTAACGATGATCGGGAAATTTATCTTCTGAATAACTTCTGTGAGAATGATTTCCAGCAATTCGCTTTCAATATTGTCTTTTGTGGAAACTTCAGCAAACTGGGCATAGATTTTCGGAAATACTTCGAGCTCCTTGCGTACCTGCTGAAGAAGATTATTCGAATAGATAACAAAGGAAAGTATGATAATGATGCTTCCGATAATAAAGTAGGACTTAATAAATGTCAGATTATTATTGCTATTCTTCATCTTTATCCTTGGCTTTCTGCCAGTAATATTCCATTTCATCGAGGTCCGCAGAAAAAATCTTGTCCTTGAGCTTGTCCTCAATGAAGTTGAAACGTTTTATAAATTTTTTTATTGTCCTGTCAAGAGCAAATTCAGGATCGATCTCAAGCCGTCGAGCCAGGTTGACCAGTGCAAAAAGAATATCGCCAAGCTCATCTTTCATTTTTTCATGATCTTTTGATCTATACTCTTCTTCAAACTCCTGAATTTCTTCCTTAAGCTTATCAAATATCTGGTCTATTTTATCCCAGTCAAAGCCCACTGTAGCTGCTTTTGCTTGAATCCTTTTTGCTTTTATGAGCGCTGGAAGTGATTTCGGGAGTCCTTCCAGAATGGACTTTCTGCTATTTTTCTCTTTTTTCTTTATCTTTTCCCAATTGTGTTCAACTTCTTTATGATCTTTAACAGAAATATCTCCAAAAATATGAGGGTGACGCCTTTTCATTTTTTCATTTATGGAAGTTAGTATATCCTGCAACGTAAAACGACCTTCATCTTCAGCGATCTTTGCCTGGAATACGATATGAAGCAGCAGGTCACCAAGTTCTTCTTTCATGTGCATATCATCTTTATGATCAATTGCTTCAGAAAGCTCATATACTTCTTCTATCATATGAGGACGCAGACTCTCAGGTGTTTGCAACTTATCCCATGGACAGCCATTTTTGGGATCTCGAAGTGTTTTCATGATCTTTACGAGTTCATCAAATTCTTTCATTAGATACCCCAGATTCCTAAATACCAGTTGATAAGTTCATTACATGTCATTATACTCACGAACATAGCAATAACGATGAATGATCCAAAGGGAATAAGCATTGTGCGCCGAAATTTTGAAAAAGCATAGATGATCATTCCGATTACTGAACTGAGAAATATTGTTAAAAAAGTGAGTTTGAATCCCAAGGAAAATCCGATCATACAGATGAGTTTGATGTCTCCACCGCCTAAACCTTCACGCTTTGTGATGAGACGAAATATAATTGCGATCAGCAGAAAGATCCCGGCACAAAAAGCACCTCCTCGAAGCGTTGCCCAAAAACCGAGATCATTGAAAAATGAAAAAATTAATGCAACTAATATCATGGGCAATGTGATTATGTCAGGTATGATCCTGTCGTTGATATCAAGAAAGAATATTAGTATACCTGCGATGGTGAGAAGAGAATATTGAAAAAATAAAAGAGAAAAATGGAACTTAACGAACAGCAAGATGAGCAAGAGTGGTGTTATGAAGGGAACAATGATAACAAAAGAACGATATTTCCTTCCACACGTGCTACATTTTCCATGAGAAAGAAAATAGCCAATGATAGGAAGCTGTTGAAAAGGTTTGATCGGTGTATCGCAGTTATTACACTTTGTTGAGTGAAAAATATGCTGTCTTTTTGGAAATTGCGAGATGATTTTAGTGCAAAGCCATCCTATAAAAATTCCTGTGATCGCGATTAAACCTATCCGGAGGATCCACATTCAAATCCTTTATCGAAAGGAATGATAATGGGTTGGAAAACTATTGAATTCGATATGAAGTCTAAGATTTTGTGTGGGAGCATAATCAAGACTGAAGTTGGGTAAAACCTTAGTATTTTCGTTTGAGATCAAGGGACTGCTGGCGCCGAATTTTCCATAATTTACAAAGTTTAGATCCAGTGCGAGATTCAGCTTCTCAGATAGTGGAAGTTTGAAACTGCTGCAGAAATTGCTAAGATAATAGGCACTTTTCGTTCCGCTGTTATAGGTTGTTGAAAAACTGATGGACTGGCTCATCTTCAGATTATTGAGAGGCAAAGTTGAGGGAAAAGAAAATAGTGATGATGGGGCATTTTGCTGCGGAGTGAGCTCCTGAGCAAGAATGATGTTCGAGCTCAAAAGTAAAAATGCTGCAAATAAAGAAATATATTTCATGTTAACTCCTAAAACTTTTTTAACCATCCGACTACGCTGCGCTTCGCCGGGACATGCGAAAAGCACGAAAATGAGGTTTAATAATTTCATTCTGTACTTCATTAATTATACTGTTAATTAACTCAAATATTTCAAATATTAATACAAAAATCATAATCTTCAATGTATTCTCAAGTAGTTCATAAGTTACCTAAGCTCATATTATTTTTAAGTTTCCTCAAGCCCATGCTCTTTATCTTGCTCCCAAGCACATACCTTTTATCTCGTTCCTAAAGCACACACCCTTTATCTCGTTCCCAAAGCCCACTTTGGGAACGCAAAAATGTGTTTTAATTAAAAGGCATTCCCAATCAGGGGATTGGGAACGAGAATTCAAGAATTTTCTATCGAGAGTTATCTTATTAATTTCATATTTTTCGCCTGCCCTGTAAGGAGGAACGACTGTATCAGGGTGTATTTCGTGGTTTATCATTACGCTATGGATAAATTCTGTAAAGCATTCGAGGAAAGGGAATTGTTTCCCGAATATGACGCACTCCGGATATCCAGCCAATAAGGCGTTCCAGTCCCACACCAAAACCGCTGTGAGGAACAGAGCCGTATCTTCTCAAATCCAGATACCATTGATAATCATTAATGGGAATTTCATCTTCTTCCATTCTCTTCTTGAGAATTTTATAATCATCTTCTCTCTGCGATCCGCCGATGATCTCTCCAAATCCTTCCGGTGCGATAAGGTCTGAACCCAGAGAAATTTCAGGATCATTCGGATCTACTTTCATGTAAAATGGCTTGATATGCTTTGGCCATTTTTCGACAAAGATCGGCTCATCCGAACCCTCAACAAGAGCTTCTTCTTCCGGAGCGCCCATGTCATCACCATAATGAATATCAATACCTTTTTGTTGAAGAATTTCAATCATTTGTTTATATGTAATGATCTTAAAAACGGCATCTGCTTTACGCAGAGCTTCAATATCGCGCTCAAGCGTTTGCAGGTCTGTAAGATTGTGTTTCAACACAGATTTGATGACGAACCTTATCAATTTTTCCTGGATATTCATATTCTCTTTGTGCTCAACATAAGCAGCTTCAGCGTCCATCATCCAGAATTCGGTAAGATGTTTGCGGGTTTTTGATTTCTCTGCGCGGAATACTGGTCCGAAATCATAGACTCTTCCCAAACTCATGATCCCTGCTTCAAGATAAAGCTGTCCCGATTGAGAAAGATATGCCTTACCCTGATCGAAGTAGGGAACTTCAAAAAGCGTGGTTGTCCCCTCGCACGCATTGGGTGTCAGGATCGGGGAGTCAAATCTGAAGAAGCCGTTCTTATTCAAAAATTCGCAGATCGCAAAATATACGGTATGACGGATCTTCATAAGTGCATTCTGCTTTCTGGAACGCAGCCAGAGGTGCCTGTTTGAAAGCAGAAAATCAACGCCGTGATCTTTTTTGCCGATAGGATAGTCTTCAGAAATGTGAATTATTTTTATACCTGTCATTTGAAGTTCATATTGATTCTCAAAATTGGGATGCTTCTTTGGAATGCCGGTAATGATCACTGAAGATTCAAGTGTGAGGGCTTTCACCTTATCGAAATTCTCTTCGCCAAGTTCCGGTTTCCATGCAACTGCCTGCACCTCGCCCGTGCCGTCACGAAAGATGACAAAACGCAGTTTGCTGCTGGCTTTTCTATAATTTCTGACCCAACCCTGAAGAGTAACTTCTTTTCCGATATATTTCGAAAGATCTTTTACAAATATTTTCTTTGCCATAACTACATCAAATCCAAACTCTTTCTATTTTGTTCAATATTTTCTATGATTTTTTGAGCAACACGCAGTGCTTCGTAACCATCCTGAGCATTTACAATGGGGCGAGTATTGGTCTTTATCGAATTTACGAAGCTTTCGATCTCAGCTTTAAGCGGCTCTTTTTCTATGACTGGAAGTTCTTCAGTTATAAAAAGCTCAAAGATGTTGGCATCACGCTTACCTGCCATCACATCTTTCATGATCTCATCGACTTGAGGATTCTTTCTAACCACACGCACTTTTTTTTCCTGATAATCGAGAGAAATATACATGTCTTTTTGGAAGAAGCGTATCTTTCGTTCTCGCTTAAGTGAGATCCTGCTGGAAGTGATATTTGCAAGAGCTCCGTTCTCGAATTCGATTTTTGCATTCGCTATATCAATGTCATTGGTGAGGATCGGCACGCCCACTGCATTTATTTCTTTTACTTTGCTTTGCACGAGGGAGAGTATTATATCAATGTCATGGATCATGATGTCATATACGACCGGCACATCGCTACCGCGTGGAGTAAAGGGTGCAAGACGGTTAGCTTCAATAAAGATGGGACGAAGCAGAATAGATGATAACGCCATAATTGCCGGATTGAAGCGCTCGATGTGTCCAACCTGGAACTTCACTCCGGATTTTTCAACAAGATCAACGATCTTCCTGGCATCATCAAGTGTGCTGCAGATGGGTTTTTCTACGAGCACATGCTTTCCGTGCTCTACACAGTATTTTGAATATTCATAATGTGATTTGGTAGGGGAAGCGATGCTCAAAAGATCTGAATTGAGAAGCAGTTCGTCGAGATTGTCATACACCTGACAGCCATTTTTTTCTGCAATTTCATGTGCCCTGTTTTTGTCTGAGTCATAAATTCCAACGGATTCGATGTCCTGCAACTCACTATAAATCCTTGCATGATGCTGTCCTAAGTGACCTACTCCGATAACGCCTGCTCTCATTTGTCATCCTTTGTATTTGTATTCTTGATTTCCTTATAAGCCCATAAACCCAAAAGGAAAATAATGGAGAATAGTAAAAAATAAAAAACGGGAAGGATCGTAAAAAATATATCTGCCATTATATCTCCAAATCTGTTTATGAACTTATTGAAATAAATGCATAGAGGTCAATTTGCTGTCAATTATTTTGCTTATGTGTTTGTATATTCTCGGAGAATTAAGACAGCGTGTAATAGAAGATAAGGATAAAGTTATGTACAAGATAAGTTTGGCAAACAAGCATACTGTAAAATTTTTAAAAAAGCATTGTCATTCTGATGATTCCCGATTTATCAGGATGAAGAAGAATCTCCCATATTTTTTAATCATTCGGGAGTGTTAACTTAACTGTGTCTGGAAAGGCACATAAAGTTGGTTGGCATAGGAAGTTACAATAGATTATACTTGTGTCATGAGTATAACGAAAAAAAACGGTGTCAGGAATGTAGCAGTTTAGACACAAAAAAGAACGGCTTCATCTATAGTCGGATATTCACGCTACGAGGTTCGGTAAAACGGAGAACACAGAGATATTTTTGTAATCATTGCGGGACAAGTTTCAATCATTTTGGAAAGGACAAACGCAAGAAAACAAGCGATGGTCTCAAGAAGAAAGTAGTCTTTGATTATGTCATTAGCAAGAGTTCACTACAAGACATAAGAAGACGTTATGGCGTATCGAGATCAACAATACTGAACTGGCTTTATAGTATCTCATCTACAACCTTACGGATAAGAATCGATTCTACACGATGTAGTGGAGTCATACAGATTGACGGTAAAGAGCTAAAGATCAAAGGCAGGAAGAAGACGGTGTTTCTTTCCATAGATGCCAAGACGAAACAGCCACTATCGTTTATGGTGTGTGATGGAGAGAACAAATACACGGCAGAACAGTTTTTAAAGAACCTTAAAGAACTTTATCCACGAGAGATACGAGGGATCACCAGTGATTTTGGTAGAGGTAAATGCTTTCTTGGTGTTGTAAAGAAGGTCTTACCTGATGTGCCACACTAAGTCTGTTTGGTTCATTTTATGCGCTATATGTGGTTGTTCATTCCTCGCACAAAGCGAAGTAAGTTTTATCTTCGTAACCGGTTATTAAAGTCTTTGATAAAACAAGTGATAGAGTCTTCAACAAGAGAGGAGTCATTATTCTGGTTGGAGAGGGTCAATCACTTCAAACCCTTCTTTCGTGCTTCTTATCATAAAAGATATATCAGATCGATTAATAAGAATTACGATGTCCTTACCAAGTTCTTTGAGTATGATTTTCTCGATACTAATACCAATATTGTTGAAAATATGATTAGACAATTAGAAAGAAAATAAAAGAATCTCGATGGCTTTAAATCTGAGAAAAACCTTGACTATTGTATCAACCTTTGGTTCAAATGTTATCATGAAAATATCGTCTATTAGCCACAGTTATCTGAACACTCCCTATTTTTCAGATTTTCAATATTTGGCACACAAATTGCGAATAAACAAAACAAAAGCACTAAATATGACAAAGGAGAAAAGATGGATAAGTCTTTCAATGCATTTAAAATGGCACAAGATCAGTTTGATGCTGTTGCTGACAAATTAAACCTGAATGAAGCATCAAGAGAACTCTTAAGAACTCCAATGCGGGAATATCATTTTACTATTCCTGTCAAAATGGACGATGGAACCTCCAAAGTTTTTCGTGGATTTCGCATTCAGCATAATGATGCCTTAGGACCATGCAAAGGTGGAATTCGATTCCATCCGCAGGAAACTGTTGATACAGTTCGTGCACTATCTATGTGGATGACATGGAAAACAGCGGTTGTGGATATTCCGCTGGGTGGCAGTAAAGGTGGAGTGATCTGCGATCCGCATAATCTTTCAGCCAGAGAACAAGAACAGATCTGCCGCGGCTGGATTCGCCAACTTCACAGAAATGTAGGTCCACTGCGCGATATTCCCGCTCCTGACGTGATGACCAATGGACAGCACATGCTGTGGATGCTGGACGAATATGAAACGATCACCGGCGAAAAATATCCGGGAATGATCACCGGGAAACCGGTTGGAATGGGTGGTTCACTTGGCAGAACTGAAGCTACCGGCTATGGAGTTATTTTTACTGTTCGTGAAGCTCTGAAAGAAATGAATTTAAACATCGAGAATACAACAGCTTCCTTCCAGGGTTTCGGCAATGTTTCACAATATGCAATTAAATTATATGACCAGCTTGGCGGGAAAGCACTTTGTGTTTCCTGTTGGGATCAGCAGGATCAAACATCCTATGCTTTCTATAAAAAAGAAGGAATCAATCTGGATGAACTTCTGAATATCACAGACAGATTTGGTGGAATCGACAAAGCAAAAGCTAAAGAGCTTGGGTATGAAGTACTTCCAGGTGAGAAGTGGATTGAAATAGAGTGCGACATATTGGTTCCTGCGGCTATGGAAAACCAGATCACAGCTGAAAATGTGAACAAGATCAGTTCAAAGGTAAAACTGGTTGCCGAAGGAGCAAACGGACCAACTACACCTGAAGCCGATAAAGTTCTAAAAGAGCGTGGCATTTTCATAATCCCGGATTTCCTATGCAATGCCGGTGGAGTTACCTGCAGCTACTTTGAGCAGGTTCAATGCAATATGAATTATTTCTGGAGTAAAGACGAAGTTCTTGGAAAACTCGATTACAAAATGACGACTGCGTATCACAAGGTTTCAAAACTCGCAAGAGAAAAGAAACTATATATGCGTGACGCAGCTTATATGATCTCTGTCGACAGAGTAGTACGAGCCTCTGTTGCCAGAGGCTGGATATAGAGAAATATCCTCCCTAAAGGGCAGATTCACGTCTGCCCTTTATATATTATCAAAAGGAACTAGCTATGAAAAGCGGACAAAAATTCGAGCGGGAGACCGGATTCTTTCATGATGGTTTTACCTATATCGGAACTGGCTTTCCGGGCGGCAAAGCATCGGGTTTGGCTTTATCACAAGATATATTGAAGAAACACTTCCCTGAAGGTGATATTGCCGGAATGCGGGTAAACATACCGCACACAACCGTACTACTGAGCGGAGTATTCGATCAATTTATGAAGGAAAATGATCTTTATAAAATTTCTCTCTCAGATGCTTCCGATGAAGAAATTGCCATCAGCTTTATAAATTCTTCTTTTGGTGGCTTATATACAGGGGATCTGTACTCTTTGATCTCAAATGTCGATAAGCCAATCGCAGTGCGTTCCTCAAGCATTTGCGAAGATTCTTTGAACGAACCCTTTGCCGGATTTTATGAAACCAAAATGGTGGCAAATAATCAGTTAAACAGTGCAGACAAATACAATGCGTTGGTCAATGCCATCAAATATGTGTATGCTTCACTTTTCTTTCAACAATCCAAGAAATATTTCCGAACCATTAACCTCGATATTTGCCAGGAAAAGATGGCTGTTATCATTCAAGAAGTTGTGGGTGATCAGCATGGAGATTATTTCTATCCCTACATTTCCGGTGTGCTGAAATCCTACAATTTCTATCCTTCCGAACAGATCGAACAGGATGCTGGTTTTGCTGCTTTGGCTTTTGGTTTGGGTAAAACGATCGTTGACGGCTCCACTTGCTGGAGCTACTGTCCGCGTTATCCTCGCACTCCTCAGCCCTTCAATAACATGAAAGATCTATTGAACAATACCCAGAAAGAATATTGGGCTGTGAACCTGGGGAAGATCAATAATTACAATCCTGTGGCTGAAACCGAATACTTGGCACATAATTCCATTTTCGATATCGGGGACAGAAGTCTGCTCAAACATATCTGTTCCACTTATGATCACATCAATGATCGTCTTATAATGGGAGTGCAGAATTATGGGGCTCCGGTTCTGGATTTTGCTCCTACTTTACGGGCTGAAACTTTGCCTTTGAATACTGTGATAAACCAGATAATAAAGGCATGTGAAGATGAAACAAACAGCAAAGTAGAAATAGAATTTGCTGTATCTTTGGGCACAACAAAAGATCCTCAACCACGATTTGGCTTCTTACAATTACGACCTATTAACATATCAAATGAGATTATCGATTTGCCGGAAATCACTGATAGTTCAGACGAGGTTTTGCTTTCTTCAAAAAATGTGATGGGCAACGGTATATCTGACGACATCTGTGATATTGTTTACATTCGTCCAGAAAATTTCGATACTCAATACACCAATCAGATAGCTGCCGACATCGCCGAATTTAATGCCATTTTCACTGCCAATAAACGTAAATATCTGTTGATAGGATTTGGACGCTGGGGGACTTCCGATCCGTGGTGTGGAATTCCAGTGCAATGGCCACAGATTTCCAACGCCAAAATAATCGTTGAAACCGTTCTGCCCAGCATGAGAGCAGATTTCAGCCAGGGCGCACACTTCTTTCACAACATGACTGCTCACAATGTATTCTATTTTTCTGTGGATAGGGAAGATGCAAAAAACCTTGACTGGAATTGGATTCAGCAGCAGAAAACAATCAACGAAACAAAATTCGTGAAGCACGTTAGATTGAAGCAAAATCTGAAAGTGCTGGTCGATGGCAGGCACAGCAATGGTGTGATCATGAAGAATGAAGATAATAAACAATGAGCACAATCGAAAAAAATTCAAAAAGATTAATTGAAAGCCTGAAAGAAAGACAAAAAGAGCTTAACTGTATTCACGGACTGGAAAGTATTTTAATCGATTTTGATTCTCCCTTGGAAAAAATATTTCAGAGGATTTTAGATATTTTGCCCAACGGCTGGCAATTTCCCAATATATGCTTTGCCGAAATCGAATACTATGATAAGATTTACAAAAATTCCAAATCACCCGACACAGAATATGTACAAAAATCTCCCCTACACAAAAACAATATTCGATTCGGAGAAATCCGGATCTACTATTCCGATGTTCCGCCTGAGCTTCATCATAACCCTTTTCTCAAGGAAGAATACTCTCTTTTAAACACCGTTGCAAGCATCCTGGCTTCCTATCTCGCAGTGCGTTCATACAGGGAAATCACACCCATCTCAGCACATCGGGGTGAATGGAAGGTGATCATCAATATGTTGCAAAAAACGGATATAAAGCTTTTTTTGCGCATAGCTAGGAAACTGTTGAATCTGCTTTATCAAAAAGGAATCAAAGAAGTAAAATCGATCTATGCATCCTTTGGTGCCACTACCCGGGATTCCCAAATAGATTTGAGTTCTGAGGTCAATGTTCCGCTCAAAAAAAGGGATTACAAGGAAACTATTAAATTAAGCGATCAGATATTCGAAATTGCTGATCAACATTTTTCCGATGAAGAATTAATGGATTACATACGCAAATGGATGCAGGAAGATAAATTGAATTTCCTAATCATATCTCTGGAAAGTAAGGATACAAACCTGTCCGACCTGCAAGACGCAATTTTCCATTATCACAGCCAAGAAATCGATAAAGAAAGCCTCTCTCCCTATGCTTATATGAATGTGAAAGTGCTGCTCATTCAGAAGTTATTCACCAATCAACTTGAATTCATTAATGTTGCTAAGAACTATATTGAAGTTGATGATTTTTATGAAGTATTGCAGCATACGATCTTCCCTAGCAATTCACATGGAAAACTGGGCGGGAAAAGTACCGGTCTTTTCTTTGCCAATAATATTGTTAAACGCGAAGCAGATGAAGAATTCGGCAAATACATTAAAACTCCACAAACTTGGTATATTACTTCCGATGCGATGCTTAACTTCCTTCGTTATAATAATTTGGAAGAAATCGTAGAACAAAAATACAAGGATATTGAGAGCGTTCGAGCGGAATATGGCAATATTATCCAGATGTTTCAAAATTCTCATTTCCCCCACGATATTTCAAAAGGATTATCCCAATTCCTGGATGTGTTAGGTGACAAGCCGATCATCGTGCGCAGCTCTTCTCTTTTGGAAGACAGCTATGGCGCTGCTTTTTCCGGTAAATATAAAAGTCTTTTCCTGGCTAACCAGGGAAACAAAGATGAGCGTTTGAATGCGTTGCAGGACGCCATTGCAGAAGTATACGCTTCCATCGTAGGACCTGATCCGATTGAATACCGTAAGGAACGCGGTCTTCTGGATTTTAAGGAAGAAATGGCAATCCTTATCCAGGAAGTGGTCGGAACGAAATGCGGCAAATACTTTTTCCCAGCTTTTGCGGGGGTTGCTTTTTCCAATAACGAATTCCGGTGGTCGTCACGCATAAAAAGAGAAGACGGGCTTGTACGAATGGTTCCGGGATTGGGAACACGCGCTGTGGATAGGTTGAGCAATGATTATCCCGTTCTGGCATCTCCAGGAAAGCCAGGTATCAGGGTTAATGCATCTACCGAAGAAATATTAAAGTACAGTCCTAAATATATCGATCTGATCAACCTGGAAACAAATTCTTTCGAAACGATGCCTGTCAGAGAAGTTATAAGGGAATGCAAAGAACAATTTCCTCTTTACCAGCAACTGTTTTCAGTTTATGAAGATAACCAGCTCATCGAAAAATCCGGCTTCAATATCGATTTTGAAAACGATGACGTGATCGTTACATTCAATGGTCTGATCAATAATACTTCTTTTTTGAAAAGGATTAAAAAGATTCTGGAGATATTGAAATCAAAATTGGGTACTCCGGTCGATATCGAATTCGCTGTGAAAGATGATGACTTTTACCTTTTGCAGTGCCGTCCGCAGAGTTTTTCCAGTGTCGATGAGCCACAACCAATTCCACAGGATATTCCCAGTAAAGACGTTTTGTTCACAGCACACAAATATATTTCCAATGGTTACATTCCGGAGATTTCTTATATGGTTTATGTAGATCCGGAAAAATACAGTGATTTGCAGACTATCGATGAACTGCACAAAGTAGGACTTTGCATCGGAAGGCTGAATATGTTACTTCCCAAAAGGAAATTTATCCTGCTTGGACCGGGACGTTGGGGTAGTAAAGGTGATATTAAATTGGGTGTGAACGTAACCTATTCGGACATTAATAAAACTGCTGTTCTCATCGAGATAGCAAAAGAAAAGGGAAATTATGTTCCCGATCTTTCGTTTGGGACGCATTTTTTCCAGGATTTAGTGGAAGCGCAGATTCGTTATATTCCACTCTATCCGGATGAAAAAGATAACATATTCAATACAAGTTTCTTTCGATTTTCTAAAAATATTCTACCAGATATCCTTCCTGATTTTATCGATCTGATCGATTGTGTGAAAGTGATAGATATTCCCGCAGAAACTGATGGCAAAATACTGAAAATATTTATGAATGCCGATCTGGATGAAGCAATTGGATATGTTGGTGTTCCGGGTATAAGCAGAGACTACATCTTAAGTCAGCCAGAAAGTTATGACACAGGTGTCGAAAATTATTGGTATTGGCGCATGCAAGTATGCGAGTTTCTGGCACATAATATCGAAGCGGAAAATCTGGGCGTGGAAGCTCTTTATATTTTCGGTAGTGTGAAAAATGCTAATGCGGGTCCAGCCAGCGATATCGACCTGCTGGTTCACTTTCGGGGAGATGAGATGCAAAAAAAAGAACTTGTTGCCTGGTTGGATGGTTGGAGTATTTGCCTGGATTATTCAAACTACCTTAAGACCGGTTATAAGACCGGAGGACTGTTGGATGTGCATATCATCACGGATGAAGATATCGAGAATAAAACCAGTTATGCCGTAAAGATCAACGCTGTTACCGATGCAGCCAGAAAACTGGATATGAGGAAATGATTCCGGCTCTCTTCACCAGCGATTTGCATGGCTCAAAAAAGAAGTATGAATTTCTCTTTAATAAAATTCTAACCATAAAACCTGCTGCTGTTTTCCTTGGGGGAGATCTGATGGGCTTTGCTGCTAAAGCACGAAACGAGGCGATTCCTACCGATGAAGACTTTTTATATGATTACCTGGCAATGAATCTAAAAAAAATCAGAGATGAACTGAAAAATGAATATCCTGCTATTTTTGTGATCCTGGGAAATGATGATCCAAAAATTCACGAAGCCGCGTTGCTTGATATTTCTACTACTGGTCTTATCAGTTATGTGAATGAACTAACAGTGAAATTCTATGATTATACTGTAATCGGCTATTCGTATGTTCCACCCACCCCGTTTTTAAATAAGGATTGGGAAAAATATGATGTTTCTCGCTTTGTGGATGTGGGTTGTGTTTCTCCTGAAGCAGGTTATCGCAGTATTCCGGTTTCGGATCATGAGCTGCGCTTTTTTACAATAAAGCGTGATTTGGAAAGACTGTTTGCTGATGTAGATCTCTCCAGAACGATTTGCCTGTTTCATTCATCTCCTTACAATACAAAGCTGGATCGAGCTGCGCTTGACGGCGTGAAGGTTGATTACGTACCGGTGGATGTTCATGTGGGAAGTATTGCTATCAAAGAATTCGTTCTTACAAAATTTCCATATATCACTTTACATGGTCATATTCATGAATCTTCGAGTATTACAGGCAGTTGGATGGAAAAAATCGGAAACACCGTCTGCTTCCAGGGTGCAACAAAAATGGACGAAAATGCCATCATCCTGTTTGACTTGGATGATCCGAAAAATGCTGAGATGCTTAGAGATTAAGCAAATTTATCCAGATGGTGGATGTTGGTTAATAAAAATTCCTATTCCTCTTCAACTGATAAAAAATCGTATTTGCAGAAATTGTGATCGCGGCTGTTTCTGTTCTTAAAATATGATTTCCCAGTGAAACGATCTGTGCTGAGTGTTCTCTTGCAAAATCTACTTCTTGCTTTACAAAGCCACCTTCGGGTCCAATTATTAGACAAATATCTTTATCAGCATGTTCAAGTACCTCATGAAGTCCGTGCAGTTCTTCTTCTTCCCAAGCAAGAATAGGATAGTAATTTTGGGATAAATTTTTAAGTAATTCCCCGAAAGCAAGCGGCTTATGAATTTGAGGTAAATAAGTTGAATCACATTGTTTGAGCGCAGCGATTGCGACTTTTTCAAGTCTTTCAAACTGGTGAGTAGAAAGAGATGTTTTTACATTCCTTTCTGCAAAAAATGGGAAAAATTCATACACCCCAAGCTCGGTGCATTTTTCAATAATAAGCTCATTATGCTGCTTTAAAAGAGAAAATGCCAGTGCAATATGCGGATGGGATTTCTCTTTTTTGTCGATCCTTTCAATTTGCAGGATTATTTCTCGGGGTGAAAATTCTTTTATAATGCATTCTGCCAGTAGCCCGTTTCCGTTTGTTAAATTAAGTATATCACCGATTTTCTTTCTTAATGTATTTTTAATATGCTTGAATTCTGTATCAGAAATTGTAATCTCTTTTGAAGAAGAATTGAGAGTTGGTGTGTAAAAAATTGGCATTTACGTCAAATTGATTTATACAAAATAGTCTTTGATCTTATCGAAAAATGATTTGCCGGGTTTAAGATTCCTTTTCTCATCATAAGGAGCGATCTTACTATATAATTCCCTTTCTTCGCTGGAAAGTTTATTGGGGATGAGCACAATAATTTTCACATAGAGATCACCTTTTCGGTTGCTGTTCAGATGGGGTAAACCCTGACCGCGCAATCTGAAAACTTTTCCGGATTGTGTGCCGGAATGTATCTTCATCTTGGCATGACCTTTCAGCGTAGGTACTTCCAGGGTATTGCCGAGTACTGCGTCAGTTACAGTTATCGGGAAAGTGCAGATAAGATCCTGTCCATCTCTGTCAAATAGATCGTTTCTCTTTTCTTTGATATAGACCAGTATATCACCAGCGGGACCGCCCTGTTTGCCGGCATGACCCTGTCCGCGGAGATTAAGATATTGTCCATCCGAAACACCGGCAGGGATCTCGACCTTTATAGTTTTAACTGAGGAAATTCTGCCATCTCCATTGCATTTGGTGCATTTATTTTGGATGCTCTGACCTGTTCCGTTACACGCAGGACAGGTAGTGATGGTTGACATCTGCCCAAAGAAGGATTGTCGCACTTGTTTGACTTTTCCGGAACCGCCACACTGCCGGCAGGTTGTAATTTTTCCGTCTGCCGATCCGGTTCCATTACAAGCATCACAATTTTGTTTGAGGTTTACTTTTAGACGCTTGGTAACTCCCTTTGCGATCTCTTCCAAACTGAGTGATAGTGAGATCTTCAAGTCACCACCGCGGTTAACTGTGCGTTGATGTGGTTGTCCCCCAAAACCAAATCCACCTCTATCTCCTCCAAAGAAGGTTTCAAAAATACTGCCGATATCTCCAAAGATATCAGAAAAATCGTTCGCATGAGTGAAATTATCCCAGGTAAATCCACCGCGGCCAAATTCACCCTCGAGCCCCGCATGACCGAATTGGTCATACTTTTTGCGTTTTTCATCATCACTCAAAACTTCGTATGCTTCGGATGCTTCTTTGAATTTTTCTTCAGCGTCCTTATCATCTTTGTTCTTATCAGGATGATATTTCAATGCCAGTTTTCTGTAAGCACTCTTGATCTCACTTTTAGATGCGTTCTTATCCAAACCGAGTATTTCGTAGTAATCTCTTTTAGCCATTTTCTGCTTTAACTTTCTTTATTGATATGCACAGGAACCGCGAATGTGCAATTCCCGTGCATGAATTATTTATATGTGTTTATTTATCCTCTTCGTCATCAACAACTTCGAAATCGGCATCTACTGCATCGTCATCATCAGATGGTTCCTGCTGCGTTTCAGTCTGCTGTTGCTGCTGTGCTTGTTCCTGACCACCTGCCTGCTCTTGTTGCTGTTGTTTCATTGCCTCCTGATACACGATCTCACCGAGTTTCTGAGCTTTTTGCTCAAAATCAGCTTTTGTCTGTTTGAGTACTTCTACATCTTTAGAATCGAGTTTCTCTTTTGCTGCTTTGATAGCATCTTCGATTTCTGCTTTATCATTATCTTTCAGCTTATCACCGTATTCTTTGAGTGATTTTTCTGTGCTGAAGATCAGGGTATCGAGCTGGTTGCGGAGTTCCACACGTTCTTTGAATTTTTGGTCTTCCTGCGCGTGTTCTTCTGCTTCTTTGACCATTTTATCGATCTCATCCTTGGAGAGAGCACCGGCTTTGTCGATCTTAATCTGCTGTTTTTTACCGGTTCCTTTATCCACTGCAGAAACATGAAGAATTCCATTTGCATCGATGTCAAAGGCTACTTCGATCTGTGGGAGTCCGCGAGGTGCAGGAGGTATGCCCAAAAGGTCAAACCTGCCAAGCGTTCTGTTCTGCGCAGCCATATCACGTTCACCCTGCAGCACATTGATAGAAACTGCAGTTTGATTATCCGCAGCAGTTGAGAATATCTGGCTCTTCTTCACAGGTATTGTTGTATTTCTTTCGATGAGTTTGGTCATCACACCACCAAGTGTCTCGATGCCGAGAGATAGGGGAGTGACATCGAGAAGAAGGATGTCTTTCAAATCTTCATCACCGGAAAGAATTCCACCCTGAATTGATGCGCCGATCGCTACAACTTCGTCAGGATTCACGCTCTTATTGGGTTCTTTTTTAAAAAAATTCTTCACGGCTTCTTGAACTGCAGGAACTCGTGTAGAACCACCAACAAGGATGATCTCATCGATCTCGGATACATCGATTTTTGCATCTTTCACAGCAGCTTTACAGGGTGTGATACTTCTTTCAATAAGGTCGTCGATCATTCTGTTGAATTCAGAACGGGACAGGTTCAAAGAAAGATGTTTCGGTCCGCTGCTGTCTGCTGTAATGTAGGGAATATTGATATTTGTGGACTGGGTTCCGCTCAGTTCGATCTTTGCTTTTTCAGAAGCTTCGCGGATTCTCTGCATTGCCATTGGGTCTTTTGAAATATCAATGCCATCGCTCTTTTTGAATTCGCTGACGACCCAATCTATGATCCTTTTATCAAAGTCATCGCCACCGAGGTGAGTATCACCATTTGTGGAGAGCACTTCGACCACGCCTTCGCCGATTTCCAAAATGGAGATATCAAAGGTGCCGCCGCCGAAGTCATAAACTGCGATCTTCTCATCTTTTTTCTTTTCGAGTCCGTATGCAAGCGCTGCTGCTGTGGGCTCGTTGATGATACGTTCAACTTCCAAACCTGCGATCTTACCTGCGTCTTTTGTTGCCTGTCTTTGGGCATCATTGAAGTAAGCTGGAACGGTGATAACAGCTTTATCTACTTTGGTGCCGAGGTATTCTTCGGCTGTTTCCTTCATTTTCTTCAGAATGAATCCGGAAATTTCCTGAGGTGTGAAATCCTTTTTCTGATTTGGTATCTCGATCACGACTTCACCTTTGCTGTCAGCTTTAATTTTGAAACTTATTTCAGATTCTTCGGTCTTTACTTCATTAACTTTTCGTCCCATGAAACGCTTTACCGAGTAAACCGTGTTATGGGGATTTGTCACTAATTGATGTTTTGCTAATTGACCAACCAGTATCTCGCCGTCTTTAGTGAAACCAACCACAGATGGTGTTGTTCTTCCACCTTCCGAGTTTGGAATGACAGTGGGTTTTCCACCTTCCATGACCGCAACACAACTGTTGGTCGTTCCTAAGTCTATTCCTATTATTTTACTCATTGTTATACTCCTTGATTTTTATTTTTTTTATTTACCTTTATTTTTTTCTTTTTTTTATTAGAATTTATTTCGATCTTTTCGCCTTCACCCTTGGAATAATCCGACAGCTGGCGGATTAAAATCTCCGATTTTATTCCACTGGGTTCATCTTCTGGCATTTCCTGGTCTTCATCGATCTCTTCTTCAGGAGCTTTTGCCACTGCTACCCGTGCATGACGAAGCACTTTATCGTTCAGGATATAGCCATTCTGGATACAATCGAAGATGATATTATCGTCAAAACCATCTTTTTCCGTGCAGATAATAGCCTGATGATACTGCGGATCAAACTCTTCTCCCACTGCTTCAATGCGTCTTAGTCCATATTTTTCGAGCAAACTTTTCAGCTGATCATGAACCATAACAATACCTTTGCGGAAGTTTTCCGGAACCTGATCTGTATCAGCAGATTTCATTGCCATCTCAAGATGCTCGTACACATTGATGAGTTCCAGAATGAGATCTTTATTAGCGTTTTTGATCCAATCGATTCTGTCTTTTTCATTGCGTCTGCGAAAGTTTTCAAATTCTGCTGCTGCTCGCAACCATCGGTCTTTATAGGAAGCTGTTTCTTCTTGAAGTTTTTCAATTTCTTCTTCAAGCATTTCTATCTTCGCTTGTTCATATTCATTATTCATATCGTTTTCTGTTTCAATTTCCTTTTTCTTTTTAGTCATTCATTTCTCCTACATATAAATATTTTTAACCATCCGACTACGCTGCGCTTCGCCGTGACAGGCGAAAAGCACCCTGATACAGTTTACCCCGTTGGATTTTTTTTAACAACTGGGGTCGTTCCCTATGATATAACGCCCGCCCTGTGTAATTGCTTTGCACCACTTCGTGGATTACACAGGGCAAGCATTTCACAGGGTAAACCTCCTTACCCCAGTAAAGTAGGTACAGCACTTCACGGGTCAAGCAGGGCAGGCGAAAACGCGAAAATGGACTGAAAGAAAAATATTCCGCAAAACATCATCTCGTTAATTTCATGATTTTTTTTGGTTCATATATATTATCCAATTAACATCCAAAGCCCATCTTTCGATATAATGATTTGCCATTTTTCTCTTTGTTCTCTGTGCTCTCTGCCTGCCAAGGCGTAGTGTAACGTAGACTGGTGGTGAATTCATTTTCTTAATTTCTTGTTTTTGGTTCATAACATTAAACTGCACGGCAGGGCATAACAGTTCCTGTTGTGGTCATTTCTGTGATCATGCGTGAAGCAAAGCATATCATAGGTATATTTTCGCGATAATCCATACGTTTCGTGCCGAGTATTCCGATGAAACCGGGCAGATCCATCACACGATATCTTCCAAAAATAAGTACGAGATCCTTGAATTCGTTTCCTTTGATCTCATCACCCATGAGGATAGTGTAATCCTCTGTCGCATATTGCTGAAAAATATCAAGGAAATCCTTTTTATTATCAATGATCTTGAGCAGTTGTACGATCTTTTCCTGAGAATTAAATTCCGGCTGATTTATAAAACCAGCCTCACCTTCAAAGCGGATATTGTATTGCTTCACTTGCTGAATTATATTCCTTATTTCAGATAAGATATCAGACAGAAATGATTCCTTTTGAGCATCGAGAATGAGATCATTAAAAGCAATTTTCTCGATTTTGTGAATGGGCTTTCCGGAAATTCTCGTATTGATATAGCGGTTCAAAGCGTTGATTTGCGCATCAGAAAGAGAATAGGTGTTATGAAGCGTAAAAGTCTTTTCAATACCACATTCGAGATTCACCACGATGAGGAGTTTGTTACCTTCGATATTGAATATCTGAATTGAACGCAGTATACCAAGAGAATAATCGGGTTCTGCAATAATGCTTAGTTGACCTGATATCTTTGCCATGAAGTGATGTATCGCCCTGAGCATTCGATCGAGACTCTGATAGTTTTCGGAGAGGAGCTGTTGCATCATTTTTATTTTTTGTTCAGGAATACTCTTATCAAAATCAATTATATCATTAATATAAAATTTATATCCTTTTTCTGTAGGCATCCGACCCGCTGAAGTGTGGGGTTGCTCGATATATCCTTTTTCTGCAAGTATACCCATCTCATTGCGTATCGTTGCAGTGCTGAGGTCGAAATCATAGCAGTTTGCAAGGACCTTTGAGCCAACGGCTTGTGCGTTCTTAAGATATTCAAGAATGATTGCCCGAAGCAGTTTTTTCTGCCGGTCTGTCAATAAGTTATTATCAATCTGATCTGTATTATTTAGCATGATTATTTTTCCAATTTTAGCACTTCTTTTATGAGAGTGCTAATTTTAGTTAAAATGTAGGTTTGTCCCATATTATGTCAAAATATTAATTGGCTTTCTCATACATATAAATAATCTAACCACGAAAAAAATTTAACCATCCGACTACGCTGCGCTTCAGTCTTCACTACGTTACGCCCCGACAAGACGCCGTGACAGGCGAAAGACACCCCAGTTGAATAAAAAGAGATTCAACGGGGCAGGCGAAAAAAAAGAAAGAAAATGGATAATAAAATGTTATGCACTTCAGGGAGCAAAGAAATTTTCACTTGTGGTAAGGTAATTCTACATAAAAAAGGCATGTCATTCCCTCGAAAGAGGGAATCCAGTATTGTTATTAAATAAAGGAATAAAAAATTAATTTAACATGTAAGTTTTGACATTATATTTGTAATTAGAAATTAGGGTTTAGAAATTAAATTAATTCTAACTCATCTTTCGAAGAATATATAAAGGTAAAATATGTTTATTTTAGTAATTTCTACTCCTGCAAAACTTTATTTTGTTAATTACGATTATTTTTGGGTTCATAATCTAATTCTATTAACAACTTGAACTTATTTTATTATATACTTCAAAAATTGTATCCTGAAGTGCGTAACTTTATTTTATGAAAAAATTATTTCGTGTCTTTCGCCTGCCCTCCTTACCCCAGTGAAGTGCTGTACCTACTTCACTGGGGTAAGGAGGTTTACCCTGTGAAATGCTTGCCCTGTGTAATCCACGAAGTGGTGCAAAGAAATTACACAGGACGGGCATTATTTCATAGGGAACGACCCCAGTTGTTAAAAAAAATCCAACGGGGTAAACTGTATCAGGGTGCTTTTCGTGGTTTATGATACTCTAAATAAATAATTATAAAAATTTGACAAGAATTTATGAATGATTTTAAAATTCACACAGTTATTATGAATAAAAAAATTATAGTACGTATAATCGCAGGCAGCAAATCCGATATGGAATATGTTGAGCAGACCCAAAAGGTGCTCGAAGATTTTAGCGTACCTTACGATATGCACATTTCTTCTGCGCATAGAAATCCGGAAAGAACAGAAAAACTCGCCAAAGAAGCTGAGGAGAATGGTGTGCAGGTTATTATTGCTCTTGCAGGTATGGCTGCTGCACTTCCTGGAATTATTGCTGCAATGGTAACTATTCCTGTTATTGGTGTTCCCCTTCCCGGCTCCGCACTTAATGGTATCGACTCTCTTTACTCGATTGTGCAGATGCCAACAGGTATTCCGGTTGCAGGAGTAGGCATTGGCGATTCCGGCGCAAAGAATGCTGCTTACCTCGCAGTTTCGATTTTGAGCTTGAATGATGAAAAATATAAAGAAAAAATAGAAAAATACAGATCTAGTTGGAACAACTGAGTAAGTTGTACAACTGGAAAGGAGAAAGATGAAAAGACTTGTGTTTATTTGTGTATTTGTAATTTTCACCCTGCTTATAAATTTTACATTATGGGGTGCATTATTATTAAATGAGAACTTTGACTATACTGCAGGTGAAAATTTAACTGCTCATAATTGGACGTCTTTTTACTCGGGGGGAACAAATCCCATTACTGTTTCTTCTGGTAGTCTTTCTTTTCCTAATTATATCTCTTCTGGAATTGGGAATTCAGCTCTCGTTGATAATACAGGAGAGGATGATAGAAGATCATTTGCTGAATCAAGCTCTGGCTCAATATATGCTTCTGCTCTAGTAAAAGTCTCAACTGCATACTCAGGTTATTTTTTTCATTTTAGATCAGGCACTTCAAATATTGGAAGAGTTTTCATCAAATCAGGAGCTAATTTTTACTTTGGTTTGACAAAGAACGGCGATACAGGAAATTACACAACTTCAAATTATACTTATGAGCAGACCTATTTAATAGTACTCAAATATGAATTCAAAGCTGGTTTAGATGATGATGAAGTTAGTTTATATATTTTTAGTAGTGGTGATAATCACAGCACTGAACCAGAGACAACTACTTTAGGTCCATTTTCTGATGGCTCAGACGTGTCCGACATTGATAATATAGCGCTTAGGCAGTATAATGAAGGTCAGGATATTACTGTAGATGGAATTAGAATAGCAACAACATGGTCAGAAGCAACCCTCCCCGTCACTCTCTCAACCTTCACCGCGCAATATCTCAATAGCACACCAACACTTTACTGGCAAACACAATCTGAGTTAGATAATATGGGCTGGTTCCTCTACAGAAACAACGTAGAAGATTTCACATCAGCAGAGAAGATCACAGGCATGATCCAAGGACATGGTACAACCACAGAACCGCAATCCTACATTTATGAAGATGCAGAAGAACTTCAGATCGAGCAGACATATTATTACTGGTTAGAGAGTGTGGATTACAGCGGAACAATTCATCATTACGATAAAGTTGCACAGGTCACTATTCCTCATCCGGATGATCTCGGACAGAATGTTACTCCTCCTATTGCTTATGATATTTCAGCAGATCCGAATCCTTTTTCTTATACAACAAATATCAGCTTTGTGATGGATCAACCCAGTTTGGTCGATGTGGCAATTTATAATGTAAAGGGTCAGCTTGTGAAATCCTTTAATTCTGTAATGACATCTCAAGAAAATGAAACAGTGGCTTTTTCGTGGAATGGTAAAAATGATGCAGGCAAATCACTTTCTAATGGAGTTTATTTATACTTAGTAAAAGTCAATGGAAAAGACCATGCCACTAAGCAGCTTATTTTAATGAAATAATTTCCTTAAAATAATACTCGTTCCCAACGCCTTCGTTGGGGACGCAACTATCGGGGCTGAATCTTCAGCCCCTTTTTTTGATTATCCTTGCGAATGGTTTCTGTCCTTCGCAAGGTTTTGTATTATAATATTTTTTGGAGTGCATCGAGTCTGTCGATGCTAAGTTTAATCAGTAAAAGCCGACGGAGTCGGCTACTCCAAATAGAATGACAAACATCGTTTAGGTTCTATCAAAATCGGGGTGTGTGCTATTAAAGTAAAGAATGGAACACAGATTTACCCTGTGAAATCCTGCAAAGCAGGAACAGTCCCGATACGATATATCGGGATTATTTCACAGGGTGAACGCTGATGATACGGATTAACACTGATCCAGAAAATATAATAAAGAAGAGAATATATAGAATTCTTAATCTGCGAGAATCAGTTCAATCTGCGTGCTATAAAGAAAAGAAAATGGCACACGGATTAACACGGATTAACACTGATTCAGAAAATATAAAAAAGAGTAAATAATTGGGTCTATCCATTCCCCTCAAATGGTTTCTCCTTATCAAAATCCGGAGCAAAATCGGTTTTGTCTTTCTTCGATCTGAAATTCTGAGGGAACTGCACGAGCATATTACGAAATCCCAAACTCATAGCGTGTTCGTAAACTTCTTTAAATTCGGATATTGTAATGCGTCTTTTCATATATGTAAGTTTTGCAAATTTATCATTCTTCATGAGCATTGAAGTAGGGTAGTACTGCGACATCAAACTAATCGGAAGCCCTTTCCCAAATTCTATAAAAAGAGTAGAAAGCACATCCTTTGAGTTCTGTACCTGTCCCGGCAGAATCAAATGTCTTACCAGCACTCCTTTTGTTGCGATCTGTTTTTTCTTGGTAAAGGAATCTAAAAATCCCTTTTGTCGAACCATTTCTGTAAGGGTTTCAAGTGCTCTGTCGGGATAATCTTCTGCATTTGAGAGTTGTTTAGCTAATTTTTTATCAGCATATTTAAAATCCGGCATGTAGATATCTGCATATTTGTCGAGAGCTTTGACAGACTCAATTTTCTGATATCCGGACATATTGTATAAGATGGGTATTGAAATGTTTTTCTTTCGCAGTAATTCAACTATTTTTATTGTATGAGGGAAGAAATGATCGGGAGTGACAAAATTCACATTATGAATGCCATGAGAATTAACAAGTTTCTTGAGCTCGTCAACGACCTGTTCACAGGTGTAGAAAATACCCATTCCATTAAAAGAGATTTGATAATTCTGGCAGAAGCAGCACTTAAGAGAACACCCTGTAAAGAAAACCGTTCCTGAGCCATTCGTTCCTGAAATCGGAGGTTCTTCACCAAAATGGGCGCCTATGCTGGAAATTATGAGTTTGTCAGTTTCCCCGCAATATCCTGTATGCCCTTTAGTTCTATTTACGTTGCATTTGCGAGGACAAAGGGAGCAGTTTTGATAATTTTCAAACGAAAGCTCTGAATAAATATTGGTCACCATTTCTTAAATCCTAATCTGGACGAACCAGAACAAAAAAAATAAAATCATCCGGTTTTATTCTATTACACCGAGACAAACATAAGGAGATTTTCTCTAACTTCCAGAGCATATCCCTTAGTTCAAAGAAAAAACTGGATTCCCTCTTTCGAGGGAATGACATGCCCTTTGTAGGGAATTACATTTTCTCAAGTTAATATTCCTCTGCCTGCCAGGGCATAGTGAAACGGAGACTGTCTTGTCACGGCGTCTTGTCGGGGCGTAACGTAGTAAAGACTGAAGCAAAACGAAGCCGGATGTTCTCTGCCTGCCAAGGCGTAGTGTAACGGAGACTGGTGGTGCAAATTATCTTTATTGTCATTATATCAGAGTTATGAATTTCTGATCTTTTCTATAATATCGGTCGTTGATTTTCCTTCAATAAAATGCAGACTTTTTACTTCTCCGCCAAGTGCAAGCACAATATCGCTTCCGACAATATCCTGGACAGCCCAATCACCACCCTTTACAAGGATATCCGGCTGCACGATCTTGATGAGTTCGTAAGGAGTGTCTTCATCAAAAATGCATACATAATCCACAGATTTCAGGTTGTCGAGCACTATTGCTCTGTCCTGCTCATAGTTAATAGGACGATTAACTCCCTTGAGTCTTCGCACAGAATCATCGCTGTTCAACCCGATTATTAGAATGTCTCCAAGCTTTTTTGCTTTATTCAAATATTCGATATGTCCTCTGTGAATTATATCAAAGCAACCGTTGGTGAATACTATCTTTCTCTCTGCATTATGAAGGTTTTTCGTAATTCCGGTTATCTCTTTTCTTGTAACGATCATTTGTTATTCCATTTTTTAAAGGAGCATAAAATTTCTTCAGGAGATGCAGTTGCAGCACCTACTTTTCCACAGACCACTCCTGCGGCATGATTTGCGATTATGGATGCGGTTTTGATGTCACAACCTGCTGTGAGGGCAAGCATGAGTGTACTGATAACCGTGTCGCCAGCACCTGAGACATCATAAACTTCTTGAGAAAAGGTTGGGATCTGCCAGCTATTATTCTGGTTTTCATAAACGAACATGCCCTTTGAGCCGAGAGTGATCACAACGTATGAGCAATTAAGTTTATTCATGAGCTTCTGTGCAACGATCTTCAGGTCTTCCTCAGATTTGATTTCATATTGAAGATTCTTCTCAGCTTCGTGCTTGTTTGGTTTGAAAAAAGTTACATTTTTGTATTCAAAGAAATTCTTCGCTTTTGGGTCAACACCGATGAATTTATTGTGCTTTTGTGCCAGAGATGTGAAAAGATTGATAAGCTCTTTTGTCAGCAGACCTTTATTGTAGTCCTGCAGAACGATACCATCGATTTCAGGAACGATCTTTTCTGCATATTTTTCGATTTCTTTCAATACTTCTTCTTCGATTTCATCGTCTTTCTCAAAATCAATACGCACGAGCTGTTGGTTACGAGCAATGATGCGTATTTTCTGTGTTGTCGGGTGGTGAGTGCTGGAAAATATTCCTTCAGCAGAAATGTTATTTTTTCGGAATATCTGTTTGAGTTTTTCTCCACTCTGGTCTTTCCCAACTGTTCCAATAATGATTGGTTCTGCACCGAGAGCTTTAATATTCTGAGCAACATTTGCAGCACCGCCGGGACCAAATTTTTCTTTCTCCACCTTCACGACCTGCACAGGCGCTTCCGGTGAAATCCGGTCAACATCACCTATGATGTAATGATCAAGCATAAGATCGCCGACGACAAGGATTTTTTTCGAGGTTATCGATTCAAATATTTTCTTAAGAATAGATTCTTCAATATTCATATTACTCCTACAAACAAATACTTTTAACCACGAAATTCACGAAAAGCACTAAAATGGATTGTAAGAAAATTATTCCATACAACATCATTTTAGCAATTTCATGTATTCTTTGGTTCATAATACAATTCTTACATATAAAATCTGCTCTATATGTTTGGCTCAAGGGGATATCTTTATAATATAATCTTATCTCAACCTGGCTTCTAAAAGGAATATTTCTTAAAGCTAACTCTTTTTCTAAACATTCTTGATATACTGCTTCCAAAAATCCGGGTCCTAAAATTTTATACACTTCAAATATCGCGTCCTGAAGTGCATATCCTTCTTTTTTATAAATAATTTTTTCGTGGTTCATATTACTCCGCCAGCTGGCGGATGGGATAGTTCCCATCAAAGCATGCAAAGCAAAAATCATTCTCATCCTTAATTAGACTTTTCAGCTCTGGTACAGTAAGATAACGAAGAGAATCAGCTTGAAGAAAGGCAGCGATGTCTTCAACAGTTTTTTGATTTGCAATAAGTTCTTCCATGGTGGGTGTGTCTATTCCGTAATAACAGGAATATTTCACCATTGGGGAGCCGATGCGAACGTGAATTTCCTTTGCACCATTATTTCGCACCATTTTAACTATTTTTTTTAAAGTTGTACCACGGACAATTGAATCATCGATCAGTGTAACTTTTTTCCCTTCCAGAAAACCGGGTAGAGTATTGAATTTCTGGTCCACATTCTCGTCCCGAATTGTCTGTTCCGGTGCAATAAATGTACGTCCTACATAGTGATTTCTGATGAGACCAAAATTGAAATCAATACCAAGCTCCTTAGCATACCCCAGCGCAATAAAATTGCTCGAATCGGGCACAGGTATAACAACATCTGTAATGATATCTTCTTTTTCTGCAAGTTTTTTTCCAAGATTTTCTCGAAATGCATAGACTGCATGGTCATAAACAACACTATCTGGACGTGAGAAATATATAAGTTCAAATACGCAGTGGGCAAGATGTTTTCTGTCTCTCCGCCAGCTGGCGGATGGGTTCAGTCCAGTCACGGCGTAATGAAATGAAGACGGATGGATGGATCGCATTCCCTTTTCACTTACATGAATGATCTCGGAAGGCGATACTTCTTTTTTGAATTCAGCTCGGATTATATCTATACAGCATGATTCTGATGCGAACACATAAGTACCATCGCCGATCTCACCAAAGATGAAAGGACGGTTCCCGAATGGATCACGAAAGGCATACAGTTCGTCTTTGACAATCAACACTGTAGAGTAAGAGCCCTGAAAATGCTGCATGACATTTTTGATCGAATCGATGATCGAGAGTCCTTGCTTTTCATGATAATAGGCAATATATTTCAGAATAAGCTCGCCGTCATTCTCTGATTCAAAAAAGACATCCTTTGATTCGAGATCTTCACGCAATTCTTTATAATTTACTATATCGCCGTTACTTGCTAGCGCGATCATCGGTCCGGAAAGATTGCTAAATATATGGGGTTGTGCATTCCCAATGTCTGAAGACCCTTTTGTGGGATAGCGAACATGACCAATGGCAACATGCGAGTGCATATTCTCAAGGATTTTTTCATTAAAGACTTCTTTAACAAGTCCCATCTTTTTTATGAGTTGAATTTTTTGTCCGTCAAAGTAAGCGATACCGCAGCTTTCCTGACCACGATGCTGTTCTGCAAAAAGACCAAGAACTGCAAGCCGTGAAGCAGATTCACTTTTCTTGTCTTTCTGGTATATTCCGATTATTCCGCACATAGTTTTTGCGTTACTTTTTCTTTCTAAATGACTGAAGTTTTGCAGAAGCGGAAATTACTAAAATAAACATATTTTACCTTTATATATATTCTTTGAAATAGATGAGTTAGACTTAATTTAATTTCTAAACCCTAATTTCTAATTACAAATATAATGTCAAAACTTACATGTTAAATTAATTTTTTATTCCTTGATTTAATAACAATACTGGATTTCCTCTTTCGAGGTAATGACATGCCTTTTTTATGTAGAATTAACTTACCACAAGTGATAATTTCTATGCTCGCTGAAGCGCATAACATTTTATTTTTAATTTTCTTTCTTTTTTTCGCCTGCCCCGTTGAATCTCTTTTTATTCAACTGGGGTGTTTTCCTGGGTTAATATTTTTTAGCAAATTTGATAATATTCTCACCACATTTTGCAGTTCGCTCCTTCAAATTGAATTTCTTTTTACTTGTCATTTGTCATTTGAAATTTTATTAGAAATTAGATATTTGTTATTAGAAATTCAAATTTAACAGGATGAAAATTATTTAACGAAATCATACTTTAACCTTTTTAGTATCTAATGCGAAGCATGTCTAAATGAAATTTTTGATTCTTCGCCTTTACGCAGACGAATGATATTTTCTTTATGACGATATATTATCAGAATTGCCGTACAGGTTGTCAAAATAAGGAGAGGAATTTCATCAAAATTGGGAATGTTACGAATGATCTCAACGATCCAAAAAGTGAGTACTGCAACGAGCGACGCAAGAGATATGTAACGGAAAAACGCAGCTATGATGAGGAACACACCAAGGGCAATTAAAAAGGGAATAGGAAGCAAATTAAAATATACACCTGCACCTGTTGCCATACCTTTTCCACCTTTGAATTTCAGGAAAACCGGATAAATATGCCCGATAATTGCAGCGAGTCCTATTGCTACGATAGCGATCTGATAGGTTTGAGGATTTGTATAGTCAAGGCATGGCTTGATACCGAAAATGGTTTGTTCGCAGGATTGTGCAAGTAGAAGCCGTCCGATCTCGACTGCAAAGAATCCCTTGAAGAAATCAAAAATAAGTGAAATTATACCGGGTACTACTCCGAGAGTCCTCAAAACATTTGTTGCCCCGATATTCTTACTTCCATGTTCCCGTATATCAATTTTTTTGAGGATCTTACCCAAAATAAATCCGCTGGGTATCGCACCAAGAAAATAGGAGATTAGCAGGGTAACAAAAAGGATCATGATTTATCCTTAAATTTTAATTTGATCGTGACGCCTTCAAAACCGAATTCTTGTCGGATCTGATTTTGTATGTATCTTTTATAATTTTCTGTAATGAGCGTGGCATTATTCATAACAAATAGGAAAAGTGGGGGGTTGGTATCGACCTGGGATGCATAATAGAATTTAACTCGTTTGTGTGAAGTATGAGTTGGAGGATTTTGCCCAACGATTTTTTGTAGAAAGGCATTCATGTAGTGCGTAGGAATTCTTTTCTCTCGTTGTTTGTTCACAAAGAGTACAAGATCGAGAAGTTTTCTTACACGTTGACCGCTTTTCGCAGAGATAAAAATTAGAGGTGCATAGCTTGCATAATTCAAACTGTAGCGAATTTCATCTTCATATTTTTTAGCTGTTTTATGATCCTTTTCGATCACATCCCATTTATTGACAACCAGAATGAGCGCTTTGAACTGGGATTGAGCATATTCAATGATCCGCTTATCCTGAACAGAGATTTCTTCCTGGGCATCCAGAAGAACAAGTACTATGTCTGCATCATTAATACTACGGAGACTTCGCAAGTTGCTGAAATATTCAATTCCGAACTTCACCCTGCTCTTTCTGCGCAGTCCGGCTGTATCTATGATGGTCATATTGCAGCCGTTATATTCAAAATTCAGATGTATAGAATCCCGTGTGGTGCCCGGAATATCATCTACAATAACAGAATTCTGTCCAATGATCTTATTTACTAATGAGGATTTTCCTACATTCGGTTTGCCTACCACGGCTATTTTGATAGTATTTTCTCTGAATTGTTCTTCTATTTCAGAGCGAGAAGGTAATTTATTCACGATCTGATTCTGAAATTCTGAGAAATTTCTTCCACTAATAGCAGAAATACCGATAGGATTACCAAACCCAAGAGCCATGAATTCATAAACTTCCAATTCCTCTTTATCATTATCAACCTTATTGACCGTGAAGATCACTTTGTCCTGAACAGGGAAGAGCATTTTTGAGATTTGCTGGTCATAATCTGTGATACCAATTTTGCAATCTGCTACAAATACGATCAAATCAGCTTCTTCAATAGCAAGTTCAGCTTGTGCTTTGATGGATTGCGTCATTGTATCTTTTGTACTCGGTACGATCCCACCTGTGTCCACAATGATGAAAGGATAGCCGTTCCATTCGGTTTGATAATATTTTCTATCTCTGGTAACTCCGGATTCCTTATCAACGATCGCAAGTCTTCTCTTCACCATTCTGTTAAAAATGGTTGATTTGCCCACATTTGGGCGTCCTACTATTGCAACGATCGGTATAGCCATAATTTAAGATTACAGTGGGATTTTCGTGGAAAAGGTTGTCAAATATTTTGTGGAATGAGCGGGCATGTACTCAAAGATTTTCTATGAATAAAAACAAGAGGAGAAAAATTAGGACAAGACAAACACTGATTCAGAAAATATAATGAAGAAAAATAAATTTAATTCTTAATCTGCGAGAATCAGTCCGCCAGCTGGCGGAGAAGACTGAAGCGCAGCGAAGTCGCATGGTTGTATATTTGTAAAATTTCCTTATTTCAGATTGGTAACGCAATTATCACACTCATGTTGAGCGCAGAACTGGTAGTAGAGCTGGATCATTCCCTGCTGCATTTGTAAGTTTATACGGAAATGTATGCCATCCTTAAGAAGGGTGTGCATATAATGAGTAATATAATTCTCGGATAATTTTGGTAAATCACCATACACCTTAAAGATCATATTTTGCAATGTATCATAACGCAGTGTTTGAGCATATACATAACATACTGGTTGAATAATATTTGAGAAAATATCCCTGCACCGAGATGAGCCGATTGAAGGATGATCCTCTTGGCTTAATAGGTTTGAAAAGTCTGCTTCAATTTTCCTTGCGTCAATTGTTTGGGTATCACCATAACTAAAAAGTGCAATGATCGAGTTAATCAAGTTTCCCTGCTTGAGAGCGGAGCAGATAAAAGGTGCGATCTGCCAGAGTCTGTTCACCGGATGATTCTGTGGACGGCAACGGAAGAAATTCCAGTCATCTTTTTGGAGTGTGCGATGCAATTTTGCATCAAATCGAGAACGTATTTTATCAAACCGTTGAAGGAGCTTTTCATCAACGTAAGAGAAGTTATAATCATGCAGATCAAATCCACCTTTAAATAGTAAAATGCAAAAGATATCATTAAAATCCTTGCATTCATTCATGAAAGTTTTCAATTCCTGAAAAGGAAGCAGCTTCGCCAACTTGAAAAATGGCATTTTATTCTTGCCATATCCGAGAGCTTCAATTATTCCTTCATAAAGAATCTGATTAAAATCCGAGTTGTATAATTCTGCGGAAAAGCGTTTACACTTTTTTAGAAAACGTTCTTTTCCCAGAGAGAGGAGAATACCTTTCAATACATTTGAATGGTGTAAATCCTTTACCAGAAGGCATTCGATGGTTTTCTGCTGTGATGTATCAAAGGGTTTTTGTCCGTATCGTTTCCATAATTTGTCTATTTGCTCGTCAAGATTGAGCTGGAGTTCCAGTATGGGTATTTTGTTACCGCTTTCAGAGATCGTGAATTCGGCATTCTGGTCATTTGTAAAGACTACATGAAGGATCACATTATTGTAATTTTTGTCCTCATGATGATTGTGAGCTTTCCAATCATACTCATGCTTGTGTATTTCAACATCTCCTTGCAGTTTTTTGCCATCAAAGAGGATGATACTGTTTATGAAATCAGGTCCTGCATCGGTATTCCATTTACCTTGAAAAAGGATCTCTATCTTGGTTCCAGCAACAGTTCTAATAGTATCTTTGAGATGCTGTTCATCCCAGATATGATATAAAAAATTCTCTGCTATATATTTTTTCATGGTTACCTTTTATGACAGTTTTATAAAAAATGTAACTGAAATTTCGTATAAGTGGAAATTACTTAAAAAAATCATATTTAACCTTTTATAAAATCTACTGCGAGACTTGAGAAATGTACTATATATTTGTCAATTTTATTGTTATGATAACTTATTCTTTCATATAAAAGGGATACCCCCAAAATTTAGACACACATTTTCTATAGGGTCTATGAATATAGAAATTGCGTGATATTTTAGGTGGAAAATTATTTTAATATTCTCTTTGTGAAAGAACTTTTCACACGACTATTTCCTTCATGTCACATTGCGGTTCTTTATCATATAAGTTAACTGGTGGACAGAATAACAAACTATTTTAAATGAAAAGAACATTGTCATTCTGAGAGGAACGAAGAATCTATTCTTTGAAAACGAACCCTCAGCCTGTGATATTACACTTTACTAAAATAAATAGATACTTCACGGATGCATTCGCTACGCTCAGCACATGGTTTATACTGAGTGAAACGAATGTGTTCAGGATGACAACGTTTTATTTTGTTTTCATAACATGAAACCGAGTAAGGTTCAGATTTATAGTACTGAATTATAATAGTTTGTAATAGTACTCACATTGTTTAAATATTTCTATAGTAAAACAACTTAATTTTTCTACATCGACTCGGGTTTTACATTGCCATAATCATGAAATTTTATGCGGGTATGCAAATTTTTTTCATATAAAATTTGACACAAGATTTGTAATGCACAAATTAGTTGATAATTACAAAAAAAAAATGTCATCCACGGAGGACGCATGACCAAAGCTGATTTAATTCAGGCAATTTCTCAGGAAACGGGAATTATTTTGAAAGATACTAAAATTATCGTTGATGCACTCTTGGATAATATAAAGATCAGTATGATCAATGGAGAGCACATTGAACTTAGAGGATTTGGTACCTTCAAAAACAAGGTGCGTAAAGCACGCATCGCACGTAATCCCAACACAAAGGATCTTGTTCACCTACCAGAGCGAGTGGTCCCAACCTTTAAGTTTTCGAAATTCTTTATTGATGAAGTAATGGATAACAACTAATCATCTTGGAGTTGAAATGCCCTGCGGGAAAAAACGAAAAAAAGCAAAAATCAATAAGCATAAACGTAAAAAGAGACTAAAAAAGAACCGTCATAAAAAGAAATAATGGTGCTATGCTGATTTGAATAGCCCATGCATCTAAAAATGGAGTACGGTATATGTACAAAATATTAGCGAAACTCAGTGCTATTGTTGCAGCTATATTATTACTTCTTGGTATAATTGATAAGATATTCTTTCCTCACAGCAATATTCTGTTGCAGCATGAAAACTATTTCATAGCTGCAAATCCCTTTATTTTGTTTGGGATCCTCTTCTTTATTGCATCTTATATAAAGTCTAAGAAAAAAGAATAGTAAAATATTTCGTAAACGACCTTCACTCTTAATAAAATGGTCGGGATGGCCGGATTTGAACCGGCGACTTCTTCGTCCCGAACGAAGCGCGCTACCGGGCTGCGCTACATCCCGACAGGGAATCAAAACCTTTGTATAAGAATCATCTGTCAAGAAAAAGCGGTGCTATGTCACAGGTACAAGGGATGAGAAAAAAGTATATCAGCTTTTCATTGACAAATATAGGCATCAGAGTAATATTTATTGTAAAAATTTAGGTTTTATGTATCTATGAAAGAGAAAATTTTAGAAGAACAGGAAAATACATTACCAATAATTCCCACCAGAAATATTGTGATCTTTCCTCAGATGATCGTACCTCTGGTTATTGGAAGAACGCATTCTATTAAGGCAACGGAAGAAGCATACGGAAAGAACAAGATAATCTTTTGTGTTGCCCAAAAATCACCTGATACTCAAAAACCTCAGCAGGAAGATATGTACGAGATGGGGGTTGTGTGCCAGATATTGCAGATATTGAAAATGCCCGATGCGACCATTCGAATTCTGGTTGAGGGTTTACAACGCGCAAAGATCGAAGAGTTATATTTTTCTGATGATTATATGAGTGCTAAACTGGATCTTATTCCTAAAGAAACATTGAAAGAGACCTCGGAAAATATTGCACTCCTTCAAACACTGGAGCATGATTTTAAAGAATATGGAAAACTGAGCAGAAATTTCTCTGATGATGTGCTTATCACCTATGAAAATCTTAAATCAATGGATGATAAGGTTGATTTTATGGCGTCGAACATCGACCTCGATCTGGAAGTAATGCAGAAACTCCTTGAAGTCAACCTTATGGAGCGGATCTTCGATTTGATCGAGTATATTTCCAAGGAACTTGAGATATTGAAAATTCGCAAGAAAATTGCCGGCGAGGTTAGAAGTAAGTTAACCAAATCCCAAAAGGAATATTTTCTCAATCAGGAACTTAAAGCGATCCAGAAGGAACTTGGCTTTTCCGAAGACCAGAACGTTGATGTGAAGGATCTTGAAAAAAAGATAAATAAACTCCACCTTACAGTGGAAGCAAAAGAGAAAGCTGAATATGAACTGAACAAGCTGCGCAGAACCAATCCGATTTCACCGGAATATTCAGTTTCTTTGAATTATCTCAACTGGCTCGCCGACCTGCCGTGGAATGATCCAAAAAAGGGACGGTTTGATCTTACGCAAACAGAAAAAATTCTCGATGATGATCATTATGGTTTGAAAAAGATCAAAGAACGCATTGTTGAATATCTTGCAGTACTCAAAATGGTCAAAAAAGTGAAAGGGCAGATACTGTGCTTTGTCGGTCCCCCAGGTGTTGGAAAAACATCACTGGGACAATCAATTGCAAGAGCATTGAATAGAAAGTTCGTGCGTCTTTCCCTTGGTGGAGTACGTGATGAAGCAGAAATTCGAGGGCACAGAAAGACTTATATCGGTGCAATGCCTGGAATAATTATTCAGTCGATGAAGCGCGTCGGCAAAAAGAATCCTGTAATTATGCTTGATGAAGTGGATAAGATGAGCATGGATTTCCGTGGAGATCCATCATCAGCATTGCTGGAAGTTCTCGACCCGGAGCAGAACTATGAATTTCATGATCATTATATTGAAGTAGGATATGACCTATCCCAAGTGCTCTTTATCACTACTGCAAACAACCTTTTTTCGATTCCTCCAGCACTTCAGGACAGAATGGAAGTGATTACCCTGCCCGGATATACAGAATTTGAAAAATGTAATATAGCTAAGGGATTTCTTCTTCCAAAACAAATTGAGAAACACGGTTTCAACCATAAGATCAAAGTAGAATTTTCCGACAATGCCTTTCTCAAAATAATAAGAAATTATACACGAGAAGCCGGAGTACGAAATCTTGAAAGAAGTATCTCATCAGTTCTTCGTAAAATTGTGCGCGAGTATCTTAAAGATAAGAGGAAGAATTCCTATAAAGTGGCTGAGTCCAGTATCAGAAAGTATCTTGGTATAGAGAAATACCTTTACTCAGATGTAAAAAAAGAAGATAATATTGGCGTGGCAAATGGACTTGCATGGACTTCTGTAGGCGGTGTTCTTCTGCAGGTAGAAGCTGTAGTTTTAGAAGGAAAGGGCAACCTTTCTCTAACCGGGAAACTCGGTGATGTTATGAAAGAATCAGCCAGTGCAGCGCTGAGTTATGCAAGAGCTAATTATTCAAATTTTGGGCTTAAAAAAGACTTTTATAAAACAAAGGATATTCACATACACGTTCCGGAAGGTGCGATTCCAAAGGATGGTCCGTCAGCTGGGATTACAATAGCTACAGCCATCATCTCTGCCCTTTCCAAAAGAAAAGTACATGTGGATTATGCAATGACCGGCGAGATAACCCTCATGGGAGATGTGCTGCCTATTGGTGGACTTGAAGAAAAACTCGTTGCTGCACAGCGAGCTAAGTTAAAAAATATCATTATTCCAAAAAAGAATTTTAGAGAATTGACTGAAATTCCAAAACAGATCAAAAAAGGACTAAATATTATTACTGTTGAAACAATGGATGAAGTACTTACTTATGCATTGCATAAGGATACAAAGGTAGTATAGATGAATTTTGAAGTAGTTTCAAGAACAAAGATCGAAGGAAATTCTGAGGAGTTAATCTTGAAAACCGAGAAAAATAATCTGCAGCTTCTTAGTTATATCCTGGAGACAGTTGAGGGGATGTGCCATTATACTACTGTGGATAAAGAAAAAACCTTACTTAAAGTCGTCTATACCTTTGATTTCAAAAATGATGTTGATCAGATCCTACAATCATTAAAGGAAAACGAAGGATAGTTTTCATTCCTAATTCTAGATGGATCTCAATAAAAAAATTGAACAATTGATAGCAGGAAATGTGAGGGCAGCAGCCCAACTCATCACTCATATTGAAAATCAAAATAAGGTACAAGAGATTATTTCAACTATTTATCCTTACAAAAAAGAAAGTTATATTATTGGCATAACTGGAGCTCCCGGTGTGGGAAAAAGTACAATCACAGACAAATTGATCGAGCAATTAAGAAATCATGATAAAAAAGTAGGAATTGTCGCCATTGATCCCACAAGTCCATTTTCTGGTGGTGCAATATTAGGCGACAGGATTCGCCTGCAAAAACATGCAACTGATAAGAATGTTTTTATCAGAAGTATGGGCTCGCGAGGGCATCTCGGAGGGCTTGCTCCGGCAACAAACAATGTTATTACGATCCTCTCTGTGCTCGGCTGTGACTACATTATTATCGAAACTGTAGGTGTCGGACAATCTGAGGTTGAGATAGTAAAATATGCCGATACAGTGCTCCTTGTGCTTACACCAGAATCAGGGGACAGCGTGCAGGTAATGAAAGCTGGCATCATGGAGATTGGCGACATATTTGTTATCAATAAATGTGATAGACCTGGAAGTGATAAAATAGAATCTGAGCTTAATATCCTTCAACAAATAAGTGATATTCAAGCTGCTGAAAGACCCATTGTAAAGATTGTCGCTCTGAAAAATATCGGAATTCCGGAATTATATCAAGCTGTCCTTGATCATCAAAAATTGCAGCAGGAAAATAATATGCTGCATAGCAGACGCCGGGCTCGTATCAAGAATGAAATCATAAACAATCTGCAGCAAACGATACTATCTCATATTAAAAAGAATATTGTTTCCGACCAGGAAATTGAAGATCTGATTGATGATGTATTTGACAATAAATCCGATCCTTTGACAATATCACTTTCTCTGATAGAAAAGTCACAAAATAATTCAGAAACGGAGTGAACATGAAGCTTTGCGTGTTCGAAGATAATTCGTGGGAACAGTTCCTGCCGCTGTCATATACAAGAGCTTATTTTGACCTGAAATGCGGAATACTCAAACTCAGGCATAAGATCACGCGCTTTTATCCGGATCCTAAAAAATACATGATCGTACGCGAAGAACTTGAGCGTCTATATATTTCTCGTTATCAAAAATATAAGGTCAACAGCTTTGATGAGGGAGAATATCTCTTCATAAATGGCAGGTTGCTTTTCGATGAGCTGATGAAAGCAGAAGTTGATTCTCTCGAAGTGGGAACCGGTCTCTTCAATGATGATGTGTGTATTGCAGCACGAATTCGAATTGTACATGAAAGAGATATTTCAACTGAGCAACTATACGAGATTCTTTCAAGAATAACTAAAATCGACACAAAAATACAACCCATACAATATGTCTGGGAATTGGTTGCAAAGAACGAAGGTCAAATTGCACTCGATTATAAATATATTATCAAAAACAAGATAAACCATCATATGCAGGATGGAACTTTCCATGTGATGAAATCTTCTGATATTTTCTTTGGAGAGAATGTCACGATTGAACCGGGAGTCGTGCTCGATGCAACCGATGGACCGATCATGATAGATGATAGCGCTCACATAATGGCAAATGCGGTTGTCAAAGGTCCTGTGTATGTAGGTAAAGAGAGTACAATAAAAGTGGGAGCAAAAATTTATAAGGGCACTTCGGTCGGAAAAGTATGTAAGGTAGGAGGTGAAGTCGAGGGAACAATATTTCAGGCGTTCTCAAATAAGCAGCATGAGGGATTTCTTGGTCACTCCTATGTTGGAGAATGGGTGAATATAGGCGCAGATACGAATAATAGCGATCTGAAAAATAATTATAATAATGTGAAAGTATTTTATTATCCTCAAAGAAATTTTAAGGACTCGGGCTCTCAATTCTTCGGAGCCATATTTGCAGATCATATAAAAACCGGCATAAACACAACTTTCAATACGGGTATTGTTATAGGAGTCGGATGCAACCTGTATTCATCCTTACTTTTTAGTGGATTTATACCATCTTTTTGCATTGGAAGCGCGAACAGAATGGGTGAATATCATCTGAAAAAAATGCTCCAAACTGCGGAGATCGTAAAATCAAGAAGAGGGCTGGAACTCACCGATGATGAGAAGATAATTTTGAAAAATTGTTTTGAAAGATCAGCACCTCTGAGAAAAATATTTTAAAGGGTAAATACATAATGAACGGATTAGTAGAAGTTAAATTCAAACAAGACGAAAAACGGTATTACGAAAATGCTCATGATATCGAGCTCAGAAAAGGTCTGTACGTAATTGTTGAAGCTGAAAAAGGTGCAGATATGGGTTGTATTGGTAATTATCCACTTGAAAAAGAGAAGCTCAATCTTCCCGAAAGCTATGAGATAAGAAAAATTATCCGTGTTGCAAGCGAGGATGATGTTGATAAGATGAACCGCATTCATGAAAAAGAAGAGGATGCGAAAAATAAGTTCCTCGATGCACTTAAGGATCAACCATTTGAAATGGACCTGGTGGATGTGGAATACCAGTATGACGGCAACAAACTTACTTTTTATTTTATTGCAGAAACCAGGGTGGATTTCCGCGACTTCTTAAGGGTTCTTGCACTGATCTTTCGAACCCGAATCGAACTTCGTCAAATCAACGAACATCAGGAAATTAAGAGACTTGGCGGCATTGGACCCTGCGGCAGAGAACTTTGCTGTAAAAATCTCAATCTCAATTTTAACCGCGCGACCATACAGATGGCAAAAGATCAGAATGTGAGTGTGACTTCATCTAAGATGTGCGGATTATGCGGAAAACTGCTTTGCTGCCTTGCTTATGAAGAAGAATTTTATCAAGAAGAAGCACAGAAATATCCGGAGATCGGCGAAGAAATTTTTTGTAATGATAAAAAAATGATTGTAGAGAAGAATAATTTTTTGACCTACAAAATCCAACTAAGAGATAAGAACGATGTGCTTACAACCATTAGTTTCGATGATTATCTGGAACAAAGAATTAAAGGGAAAAGAGCAAAATTCCCTATAAAAAAACTCAAGAGAAATAAAGATGAACAATATTAAATCAATCGCATTAGAGCTTTGGTCACTGGATGAAGATTCAACTTGCAGATGCAACGGAACTCATCAAGTTTGTCTTCAATGTGCAGTATGCGGATACAAGAATAATAACTACTCTCTCGTTGATGAAATGCCTGCACAGCAAGAGCTTGCACAGTATATCGATCATACAAATCTCAAACCCGATGCAACAAATGTAGAAATAATTAGACTGTGCCAGGAAGCACGAACTTATAATTTTGCATCTGTGTGCGTTAATCCCTATAATGTAAAACTTGCTAAAAGAGAAATGGACAGGCGCACCGTTTGTTCTGTTATTGGATTTCCTATCGGTGCAAATCTTCCACATACAAAATTAGAGGAAGCTAAACTCGCTCTTAAAGGCGGAGCAACAGAATGTGATATGGTTTTGAACATTGCAGAACTGAAAGAGCAAGGTTACAATTATGTACTTACCGAGATCGAAAAAATTGCAGAGATCTGCCACGAAAATGGAGCGATCCTAAAAGTCATTCTTGAAACATGCCTGCTCAATGAAAGGGATAAGGTTATCGCATGCCTGATCGCAAAAAAAGCTGGGGCTGACTTTGTAAAAACTTCGACCGGGTTTTCAAAATCAGGGGCAACTGTAGAAGATATTATGTTAATGCGATCTGTTGTTGGAGATTATATGGGTGTGAAAGCATCGGGTGGGATTCGTGATACTCAAACGGCACTCACTATGATACGAGCTGGTGCGAACAGGATCGGAGCAAGCGGAAGTCTTGCAATTATCGGGGCATAATTGAGAGTCATTCTTGCGGGGTACAACGTTGATATTTCCCAACTTCCTTCCAACAAAGTTCAATACACTCCGGAAACTATTTCTGCTGCCTATGCTCGCATAAGCCACTCAAAAAAATCGGTTGATGAGCTTCGGAAAGATGCAGTCCTCGATATAGAAAAAGCCCGAAGATCAAACAAAATGATCGTTTTTGAAATGGGGCACAGCTCTATTGCAGAGCATGCTGTATTTAACTTTGACATCATCGGTATATCCCGTTATCTTACTGAATTTGTACAGCGGACACGATTAGCTTCTTTTACGGAAAAATCTCAACGCTACGTCACCCTCGATGGTGATTATATCATTCCTGAAGAAATTCAAAATGATAACGAGGTATTAAAACAGTATCAAGAAACGATCCGGTTGCAGAATGATACCTACATTTCTCTTTTTGAAAAATTAAAGAGTTATTTTATTCGAACTACTTCGCTTTCCAAAAAAGATATTGAGGGTCAGGCAAAAGAGGATGCTCGTTATGTGCTTTCTATGGCAACAGAAACCCAGATGGGAATGACCATTAATGCGCGAAGCATGGAACATCTTCTCAAACGTCTGTATACACTCCCTCTTAATGAGGCGAAAAATCTCGCATATAGTTTGTATGAACAGGTCAGGAATATTGCTCCTTCACTTATTCGTTATATCGAACCATCCAAATATGACACTCAAAAATATAAAACAGATGTCTTTACAGAATTCAACAAGCCGATTGAGAAATGCAATTTAATATCCCATTCTGCACAGGCAGATGAGAGAATTATTGCAGGACTCCTTTTCCGCTCAACAGGTACAGATTATCAAACTGTCTTTGAAGATGTGAAGCGCATGAACAAGCAGGATAAAGAGCAAATTATCCAGCGGTATTTGAGCGACATCACATGCTATGATTCCTTACCACGCGAGTTTGAATTAGTTGATCTTGTTTTTCAGGCGAATATTAGTTCTTCATGCTTTACACAGCTCAAAAGACATAGAATCGCAACGATAATATCAACTGATTATGATCCGAAATTTGGATACACGATGCCAAAAAGTATTGATAAGATCGCGCAGAAAGATGCTTTCCGAAATGTAATGAAAAAGTCTGAGAAAATGTATGAAATTCTTTCGGAAAAATATCCTGAAGTAAAGAACTATATTCTGACAAATGCCCATCACAAAGTTGTTTTATTCAAATGCAACATGCGGGAACTCTGCCATTTTGCCCGACTGCGACAGGATGCACATGCCCAATGGGATATTCGTGAACTGGCTCATAACATAATAGAAAAAGCAAAGGAAGTGGCGCCCATCACTTCAGTTTTGATATGTGGAAAAGATGTGTTTCCTGACGTGAATAATGCATTGTTCAAATAATTTATTTTATGGAAAAATTTGAAATAGAAAAATTATTAAAGTAGAAAAGGCATAAGGAACTCAAATGAATAAAAGACAGAGAAAAAGATATTATAAGTTCACATTCTTAATATGCAAAAATAAAATCATTTTACAATACCCTCTCAATATTTATTCTCGAATAGAGAGGTCTTTTATTTGGTTATGGAATTGAAAAATCTAATGAGGAAATTAAATGCGGAATTGAAACTGAGGGAATTTGTCTTAAGAATTCATGAGTTCACTTTAAAAACCCCAGTTGGGGGATTAGCGGTATGTTTTTGTACTTCATCTTTCAACAAAGCATAAATATCTGGATTTTGGATTTTGAAGTGTGATATATAGAATTTTATTGGTA
>Ga0268282_1000127_pt1 | contig 46140 bp, 39 predicted proteins | sample saktaG_12_FD_190133 | JGI IMG/M metagenome (GOLD analysis project Ga0268282, IMG submission 190133) | Saline water microbial communities from Sakinaw Lake, British Columbia, Canada - sak_2011_5_24_120m | ecosystem: Environmental > Aquatic > Non-marine Saline and Alkaline > Saline ...
TTCTTCAAAACCAAACCCGGCACATGGACACCAAGTGATACGAATCGATATCACAACTATAAACTTGCCCCTAATACAAGACCGAACTCATTCAGCAACGACGACATAAATTCTCTGCTCGAAATCAAAAACATCAGCAATTACGGTGTGGAAATGTCCTTCACATTTCAGTATCAGACCTATGACGAGATCACATCCTACAAACCGGCTCAGAAATTCAATCCTGAACATGAATTGATTGTTTATAAAAACGACATATTCGATACTCATGTTATCGCAATTGCATCAGATTCTCTGTTGATGTTCAATGAAGAACTATTTGGTGATACCACTATAGCTTTTTCTAAGCCTATCACACAACCTCTCTCTCTGGCAGAGTTTGAACAAAAGAAATATGTAATCCTGTCACTCGAAGATTCTCTTGCCTTTATACGATATGACATCATGGACAATCCACCTATAACAGCTTACGGCATCAAGCTCGATAGATGGATCACCGATTCTCCAATTCAAATTTCAGAAAATGATATTATCGTTCCAACTGATCTTGGTTTGAGAAAAGTAAGATTTGATGGAGATACCCCATCTGTTATTGCTCAGGAAAATACGCATATTGAGAAGATCGCTTTTAATCCAATCCTTCATGAGCTTGTTGCACTTACTCATGAAAACACTGTAGCAATTTATGATACTTCTCTTACAATGTGTGAAGAATTTCCTTTAACAGCTCAGATAGGCAATTACTATCCGGTTATTGAGAGCTTAATGAAAGATTTTGTTCATGAACAGCGAATATATGTTCAAGATAATTCCGGTTCGATACATGTCATTGCAGATGGCATTGTAACTCAGATATTTGATTCTGCCACCTATCCTGTCTTAAATCCTTCCAATATCTCCCTTGGTGATGTGAATAATGATGGCTCACACGACTTGGTTTTCACCTGCGATGATAGGATCTTCATCTTGCAGCCCAACGGTTCATTTTTGAATAAAACCCCAATCATGCCTTATGATGTATCCTATTCAGGATCCGTTTCACCAATTATCGGGCAGAATTATTTGGCTGAAAATATTTCACTCTACCTTCCCACTTCCTCGAATTGGACTCAGGCAATTGATAACAATTGTGTAGTTCAGGACATGTATAGTTTTGCGAACGGGTTAGCTCTTGCATCTCCCTCAATTTCTCAGAATGGATCATCCTCGATGCTGTATCTGCCGATCTCCGATTCTCTCGTTCAGATGTATTCGTTTACTCATATTGATAATTCCCCTGTAGAAGTCTATTGGAACGGATATAAAAATGGACCTCAAAGAACAGCTTGTGTAACAACTCTCTCAGATGGAAATCCTGACTCAACATCAACCTTTACGATACTTACCTATCCCAATCCAGCTGAATCCGGAGAAGTCAGGATAAGAATACGTTCAAATCAAGATGCCGCTTCCTCAATAAAGATCTATAACCTCGCTGCGGATATTCTATTCAGTGATGAGCTATCAATCACAGCATATATAAATAATGAATATGTGTGGCCGATTGACAATGTTTCTTCAGGCGTGTATTTCGCAATGGTCAAGGTTGGCGGAAAAAGCGAATTAGTAAAGATTGGAATCACAAAATGAAATACAAATTTTTAATCATCGTACTTATTCTCGTATTATTAAGCTCTTCTATACTTCATGCAGAAAAGCCCAAATCAAAAGCTCTGGCTGCACTGATGTCATTTGCCATTCCCGGCACGGGCGAACTATACGCCAAGAATACTTCTTCGGGAGTTGCAAGTCTCGCTGCAGAGACGCTACTGTGGCTTGGCTATTTCGGTTTTCTGCAACAGGCAAAATGGACTGAGAACGATTATAAAAAATATGCAGAAGCTTATTCAGGAACGCAGATCACAGGTGCTGATGACTTATACTACACCCTGCTACAAGATTACTATTGCAGCGCAGAATATAATAACTTTGTGTATTTGTATGCAAGAAATGCATTATATGGATATTATAATTTTACTGAACCTTGGACCCAGGAAGATTACGATCAATTCATTGAAGAGTATCTCTATATCGGCGATCAAGCATGGGATTGGGGTTCCAAAAATGTGTGGTATCGTTATGGCGAACTTCGTCGCGAGAAGAACAAATATAAGATCATCTCAAAATTTACTATTGCAGGAATGCTTGTAAACCGGCTTGTCAGCATGATCAAAGCAGTCCATTCCGTGCATCTCTATAATAAAGGGATAACAAAAGAAAGCTCGGTATCGCTGAACTGCGGTTATGATCACCTACTTCAGCGTTTTTCTCTATCATTAGAAAAGCGATTCTAATATGGTAACGATCTATATCGATGGAAATTCTCTAACTCTCAAACAGATTTACACAGTAGCCGAGAAAAAAGCAAAGGTGGTTCTCACTGAGGAAGCAAAGATAAAGATACAAAAGTGTCGTATATGCGTAGATAATATTATCAAAGAAAATCAGGTTGTGTATGGAGTTAATACCGGCTTTGGCGCTTTCAAAGACAAACTAATTGCTCCTGAAAAATTAAAAGAATTACAGCGAAATTTGATTATCAGTCATTCCACAGGCGTGGGGAATTATCTTCCGGTCAAAGTTGTGAGGGCAAGCATGCTGCTGAGGATCAATTCACTTGCAAGCGGCTACTCCGGCATCAAACTGAAAACTCTTGAAACGCTTATAGAAATGTTGAACAAAGGAGTTCATCCTGCAGTTCCTGCTCAAGGTTCTGTGGGTGCAAGCGGTGATCTTGCGCCAATATCTCATATTATGCTTGTGCTTTCTCGAGGAGAAGACCAGGAGCTGGAAGAATATAGCGGAAGAGTGATCATCGAAGAAAATACCGATCGTGATAACTATACTATAAAGACCATTTCTGGATTGAAAGCAATGCACGACGCAGGTATCGAGCGTGTTGTGCTTGACGCTAAAGAAGGGCTTGCACTGAACAACGGCACCAATGTAATGACTGCGATCGCTGCATTGGCGCTTGTCGATGCACAAGTCCTTCTAAAAAATTCGATTAAAATTTTTACTGCATCTCTAGAAGCATTACGAGGTGTGTCCGATGCGTTCCAACCAAGGATTCATGAATTACGCAGGCAAAAAGGTCAGATCGAGATCGCTCGCAAGGTCATGAAATATATTGAAGGCAGCGCTCTGATAGATTCCAGAAAATCAGAGGTACAGGACAGTTACTCTCTACGATGTTTTCCACAAGTGGTAGGACCAATTAAAGAAATTTTCGATTTTGCTGCAAATATTATTGGACGGGAAGCAAATGCAGTTACTGATAACCCACTCATCATTCCTGAAGCCGAGAGACCTATCAAGGCATTTTCAGGTGGAAATTTCCATGGAGAACCCATTGCTCAAGTCTGCGATTTTTTGAAGATTGCAATTGCTGAACTTGGAAATATTTCGGAACGAAGAATCTTTAAACTTACTTCTCAATTTCTGAGCCATGGACTTCCCAGCATGCTAACAACAGAGCCCGGATTGCAAAGCGGGATCATGATCCTGCAGTATACTGCTGCTGCTCTGGTTTCGGAAAATAAAGTACTTGCGCATCCTGCAAGCGTGGATTCCATTCCCACAAGTGAAGATGTCGAAGACCACGTGTCCATGGGCACGATCGCTGCTCGTCAGTTCAGGGAAATTCTGGAAAATGTCCGCAAGATAATTGCCATCGAATATATCACTGCATGCCAGGCATTGGATTTGCGTCTTCGTATTGACCCTGATTTCCTGAATGAAACTCCAAAACATACTTTTGGAAAAAAAACCTATGGCATCTACACCAAACTACGTAAGGCAGGGGTGGATTTCTGGGATCGTGATAAAGTCGCATATATTGACATAGAAAAGACACTTCAATTAATAATAACAGAATTATAATATAAAGGAGCTTACCATGGCAATTGTTTTGAATGGATATGATTTAACTATTGAAAAGGTCGTGAGGATCGCTCGAGAAAATGAAAAAGTTGAAATTCCTCAGGAAAGCATCGAACGAGTCAAAGAGTGCTGCTCAATGCTGGAAGAAAAGATCAAAGCCCATGAGATCATGTATGGAGTAAATACCGGAATCGGCGAATTTTCCGAAGTAGTACTCAGCGATGAACAGATGGAAGACTTTCAGCGTTATTTGGTATACAATCATGCTGCAGGAATCGGTGATCCGGCTCCTATTGAATACGTGCGCGGAGCAATGGTCGGCAGGATAAATGTGCTTGTGAAAGGAAACTCCGGCTGCCGTCCTGAAATTCCACTTACACTTGCATCAATGTTGAATAAAGGTGTAACGCCCTTTGTTTGCCAGAAAGGTTCTGTGGGTGCCTGTGGAGACCTTGCTCCAATGTCACAGATCGCACTTCTTCTTCTTGGAGAGGGAAAAGCATATTATCAGGGAGAACTTCTCGAAGGCAAAGATGCAATGGACCGAGCAGGTATTCCAATTCCCGGACTTAAAGCTCGTGATGGGCTTGCTGCGATCAATGGTTCTAACCTTTTGACTGCTATGAGTGCTATTATGCTTTACGATGCAAACCGATGGCTCAAACAGGCAGAAATTGCAGCAGCAATGTCCCTCGAAGCACTCAAAGCAAATATGAAGCCCTACACTCCCCTGCTTCACGAAATTCGTGGATTTAAAGGTGCAATCCGTTGTGCAAAGTCAATTCAAAAGCTCGTCAAAGGCGGCGACCTTTCAGAAGGAAGAATGAAATGCAAAGTACAGGATGCCTATTCCATGCGCTCCACTCCGCAGGTAATCGGTGCTGCTCACGATGCAATTGCCTATGCTCGTTCACAAGTTGAGATCGAGTTGAACGGAGTTGGTGATAATCCTGTATTCTTCCCGGATAGAAAACTGCAACTTACAGGAGCTAATTTCCAGGGCTCTCCAGTTTCACTTCCAATGGACATGATAAGCGCTGCGATCACAATGGTTTCCGTAATGTCCGAACGCCGCATGAACAGATTGAACAATCCGGCATTAAGCGTTGGATTGCCGGCGTTCCTCACAAAAGGTGCCGGCATGTTCTCCGGCTTGATGCTCAGCCAATACACTGCGGACATGCAAATCGTTGAACAGAGAATTCTTTGTGCTCCAGCTTCAATTCAATCCATTCCTGCTGCTGCCGATCAGGAAGATTTTGTCTCTATGGGAATGAATACCGCGATCAAAAATTTCCAGATCATGGACAATGCATATGGGATTCTTGGTATTGAATTCATGGCTGCGGCACAGGCACTTGATTTCCGCGAAGAAGAATATAAATTTGGCGCTGGTGTCACAAAAGCAAAAGAAGTTATACGAAGACACGTTGATTTTCTTGATATTGACAGACCTCTTTATCCCGACCATACAAATATGAAAGAACTGGTGAAATCCTGCGAAATACTTGAAGAAGTGGAACGCGTGGTGGGTAGCTTAGAGTAATCTCGAAAAATGAAAACACGTATACTTCTCTTAATTATTTCAGTCTTGCTGGTGCTCACAGGTTGTGTCTATTATAATATCTTTTATAATGCGAAAAAATACTACGCAGAAGCGCTGAATGCAAAAGAGAAGAACGACGGAAAGGTTTCGCCAAGTATTGATTCGAAATTCGAAACATCCATTGGCAAGTGTACGTATATCATACAGGAATATCCCACGAACAAATGGGTTGACAATGCGATCCTGCTGATAGGGCAATGCTTTTACGAACAGGAAAATTACATAAAAGCACTTCGAAAATTTCAGGAATATGAGAAATATTACAATAAATACGAGCTCTATCCTATTGCAAAACTCTATCTTGCAAAGACCTATCTTGCAATGAAGGAATACGATGATGCGATGAAGCAGTTTTCTGCGATCTTTACCAATCCAAGATTTCAGGAAGTTCGCACAGAAGCATACTTTGATCTTTCAGATTATTATATCGAGAGGGATAAATATAATGATGCAAGGAACACAATTCTGGAGCTGCTGAATACAAATCTTAAAAGAAAACCTCACCTCAAAGCAATGTTCCTCTACGCTGAAATTGAGTTCAAAAATGGTGAATATCGTAATGCGGAGCTTGCTTTTCGGAATCTACTTGCGGAAAAACCGACCAAAAGATGCCAGCTGGATGTTTTATTTTATATCGGCAATATATATGTCGAGATCGGTAAATATAAAGAAGCTCTTCTTGTTTTCGAAAAACTTAATGATATTGAAGTCGATTATGACAAACTTCCTGAGATAAGGATGTATATGGCTATCTGCGAAGCTCATCTGGGAAATACGGAAAAAGCATTTGACATGTTTGATAATATCATCAAAGATAACAAGGGAAAGAAGATAATCTCTGAGATCAATTATTACTGGGGTAATATCTATTTTGATGTGCTGCAGGATTATGAACAAGCTGTGGAAAAATTCAATGCTGTCACCGTAAAACATCTCAATGAAAAACTGGTTAAACAGACAAAAAATAAATTAAAAATCGCCCAGGAACTTATCGGTTATCAAACAATTCAAAGCAGTAGTCAGATAAGCCAAATCGTTGAATTCCAATTTCAGCTTGCGGAATACTATAATTTTGACCTGAACCAGCCGGACTCAGCCCTCGCAATGTATGATAATATCATCGAGCGGCTTCCACTACTCAGGCAGGAGCTTGATTCCCTTACTATTATGATACTGTACTACCCGGAACCGGACTCAATTGACACTGAGAACGACTCCCTCTTTATTTCAGATTCTCTGGAAATAGATATCCCAGTTCAGATGGAAGATTCTGCTTCGGTAACTGAAGATTCGATTTCGGCATTTTTTGATACTGTCGCAATAATTCAGATCGAAGATGACTCAATCTCTATTGTTATACCGGACTCATCACTTGCAGACAGTCTTAGAGGATTATCAATTATTGATACAACTCTTACAGACAGTGTTCTTATTGATTCCACAATGGCAGACAGCACTGTAACAGAACCTGAGAAAGTAGTTGTTGTTACCAAGCAGCAGCTTCTCGTAAAAATAGAGAATCTTCACAATACTATTCAGGAATTTGAGAAAGAGATCATACCAAAAGTTCTCTTTATGAAGCTTTGGACTTATCAGGAAAAACTTCAGGATACAGATAAAGCTTCAGAGATATTCCTGCTCCTTGAAACCGATTATCCCGTTTCAAAATATACGATTGCTGGAAAAAAACTTATCAATAACGAGCCCTTTGAGCTTGTAGATCCGGAAGAACACTATGCCCGGCAGTATTTGTATAAAGCGCTGGATTTTTACTTTGATTCTGTTACACTAGAGCAAAGTTATGCATATTTAGATACAATCCTCGCTTTGTATGATTCCACAGAAGTGTATCCGCAAGCATTATATTTGAAGTCCTACCTTTTTGTGACAGAAAACCGGGACACAACTTCTGCCAGACCCTATCTTGAAAAACTTTTCACCGATTATCCCCAACACGAACTGATAACCGAGGTTTCTGATTTCTTTGATGGAACACATTTCCTTTCTTTTGAAACAGTAGAAGATACTATAGTTATAATCGATTCTACAATTATATTTCCGGACAGCACTTTTATTCAGGATTCATCATTTACAATTCAGGATACCTCCTCGATCATAGATTCTGTTCTGATCACAACCGAAGAAGACAGTATTTTCATTTTTCCGGAACCAGAGGATAGCGTGGAGGTTCCCAAACAATAATTTCTCCTCATGCTTAACCATCTAAATCCACTTGTCAAAATATTATTTGTTATCTCACAGATCATTTTTCTCTTCTTTTTCCATCCGCCAGCTGGCGGATTGATATCTGTGCTCATTATTCTGGTGTTGTCTTTGCTGATGTATCCAAAAAATCTTATCGCAGTTACAAATACGATCTTGCGTATATCTTCTCTTTTACTTACAATTTTTCTTATGGGTTATGTATTTGGCGATCCATGGCAAAAGGATCTAATGATCATTGTATCTATTGCCATAATGATAAGCTATACAGTTGTGCTGGTGAAATCAACTTCGGCATTCTCATTCCTTGCACAATGGCACAAAGTAATCCCGCAGAAAATACGTAATTCGTCAACGCTCTTTCTCTATGGTATTATCCGATTTCTTCCTATAATTTATCATGAATATTCGCACACAATAAGATTGTATAAGTATCATATAAAAAGAAAGATAGGACTGAATGAGATATCCGAGCTTTTCCCTCTTATTGTGAACAGGTCACTAAAAAAAGTGCATAAGTGCTCAGCAACTGCGGAAAGTCTATTAAGCAGTGAACTTTCATGCTCTTATCATCCCTGCGATCTTCTATTGCCAGCTCTGCTGCTCGTGCAAATAGGATTTATCTTATTATGAGAAAATTTCTAATTCGCTTCTGTTATGACGGTCATTCTTTTCATGGCTGGCAGATACAGAAAGACGCTCTTACCATCCAGCAGGTCATGGAAAATGTGCTCGCACAAATTTTTAAAACTAAAATTCCTTTGACCGTATCCGGTAGAACCGATGCGAGTGTGCATGCACTCAACCAGTATGCTCATTTTTCAGCAGAGACGAGAATGGAACCGAAAAATATCATAGCTGCGATCAATAGTATTATTTCTATAGCGATCTACATCAAGGAATGCACTGTTGTGGATGATGATTTTCATGCGCGATTTTCTGCAAAAAGAAGGATGTATATGTATAAGATAATGAAAGAATTCTCTCCCTTTGAACGGTTTTATGCTTCTTATTTTCCGCAAAAAAAGATCTCTTTGCCGCTCCTGCGAAAAGCGTCTGAATATTTGCTCGGCACGCATGATTTCAATGTCTTTGCTCAAGATACATCGCAGCTTCCTTCAACGCTGTGTACGGTTGATCGTGCTGAATGGAGCGAAACCAATACACATTTCATCTTTAAGATAAGAGCGAACAGGTTCATGCATAATATGGTTCGAAGAATAGTCGGCACTCTTTTACACATTTCCAACGAGGGAATAGAACCAGATTATATAAATAAAATTTTATCCACTCAGGATTATAGTCTCCTTGGCATGACCGCTCCACCTCAAGGGCTTTATCTATTTGAGGTTACATATTAGTTATGCAAAAGTTTAAAAAATTTGACGTTCTGGCACACAGTTTGTAGATTTTGTTTCGAAATATAAAAAAAATTAATAGATACATCACAATTAAATGGTGCTCAAAACATTGGGAGGTAACCATGAAAATCGCCCACTTCAACGATGTCCTTCTGGAAGACGTGAATGTCGAAGGTGCAGACAAAACCAAGATCAGATGGCTTATTTCAAAAAAAGATAACGCTCCCAATTTTGCCATGCGCATGTTCGAGATCGAAGCTGGCGGACACACACCATTTCACTCACATGACTGGGAACATGAAGTATTCGTGATTCAAGGAACCGGTGTATTGGTCACGGAAGAAGGTGAAAAACCCTTTCAACAGTGGGATGTCATCTTTGTGGAACCACATCTGAAACACCAATTCAAAAATACTGATGACACTTTGTTGCGCTTTCTCTGTATCGTTCCCCATTCTCCACAACCTGCAAAAGTCTCAAGCAATCCTCTTGGAGACAAACCCGTAAACAACTGCTGATATGAACATTCTTGCTTTTGACACCTCTACATCCTACGAAAGTATAGCACTTTCACACAACGGACAGATCATTGCGGATGTGACTTTGAATGCAAAAAGGACTCATTCCGAACGTCTTTTGCCAACTGTGGAAAACCTGCTTTCTCAAACAGAGCTGAAATTAGAAGAGCTCTCCGGCATCGCAGTATCAATCGGTCCCGGCTCTTTTACCGGACTGCGCATCGGGCTTTCCACTGCTAAGGGGCTCTGCTTTGGCTTGAAACTACCACTATATGTGGTCTCAACTTTGAAATCACTCGCGAACAATGTTTCTTTGGCTTTAACCAATATCTGCACACTTATGGATGCAGGACGGGATGAGCTATATTACGCAGTATATTCTCCGGACCTTACAGAGATTCAGAAACCTGCAATTGCAAAGATAGAAAAAATATTATCTGTAGTTGATAAAGACACTATTTTGGTCGGACCTATCTCTTCAAAAATGAAAGAAGCATTCTTAGATGCCAACGATACAACATCCTTTGCCAGAACTATTAATTGCTACCCAAAAGCATCATCACTTATTGACATCATAGAAAACAAAAAGGGGTTCGAGGTGTATAAAGCTGATGACATCTCTAAAGTTGAACCTTTATATATTAGAAGATCGGCTGCTGAAGAAAATTTCAAACCCAAACAAAAAAATAATAGAATACAATAAAAATTCATAAATATTTAGGAGTATTATGGAAGATCTAATTGACCTCAAAGAAATGCAAAAAATGAACCTGCCCGAACTTCATAAGATCGCAAAAAGTTTTGAGATAAAGAAATTCAAAACCATGAATAAACAGGATTTGATGTTCGCCATTCTCGATGCACAGGCAGCGAATGAAGGATTGGTTTTCACCACAGGCGTGATCGATCTTACACCCGAAGGATATGGTTTTCTGCGTTCGTCAAAATCAAATTATCTGAGCGGACCCAGCGACATTTATGTGTCCAAAGCTCAAGTTAAAAAATTTCACATCAAGCAGGGAAACATCATATCCGGACCTGTTCGTTCACCAAAAGAAGATGAGAAATATTTCGCACTCATCCGGATTGATGCGATCAATGATGAACCACCCCTCCGTGCCTATCAAACCCCAAATTTCGATTCTCTAACACCACTTTATCCCGAAGAAAAACTAAACCTTGAAACCACTAAGGAAGAGCTTTCAATGCGAATCATCGACCTCTTTACACCCATTGGAAAGGGACAGAGAGGACTCATCGTTGCGGCACCGCGAACAGGAAAAACAGTGATTCTGCAAAAGCTTGCAAACGCGATCCTTACTAATCATCCAGAAGTATATGTGATCATTCTTCTTGTTGACGAGCGTCCTGAAGAAGTCACAGAGATGAAACGTATCGTTAAATCGGGAAATTCAGAAGTAGTGAGCTCAACCTTTGACGAAACCGCATATCATCATGTGCGTCTTGCTGAAATGGTCATAGAAAAGGCAAAAAGAATGGTTGAATACGGACGCGATGTGGTTATACTTCTTGATAGTGTTACCCGTCTTGCCCGTGCTTATAATACGCTCATGCCTGCTAGCGGAAAGGTGCTTTCAGGCGGTATCGATGCCAATGCGCTTCACAAACCAAAGCGATTCTTCGGTGCTGCTCGCAACACTGCGGAAAGTGGAAGTCTCACAATCATGGCAACTGCGATCATTCATACCGGAAGTAAAATGGATACGGTTATCTTTGAAGAGTTCAAGGGTACAGGTAACATGGAACTTGTGCTCGACCGCTCCATCAGCGACCTACGCATGTTTCCGGCGATCGATCTTATCATTTCAGGAACACGCCGTGAAGAGCTTCTTCTTCCTGAAGAGGTTCGAAATCGTGTATTCATTCTTCGTAAGATCCTCAAAAATCAAAATCCCTACGATGCAATCGAACTCCTGAAAAACAAGATGAAGGGAACAAAGAATAATCTGGAATTCCTGAAGTTAATGAGCAGCTAATATCCAATATATGAAAAAAACTATCTGCCTGATTATAGTCTTTTTCTCCCTGTACACGATACCTTTATGGGGGCAATCCCTTTCAGCAGTATATAACCATATCTTTAAGAGCGAATATGCCATTGCCTTTCAAATATTGAAATCCATGCTCCCTCAGTGCAGAAATCACGAAGGAGAAGTCGAAATTCTCTATCTTTTAGGACAATGTGCAGACAATGCAAATGATGCTTCCTTTTACTATAAAGAGATATTGGGAAAAAAAGAAAATGCCTATACCGATAGAGCGCTCCTAAATCTGGCTAAGATCAGTCTCACACACGAGGACTGGACAGCTGCAATTAAGTATTCAGACAAACTTAAAGCGAGTACCTATTCTTTGTACTACTCAGAAGCACTATTCATCAATGCTCAGGCATATTTCTGCAATGAAGAATATTTTCCTGCGATCACTTCATATAAAGAATTTATCAATATCTCTCTTGATTCTGCTCAGCGGGAGCTGGCTATGCTGAATTGCGGAACTGCATATTATGAGCTCAAACAGTACTCGAAAGCAATTGAACAGTTCTCACAAATGCAGGAAGAAAATCCAAAAAGTAATTTCAATCCCTACATGCTCTATTTGCTGGGATTATGCTTTGAGAATAAAGCACAGCACACCGATGCGATAACACATTATAAAAAACTAACTAATGATTATCCCTACTCGCAGTATTCAGCTCTGGCAGAACAGCAACTTGTGTCTTTGATCGAACAGGGATATTACTCATCTTCACTTACAACTTTGCCACAGATAGATGAACTTCTCAACAAAAAATATATTGTTCAGCTTGCAGCTCTCGAAAGCTCTACCAAAGCCCACAAAGCACAGGAAGACTTTCGTGACATGGGTGTGAAAAATATCTTTATCTTCACAAAATCAGTTAATGGAAAAATTTACTACGCTGTCGGTGTTGGTCCCTATGCAACTAAGGACGAAGCTCTATATAAAAAAAACCGGCTGGCAGAAAAAAAGATCAGCTCGTATATCTATAAAAAACCATGACAAAAAAGATATCGCCAGAAGCGGTGCAAGAGCACACACCTCTTATCCAGCAGTTCCTTTCTATCAAAAAAGAGCAACCGGATGCACTTCTGCTGTTTCGAATGGGAGATTTTTATGAAACCTTCTTTGAAGATGCTAAGAGAGCTTCCAAACTTCTTGGAATAACCCTTACAACAAGAGACAAAAATAAGAAAAATCCTGTTCCCCTTGCCGGATTCCCCTATCATGCTCTGGAAAATTATCTGAAAAAACTACTGGATAACGGCGTAAAAGTTGCTATTTGCGAGCAGGTCGAGGATCCGAAAAAAACAAAAAAATTGGTAAAAAGGAAGATCGTCGAGGTTATAACTCCGGGCACTATTCTTGAAGAAAACTACCTTCAAGGAAAAGGAAATAATTATCTCAGTGCAGTGTATGAAGGAAAATCAAGCTGTGGAATCGCTTCTATTGATATTTCAACCGGTGAATTTTCCTGCACAGAAGTTCCACTTGCCCGGGTTGTCGATGAGATCGCACGAATTCATCCTACTGAAATTCTGGTGCCGGAAACAATGGAGTCTAACTTCAGAAAGAAAATCAGCGTCTTCTATAATCCTGCATTTACAGAATATGAGACCTGGCGATACGAATTTCCTGAAGCTGAGGATGTTCTAAAAAAACATTTTGATGTGATCTCTATTGAAGGATTTGGGCTTTCAGGGAAAAACATCGCTGTCTGCGCATCTGCAGCAATCCTTTCTTATATTAAAGAGCTTAAAGGAAGTGATCTTTCACATATCAATGCACTGAGTTTCTATTCAGAAGGGCAGTTCATGCAGGTTGACGCGCTTTCCAGACACAATCTTGAGCTCACAGAATCCATGCGCACACGCTCGCAGCACGGCACTCTTCTTGAGGTTTTGGATGAGACGAAAACCCCAATGGGTGGACGAAAACTCGTCAATTGGATGCTTAATCCGCTAATGAAAAAGGAGCTCATAATCCGGCGTCTCGACAGTGTGGACGAGCTGTTTGATAAAAGCCACATACGTAATAGTATCATTGAAATTCTTTCTGAAATTGGTGATATTGAACGCATCATCAGCAAGCTGGGAACAAATAAGGCATACCCCGGTGACTTGATCGCTCTTAAAAACTATCTCTCTTTTGCTCAGCCGATGGCAGAACATATTTCAGATTGTGATGCTGAATTACTCAAATCTTTATACGCATCAATTCAAAATTTTGATGAAGTCATACTGATTATCGAAAATGCACTTATAGAAGATGCTCCCCTCACCTTGCAGGATGGCGGGATCATCAAAGAGGACTATAATGAAGAACTGGATGAGCTGAGAAAAAAGAGCAAAACCGGCAAAAAGTGGATCGCTGAACTTGAACAAAAAGAGATCAAAAGAACCAATATTCCTAAGCTGAAAGTGCGTTATAACAGCGTGTTCGGTTATTACATCGAAGTAACCAAATCCTATTTCGACAAGGTGCCGGAAGATTATATTCGAAAGCAGACACTGGTGAATGCAGAACGCTTCATCACTCCTGAACTAAAGGAATTCGAGAACCATGTACTCGGCGCTGAAGAACGCAGTACTCAATTGGAATACTCGCTTTTTCTTGAAATCCGGGAAAATTTGAAAAATTTCATCCCAAGATTCCAACAATTCTCAGAGGTTATTTCCACCCTCGATGTGCTGACAAATTTAGCACGCATTGCCTATTACAATCATTATGTACGACCTGAAATTCATGATGGCAATGAAATCCATATTGAAGAAGGAAGACATCCTGTTATTGAAAAGCTCTCTGCCGGCAACGAATTTATTCCGAATGATACATTTCTAAATAACTCGTCGGATAGGATACTGCTCATTACAGGTCCGAATATGGCAGGTAAATCCACCTATTTAAGGCAAGTCGGTTTGATCATAATCATGGCGCAGATGGGCTCATTCATTCCTGCTGCTTCTGCAAAGATCGGTATTGTTGATAAGATATTTACCCGTGTGGGCGCTTCCGACAACCTGGCGCTGGGGCAGAGCACATTTCTGGTAGAGATGATCGAAACTGCGAATATCCTGCACAATGCAACACCCCGAAGTGTCGTCCTGCTCGACGAGATCGGACGTGGTACCAGCACTTTTGACGGACTGAGCATTGCATGGGCAGTGGTAGAATATCTTCATGAAAATAAAAAGATCGCAGCGAAAACACTTTTTGCAACACATTACCACGAACTCACAGAACTTTCCAATGTGTATAAGGGTGTAAAAAATTATAACATTACTGCAAAAGAGTACAAGGATAGGATCATCTTCCTGAGAAAAGTCGTGCCCGGCAGTGCGGATCAGAGTTATGGAATTCAGGTTGCAAAACTTGCAGGCATTCCTCAAAAGGTTATCCAGCGTGCTCAGGAAATTTTGGAAGAGCTCGAGAAAAGCGAGTTCAATGAGTCCAGCATTCTGGAAAAGACAAAGAAAAAAAAAGCTGAGATCAATCAAACCTCTTTTATTGAAGTGCTTTCTCAGAAAACAAGTAATGAACGGGCACTCATCGAAAAACTGAAAAATCTGGATGTGAATTCCCTCACCCCTATCGAAGCGCTTACTTTTCTCTCGAAATTAAAAGACAAACTTTGATTTTACATCACTATAATTTCTCGAATAACTCTTCCAGCTTTGCAGTTTGTTAGGGGTTGTCCCATTTGTTGAAACGTTGTGCGACATACATTAAATTTTCGAGACAAATCACACACTATCTTTTTTCTTCTACATAAATACGATAAATCGTGTTACAGTGTAATGGATATGGGTAGGTCTTCTTATGAAATAAGATAGAATTATCTCCCTCTTTAATCATTTTTTTGATCCCTAACTCGGATAAACCCCGTAGGATAACTCCCTTTTTCTGTTCTGTATCCTCGGATATAAGTAGTATCCAATGGGGTAAACCGAAACCAAAGAATTAGCAACGAACAAAACGAACAAAATCTAACAAAAAATAAAAAAAGTTCGTTGTTGTTAGTGTTTGCCTGCTCCGTTGAATCTTTTTTCTATTCAACTGGAGTTAGTTGCTAAAAATTCTTTTGCCAAAAAATGCAAGGATTTTAGAATTAAGTGACTAACTTATCGGGAAGGAGGTGAATGGGGAAAGTATTTATCCCTTCAAAATCCTTAAGAATTCCTCATGTATATGACCATTTGATGCGGCGATCTCTTTATCGAAAATTGAGAATTCCGAGCCATCAAATTTACTCACTTTCCCACCTGCTTCTTCAAGAATTACGATGCCGGCAGCAGTATCCCAGGGGTAAAGTTCGAGCTCCCAGTAACCATCAAAAACACCATAGGCAACGTAACAGATATCTATTGCTGCTGCGCCGGGACGCCGTATTCCTCTGCATTTTTTTATCACTTTTGAGAGATTCTTGATGTTATTTCTCTCATCATTCAGCATATCGTATGGGAATCCGGTCGCAAGAAGTGCTTTGGGGAAATCCGAATTATCCGAGACATGTATCTCTTCATCATTTCGAACGCAGCACCTGCCCTTTTCTGCAAAAAAGAGTTCATGCAGAATGGGATTATACACAACTCCTACAATACTTTCATTGTTTTTCTGCAATGCAATGGATACGCACACAAATGGAAACCCATGCACATAATTCGTGGTGCCGTCCAGAGGATCGATGACCCAGCAGTATTCCTGACCGGGATTTTGCTCATGCTCGGTTTCTTCTGTAAGAATGTTGTGCTTAGGATAATAATTTTGAATGGTCTCTACAACTACTTTTTCAGCTTCTCTGTCCACATTTGTAACAAGATTTATCCTTCCCTTATAATCGATGAGTTTCTTTTTATGAAAATTTTCTCTGATGATATCACCGGCTTTTGTGCATGCTTCAAGAGCAATATCAAGATAGTCTTTCATACATGCTCCTTTGCTGCCCCTTTGAGATTGAGCAGTTTCTTGCCATGCTCAATTATTTGATTTAAATTTTTGGGATGGAAGAGCAAGTATTTCTGCGTGTAACAACTGCTCCAACATCCGTTACAGGAAGTATATTCAACTAAGAGATTTTCATACTTCTTGCTTTTTATGATCTCATCGAGGTCTTGCTCAAGCAAATTTCCAATTGCATCACCTTTGCATAGATGCACTTCGCCATTATGCATAATAGTAAGACGAGTGGCAGTCCGTTTGCCGTCCACAAAAGGGCAGAAATCAGGAAAATCATTATTAATGATTCGAGGAATGCCTTCAATGAAACTGTTGAGATTGAGAATGGATGGATTATCAGTAAGAAAATCTATTGTTTCCTGCAAAGCATCTGCATCTGCGATCTTCATCTTATCATCTTCTTTTGTTGTGTCGAGGAGGGAGTGATATAGACCGATCGTAACTTCCCATTCCACATCTTTGCATGCCTTGATAATATCCGGAACCTGATGAAGGTTTTTTGCACTGAGCACGCAATTTGCATAGGTGAAAGAAGATGAGCCAAGCTCTTTTTTTCGAGCTGAGATTTTTTTCATATTGGAAAGAATGGTCTTGGAATGATCTTTCACACCCCGAAGATAATCTCCGTTTCCGCCAAGTCCATCCAGCGAGGTTTGAATATTGACACCATTCTTCAAACAGAATTCGATCACATTTTTGATTTTATCATAATCAAAATAAAGTCCAGAAACAAGAGAAACAGAAATGGGAAAAACCTTTTTTGCGTAAGCAAGAATGTCTATTATATCAGGATGCAGAAGCGGTTCTCCGCCGCTGATCATACCAACGAGACTGCCGTATTTTTGCAGTTTTCGGGCTATCACCCGATAGTCTGAATAATCCATATATGGAGCGCCGTCCCGGTTTTCATGAATGTTACATTGCCTGCATCGCTGGTTGCACAGGCGCGTCACTTTTATCTCAGTTACAGAGTTGATCGGTTTATTTTGAAGGAAGTGTTTCGTTACTTTCGGAAGGGTTTTGATCAGTGTTCTTTTTCTCATTGATCCTTTCTACATTCTTTTGTGCAAGTTCGAAATTAGGATCTAATTCAAGAGCTTTTTTCAGCAAAACGAGAGACTGCTCCAGTTGACCATCTTGTTCGTAAATAACAGCAAGATTGTTAAGCGTCTTCTTTTCCTCTTTTTTTTCGAGGATCTCTTCATAAAGCTCGCGAGATTTTTCCATATTTCCTTCTGCCTGAAAGAGGAATGCATAATTATATTTTGCTTCAGTGAATTCAGGATCTAATTCAATGGCATTAAAGAAATGCTCTTTTGCCTTCTCGACCTTTCCTTTAGTAGAGTAATAAATACCAAAATAATAATGCAGATCTGGTGAATCCGGGAAAACCTGCAGATATTTTTTTAGATCTTTGTAAGCGTGGTCAAAATTCTGCTGTGCGTAATTATATGCAATTCGCTGGATAAACTCATTCTCTGACAGAACCATACTCGATTCACCGAATACCTTTTCTTTGATAAACCATTGAGCATTAATATTTTTCAGTACAATTGAGAGCAAATATTTTCCATTTATTTCAAATTCCACAATTGCCTGATCCTGCTCTTTGCTGAGTGCAGAGCGGATAAGATCGAATTCTTTGATGGATTTGAATGCCTTTATGAAAAGATTCCTTTTCAAATAATTTTGCCTGAAATCCTCATTTTTATATACTTCATAATGAACAAGGAGCGGAAGCATTTTTTCATAATCATAGTTGATAACCAGCTCCATAAAACTGTTTGCAACGTCTTCGTGGGTTTTATGGGCTTTTTCTTTAAGAGGAATTCCAAGTTGCTCTCGAATATAATTATAGGAGAGTGAGCCCTCTAATTCCTGCTCATGCTTTTTTAGAAAGGAATTAATTTTCTTTTTCCCAGCTTCAGTTTCAGCATAGGATTTTGGGGTTTTATTTTCAAAAAGAGGATTCTCGTTCTTGAGCCATTTCTGAAGATGGAGATCGAGAAGTCCTTGTTGTTCTGCAATGGATTCCGAGTAGTTGTTCAATTGCAGTGAGTTTTTATACTGGGTGCTTTTAAGAACGAATTTACAGTCCTTTGGACACTCCAATTTAATGCGGATATCATTACAGCAGTGAAAGCAAATTTGCCGTTGAGTTTTTGGACATTTGCGTGTGGCTTTGTGTTTATTGCATATCTGGCAGCGTTTTGGTTGGAAAATTCCAAAATAAGTTTTCATAAAAATTCTTTCTTATTAGATTGTATAGGATTCCGGATTGGGTGGAATGGATTGTTTGAATCGGTTTTTATTTACAAGTGAGATTACTGTTTGAACCTGTTCTTGTGTGAATTTTTGTTCAAGCAGATGTTCAACAGGTTGCTTTTCTTCGTATAATGCATAGAGTATTTCGTCGGCATCGGTGTAGGAAAGCCCGAGTTCTTCTTCATCGGTTTGACCTTCCCATAGATCAGCAGTAGGGGTTTTCTTTATGATGTTCTCGGGAACTTCCATCATTTCTGCAAGTTTCCAGATTTCTGTTTTATAAAGGCATCCGAGAGGTTCCAGTGCGCAGGCGGCATCACCGAATTGAGTTATATAACCAAGATAGAGCTCGGTTTTGTTGCTTGTTCCAAGAACCAGTGCATGTTCCTTTGCAGCAAGGTCGTAGAGTGTGCACATGCGAGCACGCGCCTTCATATTTCCTTTGCGAAGCCGGTCTGCATTCGGATCGTAGTTGTCAAAATAAACATCGACAATCGGAGTAATTTCTCGAATAATATATTTAATTCCCAGTGTTTCTGCAATCAGTTTTCCATCATCGAAGCTGTCCTTACTACTGGTTTTATAAGGCATGAATACACCGATGACATTCTCTTTGCCAAGCGCTTCAACTGCGAGGAAGGCAACGAGTGATGAGTCAACTCCGCCGGAAAGCCCGATGATACCTTTGGAAAAACCTGCATCTTTGAAATAGGTTTTGATGAATTCAATTATTTTATTTTTTTCTATATTTAAATTAGATTTTCTCATAATTAATTAAGAATCGTTTTCGACAGTTGTTAAATCTTTTTCACAATATGCCCATTCTTTTGGATTAAAAATTTTACCATCTGAATAGGAATCATCAATAAACTCAGTAACAACCCAAAGCCAATATTTTTTATTATCTTTAGTAGTGATTTCTTTGGGTTCAAGAAATGCTCCTGTTGTAAATATAATCAAATTTTTCATACTATTACCTTTTATCTTGCAAAAAATTATTTTGGATTTTATTAAATTCTTTAACGCTTCTAAAAAAATCATCTAGTTCTGAGTAATCTTTAAAAATATATGAGTCTTTAATTTTATGAAAGGGTGTTTTTTCTATTTCTTTTTCGTATTTTTTTCTATTACTACTATTGGCAATTATATACATTTTAATTTTTAATTTATGAACTTGGAAAAGCCTTAAAAGCCCTTTTGTAATATCGGTTGAATGCTCAACTTCAAAAGCATGTGTAGGGAATCCCTCTTCATCAAACCATATGACGTCGATATATTTTATAGTATCGATTTGTTTCGGAGGAATATAGTCCTCAGGAATGACTGTTTCTGTACATAGATCTCCTAATAAACCGTAAATGCTGTTCTTTGATCTATCAGGTGTGTAAGTTCTATAATTTAGATAACTCCCTATTAATAAAAGCTTTGCTTGAATATCACTATGGGTGAACTCTCTATCATTCTCAACCTCAATATTAATAATTTTACTTATTTGTTTGAGTCTCTCTAGATTTTTTGTATATCCTGGATAATGTATCTCACATATTTTATTTAGATAAAGGTCTTCTATCTCTTCTATATACATCCCGTCTTCGGTTAATACCGTATGAAATTGATAGCCCTTAGATTTTGTTTCGGGTAAATTATATAAGTCTTTTATTAATATTGATAACGAACCTGCACATACATCAATTTTTGATCGATATTTTTTTGCTATTATGATTACTCCATCTCTCTTAAAATTTTACAGCTTTTTAACAATGTTTTTACTTATCCCATGCCAATTTTCTCTTCCGCCGAAGATTAAATATATCATTCCATTTTCATCTTTGTAGAGTTTTTTAGAGGGTTTTATTTGTACTAATTTCGTTTTTTGAATTTTTTCTAATTCATATAAAATTATTTTTCTGTCTTCGTTATTAAATTTATTCACCATTCATTTACTCCCTTCGATTGAATGAATTCTATGTAATTCCCTTACCTTAATATTATCGATCGACTGCACGACGAAATCAGCAAAGGGTTCAAGAAGGTCTGCACCATCTTTGCCGGTTAACACTGCGATGGAAAGCCCGCACCCAGCATTCTTTGCCATCTCCATATCGAGTGTGCTGTCACCAACTACAGCAGTATGCTCGGGTTTGATTTTCAACGTTTCACATACATAATGAACCATATCGGGAGCGGGTTTATCATTAGTAATGCTGTCCGCACCGGAAATCGCATGAACCTGATCGAGCACATCAAAAGCTTCCAGAATTTTTTCACATCGTACTGCAAGGTCTGAGGTTGCTACAGCGATCTTTATATTTTTATTCAACGCATCTTCAAACAATCCCCTGATATCCCCAAGCGGACTTGCTATCTTTCTCAAGTCAACAATGCTGTCCACCTCGCCAAAAATATGATGAGTTGCATCAAAAGCAGTTGTTCTTTTAAACCCAAATTCAACGAGTTTATCGATAACCTTCTTCTCCGTTTCTGGTCTTGAGTTGGTTAGAATTGCCACATCGAGAATTTTTGTTGAGTAAGGATCCGCCCCCATTGCGCGGATGATGTCATCAACCTTTTCCGTGGGCAGTTCGAAATGTTCTCCAAGCAGACGAGCTCGTTGTTTGATGATCTCTATCCACATATTCAGGTCGGAAAGAGTGCCATCCTTATCAAAAATAATTAGCTTTATTTGAGCCGAATCTATATATACAGTGCCATTCAGTTTCTGCGCAGCTTTATGCTTCATCATATCCTTTCTATCGCCTGAAGAACGTCCATCAGTGTGATCTGATCGAGTTTTCTGTTCTTGCCGATCATGCTTGCAAGAAGGGATAAGAATTGCTCAACTGTTACGTCTGCATATTTATCAAGGATCAGATAGGAGATATTTGTGCTGCCTTTCTTCAAAATATCTTCAAGCTGGGATTTTTCCTTATTATCTTTTATCTCTTCGGATTTTATTTCTGCCGGAGATTCAATTTTTTCTTTCTCATCTTTTGAAATATTGAACACATCCTTTTCATCATCACTCATTACAAAAGAGCCGATCTCGTCATGTGCTTTTCTTGTTTTTGAGGCAACAAGATCTTCAAGATAGGTGATTTTCTTCTCGTAGAACTCATCTTTCTTCTTTTCACTTAACTTTTTATACATGATGAGTGCCATGGCGTAGTTTCCTTGCTCTTCATACATTTTTGCAAGAGTCGGGGAGGCAACAACTTCCTGAAACTCCATCTTAAACCTCTATACTATTTTTTATCTTATCGAAGATGCCCTGTCCGATGCCTTTCACGTTCATGATTTCTTCGATAGTTTCAAAAGAGCCCTTCTCATTTCTGTAGTCAATAATTGCTTGTGCTTTTTTCTGACCGATCCCCTTCAAATTCTGAAGCTGCTCAATCGAAGCGGAGTTGATATTTATCTTTTCTGTTACTCCCGCAGTAAGCAGAGTGTCCGTTGTAGGAGATTCTTCTGCGACAAAGGCATACACTTCTGTTGAATCTCCGATCATTTCAAGATAGGGAAGGAGTTTTGCCAGCGTTTTTTTGCCGATTCCTTTGATGTTCGTAAGTTCGATAAGAGAAGAAAGGGATTCCTGCTGAGTTCTGTATTCAAAAATGGCTTGTGCTTTTGCAGGTCCGATGCCTGGTAATTCTGCAAGAGTTTCAATATCAGCAGCATTGATGTTGATCATCATGGGCTCGCGGGATTTTTCCACTACTTTTTTTATGCTGTCCTGAACCGTGCTTGTGGAGTCGGCATCAAGAACAGAAGAAATATTCTTCACATTGAGCACGACTAGTCCAATAACAAGGAATACAACAATAAAAATTATAATGTTCCGCTCGTCAGGGGTTAAATATTTATTCATAGATCAGATGTGTCAGGACAGTACCCACATTTTGCAGACTTTGCGGACTGCATTTATCGGGCGTGTCCTCGATTGTATGCCAGTATGGATAGTCCAGATCGATGATATCGATCGCTTCGTAACCTGCTTCAAGAAATGGATAATGGTCATCATAGATGTAACTTGTCATTTTTGATGAAAAGGTATTTATTTTATTTTTCCTGGCAATGTCCCATACTTTTTTCACCAGCGCAGGTGATGAATTTTTTGAGAATGATTCTATCAAAATGTCCAGATCTGCATCGCCGATCATATCGACCACGATCACGAACTCGGGTTCTTTCCCTGAATATTGTTCAACAAAGTATTGTGATCCAAGGCACCAAGTTTCGTTCGTTCCGTAAGTGCCGGCATCCTCAGCATCAAAAAAGAGCAGGTCGATACCAAAGACGGGCGGTTCCTTTGCCTGTAATATCGTCGCAAGTTCCATGAGTACTGCAACGCCGGATGCTGCATCATTTGCACCGATGATAGGTGTTTCGTGATTGGAAGTGTCCTCATCCTTATCAGCCCAGGGTCGCGTATCCCAGTGTGCTCCGATAAAGATTCTTCTTGGTCTGTTTGGATAATATGATGCTATGATATTTGTGTATTGATACTCCTGTCCTCGCACTTCAGCGGAAAATTCCTGGGTTTGAACCGATGCACTATGCGTTTTCAGGAAGTTCACAATATAATCTTTGCATTGAATGTGTCCTTCCGAACCAGGATTTCTGGGACCGAACTCGCATTGTGCTTCAAGGTATTCAAATGCTTTGTCTCCGTTGAATTCCGGAACTTTGATCGAGCATCCAAATAGGAGCAATAGACAAGCAGCGAGAGATACTAATTTTTTCATATTCTATTTTTTTTGTTACAAATTTGCACAATTTTGAGTTTCAGTCCGCACGGATTTGTCTGCGAACAGCCAAAACAATAATCGCTTTCTTTAAATTCCATGTAATCCCATTCAGGATTTTGATGTTTGATAATTTCATTTTTGCAGGTTCCGTGTCAATTATTTTATTGGTGAAAATCCCGCGTATTGATAAGTTGTGTAAAATTTTCAGGAAGATCAGCGGGCTTGAAATACCGCGGATAAAGCCGCAGGGGATTGATATCAATACCGCCACGACGAGTATATTTACATATCAGAGCTAATTTTCTGGGAGATAAAACATTCAGAACATCATAAAGAATTCTTTCGCAGCACTCCTCGTGATACTCATTGTGAAGTCTGTATGAAATGATATATTTTAGTAATGCCTCGGGTTGGATAGTTTTTTTATCTACGTGATAATACAGGTATATCGAACCCCAGTCCGGCTGGTTTGTGAGAGGACAATTCGATCTGAGAAGATGCGAGCAGAAATAGTATTCCTGATTGTTTGAAATACCTGCGTGCAGCAAAAACGGATTTGGCTTGTATTCTGAGATTTCGTCAAGTTCGAGTTCATCTACACAATTGAACATCGAGCTGTCCGTGAAAATATTCGAGAAAGACGAATTCGTTTCATAAGAGACATGTACATTATCTGTTCCAAGAATTTTCTCGAGATCTATTTTAATTTCGTAAAGTGCTTCATCAAATGAGAAAAATCTCAACATTGCAAAGGAGTTCAGGTACAGTTTGAGAGATTTGCTCTCCACAATGTATGGTGAATCAGCACTATATTCGATGGTAAGAATACCTGCCGTTGGTTTTCCATTGTTTTGAAGGAATGAGAATTCATAGGCATTCCAGATGTCCATACCATGGAAAGGAACTGGTTCCTTCCATCCAATTTCATCTCTTCCTTGCGAGCGGGGTATGGGCTTGAGAATGTTTGCATTATGCCTGAAAGCTTCTTTATGCATTTTTATGTCCTCGTGGTATCTCTGCAAAATTCTGATTTGTTGAGTTTAGAATAAATTTCATGAATATAATTCTAATCTGAGCTTTCAAAATGCTTCTCCGGTTGAGATTGAAAAATTCCAATCCTCTTCACCGAATCCGATATCGATTCTCAGGTTAAGGCGATCTTCCAAGAAAAAAGAGTAGCGTAACCCAAAGCCGAAGTCTGATCTGGCATTAGAAATCGAAAAGTTCTTTGGTTCCTCAACCACTTGACCATTTTCAGCAAAAACGACGAATCCCATTCTTCTTAAGAATCCTTTTTCCCAGGGAAAGAAACGGTATTCAGCTCTGAGCACAGCAATCTGCTTGTCGATATGCAGATTCGGCGTCATCCCACGCATGTGCTTGTCCAGATGAGGCATGCTGTAAAAGGGTGGGTTTTTCGATGTGAGTGAGATATATCCCTGCAGTGCAAGAACGTGTTTATCAGAAAAGGAAAGATACTCCCGAAGATCCAAAGTACATTCGCCGAAATTATAATCACTCCCGATGATCTTGTTATAATTCATTGCACGGAAGCTTAAGAGTTCACCTTTTGTCGGGTAAGATTCTGCATTTCTACTGTCATAGTTTATTTCCAATCCCAAACCGGAATTAAATCCACCTTTGCTTCCGGCAATTTTCCCCGAGATCAACATCCCGCCTTCCTTCATTTTTGTGATCTTATAATGAGCGAAATCGTAAAGTAATGAGACATCCCAATTCAAATACAGCTTCCTCTTCACACCAAAAGTGCTACCAAATTCAGTCGGGGTAAAATCTTCAGCGTTATCTATCCGGGAGTTATTTTCAATGCCATAAAATTTTGAGGGCCATTTTTTGAAATTAAGTGACGAGTTGAGGGTATAGAGCCCATTTTTAAAATGAAGTTCCGGTTCACATTTGACTGCGAATTGCTTCTTTGCACTATATTCAAGAGAGAGATAATAACTATTTGGGGGAATGGTTTTATCAAAATGCTTGGGTCGGTTTCGCAGATAAGCGATCCCCCCTGCGTAAAAGCCGGTTTCAGTCTCGTACCCGAATATGGGGTAACCAGCAATCTCTGATTCTGCAAAAAGAGGATAACACAAAGATACTGCAATGAGTATGAGAACAACAAATCTTTTCACTAATCCTTCGCAGGATTTTAGAAAATTGGAAGATGAACGACAAGTACCAGCACATACCCTTATCATTATTGTCTAATTAATCAATTGTGCTGATTGTCTTATTCTGGATTTCTTGAGTAATTAGTTTGATGAAGTCTTTGAGATCAGTTGTTCCAATATCACCCTTAAGATGCTTTCTGACAGAGATATTATTATTTTCAACCTCTTTATTGCCGATCACTATCATATAAGGAATTTTCTGCTTCTCTGCTTCGCGGATCTTGTAACCAACTTTTTCATTCTGCACATCGATATCAGCGCGGATATTCGCATCTCTTAATGCCTGCAAAATTAATTTTGCATAGTCAATTTGATGCTCACTTATAGGTATGACCTGCAACTGCACAGGTGCGAGCCACACAGGGAAATTGCCTGCATAATGCTCGATAAGCACACCAAAGAAGCGTTCAAGAGAGCCGAGCAAAGCGCGGTGGATCATATATGGACGATGAGCTTCATTATCATCGCCAATGTAGGTCATATCAAAGCGCTCAGGAAGATTGAAGTCAAACTGGATCGTGGTGCACTGCCATGAGCGGTCAAGGGCATCCTTGATCTTGATGTCGATTTTTGGTCCGTAGAATACACCTTCGCCGAGATCGACTTTGTATTCCAGTCCGGAGATTTCCAAAGCTTCTTTTAGAGATTCTGTTGCTCTTTCCCAGTCAATATCTTCTCCCACACATTTATCGGGTTTAGTAGAAAGGAAAATATCATATCTGTCGAAGCCAAAGGATTTTAGGAAGAAAAGTGAGAAATCAAGTAGTTTTACCACTTCACCGACAAGCTGCTCAGGGGTGCACATGATGTGGGCATCGTCTTGAGTAAAACCGCGCACTCTCATCAAACCATGCAATGCACCGGATCGTTCATAACGATATACTGTGCCGAGTTCTGCATATTTGATAGGTAATTCGCGGTAACTTCGGAGCTTAGATTTATACACCATAATATGGAACGGGCAATTCATAGGTTTGATGTAATAATCGATCTCATCGATCTGCATGGGTGCATACATGCTTTCCTTATAAAAATCAAGATGCCCGCTTTTTTCCCATAAAATGGATTTCCCGATGTGGGGAGTGTAGATTATCTGGTAACCGGCTTTGTAATGTTCCTTTTTCCAGAAATCCTCAATGATATCTCGTATGACTCCGCCTTTTGGATGCCAGTGCACAAGCCCAGCGCCGACATCTTCATAAAAACCGAACAGATCTAGTTCTTTACCGATTTTTCTGTGATCTCTTTTTTCTGCTTCTTCCAATTTTTCAAGATGGGCATCGAGTTCTTTCTTAGTGGGGAATGAGATTCCATAAATTCGCTGGAGCATCTTGTTTTTCTCATTACCGCGCCAGTATGCGCCGGAAAATTTCAGAAGCTTGAATGCTTTTACTTTATCGGTTGACTGAATATGGGGTCCGCGGCAGAGGTCCACAAAATCACCGAGCACGTATATTGAAATTGTCTCATCTTCGGGCATTTCATTGATAAGTTCAATCTTGTATATCTCACTCAGATTATTAAACAGTTCAAGCGCTTCTTCGCGGCTTATTACTTTTCTTTCAAAGAAGAAATTTTCATCAATAATGCGCTGCATTTCTTCTTCAATGAGTAGCAGATCGTCTTCAGTGAATGGAATTTCTTTATCAAAATCATAATAGAAGCCATGCTCGATGGATGGTCCTATCGCAACTTTCACATCAGGGAAGAGCCGTTTCACTGCCTGTGCCATGATATGTGAGCTGCTGTGCCAGTAAACTTTTTTTCCTTTTTCGTCGAAAAATTTATAAAAGAGGATGGATCCGTCTTCCTCGATGGGTCGTGTCATATCAATCGCAGTGTCATTGAATTGTGCGCAGATAGCTTCTTTCGCAAGTCCTTTGCTTATTCCTTTTGCGATCTCAAGTGGAGTGATCCCTTTGGGAAATTTCTGTTCGGAACCGTCCGGAAATATTATTTTGATATTCATGAGAAATCCTTACGTATAATTATATTTTGAACTTGTAAAATGTCCAATCGCTCAAAATGCAGTCAAGAAAATTGGCTAATGAACAATAAAGAGATTATTCTGTATAATATTCCCGATTAGTCAAATAGTGATAATCTGTCCATGTGGAATTTTCGTCAGCAGCTTTTTCGATGAGTTCCGATGCGCCTGTGACGTGGGCATCGAGGTTGTCTGAATAATGAAGAATGAGTGCCTCTCTTGTTTTAGGAGGTACTGCAGCACCATTTTCCCGTTCGCCGTGATGACTGAGCAGCATGTGCTGAATTTTCATAAGCAGATTCTTCGGAAAATTATTAATCTTTTCACACTTATCTACCACCATCTTATTGCCGATCACAATATGTCCTATAAGCCGACCTTCATCAGTAAAATCAATGAATGGTGCAAGCGTATATTCTTTTGTCTTTCCGATATCATGCAAGATAGCACAGGTGATGAGCAAGTCTTTGTCAATACCATCATATAAAGTGCTGACCGCATCACAAATTGAAGCAACTGTCACAGAATGGTGGAGGAGACCTCCTACAAGATTATGATGCCAGTTCTTCGCAGCCGGTGATTTTGAGAATTTTTCCAGCAATTCTTTGTCGTCAAAGAACCGATGCAGGAGCTGGGAGAGGTATTCATTCTTTACAGAATCGATGAAACCAAAGAGTCTTTCTATGAGTTTGTTAGTATCTTTTGTTGTGGTTGGAGCAAAATCGGACAGCTGGTATTCGTTATCTTCAGCTTTGCGGATATTACTTATTGAGAGCTGCACATTATTTTCAAAAGTAGTAACAAGCGCTTTTATTTTAACGATATCACCAACAGAGAAGGTATCCTGAAATTTAGGTACATTATCCCAGATAAAGCCGGTCACCCGACCGGTTCTGTCCAAACACATTACACGTATGAAGAACTTTCCAGCTCTGCTTTTCCTTACAGATTTCTCGCTTATCGCAAAGAGATCTGTTATTTCACTGCCCTCTAAAGAGCTCAAATCTTGTACGAATTTTTCTTTCATATTACTCCTAAATATAAATTTTTTTAACCACGAAAAACACCCCAGTCGAATAAAAAACAAATTCAACGGAGCAGGCTAAAGTCACGAAAATCACAAAAAAGTTTTTTATGTCAAAACAAATATACTTTGGTTATATGTTTTGGGCTATAAATATACAAACATTCATGTCAAAATCTACCTTCCTAAATCCTTCCTAACAAGGAAGGACTTGATACTTACTTTGCATTGGTTGGAAGTCACGTCTCCTGAAGAGGAGAATGGATTTAGGGAAGAGGTTGTATAAGATGTCATTTCTCGTAGACTTTTTTATCCTTTGCAGTACATCATCTAAATTGTGAAAAACTTCTTCATTCTTTATTCTGAGAACCTTATACCCCTTTTCCATAAAATATTCATCACGTTCCTGATCTCTGAACTTTGTTTTCAAATGAATTTTACCATCTATTTCAAGAATTACTTTTTTACTTGGGCATAAGAAATCTATTACAAATGTATCATACGGAACTTGGCGTCTGAATTTTAATCCGTTCAATTTTTTTGCTTTTAATTCTTCCCAGATAATTTCTTCTGCTTCAGTTTGTGATTTTCTAAGTTCTTTTGAAACCTGAAGAAGTTCTCGGGAATATTTTCTTGTCAAAATCTACCTTCCTAAATCCTTCCTAACAAGGAAGGACTTGATACTTACTTTGCATTGGTTGGAAGTCCCGTCTCCTGAAGAGGAGAAGGGATTTCGGGAAGAGGTTTCTATCCTGAACCACAGTTGATTTCAGTTTAAGGTACATCTCTTACCTTTATACCACATATATGGGGTTCGTGAAAAGCCATCCTTTGAGCCCGATGAACACCTCGATCCGATAAAAGCCCTTCTCTGTGATCGGAAACGAAACTTTGTTCATATATTCAGTATGAACTATATTCCCATTGTGTATAATTTTTATATGACAATCCTGCTGAAAATAAATAAATAAGTAAAGGTCTTTTTCCTCAAGTGATATCTCTTCGCCGGGCAGTGCAAATTTTTCAGATGATTTTGACTCGATCCCACAGTAAAACATGTGCGGGTCGGCATGAAGATAATTCACAATATAGGAGTTTCCATTTTTCAATAATGAAAGAATTTCCTGGGTGGGATCATTTGATGATAGAGGTTGTCGTGTTTGAATATTCGTTCGGATAGTTCCAAACAATTTTCTGTGCGGAAGAAAGCTAATGGAAAAAGGACCTACGGAATATCTGTTTTCATGAGAATCCACACTTCCGATCCCGGCTTTTTTCATACCTTTGTTATTTAGTTCATCCCATTTTTTCAGGACTTCTTTTTTCGGTTTTTTAATTGATGTATTCGGGAATAATATTTTCGGTATCACATTCCACGGAATGCGTAATTTATCAGTCCATTCGGAGATGTAGTTCCATATTTCGATGCCATCGAAAACCGAGGTATTCCAGGAAGTCCAGTTGTAGGTGCGCAGTGTTCTTTTAGATCTTCTTCTTTCAAAAGGATGGGCTATGAATCCAATTCCTCCCAATTTGTGGGTTTCTTTTACATATTCATCAGCACTCATCGAAAGCGGGAACACTTCATCAATATTGAAAACGAGGTAATGGTTGTTCATTTCAGCGTCATTCATTTCATATCCTATGAGAATATTCAGTTTCGATTGCAAAATGGCTGAAATGTCATTCTTAACTTCCAGAGAACGATGATCGGTTATACAGATAAAATCAACATTATGATCCTCTGCCGTATGCACTATATCAGCAAGACTTCTATGTCCGTCAAAGGAGTGTTCAGTATGAACATGAATGACTCCGGAATATTCGTATATTTCTTTACCAAATACTGATTTTTTTATCATATTAAATTCCTGAATGTAATTCCAATGAGCAATTCTAATTGTCAACAATTTTGTAATGGATTTGGCATACCCCCAAAATTTTTCATATTCATAACACTTTAAGGAAAACTTATTGAATATCATCCGTATAAATAGTAAAAGAAAGAAATAACCATAATAGTTAAAAGCACTGTCACACTGAGGTTCTCGAAGTGCGAAGTGGGACAGACCCTTCTCCGCCAGCTGGCGGATCAGGGTGACAACAGCAAGGATAGATACAAATTAACAGTTTTTCTAAAAGTAATTTTCCGCGAAGAATTCTCCAAAAATACTTTATTCATGCACTATCCAGAGAATCTTCATCAAATTTTTGGGGGTATCCCTGTTTTGTAATGGATATTTGTAACAGGAACGATTTAGTCTTAAAAGATTCTTTAAAAAAACAAGATTGAGATTTAAATGGGAATACCGCCGAAATTATAATGATGATTTTCTATAAAGCCCACGAATAAAGGTATAGCTGAATATTTAATATGGAAAATTCAATAAACAAAAAAAATGTAATTCCCGTGAAAGCTTGCCTCCGTCTGCTGACGGATTGGGGACGGGAATCCAGTATTTGTTTTTTAGTAAGATTCATGTTTCCCAATCAAGCAATAGAAATAGTACGCGATATTAATGATTGGCGGGAAAGGGATTTCATACAAGAAGATAGTGCTTTTAAATAATTTTTAGTCGGTTGGACTGGACTTCATCCGCCAGCTGGCGGAGAGTTCAGAACAAAGGAGAAGTTCAAGTTGAGAACAACATTAGATTCGGGTTGTGTAGTTGTGCATTCTGAACTCCATCTGCTTCGCGATGAAGTCCAGTCTGCAAAAAAATATTAGGGCAGGTCGATCTTCTCTTTTCTTTCTTCTCTCTTCCATCCTCCATCTTCCTTTCCCCGTATTCCACTATCTGGAGTTGCCATGTCTATGAAATTTTTGGGGGTATGCATGATTTATTATGAAATAAGATTGACATTTTTTTTCCAATAGCTTTCAAGTAATTATGGTAGAGAAGAAGAAATTATTACAGAAAAAACTAAATCTTCTTGATGTTTTCAGTATTGCAACAGGTGCGATGATCAGCTCCGGGCTGTTCATACTGCCAGGACTCGCTTTTGCAAAAGCCGGTCCGGCAGTGATTGTTGCTTATATTCTGGCCGGGATCATCGTGATCCCAAGTATGCTTGCACAGATAGAGCTCGGAACAGCAATGCCCAAAGCAGGTGGGAGTTACTTTTATATTGAGAGAAGTATGGGACCTGCTGCCGGCACGTTAGGTGGTTTTGCAAGCTGGTTCAGTCTCGCACTTAAAAGCGCATTTGCCCTTATTGGTGTCGGGGCATTTGCAAATTTGCTGTTCCCGGTGCTTTCGGAAACTCATATAAAAATAATCGCGATTGGCTTCTGTATTTTATTTGCCCTTCTGAATATAAAAAGTGTAAAGCACACGAGCAGATTCCAAGTTTTCCTTGTATTGTCATTGCTTGCTATATTGTTGCTTTATTGCACTGTTGGTATTACAAAAGTCAATCTACATAATTTCATGCCTTTTTCTCCCAAAGGATTTGGTTCAGTGATCCCGGTCGTGGGTCTTGTTTTCGTGTCCTTCGGAGGTTTAACCAAAGTAGCAAGCATTGCAGAAGAGATCAAAAAACCAAAAAAGAATCTGAAAATGGGTATGTTGATCGCATTTATTGTAGTGATGTTTTTTTATGTTGCAACTATATTTGTTACAGTAGGAGTGGTCGATGCAGGCAAACTGGCAAATTCTCTTACACCAATTTCCCAGGGAGGTGAGATCGTACTCGGACGAGTTGGCATGATCGTCCTATCCATCGCAGCACTGTTTGCGTTTTTTTCAACCGCAAATGCGGGCATCCTTTCTGCTTCGAGATTTCCTCTTGCAATGAGCAGAGATAGATTGGTTCCTGGAATTTTCGGGAAAATGGGCAAAAAAAGTCAAACGCCCTTTATCTCAATTATACTTACTGCGGCATTTATGATCGTAATGATCGCCTTCCTGAATTTCGAGAATCTAGTAAAAGCTGCATCAACTATGATGCTCATTCTTTTCCTGTATACAAATGTGGCGCTGATCGTGATGAGGGAAAGCAGAATTGATACCTATCAACCGTCTTTCAGAGTCCCACTCTATCCATGGCTGCAAATAATTGCTATAATTATTTATGCTTTCTTGATTTTTGAAATGGGTACTTTACCCCTTATTATCACCGGCTTTTTCATCATACTATGTCTTGCCTGGTATCTCTTTTATGTGCGCATGAGAGTACAAAGAAAGTCTGCGCTGGTGCATATTGTTGAGCGAATTACTAATAAAAAGATCTCCAGCAGTACACTTGCTGATGAACTCAAAGAGATCCTTATCCGGCGTGATAACATTATTGAGGACAGGTTTGATAAAATAGCGAAATCTGCAATTATTCTTGATCTTGAGCACTCATTGGAAGCAGAGGAGTTTTTCAATATTGTTTCCGAGCAACTCTCCTCGCGTTTGAATATTCCATCTCAGGAACTTCATGATCTCTTTATTGAAAGGGAGAAACAGTCATCGACAATTCTTGAACCCGGACTTGCGATTCCTCATATTATCGTAAAGGGAGAGAAAAAATTTGATATACTTATTGTGCGCTGCAAGGATGGTATTAATTTTGAAAAGGGTGAACCACCTGTTCATACAGTATTTGTTCTGATCGGTTCGATGGATGAACGCAATTTCCATTTACGTGCGCTTATGTCCATAGCTCAGATCGTGAAAGAGCATAATTTTGATAAGCGGTGGTTCAATGCAAAAAATAGTGAAGAATTAAGAAATGTAATTTATCTTTCGACAAGAAAGCGAGAGACTCATGAAGGCAAATAAGGTGTTATATCGTGACACCAGGAACGCAAAAATCGCGGGTGTGTGCATTGGATTTTCCGAATATTTTAATGTAGATGTATCGTTGATCCGTTTGATATGGGTCATCTTCACCATTTTTGGTGGTGCAGGAATTTTTCTCTATATTATTGCCGCTTTGATCATACCCCGCAAATTTGAAAATGAGGTTGATATCCTCATTGATGAAGATGATAATCGTCTCGCTAAAAATATGGGTAATGCAGTGCTATCAGGTGTGTGTGCGGGTATTGCAAAACATTTTAATATGGATGTGAGCATTGTTCGAATTGTCTTTCTGCTACTGGGATTATACTTTGCTGCCGGAGTATTCCTCTATATAGTATTAGCACTCATTTTACCAAAGAATTAGAGGTAATGCACTTTATTCGACCAATCTTTTTTTTGCTGATAATTTTCTGCCTGTGCAACACGCTTCATGCAGAAGAATTCTCAATTCTGGATAAGATCGGTATCATCACAATTGAACTTGAAAAAATACAATATGAGCTTGGATATGATCATATCATAACTGACTCCGAAGAGGTGAGTTATCAAGATTCCATCCTTAGTAAAGGAAAAGATTATTCCATTGATTATGTGCTGGGTGTTGTTTCATTCTTAAAAGAGCTCAAGTCCGGAGCAAAAGTTAAGATCACCTTCAAGGTTTTTCCCAAAAGTCTGCTCTACTCCTTTCAACAATATACGCCACAGGAAAATGTATTACTACCGAGATCAAAGGAAAAGCAATCCTCAACCCAAAAACAAAAATATGATACCTCCACAAACCTGAACATCTCTGGAAGTAAGAGTTTTTCACTTTCATTGGGCAATAAGCAGGATATGGATCTCGATCAATCCTTGTATTTGCAGGTGGATGGAGAGCTTTCTAAAAATGTTTTCATCAAAGCACAACTATCAGATAATACCACTCCAATTTCCACAGAAGGTACGACGAAAAAGCTCAGTGAGTTTGATAAGATGTTCATAAAGGTATATTCCAGGAATTACAGCTTGCAGTTCGGCGATTTTTTTGCTCGTTTCGACGATACCTATTATGCAAATTATGATTACAAATTGGAAGGTGTGACCTTTCAATGGAATGGACCTCAAAGGGTAAATGGTTCCGCAGCAGTTTCGAACGGGGACTTCAAAAGCTATTCTTTTTACGGAACGGAAGGCATTCAGGGTCCCTATTATTTGCCCGGCAAGAACAGCTCAAATGTGCGTGTGCTTTCCGGAACAGAGAAAATATATCTAAACGGAACATTGCTTAATCGCGGTGAGGATTATTTTATTGATTATAATGAGGGTTCGATCACTTTTCAGAATAACAATATCATTACTGAGGAATCCTACATCATTGCTGATTATGAGTACACTGCGGAAGAGTATCGAGGTAATTTTTATCTCGGATCAGGCAATATTGCGTTATTAGATGAGGCAGTAAATATCTCTTTAAAAATTCTGAGTAATAATGATGATAAAGAAAATCCCTTGAATTTCAGTCTTACAGAGGAAGAGAAAGATATACTGAAAAATGCAGGAAACGATCCTGATAAAGCGCACATCAGCGGTGTGGATTCTGTTGCGGTTGGGCAGGGGAACTACATTCTGGCAGATTCACATTATGTGTATGTGGGTTTTGATTCAACAGGAAATTATCTCGTGAGTTTTTCTTATGTGGGAGCTGGAAATGGTTCGTATAATAAATCAGGATATATTCAATACCAGTATATTGGAGAGGGAGAAGGTGAGTACATTCCTGAGATACAGCTTCCCTTTCCAGAGAAGCGCACCAATGTTGATCTGAAAGCAAAAGTTGCTTTTGGCAAGTTTGAACTCATTTCTGAAGGGATGTTCACTGATTTTGATCAGAATAGTTTTTCTGCAATTGATGATGAATATAATAACGGCTTTGCTCATTACCATTCTTTAAATCTAAACGTGCCGATCTTCTACAATGGTAAGGTGAAGACATCAGCGTATTATCGAGCGCATGACAAATATTTCCATTCTCTGGCAAGAGTAGAATCTGCAAAGACACAGTATCAAGCATCTGATTTTACAGAAACAGATACAGTTGCAGTATCCGAATACGGTGGTTCTATTGAGTTCTCTCTTCCGAAATGGGTAACAAACAAAGTGCAGCTTTACAATAAAAAAATGCAGGATATCGTCCTACAGCAGACTTTTTCAAATACCTTTTCCTATTTGCAGAATTCCGCTCTCTTTTTCCTGCCTTCGATCAATTACACATTTTCAAATATTCATGAAGAAAACGAATCTACTTCGGGTACTGCTGAAGAAGAACTCCTTCAAAGAATACATTCCTTGGATGGGAATTATAAGATCGGTTTCATGAAGATGAATGCCGGATTTTCAGATAGGAAATTCACTAATGAAGGAGTGCTGGATTTCGGTTTCAGCAATGTAAAATATTTTTACGGACTCTCTGCCGCCATCTGGAATACAGACATAAATCTTGATTATGAACAGGAGTTTGTTGACAGTCTGAAGATCGACTGGTTTGATTATAAAAAAGCACAACTCTACAAAGCCGGATTTTCTTATCAAAATGGAACGACAAATTTCAAGGCGGATTATTCTCATAGAACAAATCAATATTGTACAGGAGAGAGCAACAGCAATTTTGACCTTCTGAATTCGCAGCTTTCCTGTAATCTTATTAACAACAGTATTTCTAATCGTGTAAATTACAAGATCGGGAATATCGAGCTTTATCCAAAAGTGAAGGAACTCATCTATGTGGGGGATGGAAACGGTCTGTATGACAGTCTCGGTTTTTATCAGGAGGATGGTGACTATGACTATGAGATCACCATAGTTGGAAAACCGCAGGCGATCACAGAGCTTCAAATGAACTGGAATGTGCAGGTTAATCCATCGAGAGGGATTACCCTGAAAGACAAAGGTATTAATGAGCTTTTAGATAAGCTTGTATTCAGCTCAGATATTGCGATTCAGGAAAAATCCACAACTCCGCATAAGCTGGATCTCTATTTTCTCAAACCAAGCGCTCTGATGAATAAACAATATACGGATTATGGTTATCAGCGGTATAAGGAGCAGCTTTGGTACAATATCGTGAAGAACAGGATCGTGATGCGTGTACTGTATGAGAAAGTAAAAAAGATCGATAATCAATATGAAAATGAATTCGATGAATTGGATCAAGACACTTACAATGCTGCGCTGAATTTTTATAATGTGAAGCAATGGAATTTTGAGAATGAAATTTCCTATGTTGATATTATTTCAAATTATCAGACCAAAGATTTTCTGCATTCTAAAGTGTGGAGAATTTCTACAGATATCGCATATAAATTCAGCTATAATATGATCGTTTCTTCAGAACTTTCCTTGGATATTGAAAATGGTGCAAAGCTCGGTGGTACGGACGATTATAAGATAACTTCATATACGATTGAGCCGGAATTTGTCTATAATGCAGGTTCGAAATATCACCTGTCGGCTCAGCTTCATTTGCAGCAGAATGAGCGGGAAGGATCCGATTATTTTGCGAATATTCTATACAGCAAACGGGCCGGCTTGAACGCAAGAGTAACGCTGCAGTTTGATTATAAACTCAGTAAGTATGTGACTGGATTTCTAAAGTATTATTTAGAAAAATATCCTCAGTCTGATCCGCGATATCAGCTAAAGATGGAAGTGAGGGCGGATTTTTAAAATATATAAGGGATACCCCAAAAAATTTGGTGAATATTTTCAGGGAAGCCTATAAAAAAAGGGATTATCAGTTATTTTAAACAGAAAATATCTTTATACAATTCTTGCATAGTTCTCGTTCACTCAACTATTCCCCAGGTATTTAATTCACTGTCACACTGAGGTTCTCGAAGTGGGACAGACCCTTCGACTGGTCTTCATTTCATTACGCCCAAGCATGCAGGCTCAGGGTGAAAACAGCAAGGATAGATACAAATTAACAGTTTTTCTAAAAGTAATTTTCCGCGAAGAATTCTCCGAAAACACTTTATTCATGCATTATCCAGAGAATCTTCATCGAATTTTTGGGGGTATCCCTGTAATTTTTGTATAATTTTTATTCTTTTCAAATGAGTTCAGTCCTTATTCAAATCATGAATGGGGACATAAAATTTATTATATCGATTTATGCGAGAATCTTGGAATGCTCCTTTTGAATTCCTTACAAAAACTATAGCACGTTTGTTTATTCGGTTAATGAATCCATGATGTGTTTTTCCTTTAAATTCAAAATTCACAAGATCACCTATATGAATATCATACTTTTTCATGGCTCTTTCCTGATGGGTTACCAATGAATGTGTTACTCCTGTATGTCCAAAGATATTATTGCTTAATTGTCTAAACCTAGGTTTTGCACAATTGGATTTTTTGAACAAAATATATTCGATAACATGAATAATTTCATGTTCAAAGATACGCATTGAAGCTTCGAGCCGATCATTGCATTTCAAACCATTTATGATAATATCACGATCGGAATCTTCAAATGTTTGGAAGATCAGCGTAGTGGATAGAGTTATTCGAAATTTGTTCTCTCTTAAAAAATATGTCGTTTTGCCACCTGATTTTGTCATTCTGCTTGATAGGTGGAAAGTATTTTTATCACGCCAATTTTTTTTGAAGTAATGTTGAAAAAATATCTCATCATATAAATCGAAAAGATACTTCAAATCTTTTGTGCTAATTCTATGATAATTACCTGTAGTGATATTCTCCGACGCAGACAAGACCCTGTCATAAATAGCTTTACTCATGGAGGTTATTTCACTTTGAGTAAGGTGAATGGTTTGTAAATCTTCCGTTAACATAAAATTTTCAATTCTTATGTGCTTACATTTAATATTAATCTTTTTTTCATTGAGATTATTCGTTTAAATATATGTCGAACATTATTCAGCAGCAACTACTTCGATGTATCTGGCTTTGTAGATGCTGGTAATAAATAAAAATGGGGTGGATGATGGGACTCGAACCCACAACAACCGGAACCACAATCCGGTGCTCTGCCATTGAACTACATCCACCACAAAAAAACTGGTCGGGGTGCCGAGATTCGAACTCGGGACCTCTTGAACCCCATTCAAGCGCGCTAGCCTGGCTGCGCTACACCCCGAAAGGAATGCTCTGTAAAAATCTTCATTTTTTTCAGTCAAGTTTTACTCAACATTAAGAATCTTACTCCACATAACAAATAAACCCAATACCATTTACCCTTCTCAATCCATACTTTTCTCTGTTACTGTTTAATATAATTACTTATACTTAACTTGACCCACTTATCTGCGAAATATCCGTAATGGCTCTCGATAATTTTATCTGTCAGATTACATACAGATGTTGCTCCGAATATCTGCAATGTCTTGCTGTCAGAGCTTGACGGGATCTGATAGAAATAATCGCTACCATTCACCCTTTCATAAAAATCAGTATAATATTTCCCATTGGGTGACAGGAAATCAATGATCTCTTTTGCTTTATTAAAATCAATCTTTCCATATTCGGTGAGCAGTATTTTATTTAAGGCATCGTAACGCCATTGGACATCATCCATATGTTCAGCAGACATCATGATCGTCCACGGCGCCATTGAGCAAAGACGCATCGATGGATTGATGTACATATTTGAAGCGAGGACAATATCTGGCTTTTGTTCTCTTTGGGGAGCGAAATAATATCCTTTAGGCACCCCAGCTTCCTTGAAAGTCGAATCTATAAAACCAGTCCTGTCCAAGATATCTTCAAGGTGGTATGGTTTCTGATATTTAATAAAAAGTCCGGTATTGAAATAGAAAAAAGTGTCGGGATATTCATAATTATCCCATCTGATCTTAAGTCCTAATTCCAATGTAAGTGTGTCATATTTCGTTAGAAATTCCTGAGTTGGAAGTAGTCTTTGATCTTTAAATTCCTTAGATGGAAAATCGAGGAAATTTATGCTGTCCGCAGCAACTCCGGCTTCAACGATCGCTCCTCTTCCTGACTACGCGTCTGCAATAGGATACAGCCATGGCACACCACGAGGGGAATGAATAAGTACTCTCAATGCTTTATCAAGATTTGATCCATAATGTGTTGTATGACGCACAAGAAGAAGTGAATTCAAGCCCGGCTGCTTTGAATTGAGATTTCCTGCGGGTACCATGTCAACTCCCATTGCGAAACCGTAAGCATTCATTGCTGTGATCGAACCAACAAAGCCCGGTGCAGTTGTGGAAATCAGAGGAACTCTTGTCGGAAGGTCGGGTAATGGGTCCGGAACATATATGATCATGCAGGCAATATTTTGGAATACATCTGCTGTCGGAAACATGAAATCTCTTCCAAAATAATGTTTCCCATCGATAGTTGCTTTTTTGCATACAGAAAAGGCGTTGCAGAAAATCGGTGCTCTAAGATTTACCCCCTTGATACCGGGTATATCTCTCCAAATTCCATCTATATTATATACTTGAGCTAGAAGAAAATCAATTCCCACGTTCAGCGTGAATATTTTTTCAAATGTTACATTTGTGTCTGGATTGACATGCTGACAACCTGCAACGATACCCACCATCTCATTCATAAGCTCCTGTGGGATGCATCGACTGATGATCTTATCATTTTGCTGTAGGAAGTCCGCCATTAATTTTCCAAGGAGATTTTTATAAGGTTTCACAAATCCAGGACGCAGAAACGCTTCGATAATGCCATCGAGAAATTTCGTGCACATCAACTCTATTTCTTCATGTGCAAGCTGCCCGAACATATATCCCATCTGGTATCCGGTGCCCTCGAGATAGTACACATACTTCTGCTCTTTTGTTTCATAATTTATTACAGTGGTATTTTTTGCTCTTATTCCTCTTTTTCCTTGATATGTGATGACGCTATCAATAACATAACCATCCTGCTCAAAGGCAGTTGTAAGTTCAAAAGTGGATAGTTTTGGAAGCGAGATGCTCACCTTTGATTCTTCAGCAAGGATCGAAGCTTTCTTAACTCTGGAAAATTGTGTACAAGCAGCAAGTAATAAAATAATCAAGACTATAAATAATAGGTTTTTTTTTATTTGTTTTCTCCTTATTTTATAATAAAATATGCAATTCCTGAAACGAGAATTTGTATAGTAAGGTTATCAAACCCGTGTGTGCTTACTGCTTCGATCAAAGCACCTCCCAATCCGCAGGCAAATCCGACAGAGAGAGATGTCCAAAAGCTATAAGAACTCAATAATAGAGCAAAAAAAGCAGCAATAAAACCAACGATCAATACTCCAAGTGAGCCCTCAATACTACGTGTAACTTTCACTCCAAAAACTGATGGAACTTTGTATTCATGCCTTCCCCATTTAGCGCCGATTGGCTCCCCCACTGCATCTCCACATCCGCACACAAAATATCCAATGAATGCAAAGGGATAGAACAGCACATTCGCCAGCACTCCGCCCAAAGCAGTCGTAGCAAGTGGAAGTACAATGAAAGCACTTCTTTTTGGAGCATCTTTAGGACGAGCAAGTGCTTCATAAAAATGAAAATTATCTCCTTTTAAAACTGTATAGAGCACAAATAAAACTACAATTATCCCAAAGAGTATAACACCTGACAGCCCGACACTTATCTGAAGAATTCCAGCCATAGTAAATATCAAAAAATGAAAAACTTTTCTTGTGTAAGCTGTTCTGAGATTCTTCTTAACTTTCAAGTAGCTTGCGATCAAAGAACATAACCAAGTGTATATTATCAAAATTGGAGTGCCCAGCAACAAAGTTTTTAAAGTCGGGATAGCTCGAGAAATAAAATCGCCGATATTCTCTACAATTCCAGATAAAAACGAGTGTTCCTGATACGGAATATCAGCATAAGAAACCTGTGAATATCCGGAATCAGCATGAATGATCGTTGGAATCATAATCAAAAGGATTGACAACGCAAGAGCAGATCGCAATTTATATACGCTTTGTTGAAATTTCATATGGGTTATTGATAACATTGAATCCTTGAGATTATTGCTTTTGTATAAGATACAGATAATTGTCCTTTGCTCTGTCAACATTAATGAAATTTTTTATACCCAAAATAGTTGACATTGCGTTTGAAATTACAACACAAAATGTCTTCGGAGAACAAATGAAAAAGTATGTTTTACTTATATTTCTTGTGATCTGTATGGTTTCATGCAGTAGTTATTATGTGACTCGAAAACCTCAAACGCTCATGGGTTCGTGGCAAAGATCTATTAAGAATAATAAAACTGAATTCACTGCATGCCTTACTTTCAATGAAGATCTGACCTTTTCCTTTGTAGCTAAAGACCCAACTGTGGGTCATGTGAATACCTATGGCGACGTGAGCATCATGTCTAAAAAAATGGCATTCTTGAGTGATATCCAATGCAAGAGTGCCGGCATTTATAAGTATTACATTAAAGATAACAAAACACTGATTTTCAAGCTGGAAAATGATATGTGTAAGGTCAGAAAAAGCGTCATTGAGGGCGCATGGACAAGGGTGAAATAAAAATGAAGATCGCTTTTAGTAGAAAATGCCCCTGCTGTGGAAATGGAAATCGGCATCGCGAACACAGGACTTGGTTCATGAGAATTATTGGCATAAAAAAATTATACGTATGCACAAAGTGCCGAATGCATTATGTCATTCTCTTTGGGAGTTTGGGAATCGGATTGAGCAGGTGTCCAAGGGGAGCAAAATATTGGAAGTCAAATAGTTAAGGAGTTATCGTGGCTATATTATTTAAAACATCTAAGATGATCGAGATGCAGATTGATGACTTTTTGAACATCATCAGTGAAGCAGGCATTCTTTTCAAGAAAGGATTGGAAAATTATCTCAAGGATAATACCATTGAATTTGAAAAGCGACTGAACGCTGTTTCCGAGCATGAACGGAAAGCTGACGAACTGCGCCTGAATATCGAGAAACAATTATACATGCATACGCTCATACCGGAAAGCAGAGGCGATGTTCTTGCCATACTTGAGAATACAGATCGTGTTATTGATGACATTAAAGAAGCGTTACAGGTTTTTGCAATAGAGCACCCGGAGATTCCCGAAAAATTCGATGAACGTTTCCTTGAGCTTGCAGATTCATCTATTGAATCAGTAGAAAGTCTTATTCGCAGTGTTCGTGCTTTTTTTAAAGATATTTCGTCTGTAAGTGACCATATTTATAAAGTGAAATTCTATGAGAGAGAAGCCGATAAAATTGCCATGTCCCTCAAAAATGAGATCTTTCAAGCAGATATTCATCTCAGCCAAAAGATGCATTTAAGATTTTGTACTCAGCAGATAGAAAGAATATCGGATTCTGCTGAGGATATGAGTGAGCGATTGGCTATCTATACTATTAAAAGACAAATCTAACATATGACCTACATCCTTCTTTCAAGCGGATTGTTTTTGGGCTGGTCACTCGGTTCAAATGATGCAGCTAATGTATTCGGGACTGCAGTAGGAACAAAGATGATCAAGTTCCGAACAGCAGCATGGATCGCAGCCATTTTTGTCATTCTCGGTGCGGTCATCGAGGGATCAGGCGCAAGCGGCACCCTTGGAAAACTCGGCTCCATCAACACAATGCCCGGTGCTTTCACCGTCGCACTTGCCGCTGCAATCACTGTCGCTTTTATGACAAAGCTCAAACTTCCTGTTTCTACTTCTCAAGCAATAGTTGGTGCAATTATCGGTTGGAATATGTTCAGCGGCTCACTTACCGACATGACCTCTCTGACAAAGATTGTTGTAACCTGGATATTGTGCCCTTTCCTCTCAGCACTTATAGCGATTGTATTGTATAGATTCTTCAAATTTTTTCTTGCGAAAGCAAAAATTCACCTTCTTGATCTTGACGCCTACACGCGAATTGGACTTATCATTGCCTGTGCCTTTGGTTCATACAGTCTCGGAGCAAACAATATCGGAAACGTGATGGGAGTATTCACTTTTTCTTCGCCTTTTCATGACATAAATGTATATAATTTATTCACAATTTCGGGTAATCAAATACTTTTTCTCTTTGGTGGAGTTGCTATCGCAATTGGTATTTTTACTTATTCCCAGAAAGTCATCAAAACAGTTGGCAAATCACTCTTCCAATTGTCGCCTGTCACAGCATTCATAGTTGTGCTTTCCCAGTCGATCGTGCTGTATCTTTTTGCATCAACTGAAATTCGCAATGCATTTATATCACTTGGCTTACCAAAGTATCCTCTTGTACCTGTTTCAAGCTCTCAAGCGGTGATTGGAGCCATTATAGGTATCGCCATTGCAAAGGGTGGTCGAAATATTCAGTTTAAGGTTTTGGGTCGAATATCTTCTGGATGGATCACAACTCCTATTATTGCAGGCATAATATCATTCGTCGCCCTATTCTTTGTGCAAAACGTCTTCGACCAGCAGGTCTATTATAAGAAACCTTATTCGCTCTCATCAGAAGTCATGGTACAATTGGATAAAAAAGGATTTCCAATCGACAAGATTAAGAGTTTTGAGGGCACGCGATTTTCAACAGGACTACGGTTGCAGCAAAATTTGAAAAAGATCAAGGATCTCACGAAAAATGACAAATCTATGATCTATTCTATCGCAGCAGTTGATAGTTTTTATATAGATCCTGTATACTTCAAGGAAATAGAATCGGAAAAAATACTTACCTATGAACAACTAAAATCTCTTGAAACTCTTTCTAAACAGTCATTTTCTCATGAGTGGGAATTCCGGGATGAGTTCATCTCCATCTCCACAGATTGGAAGTATCGAACTGAAAAGCAAATGAACTACCTCTCATACAATAAACATCTTAAAAAGCAATATAATTTTATATTTCATTTTTTTAGAATATACTAGCCCCATACATGAGGAGGAATATGCATAAAAAAACAGTTTCTGACATTGATGTAAGCGGAAAGAAAGTCCTTGTCAGAGTGGATTTTAATGTTCCGCTTGACGAACATCAAAATATTACTGATGATACAAGAATAGAAGCTGCATTACCTACTATCAATTATCTTTTGGAAAATAATGCGGCTATTATTTTGATGTCTCATTTAGGTCGTCCAAAGGGTGAGCTAAAATCCACACTCAGTCTTGAACCTGTCGCCAAACGCTTGGGTGAAATCATTAACAGAAAAGTACATTTTGTTCCCGATTGTATTGGCGACGCGGTAAAGCAAGCTGCGAAAAACTTGAAACCTGGTGAAATTCTTCTCCTTGAGAATACACGTTTTCATCCTGAAGAGAAGAAAAATGATCCGGAATTCGCAAAGGAACTTGCTTCTCTTGCAGATGTTTTTGTCAATGATGCTTTCGGTACAGCGCATCGGATACATGCATCCAATGTAGGCGTGGCAGGATATCTTCCCTCTGTTGCAGGATTTCTAATTGAAAAGGAAATCGAGTATCTTAATAAAGCTCTCCTTAATCCGGAGAAGCCCTACACTGCAATACTCGGCGGTGTAAAGGTATCAGATAAAATTGATCTGATCGAACAACTTCTGGAGAAAGCAGACTCTATTCTTATTGGTGGTGCTATGATGTTCACTTTTCTGAAAGCGCAGGGATATTCTATTGGAAATTCCTTGGTTGAAGATGATAAAATTCCTGCAGCCCTGGAAATTATGCGGGAAGCAAAAGTTAAGGGCGTGAACTTATTTCTGCCTGAAGATACAGTTGTCGCCAAAGAGATCAGGAAAGGCACCGAATTCTATACTGTGCTGATCAATGCAATTCCAGACGATATGATCGGACTTGATATTGGAATACTGACTGTGAGAAAATATGCTGAGATCATTAAACCATCAAAAACAGTAATTTGGAACGGTCCAATGGGTATGTTTGAAATAAGCAGCTTTTCTCATGGCACAAAAGGTATTGCAAGGGCAGTTGCGGCATGTTCAGGAATTACTATCATTGGTGGCGGTGATTCAGCAGCAGCAATAGAAAAATTTGGATTTGCTGATAAGTTTTCACACATTTCTACTGGTGGAGGAGCTTCGCTGGAATATCTTTCAGGTAAAGAATTACCGGGTATCGCAGTTATTCCAGATAAATAAAAAAAGGACACTTTTCAGTGTCCTTTAAATTTGGTAATTCCTCTTGATCGTTACTATTCGCCATCCGGCTGACAGAGACGAATAATCAGTATTTTATCTTTCTGACATTTTTTTTATCATTATCATCAAGACAAATCCTCCAATCGAGCCGATAAGATAATAGGGAAAATCACTCCATGTAAATGAATTGCCTATTACTGTTCTTAGAAGAAAGTTCTCTCTCAATATTTCAAGAAATTCTGGTTTCCAAAGCTGAGTAAATTCCAATGCACAGGTTATAAGAAAAACTACTGTTGCTATTAATACTGGTTTAAATTTCTTAGGTTCAAGTTTTTATTGCAACAAACTTACAAAAAAGGATAAGTTTGTTGCAATAATGAAGAAGTATAAGAGATTAAAGAATGAAGATCGAGAGAAAATAAGTCAGTTATTATCACAAGGTA
>Ga0268282_1000128_pt1 | contig 45998 bp, 37 predicted proteins | sample saktaG_12_FD_190133 | JGI IMG/M metagenome (GOLD analysis project Ga0268282, IMG submission 190133) | Saline water microbial communities from Sakinaw Lake, British Columbia, Canada - sak_2011_5_24_120m | ecosystem: Environmental > Aquatic > Non-marine Saline and Alkaline > Saline ...
AGCTGGAGCCGCCGTATGAACCGTTTTATTATCACTACGTTCCCAACTTGCCCGTTATAGATGACGGTCGCAGATCCACCTTCTTTAGTTCTATTATCGAGAGAGTTCGCAGACGACTAAAAGGCTCTTCTTCACCGATGCCAATATCTACTGATTCCTTTCCGGAGGAGCCGGAACCTGATCTCTTTAACGATAGTTCTACCATGTATGAAATGACCATCTCCTTATTACCCGAACAGAAGATCCCACTTGACTATGCAGAAAGCCTGTTCTTGAACTTGAGTCTTTGCTCTATGCCGCTAAGTTTTGAGATTATTGGTACAAGTGAGTCAAGCTCCGTCCAGTTCAGTTGTCGCGAGCCGGATCTAATGCAGCTAAGACAACAGCTAAACGCCTATTTCCCCGATGCTGTAGTCTATAAGGAAGGCCAGAGCCTGGAGTGTCTCTGGGATAGAGACAAGCACACTGTGGTTGTCGACTTTGGGCTTTCCCAGGAGTTTATGAGACCGCTTCGAACCTACAAGCATCTCGACCCTGACCCGTTGACCGGTATAGTTGGGGCGCTCGAAGACCTCCAGGAGGAAGAACTGGGTATTCTGCAGGTCCTTTTTCAAGGGACGCATCATCCCTGGCTGGAGAGCATTATAAGGTCGGTAACCGATGAGCGGGGCGGAAGCTTCTTTGCCGACGCCCCGGAGATGGTTCACCTGGCCAGAGAAAAGGTAGAAAAACCCTTGTTTGCCGCAGTTATCAGGGTCGCCGGTCAAAGCTCATCTTCCAGCCGGGCCTGGGAGATAGCTCGTGCCCTGGCAGGAGGCCTTAGGCTGCTGTCCAATCCGAAAAGCAATGAGCTTATTCCGCTTTCCAATGACGGATATGATGATGCTGTGCATGCTGAGGATGTGTTTTATCGCCAGAGCCGCCGCAGCGGTATGCTATTAAACAGCGAGGAGCTGATTTCTCTCGTCCATCCACCTTCGGTCTCGGTACGGGCTGCAAAGCTGCGCAGGGAGCTGAAAAAAACAAAGGCCGCCCCGGCGATTGCCTCCGGCGGCCAATTCGTTCTCGGAGAGAACATCCATCAAGGGGAGACAACGCTGGTCAGCTTAAGTCCTGAGCAGAGACTCAGGCACATGCATATCATCGGCGCAACAGGTACCGGAAAATCGACCTTGCTTCTTAAACTGATTATCCAGGATATCGAAAACGGTCTGGGAATTGGTGTCCTTGACCCTCACGGCGACTTGATTGACCGGATATTGAGGTACATTCCGGAAGAAAGGTTCGAGGATGTGATCTTGCTTGATCCTTCCGATTCTGAATATCCGGTTGGTCTTAACATTCTCTCAGCTTATTCGGAGCAGGAAAAGACTGTCCTCGCCTCAGACCTGGTGGGTGTCTTTAAGTGGCTTTCAACGAGCTGGGGCGACCAGATGAACTCTATCCTGGCTAATGCCATACTCGCCTTTTTAGAAAGCAGTGAGGGTGGGACCCTGATGGATTTAAGGCGATTCCTGGTGGAGAAAGATTACCGCAGAAGTTTCCTGGAGACGATTCAGGACGAAGACGTTATCTACTACTGGCGGAAGGTGTTTCCTCAATTAAGTAGCAGACATCAGGCCCCAATTCTCACCCGGCTCGATACCTTTTTAAGGCCTAAACCCATCCGCTATATGGTCGCGCAGAAAGAGGGTTTAAATTTCCAGAACATTCTGGATGGCCGGAAGATATTTCTGGCCAAGCTCGCCCACGGCCTAATTGGTATGGAGAACGCCTATCTTTTGGGAACCATCATCGCGTCCAAATTCCATCAGGCAGCCATGGCCAGGCAGGCAAAGGATATAAGCGAGCGAGAAAATTTTTACCTCTATATTGATGAATTCCAGAATTTCGTTACTGAATCGATGACGGAAATCCTTTCCGGTGCCAGAAAGTATGGCTTTGGCCTTGTACTTGCCCACCAGGAGTTGCGTCAGCTATTCGCTCGAGACAGTGAGCTGGCAAGCTCGGTAATATCAAATCCCGGCACCCGTATTTGTTTTCGGATGGGAGACTTCGATGCCAAGAAACTCACTGATGGTTTCTCTGCCTTTGATGCCCAGGATTTGCAGAATCTCAGTGTTGGTGAGGCAATAGCGCGGATTGAGCGGGCCGACTATGATTTTAATTTGAAGACTTTTGTCCCGCATGATATATCACCAGAGCTTGCCCGTAAGCGGCGAGAAAGGTTAATTGCCCTTAGCCGTCAAAAGTATGCCCTTCACAGGGAGCAGGTGGCTTCAGAACTGGCAAAACAAAAGGAGTTGATAGAAGAGAAAAAACCGGTTCCAGAACCTGTTAAGCCTTCTTTCGAAGAGATAAAAGAAGAGGTAAAACAGGAAATAATAAGTGAGCCTACTCTTTCCCACAGGAGGAAAAAGGCCAAGGAAGAGTTACCTGCACTGCCGGGAAAAGGCGGTCAACAACATAAATATTACCAGCACTTAATCAGACAGACGGCTGAGGCCTATGGTTATCGGGCCATAGTCGAACATCCGACCGAGGCCGGTGGAAGTGTTGATGTACACTTAGAACGGGATGGGACGAGAATCGCCTGCGAGATTTCTGTAACCTCGACAGATGAGCAGGAGTTAGGGAATATTGAGAAGCGCTTATCTGCAGGCTACAACAAGGTAATCTTATGCTCACCTGAGGAGAAGTTCTTAAAGAAGGTAAAGAAGTTGCTTTCTAAAAAACTGAGCGACTCTGAGCAACAAAAGATATTGTTGTTTCAGCCAGCAGAAGCCATTACTTACCTAAAACAACAAGCAGCCAAAGGCGCAGGCAAGGAAAAATGGCTGAAGGGGCGTAAGGTAAAAGTTCAATTTCAGCCGGTTGAAGAAGAGAAAGAAAAAACCAAATTGAAGGCGATAGGTCAGGTTATCGTCAGTTCATTACAGCGATTGAGAGGTGGTAAGTAAGAAAAGTTATTGGGTCATCATTGAACACGCACGTCAAAGGCGTAGGATGATATTTGTTCATTGTGTAATAGCAAGAATGTAGAAATGTATAGAAAGGGAATAACGATGAGTACAAAATTCGCTGTCAAAAATCTTTTTCAATTACTCTTCATTGCATTTTTGTTACCAGTCGCTGTATTTTCTCTTCAATCAGTTCTGGCACAACCTAATGACGGCTATACGTCCGAGCAGCAGGTGTTGATTGAGGAACATGCCTATGGTGGACTGCCGAGCGAGAAGACGGTTTTGGTTCGCCAGGCGTATCTCGTCCGATACTATGAGGGAAATCGAGTACCCGAGTGGGTAGCCTATCATATTAAGCTGGATTATCTCAAAACACCATGTAGAGACAAGCAATACAAGAAGTTTCATTCAGACCCGGGCGTGACCAACCCGGTGAAAGACAGTGATTATAACGGAGTAGGTTATGACCGCGGACACCTCGTACCTTTCAAAGTTTCCGGTGGAGACAGAGACGGCGACGGCAAATATGCAATGAAAGACCTAAACGGTGATGACAAATTCAAAAAGGATGATAAGGATCCCAATGGTGACTATCTCATCGATGATCCTGACGATTTTGAAACTGTTAAGCAGGTCAACTACATGAGCAATATCGCACCTCAGCATAAGAATTTCAACCGTAATGGCGGACTTTGGTGGAAATTGGAGGGTTGGATTCGAGAGCAGATAAAGCGAGACGACATTGACGAGCTTTGGGTTTATGCAGGGTGCATTTGGGGACAAGGCAAAATAGAAAAAATTGGCCCAGATAAAGATATAATTGTCCCGGCCGTGTTCTATAAGATTGTGATTCAAAAACCAACAGTTGAGTCAGACCCCCCGAAGGTTCTGGCCTTTCTTTTCCCGCATCAGCGGGAGAAGCGAGGTGACCTCGATGATTTTCTGGTTTCGATTGACACCATAGAGGCGCTCAGTGGCTTAGACTTTTTTAGTACGATGGATGAGTCGCAACAAAATAAGCTTGAAAGCACGGGTACGTGGAAGTTTTGGAGTGATTTCTAATTGGCGGAGGGAGTTGCATCGCGTTATAACCTTGATGTTCTGTTCTATTCGCTCCTCTGCTATGCATTTAAGGGAAAGTTATAATCTGGCAAATAGTTAAAGGGAAAATAAATGGCTGATGTATTTATAAGCTATTCTGACGAGGATGAAGAATTCGCCAAATTTATGTATAAACATTTAACCGATGAAGGCTTGAGCGTTTTCATGGCCTCGATTTCGCTGGCGCCAGGTCAAAAGTGGGGTCAGGAGATCTTACAAAATTTGAAGAGTTCTCCGTGGGTGCTCTTTTTGGCAAGCAAAGCTGCCTGTAAGTCACCTTTTGTTCAACAGGAAATCGGGGCTACTATTATTACTGAAAAGAGACTTGTCCCGATTGTTTGGGATATGGATCCTTCAGATTTGCCTGGATGGGCAAATCAGGTGCAGGCTTTAAATCTAAGAGGGGCATCAGTCGATGAAGTTCGCCACCAGATTTCAAAAATCGCTGATCGTATCAAGGCAGACAAAAATAAGGGCTATCTTATAGCTGGTCTACTGATAGCAGGTCTCCTTATATTTTTGGGTTCCAGAGAATAGAAGAAGTCTAACTCTCAGAGAGGAAAACAACTAATCTTTTCCGGTACTTTTTACTTGGTCCGTGCTTGCCTTTTTCCCAAGAGCGAATAGTGCATGGATCAACACCTATCTGGTGGGCTAATGCCTTTTGGCTTAGGCCGAGAAGCCTGCGTCCAGCAGTTATTTTCTTGCCAAAATCTTGCTGGGAAGTGTCATAAGGCGCGTAGCCAAGAAATTCGATTATCTTTGGCATAAAGACAAGAGAAGGATTCGACCGGTTCTTTTCCCAGTTTCGGTAAGTACAGATCGTGGCTCCGAGCTCTTTGGCAACGTCTTTTTGAAGCATTTTTAAGTCGAGACGCCTTTTTCTAATGTGGTCTCCTACGGTCCTTAATTCTGTTGGATAGGCAGCTGAAACTGGTTTTTTGGCCCATAAGGCCACTTTGCAGAATGGCAACGCAGGTATGAAGTTGTGTTGCCAAGATGACGCCATTTCGGAGGATGGAGGAAGGTAGCATAAATTGATCTCGATGTCCTTCTCCCCAACAACGATGTTTTCTGTGATCGTTTCGATTATCTTCCTTTTTTCATCTCTATTGAGCTTTGGCCAGCGTGAATACAAATCTTTGGCTTCACTTAGAATCTCATCGCTTGACATGTATTGAATCTTTAGAAAGTCAATCTCCGCCTGTAGTTCGGGTATTTGGTCTTCTATTTGTCTGCTACGTTCTTCCAAAGGCCGGTTTCGTTGGCCAAAGCCCTTTGTGTCCAGTTCCTCGTTGATATAGAGCTGATAGACCCTGTCCATTTCTCGCTGAAGCTTCCGTGCTTCTTGCGTCAAGGATTGCAGTAATTCCTGTTTTTCCTTGATAATGCTGTCAGCCTGCTCCAAATAGTTGGAGACCTCATCGGGCGAGAAAAAGAAGCTTTTGAGCTGCTGGTGGAAAATCTCTTCTAAGTCAGCGGTGCTGATTTTATTGTGGCACTTATAGCATATGTATTTTGGAGAACTCGATGGCACATACATCTTGTTTCCACAATGACAGTAGGCGAATCCCGTGAAAAGATGGACAGCTTTGCGTGCTGGACGTTTGTGTTTCTTCTTCTGCTCATCCAACATGCTGTTACACTGCTCCCACAGTTCGTCAGATACGATCGCTTCCACCTTGGTAAGAACCCACTCGCTTTCGGATTTTAGAACCCATTTCTTGTCTTCACCAAGACTTTTGGTGTAATTGGCTCGACGGACGCCTTTGGCGGTAGGGTCTCGCAGAAGCCTTTCGATGGTTGTATCAGAGAATTTTGCACCTTTTCGGGTCCGATGCCCTGCTTCGTTGAGAAGCCGGGCCACGGTTTTCTTGCGTTGGTGCTCTAAAAACAGCTCATAGATTAATTTCCTGACCGGTGCTTCAGTGGGATGAGGGATTAATTTGCTATCATTCCACTGATAGCCAAATGAGGCTTGGCCGCCGAGAGGTTTACCCAGTTTGGCCCTGATTGGCACAGAAGCTGCCACCCGGTCAGCAATCTCTTCTCGTTCCCACTGGGCCATAGCTGCAACCATTGTATAGAAGAGCCGTCCTGCTGGGGTTGAGGTGTCAATGGACTCCTGGAGGGAAATTAAATCCGCGTTATATTCCCGGAATATGTCGGCAAATTCCAGAAGTTCTCTGGTGTTGCGGGCCAGACGGGCAAGCTTTGAGAAAATAAGGCCGGTTATACGGCCTGTTTTGATATCTTCGAGCATCCTCTGGGTTTCAGGCTGGCCCATAACTGATTTGCCACTAACGGCCTCAAGGTGGTAGACCTCTTTTACCTGCCACTCTTTGGACTCGGCGTAGAACTGAGCACGTTTTTCATGGTGTTCCGGGCTTTCACCTCTGGCCTGATCTTCGGTAGAAACCCGGATCCAAATGCCAACCGGTTTTTTCTCAGCCTTTTCCATTCGTAGTTCCTTGTTTATAAACTAATCTAAAGTCTGAATTATACACTCCTTCGAGACGTAAAAGAATTGTTTTTTAATAAATCGAATTTTCGCATTAACAGTTTGGCACAGCCCAATAATAAGTCTTGGAATAAATAACTTACAACAAGCCGGAATATTTGCTTACAGAGAAAACCAAAATCCGGCAAAAGCTGTTTGAAAAAACCGCGCCGTTAACTTGCTGAGATCATGGACGCTTGCCTAAACTGCCTGCGGATATCAACCAGTTTATAAAACCTTGTTCGAGCGCTCAAAGCAGGGTCGGAAGCGACGAAAAGTGTTTTTGCACTTGATTAAAAGGGCATTTATGAGTTAAAAGCGAATTTTTTAGGACGCATGTAGTCTTATGAATTGCGTCGGTCAGTCAGATTTGGTATTTTATTAAGGGATAAGAGCAACGGCAAAGTTGAGCTAAGCTTAACTCATAGGGAAATCTGAGATATATTTATGGTACTGTAAGCTGGGATTCGGCCCGTAACTAAAGATGAAAAGGTAAGAAATGCCTATTAACAAAAACTATTCAGAGTTTCTAAAAAGCTTTCGTTCGGAGAAGTTTAAAGAACTATGGCCTGCTCAGGATTACGTGTTAAAGGAATATGCCGTTGAGTTTAAAGATAAGCCAGATGTTGCTATTGAGTTACCAACAGGAGCAGGAAAAACTTTAATTGCACTATTGATTGCTGAGGCTTGGCGCAGGGAAAATAGAAAGGTCGCCATCTTAAGTGCAAATAAAACCCTTGCACGTCAAATGGAGATGGAAGCACAACAACTGGGTATTCCGGCAGTTCTCATGGAGGGGAGAGGGGTTGACATCCCGTCGCAGGACAAACGAGATTACCACAGGGCCAACAAAATTGCAGTAATGAACTACTGGGTTTATTTTAATCAAAATCCAGTAGTTGACAATGCCGACCTGCTGGTTATGGACGATGCACATTTGGCAGAACATTGTCTTCACTCACTCTGGTCAGTTGAGATTGACCGTCACGAACATAATAATTTATTTAAGGCTCTGGTTACAGAACTGGTCAATCTATTTCCAGAATATACAATCCTTAACGACGCACTTGACGATAATGCTTCACCAATCACGCCGCCCGAGCTTCTATCGTTCATAGACCAAGTGAGCATTGGCCACCGTTTTAAAGAAATAGTTGACACGTCGCCGCTATTAGAAACCGACACAAGCTTGAAATTTAGATGGAATAGACTCCGCAATTCTTTGAATGAAGCAAATATTTATTTAAGTTCTAACTCTATATGGATTCGGCCGTATATTTACCCGTTGATAACCAGTAGTCATTATGCCGAAGCTTCTCAACGGATATATATGAGTGCTACAATCGGAGAACCATCTGACTTGTGTCGTCGTCTTGGGACAAAGAGAATTGAAAAAATTTCAGTACCAAAAAAGTTTTCAGAAAGCACAAGTGGCCGAAGATTCATTGTTATGAATCGTATCGAAGAAAAGGATATTCCGGTACGACTTCAAGCTACTATTCTTGCTGTTTTGCGAAAGTGCCCCAAAAGCGTATGGCTCTGTACAAGCAAGACTAATGCAGAAAAAACAAGACAAGTAATTTCTGAGTGGCTAAACCAAAATGGATTTGTTGGCCATCAGTCATGGTTACTCAGTAGTCTTGGCGATGAGATTGACCAATTTAAGAAAGCCAACAAGGGTCATCTCTTTGTTGGAGGGCGTTTTGACGGTATGGATTTTCGGGGTGATGAATGCAGGCTCGTGGTATTGATGACACTACCCCGTGCCATAAACATACAAGAAGAATTTCTTTGCGCCTATTTAAGAGATGCTGGTTTTATGAAAAGAAGGTTAAACCAGCGCATTATCCAAGCCTTAGGACGATGCAATAGGTCAGATGATGATTATGCCGTTTATGTTTTAGCTGATAGACGGTTTGCAACGCACTTTGGTCGGGAATCGCATAGGCAAGGCATTCCCAAAAATATTATAGCAGAAATTGACATGGCTGAGGACACGGCAGAGGTAACAGCAAAGGACATGGAAAAAAAAGTTGGCATGTTTTTGGATGGCAATTTCTCTAAGTTTGATTCAACTTTCCAAAAAATGCTTAAGGGTGTTCGTTTTATTCCAGGGGGTCCCCCTCCAACAGATATTGTCGAAGATGAGGTATTGGGTTGGGCTGCTATGTTTGTTTCTCAGAATTATAATATCGCTGCCCAGAAGTTTGAAAGCTGTTGGGAAAAAGCACGCGAGGCTAATATCATAGAACTTGGCGCTTATTATGGTTGGTGTTGGGCAAAAGCACGTTATCTAGAGTCACTTCAAGGAGACAAGGGAGCAAGAAAGGAAGCTTTGTCAATTTTAGAAGATGCTATAAATAGAGGAGGTACATCAGCATGGTTTAACAGAATGAAATCCTCATTAAATAGAGAAAGAAGACTAGCAGAAACAGCCCCTGTTATCTCTAACCAGGAATATTTAAACGCCATTATTTGCTCGTTCGACAACTTGCTGGAGCAACTGGGAGCCCGTGGAACCAGATTTGAAAGGTGGTGTAGCCAACTAAGTGATGAGTTAAATTCCAGACAACATAATCAATATCAGCAAGGCCTTGAGAAACTGGGTAAACTTTTGGGCTATGATTCGACAAGGCCACGGCATGGTTCAGCAACTGACTGCTGTTGGCGCGGTATATTCGGTAATTGTAAGGAAGTAATTACGTTGGAAGCAAAAATCGAGGATGTTCCTTCTGGAAGAATTACTGCTTCAGATATAGGACAAACGCATAATCAAATTGCACGCGCAAAAGCCGAATTTGGGACTTTGGGATATACCATTCGAGGTTCCATAGTAACCCATCTAAGTGAACTCCTGCCTGATGCGGAGTCTTCGGCTGGTGAGATTAGGATTATTCCGAAAAGCGCTTTTATCGAATTATGGAATTTTATTAGACAATTATTGATTAAATATCGTGCTTCGTGGTCGCTGGATGATATCAATTTACGCCGGCAGGCCGCTGGAGCAATTAGACCTGAAATACCTTCAAGCGGCTGGTTAATTAGGGTTTTGAATATTGATCAGCGTTTTATTACATCGGAAAAGCTCTTACGAGAATGGAGAAGATAGAATAAATATAGTTGCAACTACATCTCATAAAGACATGTAGCTCACTGGTTTAGTTGCCCCCGAAGTTCGAATTTTAGTGGACGGCATTTTTGTTGAGCAGTTTTTGAGAATGTATCTTTTGCGTGAAAACACATAGGGGGATAACTGAGATCTTTAGAAGGGAAGATTGGCGTGAGAAATAAGGGATTCGAACTTAATCTGCGAGGACTTGATGAGTTGCAAAAGAAAGTGACCAAACTGTCTGGAACCAATCAAGTTGGATTATCTGAGCTTTTTAATCCAGCGTTTATGCAAAAGAACACAAAGTTTGGCAATGTGCAGGAAATGTTTGAGAAAAGCGGTCTTGAAATCGAGAGTAAAGAAGACATAGAAAAGAATTACAAGGCTCGGAACGAGTTTGTAAAAGCAAATACTAATTACACCGGATGGGAGGAGATATTAAAGGCCGCTTCAGTGGAGTGGATAAAAGAAAAGCTTGGTTTCTGATCTGCAAGATTTGGACGAGGATAACAAGCCTGGTTCGTACCCTGTAGTTACCTTGAGGTTGTGGAGAGTGGAGGCCTACGGAAGACCTGAATTGCTCTTTCGATTTCCTTTCGCAGTCTCCGGGGTGAAGGGAGAAACCCAAAGATGATCTTGCCATAGGTCCCAGCAGATTGGATTTCGATATCTCCAAAGCCAAAGATTCTGCCCAAAACCCCAAACTTGCAGGTTACATCCTGAACATTATCCAGCCAGATGCTCATTATCCTTTTGCCGATGATTCCGCGTTCCTTAATCAGCCTCAGATTGGTTAAGTAGTAGTTGATACAAATCCAATCCAGAAAGATAACAATTATCACAAAGCTCCAGGCTGCACCGAGAAACAGTAAGATCGTCTGTTGAAGCATTGCTTGTCCTTCAAGTAAAAATGGCAGGTATTTGAAAACGAGAATCCCCACAGCAGCTAAACCGGCCTCCGGAACCACTACGAAAAGCCAGTGAGGATGGGTTTTGAAGATAACCCTCTCTTCGGGAAGGATTAAAAAAACTGGGGATACATACAACGGGTTTTTCTTCTTATCGGTTTTAGCTTTCAGTATTCTTTTCAATAATGACTTTTTTGTTTCTTTCATTGAAGGTAATTAAAAAGGGAAGGAAGAAATTATCTCTTCCCAGAAGATTAAAGGAGATCTTTAGTTCAGGGGAAAAGGCAATGTTGCAATCAAACTTTTCTGAGTTAACCCTTACAGGAACTCGATGCAAGTAGCCCCGAATCTTACTCTTTATCCCCTGGAAATAAAGGCCTTCTCCCTTCTTTATCGGGATTGCCAGATAATTGGCGATTTCAGGCCGAAAGATAGAAAGACTCGCCCCTGAATCGAGCAGGGCTTTAACTGTCAGGCTTCCTTTTGGGCCGGTCAATTCTATGTCTATTAATGGATAATACTGACTGCCTTTTCTAAGATATTGAAACTGCCTTTTCATCACACTTTATATGATTAGATGAGGCTCTTCTCTTGCGGCTGGCACTAACAGAACCGAGGATTTCTTACGGACCCCTTTTAGTTTCTTGACCTTTTTCATCAACCTTTTAAGGCTTCCTTCATGGGCTACGATTTTTTCATCAGCAAAAGCTACCCACTGGCCGGCATATTTGTCGAGTGAGGTTGTTTTCTTATTTGCCTTGATTGAAATATATGAACTCTTCATATTCGTTGACTTACCTTGTCAGCTAAATCGGCAGCCTGTGGTTATAGCCTGTGTTGGAGTAAGATGACCTGAGAGAAATTTCCCTCTCCACTTCCTTCCTCGGCCTGGCGTATATTTTTCTTGATGTCTCAATAATCTCATCTTTGTAAGATCTATTTCTCTTAGGTGGGCCAAGCGTGATGGCGCTGAAGGCCCGGGAGGCAACACCGTCAATCAACAGCTTTAGATAAATATTATAGTTAGGCAGATTGACTATATCAGCTTCACCGAAGACAGGATAGAACTCTCTGGCCAGATATTTGGCATCATCTACGCCCACTCTAAAGGAGATGATGGTTCCTGCGTTACCGAAGATAGCAGCCCTTATCTTTTCGTCAAGCTGTTCAATGTATTGATGGGCCAGAACCAGATTCAATCCGTATTTTCTGGCTTCAGATAAAATATCAGCAAAGGATAGAGTCAAAAAATTATGTATCTCGTCCACGTACAGGCAAAACGCCCTTCTTTTATTTTCCGGTAAATCAGCCCGGCTCAAGGCAGCCAGTTGAATCTGTGTCACCAACATTGCCCCAAGCAAAGAACAGTTATCTTCGCCGACCTTGCCCTTGGCCAGGTTAGCGATGAAAATCTTTCCCTCGTCCATCACCTTCCTGAAACGGAAGGTGTTTTTATTCTGGCCCACTATGTTCCTCAGGGGAATGCTGGTTAAGAATTGACCGACCTTATTGAGAATGGGAGAGATGGCCTGGGACCTTAGCCAGACAGAGTACTTCTCGAACTCAAAAAGCCAGAACTCCCTAACCTGCTGATGTGTAACGCTTTGCAAAACCTGCTTACGAAATTCCTTATCGGTTAAGAGCTTGGGTATGTCCAGAAGGGTACTTCCCGGATATTCCAAAAGGGTCAGGATAGAATTCCTTAAGATATGTTCCAGTCTCGGTCCCCAGAACTCTGACCAGACCTTCTTAAAGACCGAGATAAGGCCTGAAGCTACCAGATGGCGGTAGTCACGCCCAACTTTCTCCAGAGGATTAAAGGCGATTGGGTATTCCATATCAGCCGGGTTAAAGTAGATAACATCTTCTATCCTTCTTTTTGGAATAAAGTGCAAAATATCTTCGGCTAAATCACCGTGCGGGTCGATTAAGGCAAGACCGCTGCCAGCCCTAATGTCAGATGCGACCATATTTTCAATCAGTGTGGATTTGCCTGTTCCGGTCTTTCCAATGATGTACATATGTCCCCGCCGGTTCTTTTCCTTGATGCCAAATCTTTTTTTGATGTCCCGGTAGTTGGTTACAGCGAAGGGGGTAATGGGGTTATTGTCCTTGTTTTTTCTCTGCATTAGTCAATTCTATATCACCCTGTTTTTGTGAAAAGAAAGGATAACTTGCCTTTTGCGGCAAATTTACCCGTCTTGTCACTATGTCTCCCCAGGTTAAGGTGTAAGCAGAACATTAACAATTTTTTATTTGAAAGGAAAAAATTATGGAAAAGAAAGAAAGATTGATTGAAGTCAGAACCGCCGAAGGAAGACCTATCTTGAGCCTGCTCTTGACCGAAAGGCAAGGAGCTTCATCGTCCCAGGACACGGCGGTCACAGAAGGGGCCAGCCAGGCCAACGGCCAAGCATCGAGTGATTCTTCCATGACAGATGCCCAGAAAAGGTATCTGTTCCGGATACTGGCCGACCAGGGAATGGAGGCAGATGCTGCCCACCAGAGGTTAAAGAAACTCTTTGGCGTTGATTCCCTGCAGCAGGTAAGCAAGCGGGAGGCCAGCGGAATGATTGAGCAACTGCTGGAAGAGAACGAAAGGAGGTAACACAACAGTAATGAAACTGCTTACAGAAGAGATTCGCAAAAAGCTGCCGCCACTTTACTCGCAGGAAAACTTAGGTGGCAAGGCAGTGGTTTATGTCAAGTTTTTTACTCCGGATTCTAACTGGACCTTCTGGGCGACTGAGTTCGATGGCAAGGACATCTTCTTCGGTCTGGTAGAAGGCCACTGCAAGGAGCTGGGCTATTTTAGCCTGTCAGAGCTCCAAGGCCTGCGCGGGCCGCTAGGGTTGCCAGTGGAGAGGGACCTCTACTGGCGGCCTAAGAGGCTGGAAGAGATCGCACCGGAGTTGTTCACGCTTACCGATCCCACCGAGTAATTTACCTATCCTACTATCAAATCTAAAACTCATTTGAACCAGTAACCCAGTTTAAAACGAAAGGAAGATTTGTATGGAAACATATTGCCAAAACCCACTTTGTGAAAACCAATCCGTTAAAGAAGTACCGGTATCTGTGGATAATCCTTCCGACCAGGTGAGGTCACTATGTGCAACCTGCGAAGAGGCCTATACCTGGGGTGTGCAGCACGGCAAGATGATCGTCCTACAGGAGGTCAAATTTACAAAGCCGAAGGATGTGGGGGGCGACAGCAAAACAACAGGCTTGGCCCATGTAAACGATTTCCTGCACCAATGCGGCTTTGCTGTCCTGACCAAAAACCCTCAGACCCGCGATCCCGATGTATCATTCGAGGCGTGGGCATACAAAGGCCTGCTGGACTTCCAATCGGCTGAGCCGGTGGTCTTTGGACTTGGCTGCAGCTGCCACGGTGCCCTTGATGCCCTGGATCTGAAGTTAGCAGAACTCAAACCGGGTGGTAACGGTTCCTGCAATGAATGCCTCGAATAGAACCTGAACGATTAGCATATTTTGTTTAGGAGAATGATTATGTTTACAGATGTAGAGTTTATGACAGCAAAAGAGAAAGAGCTTGTCTTAAGGAACTGGGAGACATTCCTGAAGTACGGCCTCAAGAAAGAGCATTTCACAAAGAGGCTGTATGAGCATCTGCACCTGCACTGTGGCTATATCGCATGCTACAACCAGAGTGGCTTCTATTCAGCATACTTTAAAGCAGGTCAGGATATAGAGCAGTTCTTCGAGCACTTTTGTACTTACACAGTTGGTAACTATGGAGCGAACGTTGATTACGATGATCTCAATACCGCAATGCTGCAGATTTACGATGGCTTTAAGGCCAAAATCCTAACAAAGGCAGAAGTGGATATCAACCACAGTCTGGATGTGCTTGAGGCCTGTATGAAGCGTTCCAGGGAAGATGAGAAGTTTGCCAGACAGTTTTTAAGTAAGGTAAGAATTTAAGTAAAGGGAAGCTAACATGTTTGAAATAATTACAGAGATTATCAATGAACAGGTGGGAGACGGGTTCACCGGTGCAGACTACGATAGAGGCTGGCACGATGCTGTCAAAGGAATGACTCATAAACTGGCGGATTATTTCTTTTCTCAAAATCCCTTTTTCGACCGCCAAGCGTTCTTAAAAGCCTGTGGGTTTGAAGCCAAGCAGACTGAATCCACACAGCAACAGATATGGAAAGCCGTACCGTATAACGACAAAACTGAACTGGCTAATCAATTTGCAGTTGCCACTATCGTAGACGGCAGCGGCGATATTATTGCCGATGTGTTCAGCAAAGAAGCTGCTGCTCTTATCGAGACCGCTCCGGAGCTGAAGAAAAAACTGGCTGAGTGCGAAAAGGACTACCAATATCTAAAAGATGTCTTGAAAGAGATTGGAACAAGAGCAAGAGACTATTGAAGGAGACTGATTATGGATAAGTTCACTAAGATAACAGTTGGATTTGTCGCTCAGTCTTTTGAGAAAAACTCAAGAGACAAGTTTGTTTGTACCCAACAGGAGTTTATCGCCGGCGACCAGTGTGACTACGAAGATGCTCAGGGCAACCCCATCGACCCTCCGGAATACAGGTATCAGCCATACAATATGACTCTTTAGGAAATCAATGAATTGGGAGACAAATCATGAGACTATATGAAGTGCAAGCTACCGAATACAACGGTGAGCAGGAATACTCTCAAAGTAAATTGTTGGCTGCTGAAAACATCGACCGGGCATGGCAGATAGCAAGGGATTATTTCAGGCAATGGTACGATGATGGGGACGGGCCGGCCCACAATCCCGACAACCCCGATGAATTTGAATTTCTCAATGGCTGTATCAGACTAAGGATTGACAGCATCACGGAAATCACTCTGGAGCGTTGGAAACAGCAGCAGGTACTCCTGCATAGTATCGGCAAACTGCCAATAACCAAATCCGCGCACAAGAAGTGTCAAGCGTTGCTGGCTGTTTGTGAACATATACGAGACAGCCTTGACGTTGGCGGTGAGCAGTCCCGGCAGTTTGCAGAAGAAATCAAGATGTTAAAAGACGCTCTTAAGACTGCACCAACAGTAGATGACAGTTGCCCAAAATGCGGTGCCGGCTGTAATGAGCGGGAATTTACAGGCAAAGACTTTATAGATATTGAAGCCATACACATGCACTATATTTGCAAGAAGTGTGGCAGCCAGATAACCGAAGAGTTTACCCTGTCGGATGTCTTTATCGACAATGGCCGGTAAACATGGATCGAATAAATCTCATCTAAGTTTGCACACCTGTTAAATTTAACACTCATTTCCCAACAGTAATCCCATTAGAATGAAAGGAATTGCATTATGCAAAAACACGGAATCTCTGCGCGCAGCCCACCTAATATATTTGGTTGTAACTATTGATGTCTAACTGTTTTGAAGCGAGTAATTGCTAACCAGTCGCTGAAAGGAAGTGAAATGAAGGTAGAAATCTTTAGACTAACAGGTCAGCCGGTAACTATCGAAGTGGCGGAAAATGGAACCATTCGAGATGTATTCTCCCAGCCGGAAAGTGGTAAAGTTATCGGCAGGGAAGGCTCTTTGCTGAAAGCAGCAGAAGATGCTTATGGTAGCATCCAGGCCCTTGGCAATTTGCGTGTCAATGGCTCCGCAGCAACTCTCGATACGCCGGTAACCGCTGGCTCAACGATTTTGATCATCCCCAAGGTTGAGGGTGGAATCGCTTAAGTAGTTCCAAAAGTTTGTTAACTCTAAAGGGCCGGCAGAAACTAAACTTGTCGGCCCTCATTTTTTTTTGGAGGTTTAAAACAATGAACGAATCAAAAACCGTGCCACCGATAACTATATACCCCTGGCCTAAGCTGGCCGTACCGAGGACTGAAATTCAGAATATTCTCACATTTCTGGCCTACAGGACTAATAAGCCTGTAACCTTCCGCAGGTATACGGAAGACGAAGGCTATTCAGAAAACTCGATTAGTGTTCGCATAGCAGTTACAGATGGTGTTCGCAAAACAAGCAAAACGGATACTGTAAGGCTCGGCGAGAAAAAGTATGTATTGTCCGACAGCCAGGCAAATGTTGATGTGGATGTCAATGTCCCGCAGGAAAAACAAATGTTAGATGACGATTTCCTTACCCTCGCTTATGTAGACCACAACAGAATTATCATACCCGTTGAGCTTACCGCTACAGACAATGAAGCAGCAAGAGCTTTATTGGCCCATATAATCGAGCATTCTGTTGAGCTTCTTGACTTTAAGATGAGTGAAAAACTTCTTGAGCAGCGAAGGAAATTAGCTCAACGCTTTTGCGAAGCCTTTGCCAAAGGGGTCGAAAAACGCATCACAGAGCAGGAAGAAGATTTGAAAGAGTCGCAGCGTCAGGCTGAGCAGGCCCATTACACCATACTTGAATATGAACGCAAAAGGCCGGTTATTCAAAAGGAACTAAAGTTTCTAAAAAAGCTTCAGAAAATCAGCAAGCCGAGACTCTTTCGCAAGCAGGCTCACGGATTGATTGAACTTCTGGCTTCAGGACAGTACAGCAGCATTGAACCAGTCGAAGGAAGCTGCATATCTGCTACCACCACACCTATTACCATTGAGTATAACAACTGGCAATTTCCTCTGGGCAGATACGAGATCAATATAGACCCACAGGGCCATATCAACATTGAAGCCCTTGATGAACATCCAAATGCCGACTATCCACATCCCCATGTAGATACCGGTGGTCGTCCTTGTCTGGGCAATATCGCCGCAGATATACCAAAGATGCTCGGCTCTATGCGTATAGCCGAGGCCCTGCAGGTATTGTATGAATTTCTATGCGAATACAACTCGGCTAGTCCCTACGAAAAGATCAGATGCTTTGATCCAACCGGGCAATATTACGATGAGGATGATAACCCCTGTGAGAACTGCGATGAGTCCTGCAACTCGTATTGCATCTTCGAATGCAGAGAGAACAACGGTCAATACGAATGCTCAGATTGCTGCGAATATCGAACAGAGTATTGTTACCAAGACTGCGACTACAATGAGAATTTCGAGAGGTTCAGCCCCTGTGACGATTGCAGTGACGAAGGCACAGAACATTGCTACCTGGATTGTCAATATAACGAAGAATGGCAGTTGCACAAACCGTGTGATGACAATTGTGAATTTGATGAATGTGGCTCTGAATGCCCATACTTTAAGAAACTACAGGAATTAAAGGAGACAGCCGAAAATGCAAACGCAAGATAAAGATAAAGCGAAATCGAAAGCGGAAGAAAAACCCAAAGTGACCATCAACGCGATTCCGAATTGGCCAACAGGCCTTATCATTTCAAAGAATGAAAAAATCGGGGTGTCCGTTGCCGAGGACCTGGCTGTAGTTCTTACTAAAAATGCCTTTGAGCAGTTATTTGGCTGGGCCTATTCAACTCCCAGAGAGATTAGCTGCTTAGGCTCTGTTCTGCGTGAGGGCAATAGATTCATTATTGAGCAGTTCTACCTGCTCAAGCAATCCGGCTCATCTGTAGGTACAGAACTGGATCAAACGGGTATGGCGGAACTTGTGGAGCGGTTGATAGCAGAAGGTAAGCGTGAGGAAGCTGGACAAATTAAGTGTTGGGCACATAGCCATCCGAATATGGATGTCTTCTGGTCAAACACAGATGATACCACCTGCCGACTTCTGGTTAATGATTATCTGGTAAGCATCGTTGTGAGCAACAACTTTGCCATCCGCTGCCGGATTGATATTGCTGTTCCTGTACCGGTTGTCTTCGATAATATTCCTGTTGTTTACCAAATCCCAAAGGAAAATTTATCGATGGCCAAATACGCAGAGGAGGTTAGAAACACCGTTTCTCAGAAGGTCTTTAGCTTTGCCGGAACAGACCAAGGACAAGACCAGGGACAAGATAACTTCGGCTCTATCCATTACTGCGAGTACTGTGGCTATCGGCATGCCGAAGGCGAATGTCCATTGGATGATGCAGAGAACTGGCCGCAGGTTCTGAATGATAGTGATTTTATGTTTTGAAAATCAGATTCTAACGAAAGGATATGTCTATGAGAGATAATCAGAATTTACAGAATAGATTCCTTAGACAGCTTGATATAGTACCGCCGGAGAAACTTAGCTTTCCAGTTACTGTTATCGGTGCCGGTGCCATAGGATCGGCAACCGTTGCAACCTTAGCCAAGATGGGATGTTCAGATATAACGGTCTGGGACGCGGATACACTGGAAGATATTAATATTCCGAATCAACTGTGCAAACCTGCGATGATAAGCAGACCTAAAGTCGAGGCCCTGGCGGAACTGGTTGATGAGTTAACCGAAATCCAGATTAAGCAAGTAAATCGGCGATACATGGGCCAGAGCTTGGAAGGTGTGGTGATTGTTACTGTTGATAATATGACCACCCGCCAGAAGGTCTGGAAAAGGGTCAAGCTCAATCGCAAGATTCCATTACTTATCGATGCTCGTATGGGGGCTGAGTTTGCAAGGATTTACACTATTCGTCCGCTGAACATCGAGGAAGCTGATTTCTATGAGCAAAACCTGTACAGCAACGATGATGCCGAACATCTACCGTGCTCGGCTCGCTCTATCATTTACTGCCCGACAGTGATTGCAGGATATATTGCCCTTCTGGTGAAGCAGCATGCCTTGAGCCGACCAATACCAAGGGAAGTGCTGATTGACCTGCCTAATTTACTGTTACAAACCTGAATGTAAATATACTTTTTACTCACCTTACAAATCCGATGAAAGGAGGTGGCAATTATGGATCATCTTTCATGCAGTCAGATGAATCTGTATTTGCAGTGCTCGCTGAAGTATAAGTTCCAGTACATTGACAAGTTTCCCAAACCCTTTAAGCCCTCGGGTCTTACCTTTGGAGGTTCCATCCACGCAGCCCTTGCCTGGCTTCACAAACAGAGAATGAATGAAAAGGATGTTTCAGTAGACAAGTTATACAGAATCTTTGATGCCGACTGGTATGCTCAAACGATTGACACCGATATCCGTTACAGCAATGGTGAGACAGGGACTGGGTTGACAATCATGGGCAAAGAGATGTTATCTCTTTACTTCGTCCAGCCTCATAGAGAGCCACTGGGAGCGGAGGTGCGCTTTGTCTTGCCCTTGGTGAACATATCAACAGGCGAAAAACTGGACGTAAATCTCAAGGGCTTTATTGACCTTATCGAAAAGGACAATGCCGTCACTGAATTCAAGACGTCCAATCAAGCTATGGACCAAGATGACATTGATAACCATCTGCAATTGACTGCTGATAGCTATGCCTATGAGATGCTTTACCGAAGACCTCCGAGTCTTCTGAAGCTGGTCGATTTTGTAAAGACCAAAACACCAAAGATCATCACGTTGCAGACACAAGCGAAGAAGCTGGATTACCAAAGATTCTTTCACCTTTCCAGCCAGATTCTAAAAGGAATCAGGTCTGGCATTTTCTTCCCTCGAAAAAGTTTTATGTGCAAGGACTGCGAGTATAGTGGCCCCTGTAAGGCTTGGAGAGGGGATTAGTTCTTTAACAAAACAAAGGAAGTAGAAAAGCTACTTCCTTTTTTAATTAGTTAATTGGCTATGACCTTTTCTGTTAAGGAAAAAAACGCGATCAGAGTTTCCTTCTCATCACAATTCTGGAAGCCCAAGTGCTTGACATGGATTCCTAAAAATGCTATAAAGGAGATAGAATTTTAACAATTAAATCTTAAAGGGCTAAAGTACTCCACCGGGTGGGGGCGCTTTAGCTCCTTTCATTTGTGGAGGACTTTAGTTTCCTCAGAAAGGAGGAAGCTAAATGTATAGGTATCAATCGCATTGGAAGTGGGCCATACTATTGGTAGTGGGTTATGGTGTAGTAGTAGGATTTTCTGCATTTATCTTCACAGAAAAGATTTGGATCGCCTATATTGTGATGGTCATACTTACGGTCTGTCTTGTATTTCTTGATCGAAGAATTTTCAGGGAGAAAGAATAAGCCCACAAAAAGAGGCAACGAAACTATGTTGCCTCCTTTTTTTTAAATATTCTTTTCATGCCGCCACAGGAAACTCGGGCTAGAAAATACACTTTTCATCCCATAATTTACAATATAGTATTTTGTTGCTCAAGGTATTCCACCAAATTAATGGATTCTCTCCTCTTCAAATTGCTATCGCCTCTCGTTATCGTATTCGTGGTGGGATTGAAGGGACCAACAGTGGCTTGAAACGTCGAACGGGCCTTGGGCGTTTGCGGGTTCGCGGACAGCCGCGTGTGTTCCGCTCAATTTTGTTGAAAGTGGCAGGCTGGAATATCCTGCGAGCTGCTGCCTGCGCGAAAATGCGTGAAATCGTATATGCAAGGGCCAATGTGGCCGTATTTTGGCTCAATTTTCTATTCTTGAGGTGGGCAAATATACTTGGAAGTGTTCGTATAAGCCAGAGAATGCAAATTTTGATGTATGTTCAACGATTTGAGGGATTTTCAAAGCTCAGCAAAACTGCCTGAACGAACTTTTGACGCAGGCATCTATATTGGCAAGATATATCTTAATCTCTCCTCTTTAATTGTTTTTGGCATATTTATACACATATACCAGGATTATACTAATCCTGATAAAAACCGCCATATGTCTGTGTAGATTACCATAACATATTGACGGCAGTTCTTATTGTGGTATTATAAGCAAAAGCATTTACTTGACTCTATTGAGAGAATTTTTTCAATTGCGATATTGGTATTATATGAAGTTAAGTGGGATACCATAAATTTAGCTAGAATGTCTTTTTAATGGAGAGAAATACTTTGGTATTTAACTTATTCAAAAGCATCTGGCCGGTATTCTCATATGTAATTCCACAAAGGTTTTAATATGAATAAAAGAAAAAAAATTGGCAAGATTTTCTGGGTTATCGTAACACTGATACCCATTCTGGCGGTGATTTGGGGCATTGTCAGCCCCACAAATTTTGAGCAAGCTCGCGTTGTATGGCATGCTCGTATAATGTGGTTCGGGATTTTCGGTCCTATCGTCTTTATACTACTTCAGGCCGTACAAGTAATAGTGACGCCTATGAGTCACTACACTGTCGGTGTCATCGGGGGATTTCTATATGGGCCGTGGTATGGGGCTGCTCTAAATTACATAGGTAGGCTAATTGGTCATATCACCGCTTTTTACCTTGGAAGAAAGTTTGGACGGAAGTTGATTAAACGATTCGTGAATGAAGATGTTATAACGAAATATGACCATTACGTATCCGGGGAACGCGATTTTTCACCGCAAGTGATGATATTATTTCTAATGTACTTTCTTCCTTTATTCCCTGATGATGAACTAAGCTACTTGGTTGGTTTCTCAAAGATGAAATTCAAAAGTTTCTTACTGGCTAATATATTTGGTCACACGTGCGGTAGCCTATCGTTGGCATATATAGGGAGTGGTATAAATACTAAAGATATGCTTTTTTGGGTTCTTTTTATAGTAAATCTTTTAGGTTTTCCGATTATATGGTATCTCATGCGATTAATAAAGAAACCTGCTATAAAGGATCAGCATGTGGTCGATTAAGTTTGTTTCTATTTAATTTTAGTTAAGTGGCAATTTACTATGAGTGGCTCTTCGAAAAGTCTTCTTTTACAGACGATCCCAGTTCAATTATCGAGTAGCTTAGATAATTTCTCGGTTCCATCTATTGACCACTGTGCTGGCACTGGGAAGTTGTTGGGGGAATTTTACGGAAAGGCTCTTTGTGAAGGTTTTTGTATTGAAGACCTCAAAGTTAGAAAAATACTGTCTGAGCTTTCGGTTCTAATGAGGGCGTTCATTGTGTTAGACGATTATATAAAGGACCATATCTCTAAGAATCCTGCTAAAGAAGTTATTGAAAAATGGCTTTTAAATATTAAGGCAGAAGCAATCTCATTAATAGAAGATTTAGGAGATGATGGTGAAATACTCTGGGACCGTTACTTTGCTTTGTATGAAGATAGCTACTATAATTATTTTAAGAGAAATGCTTATAAATCTACTCTAATGAAGTGTTCGTTCCTTTTTCTTCCATTTGACTTGTCGATTTGTCGGAAATATGAATGCCAATCTACGAAGATGAAAAAGGCGGTTGGCTATTATCTTTTCAGCTTGCAACTGCTTGATGACTTTCATGATATGGAAGAAGATCTAATAAGCCCAAAGAACCATAATTTATTTACGAGCTCACTTTCTAGTGAGTATCAGAGAAAACTATTAAGTGGGAAGTCCTGCTTAGTGAAATCACTCATGTCTTATATAGAAAGTAATTTAAGAACAGTGATAAATGGATCATTGGGAAGCAAAATATTTGATAAGTATTTGTGTAGGGGAATTGAATGGTTAAGTTCAGTTAGTTTATCGTTTCTGAACTATCCAAGCATAGATGTTTTCAAAGGGGACTACTGTGATTATATGTTGACTAACGATAAAATTCGACCATTTAGCTTAGTATTGGAGACTGCCAATCCTGTGGATGTTACGCTAATATGCGCTGAAGCAATGCATACTACTTATTATAATGAGGAACGAGATGGTTGAGCGGACTGATAATGAGATAATTAGCCAATTAGGATATGGTGTTCCTGGCGGAGATGTAGTTAAAACAATCATCTTCATAATCTTTTCTCTTATTCTCTTATTTGTTTTGTGTGGACCATTCTCACCTCCTGAAACTCCTGCTGCTTACTATAAGCTTACACAAGCATGTATGCTCATCGGTGTGTTATTGTGTGCATGTTCAGCAGGATACGCCCAATTTGTACAAACCTCTCGTGCCTGTGATCTAAAAAAGGGTTACAAGATATTTTATCCAAAGATAATTCTTGAGGCCGGAATGCTCATAATTTTTCTGATAATTTGCTTTTGGACTATAATCCTCGGTGGAATATTCTCTCCCTTCGGTTCTCTTTTAGTCGTAAGCCCGATATTTTTCTTAGTGGATTTTTTCAGGTTTAAAGATATCTCGAACGATGTTAAGCTAATTCGGATTATTGACAGGGGCGGGGAAGAAGTGCCGAGAGACACCGTGTTAGGCAACATAGAACGGTTTTTGATTAAGACGATAAATCGCTTGAACATCGCGATACTTATATTAGTCTTGTTTACAGTGACTATTGGGGAATATTTTGTGAAAAAGTACTACATTAATCTTGTTCTCTATCCGAGCGATATTATTAAAATCACGAGTTCTTATTGGAATCTTGTCATATCTTACATAATTTATTACTTGTCTGTAGTTGCAACATTTATTGCTCTCTTACCGAGAAGTTATACCATAAATCAAACAAGAAAATTATTGCTGTAAAATTTCAATGGTAAGCCAAGCGAAGTTATAGGATATATGAAGAAAGAAAAAATAAAGGATCCATGTTCGCCTAAAGATAAAGAAACATAAGAGATATGAACTGGGAAGATACATTCAGATCTTGGGGTAGCCCTCCAGGAAAAACCGAACGTGAGAAGATGGAAAATACCGAAACCGCTATCAAGAAAGCGATTGATAAAGATGAGGTACTTTCCAAGATGCATATTTCGGTTTTTGCCCAGGGATCATATAAATCACGAACGAGTATAAAACAAGACAGCGATGTGGACATTTGCGTTTGTCTTAACTCAACGTTTTTCACCCGATATCCGGACGGTAAAACAAGAGAGGACTATAGCAATACTGTTGGCAGTATTACTTTCGCTAAATTCAAAAACTTGATTGAACAAGCTCTAAAGAACTACTTTGGCACATCAGAGGTAACCAGAGGAAATAAGGCTTTTGATGTGCATTCAAACTCATACAGAGTCGACGCCGATGTCTTAGCGGCATTAGCCTATCGTTACTACTACGGTGAGAAAGAAAGTGACTATAGGCAACCAACTGGTGTTGGTTTTCTTACAGATAAGGGTATTAGGATAAATAACTGGCCAAAACAAGCTTATCAAAACGGAGTTAAAAAACAGTCTGTTACTGGAGAGCGATATAAGAAAATGGTACGAATAATTAAGAGGCTTAGAAACGAAATACAGGATAAAAGTATTTCGGTAGCGCAGAATGTTCCTTCATTTCTAATCGAAAGTCTCGTCTGGAACGTGTCCGACGGAGGGTTCAATCACGATAATTATTACGACGATGTTCGATATGTTGTCGCGGACTGTTTTAACAAAACACTTACAGATGAGAATTGTAAAGATTTATGCGAGGTAAATGGCATCAAATATCTATTTTATTCTTCCCAACCATGGACAAGAACTCAAGCACACGATTTTTTCGATGTCGCGTGGGATTATATAGGTTTTAAGTAATATGGAAAAGATCAATAACAGCATAAAACTACATGCCCAAATTATCATCTTTCTCATCGTGTGGGCTGCAATACTTTATATTTATGGGATATTTGATGCTTTTGACTTATGGTCTACTATCAAACAAATTCCGAAAGCAGTTATGGTATATGCCATTATTGGAATTATTTTTACGAAATGGTTATGGAGATGGAAATTTCTACAAGGGTGGTTGATAAAAATACCCGATTTACAGGGCACATGGCGTGGTGAACTAAAAAGCGATTATATTAATTCAGAAACAGGAAAAATAATTAATCCAGCACCAATACTTTTAGTGATCAAACAAACATTTTCCAAGATTCAATGTACTTTGATGACGAGGGAATCTACAAGCTACAGCACTACGGCGGATATTAATTGGGCCCATGGTGGAGAAGATTTATATTTGATATACAATTATACAAATCGGCCCAAGATGACAATCCAAGATAAGAGTGCAATTCATGATGGTGCCGCAATATTAAAAATTATTAAAAAGCCTAATTTATTGCTTGAGGGTGAATATTGGACAAGTCGCAAGACTAGAGGCGAAATGATTCTGAATTTCGAATCAAGATCTCTCTTAGAAAAATTCGAATAAATGTCATGGATTTATCAGAAAAAGCAACATTATCTTTTTGACTATCTTGAAAAGCCCTTGTGAGACCTTGAACTGGAAGGTTCTGGACCTACCCGGGAAGCAGATGTAGTATGTTTCCAATTTCTGATATTGGATTATTCCAACCGGCCCATGCCAAAATCGGGTAAACAAAACCCAAAAAATTAAAGAGACTGAATCAGTACTGTCCCGTTATAAGTCGAATAACAATAATTGGTTACGTAAATGGCTCTTTGAAAAGTTGTTGAAATCCGCAGAAAACAGGCTTTTTACGGGTGTTTTCTCGAAAAGCATAACACCTATAACTTGCAGAATTTCGTACATGCTGACTTCCAATGCGAGTTCTTTTTTCAGAATGGCTACCAGTACATAAACGCTGATGGCGATCCACACCTGCGTTTTGACTGCGTTGGGCGTAGTGCCGTAAAAAGCTTTGATTCGAAGATGTTGCTTGATCCATTTGAAAAATAATTCGATCTGCCAGCGGAACTTGTACAGCCGAGCAATCGTCCAGGGCGACAGATTGAAGTTGTTGGTCAGGAACAGAAAACGTTTGTCCAATTCGGTATCGACGTAGTGGATTCGTCGCAGGAGTTCGGGATAATATGCTGAGCTTTTCGGGCCGGTCAAACGAATTGCTTGATCGCTGCGTAAGCCTCGGCTTTTGTCCACCGGATAGGAAGCCCGACGTGTAAAAGCCAGATTGTTTTTGGCACGGGTGACAAAGAATGATTGCTGTTGATGAATATGGTACAAACGCTGAAAATCGATGTACCCTTTGTCCATGATATAGAAAGCTCCGGCCTCGAACATCACGTGATCGAGAAAATGTACATCGTGCGTCTGACCGCCTGTAATGCGGATAAACGCGGGAATATTGCCTCGCAAATCCAGTTGGGTATGTACCTTGACGGCGCTTTTGCCTCGGCGATGCTGCGCCCAGGGAAACAGCGTCAGAGACAGATCGATGACGGTGGAATCCAACGCATAGACGGCTCGTTTGAGATTCATGGCCAGAGATTGATGAGCATAAAGTGTACGAGCATGATCGATCAGAATTAAGGCAATGTCGCGATAGATTCTCCAGTTGCGGACTTTGTTGGCTTTGGCCAATGTGGTGCGTGATACTCGGGCCTTTATACCGGCATGGTAGAGTTTGGGACCGGCAGCGCGCAAGCACGCTTCGATGTCGCGCAAACTCTCGCGAGCAGTCAATTGGGCAAAGGTCATGCAATAAAACTGGTCGAGACAAGTAAAGGTTTTGATGCGATGGTCGCCTCGATATCGATCGACGCACGACTTGAAACGCCGTCGTGGAAAGTAATCCATGATCTGCGAGAACACAATTCGACCGTGGTTCATGTTTGGCTCCTTTAAGAAATTTAGAGCCATAATCATACATGATCAAATTGAAATCGATACAGGTCATAATTTGCTTTAAGTCTTTATTGTAATTAGTATTATCAAAAATAAGTTAATTTTTAACGGGACAGTACTGATATTTATATTATACTTCTTCGTGAAAGAAATGCCTTTTTCGTCTTTATGTTCCTGAACTCTTCTTTTCAGATCATTAGTGACACCGGTATAGATGACTGTTTTATTACGATTAGTCATCATGTAAACCCAGTATTGTTTCATAATGTTTTACGGATCGATAAAAGAAGATTGCCGCGTCGGCCTACCGGCCTCCTCGCAATGACACTCTAAAAAATTGTCATTGCGAGCGAAGCGAAGCAATCTTCTAAAAATATAAGTTTTTGTAGGGTGGGCCTTGGCCCACCGAACGATGATGGTGGGGCGAGCCCCACCCTACTTTTTTATCTCGTTTACAACTTCATCAAATTCTTTTAAGACACTTTCGTCTTTTTGGCCGATGACAAGGTTGAGCAGAAGAATCGTCAGGCAATTTGCGGCGAAGCCGGGGACGATTTCATACATTTTATCGCTCAGGCCGATTTGCTTCCACAGCACGAGCACGACCGTTCCGGTGACCATTCCCGCCAGGGCTGACTGCCAGCTTGTTTTACGAGAGAACAGGGCAAATAAAACCAGCGGCCCGAACGCCGCTCCGAAGCCGCCCCACGCATAAGAAACGATTCCGAGAATCGTATTGTCACGGTCCATCGCCATAATCAATGCGATGATTGAGATGATAATAACACATACTCTTCCGACCAGAACTATCTCCTTTTGAGAAGCCTGTTTCTTTATTGCCTTGCAGTAAAAGTCCTCGGATAGCGCCGAGGATGAGACCAGCAGTTGCGAATCTATCGTTGACATAATCGCCGAGAAGATCGCCGCCAGAAGGATTCCTCCGAACCACGGATTGAACAAATCGCGTATCATGTAGATGAAAACTTTCTCCTGCTGTCCGCCGCTCAGATTATCATACATCGCGATGCCGATAAAGCCGACGATGACTGCCCCGCTTAGCGACAGCAGGACCCAGATTATCGCTATGGTCATCGATTTTCCAAGCTTGCTCACCGATTTGATGCTCATGAATCGTACCAGAATGTGCGGCTGGCCGAAGTACCCCAGGCCCCACGCCATGCTGGAGACAATCATACAAAGAGCCATCGGCAGCGTTGTTGCCTCCGGCAGCAAACCGGGCGAAATGTTCTTGAGTTTCATTGCTTCGCTTATCGCGTCAATTCCGCCTGCCCGATGGTATGACAGGACCGGCACGACCACAATCGCCAGGACCATTAACGAGCCCTGCAGCAGGTCCGTCCAGCAGACCGCCATGAAACCGCCTAAAAATGTATAAGCGATGATAATAAATCCTCCGATAACCACGGCAACGTGATATTGGACACCGAACGTTGACTCGAACAACAATCCCGTGGCAACAAGTCCCGAAGACGCGTATATGGCGAAGAATATCAGGATGATTATCGCTGAGACTATTCTTAACAGGCCGGTCGGGTCTCTGAAGCGGGCCTCGAAGAAGCAGGGCAGTGTAATCGCGTTGGTTTTTTGCGTATATACCCTAAGCCGTGCCGAGACCAGCATCCAGTTCAAAACCGTCCCGATAAACAGACCGACGGCAATCCAAACCTGCCCCATTCCCGCCAGGTAAATGGCACCAGGCAGGCCCATCAGCAGCCAGCCGCTCATGTCACTGGCCTGCGCAGAGAGTGCCGTGACCCACGAGCCCATACCCCTGCCTCCCAGCAGATAATCTTCGATGCTGGACGATCTTCGATAAAAGCAAAAGCCGATAGCAAGCAGGATGATGAAATAAGCGATAAATGTGATTAGGGTTGGAATTGACATCGATGAGTTTTTCCGTCCTTTTTCTTCATCGGATTATGCAGCGTGACTTCGTTCTCAGGTTCGATCTACGTCCATATCAAGTGAATTCGCCAGACAGTAATCCTTCATTGCGGCAAGAACGAGTTCGCCGTACTGCCGGCGTTTTTTCTCTCCGATCCCTTTGACTTCGAGAAGATTCACATAATTCGAGGGCCTTCGCCTGGCCATGTCCCTTAGTGCGGCGTCACCAAAGACGACATACGCGGGGACACCTTTTTTTCGTGCGATGCTCGTTCGCAGCTTCCGCAAAGCTTCGAACAGGCCCTTGTCGACACCTTCCCATGAATCTTCGACGACTTTAGAGACTTTGGCCGGCCTCTCGGCAGGCTTTAGCAGCCGGGGCGTTTCGTTTCCTTTGAGAACTTGCCATCCCTTTTCCGTGACATTCAGCACGTTGTATTCCCCTACCTTCTCAATGCAGGCCTGTCCTTCGAGCTGCTCGATCCAGTCGTGCACCGTATGCTGTGAATAGTCGCTCAACAGGCCGTACGTGCTTAGGGCGTCATGGCGATTTTCCAGGATGCGCTTGTCGCTGGATCCGGTCAACACCGCGGCTGTATAACCGCCGCCGAAACGCTGCCCAAGGCGAACGATGCACGAGAGGATTTTCTGCGAGATTTCAAGAGCGTCTTTTATGTAGTCCAACTCGCCGAGACACATATCGCAGGCGGCACAGTTTTCCTTCTCAAGGGCCTGGCCGAAATAGCGAAGAATTGCTTTATGCCGGCAGAGGCCGCCGGTGCAGAAACTGTACATTTTGTTGAGTTTGATCATGGCGATTTTATAAGGTTCCGGCTGCATATCGCTCATCAGGCTCTTCCACGTGCCGTAGTCACCGCCCGAGTAGAAAAGGCAGCATTCGGCCTCCAGTCCGTCACGACCCGCCCGGCCGGTTTCCTGCTGGTAGTGCTCGAGTGACTTCGGCATGCCGGTATGAATGACATAACGCACGTTCGATTTGTCGATGCCCATGCCGAACGCAATCGTCGCTACGATGGTATCGACTTTTTCGTTGATGAACGCATCCTGGTTTTTCTTGCGGTCCTCGTCCGCCATGCCGGCATGATACGGCAGAACGTTGTAGCCTTTGGCCCTTAGCAATGAGGACAATTCATCGACGTCCCTGCGCCGAATACAGTAAACGATACCGGACTCGCCTTTGTGCCGGTCGAGCACGGCACGGACCTGTTTGGCCCGGTTGGTTCGCCGCTGGATTTTGTAAATGAGATTCGGCCTGTCGAACGAACCGATCAGCATTTCTGGATTATCGAGATGCAATTGCTCTGCGATATCGCCTCGCACATGCTCGGTAGCCGTGGCGGTATAAGCGCCGATGGTAACATTTGGAAAAACCTGCTTCAAAAGACCCAGTTGTCGATACTCCGGCCGAAAGTCGTGGCCCCACATGCTGACGCAATGGGCTTCGTCGATAGCGATAAAAGACAGTCCCGTCTTTTTGAGCACTTCGACAAAGCCGTCCGAGACGAGCCGTTCCGGCGAAAGGTAAAGAAGCTTCAGTTGTTTGTTGTGTAGCGCTTCAAAAACTCTCTGCTGCTCGTGAGCGGCAAGAGAACTGTCAATCCGAGCCGCGGAAACGCCGCATTCGATCAGGGCATCGACCTGGTCCTTCATCAGGGAAATGAGCGGCGAAACCACAACCGTCAGGCCTGGCAGGACGACCGCCGGGGCCTGATAGCAAAGCGATTTTCCGCCCCCGGTCGGCAGAACGACAATCGAATCCCGCTGCGAACAGACACATTCCATCGATTTTTTCTGTAAGGGCAAAAAATCATTATACCCCCAGTACCTAACCAAAGCTTTTTGAATATTCGTAATCATCGCTGCGGATTATTCTGCCGCCCTGAATCGCTCAACATGATACCCGAAAGAATGGAGACGAAGGGAATCGAACCCTCATTCCCGCGATGCGACCGCGGTGTGCTCCCGTTACACCACGTCCCCGAGACCACATTCAACTATAATATTTTACAAGAACGATTCCGGAATTCAACTTTTTTTTATGTGGTTTTTGACAAAAGCTCAGAACTTCCACGTATCGTAGCAGACTATTTTTTCTATCGGCTCACGATTCGGCTCGGGCTTGCTGCCGGCCGGATAGCCGAGGGCCATCAACTCTACGATGATTATATCGTCGGGAATTCCTAATATTTGCCGGACTTTGTCCGCGTCGAACGAGCCGATCCAACATGTGCCCAATCCTAAGTCCGCTGCCTGCAAGGAGATATGTTCGAGCGCAATTGCCACATCAATCGGTCCGATAGCCTGGCCGCATCGCATGACGTAATCGCTGTTGCTGCATGCGGCGATAATCGCGCCGGCCTTCTCGAACACTTCAGGCCGGTTCGTCGCCCCTGCGAGACTGCGTTTGGTATCCCTGTCAATAACGATCACAAAACGCCAGTCCTGCATATTTTTCGCAGACGGCGCCAGCCGGGCCGCTTCTAAAATGCAATCGAGCTTGTCCCGCTCGATGCTCTTATCCAGATACGCCCGGCAGGAATATCTTCTCCTAATAGCATCAAGTACCGTCATTAGAACACCTCACTTTTCCATAAACGTCCCTGCTGAGGGTAATAAAATTTACCTTAAAAACAATCACAATCGAAAAATATAAATTAAAAACAGTCTTGACGCAAGGAGTAAAAATCGTTACTTTTATTGTCGAATTCGGGGCGATTAGCTCAGTTGGCTAGAGCACATGCTTTACACGCATGGGGTCACAGGTTCAAGTCCTGTATCGCCCATTCGAGTTTATGATGTGTTAATCAGTCTCTGCCCCATTGGTCAAAACAAATGAAGGAGAAGAACCATGAATGATCAAATGAAACGCCGGACATTCCTCAAGAGCAGTGCTGCAGCCGGAGCAGGGCTGGTGATTTTGAAATCGGGCATACTCAAGGCCGGCCAGTCCCCGAATGAAAAACTCAACATTGCCGCGATTGGCGTCGGCGGCAGGGGGGCTGACGACCTGAACGGCGTCAAAAGCGAGAATATTGTCGCTCTTTGTGACGTCAATGACAAAAATCTTGCGGCAGCCGCCGAGAAATATCCAAATGCCAAAACATACAAAGACTGGCGTAAATGCCTCGAACAGAAAGACATCGACGCCGTAGTTTGCGCGACGACCGACCACACGCACGCTTTTGTCAATGTCTGGGCGATGAACCGCGGCAAGCACGTTTATAGCGAAAAACCACTTGCCAACTCGGTCGAGGAAGCGCACATGGTTCGTCAGACATACTTGAAAAATAAAAACAAAATCGCCACACAGATGGGCACGCAGATTCACGCCAGCGACAATTACAGGCGGATGGTCGAGCTAATCCGCGGCGGGGCGATAGGGACTCCGAGCGAGGTTCGTGTCTGGTGCAGCAGGATGCCGAAAGGCGGCAGCTATCTGCCGGAAGTCAAACCCGTGCCGGATTATATCGACTGGGACCTTTGGATCGGCCCATCACCTTTCCATCCATTCAATCCGGAATATTTACAAGGCGGCTGCTTAGGCTGGAACCTTTACTGGGACTTCGGCAGCGGTCAAATCGGCGATATGGGCAGCCACATGATAGACATGGCGTATTGGGGGCTGGATTTGAAGCTTCCGACTACTTGTTCCGCTGAAGGTACGGAGCAAAATCCGGATACGTGCCCGCAATGGCTAACCGCCGAATGGGACCACCCGGCAAACGACTGGCGGCCGGCAATCAAGCTGTACTGGTATGACGGCGGCAAGAAACCCGGAATGCCCTCGGAGGCTTTCGACCGGGAGAAACTGTTCAAAGGCGTGCTCTTCAAAGGAGACAAGGGCTGGCTGCTGGCCGACTATGGTCTTCGGATACTGATGCCAAGGCAAAACGCAGGTGACATGACTCACTACAAGTCACCGAAGCCCGAAGAGCTGATTCCGCCGTCACTCGGTCATCATGCCGAATGGATTGTCGCCTGCAAAACAGGCAAGCCGACAACGTGCAACTTCGATTACTCGGGCGCTCTGGTAGAGAATAATCTGCTGGCACTGGTCGCCTACCGTGTGGGCACGAAACTCGAATGGGATTCTAAAAATCTCAAGGCCACCAACTGCCCCGAAGCCGACATGTATATTCGCAAAACATACCGCAGCGGCTGGGTACTGAACGGGTAGTCCGTACTTTTGGGGCTATAAAAAATAGGGTTCAACATAAAGAAAACATGCGTGCAAAGCTAAGTTTTCGGTCTGTTGTCATTTATATAATGAGCATGGCTATCCCGGTCGGCGGTGTCATCGCCGCGGGCGGCACCGAGCGCAACGAGCTGGATCCTCTCGGCAATGTTCATATCCCGATAGGCATAGCCAATAGCCTCGACACTCTCAAAACCTTCGTCGAAGCCGAGGGCAATTTCTCGCCGGGCGTGGGAAGCTACGGCGTGTATTTCTGGATTTTCGACAAGGCGGCAGGGCGGTTGTACGCCCCGACCAGGGACGGCGTAAAATGCGAGCACGGCCTTGCCGAGGGAAGATATCTTATCCCGTGGGCAAAATGGTCTGCCGGCGATATCACAGTCAAAACTGAAATCTGCCAGGTCAAGCGGAGATATTCGGAGCAGGAGATATTCGTTGTCGGCGCCCGCGTGACACTCAAAAACACTTCCGACGAAACAAAGGACATCGGCCTTTACACAGCGCTCCGCCCGCTCGGGCCGGCCGGTTTTGATGTGAAAGAACTCGATCTCGGCAGGGGGGCTGACGCATTGCTCGTGGAAGGTCATGCAGCAATTGTAGCAACGGAAAAACCCTCAAAGGCCGGCGTCTTATCAACTGATACGATTGGTGAGCTTGCTCTCGTTGGCCGGATGGCCGAGCAGAAACAGGCGAATTCGCAGGCCGGCGACTGCTCCGGGGCCCTGTACTATGACCTGAGACTTTCACCGGGAAGTAATAAAACGCTTGGTTTTGTCTGTCCGGTCCTGCCCGGTCGCCGGGCGGTGGGGCACCAATGGGACGGCGTGAGTGAATGGGCGCAATTCGACTTGGCCCAACTGAATCCATCCTCCGACGGGGCGTTACAGCCCGACCCAGGATTGGAGTATTATCGAGAAATCAGTGTTTCGTCTTTGTTTGCTGAGGCCGAAGAATACTGGAAGCGATTAACCGAAAAAATAGACCTCGACCTGCCGGATGAACGCTGGGTGGGGGCGTTTGCCGCGATTATCGCTCACGCCGTGATGGAGATGAACGAAGGGGCGCCGGATGTTGCCGTCGTGAACTATAACGTCTTTAACCGTGACGGCGTGTATGTGGCGAATATTTTTCAGAAGTCCGGCAACATGGATCTCGCCGTTGAAGCAATCAACTATTTCACCAAACACCCTTTCAACGGCCGGTCGTATCCCGAAGCTGACAATCCGGGCCAGATTCTCTGGGCCATGGGACAGCAGTGGCAATTTACTCAGGACAAAGAGTGGACGCAGCGCATCTATCCGTCGGCACGGAAAATCGCTGAGATGATAGAATATTACCGAACGATAAGCGGGCCGCACTGGGTGCGAATGGACAGTCTGGATTTTGGGCCGGCGCTGCCCGAGGAAACACGCAGAGAATTGAAGCCGGGCAGGTGCGACGGCAATCATCCCGAATACACCGAAGCCTTTGACATCGCCGGTCTGTACGGTACAGCAATTCTCGCCGATGCGATCGGTGAATCCACCGAGGCGCTCAAGTGGAGGACTCTCGCCGGGCGCCTGCTTAAAACGTACGATGAGAAGTTCGGCGATAATCTCTCAAACCAATACGGCAGCTATTCGGTGCTTTGGCCTTGCCGGCTTTATCCGCCTAACAGCGGCAGGGCACACAAACAGTTCAGAGAAATCGGCGGGCAGGAGCCGGGCGGCTGGCGATATTTCGCGCTTGCCAAAGCCCATCAGGGATTGTTGGCCGGCAATCGACAAGCCGGTTACGGCACACTGAAGCGGCACCTCGACCATGAACAAATGAGGGGTTGGTACGCATTCGATGAGGGCGGCAAAAGCGGTTCGGGCGGCTGGGGCCGGGTGCGCACCACGTGGAACGGAAACGTCGCTATGCCGCATAGCTGGGCAATAGCCGAACTCTGGCTGTTAATGCGGGACTGTATGGCGTTCGAAAACGACTGGCATCTGGTCCTGCTTTCGGGCGTCCCACCGGCATGGTTTAGCCACCAGGACGGCATCAGGATTGAGGGCCTGCCAACGTATTTCGGCAAACTGAATCTGCTGTGGAAACCAACACAGGGCGGAGCAACATTAAGTCTGGGCGGGACCGCAAAACCTCCGAAAGGTTTCCTGCTGCGCTTGCCAAAATCACTCGGAGCAAAAGTGACCGTGAACAGCCAGATGATTTCGACCTTGGTGGATGGTGAATTCATCCTGCCACCAGAAACGGTCGAGGTGCGAGTTACGTACAGTCAATAAACTCATATTTGGACTTGCAGTGGTTGAGTTTTGTAGTAGTTTCTGCTATGATACGTCATGTTAAATTGATTATATGAGGAGTTGAATTATGTCAGAAAAGATTGATCGGCGTAAGTTCCTAAACACCGGAATGCTCACAGGTGCCGCTGCAGTTGGTTTGACCGGCATCCAGGGTAAGATTACACCTGCGGCGGAAAAGAGAAGTGATGTAAACAAAGAAATACAAAAGGACCAGGCCGGTACCAAAACCCCCATGGGCAAAATTGGCGACCTTAAGATCAGTAGATTAATCTCCGGCGGAAATCTAATTAGCGGCTGGTCACATGCCAGAGATTTGATCTATGTCCATCATCTGATGAGGCACTACAATACGGACGATAAGGTGATGGAGACTTTAGAACTGCTTGAAGAGCAGGGCGTGAACACGATTATCGCAGACCCGAGTGAAAGGCCATACAGAATCTTTCCGAAATACTGGAATGAAAGGGGTGGCAAGATTCAATGGATAGCTGAAGGCCACCCGGATGTAAAAGACCTCAAGACCGACATAAAGAAATCTTTGGATTATGGAGCCTCAGCCATCTACATCCAGGGCGTGATTGGAGACAAGTGGCTGCGAAGCGGCCATCTCGACCTGCTTGGCGACTGCGTCGAGATCATCAAATCAAACGGAGTCCCCGGAGGTATCGGTGCTCATATGTTGGATGTCATCGTCGAGTCCGAGCGACGCAAGTATAACGCCGATTTCTATGTTAAGACATTACATTCGAGCAACTATTGGTCTGCGAGAAGACCCGGCCAGAATCTGGACGTTGTTGACAACGGCACCGACAACTACTGGTCCATGACGCCTGACAAGACGATAGAGTTTATGAGGAAGGTCGATAAACCATGGATTGCATTTAAGGTATTGGCAGCCGGCGCCATCCACCCGAGAGATGGTTTCAAGTATGCATTCGAAAACGGCGCCGACTTTATTTGCGTGGGGATGTTTGATTTTCAGGTGATCGAAGATTCTATCATTGCAGCGGATACAATAAAAGCCATTGGAAACCGGCAGCGCCCCTGGAGAGCATAGGATGAGCAGGGGATTTCTGAAATGGCTCTTTGTGATATGGGCTATTCTATCCGCATTGGTATCACAGGGACAGCAATGGTCGCGGTTTCGCGGGCCAAACGGGCAGGGCATCAGCGACGCAAAGACGATTCCGGTCAAATGGACCGAAAAAGATTACAACTGGAAGGTCAAGCTGCCGGGAGAGGGGCATTCTTCACCCGTGCTCTGGGGCGACAAATTATTCGTAACAGGCGGCGACCAACAAGCGGGACACAGCGTGCTTCTGGCTCTAAGTGTCTCCGACGGCGGAGTCTTGTGGCAAAAGGAATATTCGCTTAGCAAATACCGCCCGAACAAACTCAACAGCTTTGCAACGGCAACGCCGGCGGTTGACGCCGAGAACGTGTATGTGTTGCTAACAAGCCCCGAAGAGACAATTCTCGCAGCGTTGAGTCATGAGGGCACCGAAATCTGGAAACGCACGTTCGAAGGCATACGTTGCCAGCACGGCGCGGGCAGCTCGCCGATCGTCTACGATGACATGGTAATCTTTACACACGAGCACGAGAACAGCAGCAGTAAAGACGCCAAAAGCATCTGGATCGCAGTGGACCGCAAAACGGGCGAAACACGCTGGACATTGGATCGCAAAACCGGCCCAAAGACTTCGTACTCGACGCCCTGCGTTTACACACCATCAATCGGGGCTCCGCAATTGATTTTCAACAGCAACGCTCACGGGATGACCGGCGTCGATCCCGGCACAGGCAAGGTGATATGGGAAGTGCCATCGGCCTTCCCGGCACGCGTCGTCAGCTCTCCTGTAATCGCAGATGAATTGCTTATCGGCTCCTGCGGTGACGGCGGCGCTGGCAAACGCCTGATTGCTATCCGGCCCGGCTCGTCTGACGGGTCGATTCAGCCTGAAGAAGTTTACAAAATTGAAAGCGGCCACAGGCCTTATGTCCCCACATCCATAGCAAAAGGGGGCCTGCTGTTCACGTTTCTTGACCGCGGGAATGTTTCCTGCTGGAACAGCGCCACAGGCCGGCAGCTTTGGGAAGAAAAGCCCGCCGGCAGATTCTTCGGCTCGCCGGTATGGGCGGACGGCAAAATTTATTGTATCACGATGGATGGTGACGTAGTCGTCATCAGGGCATCCGAGACCTACGAGCTGCTGGCGGTCAATCCCCTGGGAGAGACGAGCCACGCAACGCCGGCCATCGCCGGCGGAAGAATGTACCTGCGTACCTACTCTCACCTGTTCAGCGTCGGAGGCAAAAAGTAGCCATAGGATGGGTAGGTTCGTGTCGAGGGCGCGAGCGCCATCGAACCGCGGGCAAGATGCCCGCGACACGATGCTCTATGGCAACTTGTGGTCCGACGGTTTCAGGCCTTTTTTGTGCTTGCCCATACCGATTTTATTCGGATCATACTGTCCGACAAAATCGACCTTGCTTTTTGCCGGGATTTTGTCTTCCATTTCCAGGCCCCAGTAGCAGGCGTTCACGAGCAGCCGGCGGAAACCTTCGCTGAACAAATCGAAAGAATGTCCCATTGTCGTGGTGAACACGCGGGCGGTTTTGCCTTTTTCGCCTGTGTAGGTTTTTGTCCAGGCCACGGGAACCAACCTTTTGTCGGGATTCGGCTTGTCATCCGGATTCATGCCGGAAAGAACCTGCCCCATGACCAGCGGTTTGCAGTCACCGGTCAGGGTGGTAAGGCCGTAAACATCGGATTCGCCCCAGATATCATCGATGCCCCTGGCAATGAATTCATTTCCCATGCCTTTGACGATCAGGCCGCGAGTGCTTTCTCTCTGGTGATTTCCATAGTGACTAATCCACGTCTCGCCGAAGACCTGGCGCCCGTAACCGCCGTCAAGTTCTTTGTTGTTAAAGCTGTACTTTGCGTATGGGCTGTCTTTGTGCTTAACGTAATTGAAGGCATGAGTCGAAGTGCGCAGCCCGACAATCGGTTTTCCCGAGTTTGTATAATCAATGATATATTTCATCTGGTCATCGGGCAGCTCGCGGAAGCGCAGGAACATTACCATCAGGTCCGCTTTTTCAAGAGCTTCCAGTCCGGGGATGTTGTCCAGCGTTTGCGGATCGATTTCGCCGGTTTCTTTATTAATGGCAAAAAGCACGGTGCATTTGAAGCCGTGATGCACCGCCAGTATCTTGGCGAGCTGGGGCATGGAATCTTCCGAGCGGTATTCCTCATCGCCAATGAGAAAGACAATGTGCTTTCCCTTGCCCGGGCCTTCTTTGCCTTCGAAAACCACCCACGGCTCGGCCTTGATCCGTTCGCCAAACAGGCATATCATCGCTGCAATAATCAATATCCAAAATTTAATCGAACATTTCATCTTACTCATCTCCTTTCATTTTTACTCAAACTGACCGTTTCAAGTTGAACACTATCACAAATCATTCTATGATAAAAACATGACACAATCTGTCATTCCCGCGAAAGCGGGAATCCACTTAAAACCGTTACGTTCATGGATCCCTGCTTTCGCAGGGATGACAGCGCGAAATCGTCCGAACAATGTTAGAATTTCACACTTATCTTCTTGCTCTCACCGGCCGCAAGGGGCTGGATTCCTGTGAGTGTTTTCATTTGGCCGGTGCCTTGCCTGCCGATTTTGACTGTGTATTCTTCTATCTTGAAAACCTTAGGCTTCCAGGATGTCCCGTTGATACGCAGGGTATAGATGATTTCTCCGCTGGATTCGTCGATGACCTGAACGACGGGATTCGTCATGCCCTGAACTTCGATTGTCGGCAGATACGCGACAGCCTTACGCGAGTAGTTGTCGGTTTGCTGAATAGTCCTGGGCCAGCCGGGATACTGTTTGGTATCCGAATCGGTTATATCAACGTTTCTGGGCCAGCATTCCATTGTGATTGCCCTGCTCTTCTTATTGAATTTGACAACGCCGAAACCGGCCGCTCTTGTCGTGAGCTTATCATGGTTCTCCTCGGGCTCGGGATTGGCCACCGCCAGCATGGTTAGTTTGTTGCCGAGCCCATCGAGAAATTCACCCAGGTATTCGGGCATTCCCGGCTCACGGTTTTTGCCCGGCTCCAGCGGAGCCCACCATCGTAGGTAGAGATTGGCGATCGACGGCACGCAGAGAGAATAGCCGGAGTCGTTCCAATCGTTGATGCCGTGGTGAATTATCGTGCCGAGGTGCTGGTCTCCGCAAATCATCAGGGCGAAGGCTTTGCGAATCTCCGCCAGGGCCTTGTTACGTCCCGTCTGCGGCCAGCCGTTGGAGTCCAAGTCAACTAACAGACGATTGTCCCTGTTGCCGTGGAGATGCGCGCCGCCGGCGAAGGCGGTTTGCGAAAGCACGGCTTTCATGTCACAGTCCTGCCAGTCGGCTGCCCATTGCCTGAGGAACTTGAGCTGGCGTTCACCGAGCAATATTGCCTCGGGGACGTCCAGGGCTTTCGGGTCATAGCCGGGTACGGAGACATGGTCGGGGCGGTTGGGACGCCACCCCATGTCCGGCAGAACGCTCGCGGGGCCGGTCTTGAATTTGCGATCTTCGATGATGGCGAAGCTAATCCGGCCGATTGTCAGGGTTGTATAATAGACGCCGATTCCACGCTCGATGGGCGTCGGGTCGAAAGGATCGGGCAGGTGGCTGGTCTGGGCTCGTTCGACCTCTTTAACGTATTCGAGAGGAGCGGCGTAGCCACCGTCATGGCCGGCCCGGACATGTGAGAGGCGGCCGCCATGACCCCAGAGGTTTGCCTGGCCGACGTCGTGGTCGTCCGGGATCGTGACGGTCGGTGTGTTGCGGATAATCTCACCGAAATCTCTGCCGAACTTGAGCCAGTAAGCATAATGCTTGTTATGGTCATAGACCTGGTCACCGGAGAAAAAGAGAAGGTCGGGCTTTATCTTTTTTAGGTTCTCAACAATATCCGTTTTAGGTATATCTCCTCCATGCCCCGGATAGATCGAGTTTCCCGTAAACGCGGCCACAACTATAACATCCTTGTCAACCGGGTCTCCGCGGACAGTTCCTGTATAGTATGCGTTCCTTCCGTGAGCCACCCGGTATTCGATATCCCTTGTTGAATCCCAGTTCTCAACCCGGAAAGTGGCCGTCCAGCCTTTTTCGATAAGCTGTGTTTCGGCGATTTGCTTCCATTTTCCCTGCTGCCTGATTTCGAGCCGGACATTCCTGTCCTCGCCCGTCTTCAGGGGATACAGTTGGGCATTCAGCTTCATAACCTTGTTTTGAACTGTGTATAAGGCGAAGCAAATAACCTTATCTCTGGATACTTCAGGGATATCCAATAGTTGCGCAGAAGCGGTATTTAATATCAGAATAGTGGCCAGAAACAGGGCAAGTGCTGTCACTCTCGTTGAATTCATAGTCCCTACCTTTCTGTTCTATTCATAAGCTGCGTGTATGAAGTCTTTATCAATCAAATCTGTCTATAAACATAATGGGCATCCAGAGCCTTCTTAACCTGCATGCTTGCGTCTTTCAAATGAGCTTTCGTATACGGATCAAGGTTCTCATCAGACGTCTCTAAAATGGGGTCAATTTTATTTTCTTTAATCTCGTGGAGTTTTTCGACAACCAAAGTAGCGATGGGTTTGTATGCCGCCGTACTCATGTAATTCGACCTGCTCAAGTCAATCAGAAGCTCCAGATGCTCACGTTGAAGATTTCGCCGCAGGCTGGAGATCATCGGTTCGCGCGCGGTATATTTCTTTGCCGGCTGCTTATCCAGCTCACTCCATATTTTGCTGCTGATTGTATCCAGCAATTCCGGCAGAGTCAGCGCATCTTCATCGGCCGAGATCAGAAACTCATTATCATAGATCCGGCGAAGCGTCGTCGGATACATCATCATCGCCAGTGCATTTGACTGAATACCCATGATCCTGTCATGAATAGGCCATGTCGGATCGCTCAAAACGGACGATATATCATCCCACCACTTATCCACGGTCATCCGGCGTAAAAGATCCTGCGTCAGGCCGAAAGCCTCGTCCCTGAACGTATTTTCAATCACAAAATCGAGCGCTTCTCGCTGTTTTTTAGCCGGCACGACTTCTATCGGCAAGCGGTCGCCCTTGTCACCTTTTTTATCCCGGTAGACATAAGCACCGCCCAGCCAGTTGGCCATCATACTAACCGAACGCAATTGCATGCTGAGCGTCATTTCATAGGCCCTGCGGGTCTTGGCCCAACTGTCGCCGTCTTTCACGAGCTTTTCGATTATCCGCTCCCGATTATGCCGCACGATTCGCATCTGGTTATTGGCATAGTCGAGCGGATTTTTACTGAAATCATACCGGCGGGCCAGCGGATCGGGGCCGAACGTATCTTCATCTGTTGCGTACTGCAGTTCAGGTTCAGCCACACGATCCAGTATCTGCTTCAGGTCTTTCTCGTTTTGAGTATAACCGTACTCGATAGCCCATATATCGTAAGGGCCGACGCTCATCATCGTGTAATCACCCTGGACTTCGCCGTCCTTGAAATTCATATTAGCGGACAGGTAATCCATAACCGAAGAAGCAAGCGGTTTCTTTCCTTTGAATTCTTTACTGTTGATCGCAGCCATAGTATAGACGCTCGATGCCTTAAAGTTATGCCGCAACCCTAACGTATGCCCGACTTCGTGACAGGCCAGCTCGGCCAGCATCGGACCGATGAAGGATTCAGGAATGCCGTCTATCATAGGTTCCTTTTCCTCTTCTTTCTTTTCCTCATCCTTCTTCTTGTCCTTATCTTCCTCCTTTTCCTTATCTTTATCTCCCTCGTCCCCATCCTCTTGCCCGGTCATCAGAGCTATATTCATTCTAAACATTGCAACATCGAACGCCTTGCCCTGCGATAATGTGCACAGGCCGTTAACCTGAGACGTTCTGCCCGCCAGGCCGTCATATTCATCATCGCCTATCAGATCCGAGTTGACCTGTGTAATAGGATGTCCGCCATAAGGCAGGTGGCCACGCTTAGCAAGCTCTTCTTTCAAATGCTCACGCTGAGCCGGCGGAGCCAGCCGGATACGGGGGTCCCAGTTCGGATGGTCCTGCAGCCATGCAAGAGTTTCAGGATTAATGCCTTCCATTGCTATCTCCGGCATAATCTCGTAATAAGTACTCCAGAAATGACGAATCCAGCCGTCGGTAAGAATGACATCCGCATCCAGAATCTGTCCTGTTTCGGGATGGACGCGGCTGGGGCCGATAGACGTGCCCCTGTTGTTACTTAGCCAGCGAATAAAATTGTATCTGACGTCTTCGGGATCTTTTTCCATATGAGCGCCGGAACCCTCATCCTGATAATATACCTCTATCGCGTTTGAGATGCCGACCTTTTCGAAAGCTGTGTTCCAATATAAAAGGCCTTCCCTGACCCAGCGACGATAGCGAACCGGCGTCGTATGTTCGATATAGAAAACGATTGGATCTTTTGGAGGACTGATATTGAGTGAGGAGTCCGCCTTTTCCAGATTCCAGCGATTGATATAGCGCACCATGGTCTCGGGATCCTTAAATTGCCCGTAGTCCTGGTAGCCGGTTGTGAAATACCCGATGCGCTCGTCCGCCTTGCGTGGTTTGTAGCCGGTTCTTCCAGGAATCACGCTGATGGAATAGTGCAGAGTCTGGAGCTGTCCGTTCGCCGTGGGGATTTCAAAGGCCAGCTCAACATTATTCGGAAACGCCTTGGCCTTTTTTATATTTATCAACTTGGAATTGGAGACCCGAACGCGGGCGCCAAAAAATTTCCCGGCCTGACCGATCAGCAACTCATCCATGTCAATCACGGGAGAGCCGCCCGACATAGTAACGATCGGAACATCCAGAATCACGCGGTCAGTAAACAGCCGCTCGACGGAACTTTTGGATTCCTGGTCGCCGGTGGACTTGATTCGAATATTCGGCTCGATCAAAGCCATACGTTTGTCATACCGTTTCCAATACACATACATATCCCCGGCCTGCAAACCGGCGAAATCTTCGCCGCTCGCAACGGTCAGTGCTATAAAGAACTTCTTTGATTCATAACCGGACGGCAAGGCCGCCAACATCTGGCCATCCTTTTCACGGGTCCAAATATCATAGAGACTTTTCTCTCCGTCGGCGGTGGATACAACCTTTTTATAATCCTTTAGAACATCATCTAATTGCGGAAATTCAGGTTTGGGTTTTGCCGCGGCAGGTTTTGCGGCAGCAGGCTTTTCCGCACCTGCGATGATCGACGGTAGCCAGGTGATTGTAATTGCCAGGATAAGTAACACACTCGATATTTTTAGTTTCAAATTATTCATCTCGAAATCTCCAAAAAGTAAATAAAGACTTCCCATTCAAATCTGCTCAGTAACACCGCTGAGCTTATCCTTTAACAGAACTTAGTATGTTATAACCTCGCGCATCCAATGTCAATTGTACGAACCTCAGAACTCAGAAAAGAAACAAAGAATTCTACGCAGACCAAATGAAATCACGGACTAACAGGATAGAAAAACGATGCAAAAAAACAGTGGATAGCAGAAGAAGGTGTTTTTACGGGGCTTTTATGGGACGATTTGCTGGTTACATCTATTAGTTGATAGAAATGTGCTATATACTCTTCAAATAATGATTTTTCGCCTAAATATTAATTCATATAAACCAAACAGCAAAAGCAGGCAAGACTGTTCTGGATATGGTACTTTAGCCCGATACGTTAATGAGCAAATGTTTGGATATAGATAACAACCTTTTCTTCTCCCGTCTTCTTTTGGAAGAGAAAATATGCCCGGGAGCCTTCACGAAAACCTTTACCATAGATACGAATCTGGCTTCTTTAGGCCAATCGTCAAAAGCCGTAAGCCCTGGTTGAACATAAGCAGCAGTGTTCGCTACAGGCTCAATAAAAGACTCTTGAATATTATCTACCTCTGGATTCCATACACCATTAAAAATCGCTGACACATCCTTGTGCAAACCTGCTTTATGCGTCGACATCATATATCCTTTCGGCCGAATATGTTCCTTTATAGTTTGCACTATGCAAAAACCGGTCTTTGTGGGGAGCGAGAACTTTAGGTGAATTCAAACACCCTCAATTATCTTACCACCCTGCTCACATATATAATATAATAGATTAACGCGGTAATGTCAAAAAAAAAATCCACGATTTTACGCAATTTTCAGGTATCGATTTCAATTTATATATCGGACCGCAGAGTCGAACGCTGAAACAGTGATTTTGAGCATGGAAACGCAGTTTTTGACTAACGACCGGCCAGAAAAAATGCGATCGATTTTACATGAACTTTCGGGCAAGATAATACCGCCCAAGACTGCTTTTAGCACATCCTCCAGATATTACTGATATTAATATTGATCCGTGGCTATTTTATATTCGACAAGATCAGATTCAGATTCAGGTTGACGCTCGAACAATTTTTGGGGAGCAGGCCAGTCCCATTCAACTACGGCATAGACGTAATCAATCGACGCCGTCTTCCTGGATGCGGTGTCATTATTCATAATCTGCAACTGAAGCGAGCTTACCTTCTCAGGTGTATTGACAAAACTTGTAATGTCCCATGAGTCAACCGCCTCATTCTTCTGTCCCGTGCGCACCGGGGCATCCGCCGAAATCCAGATCTTCGGATTATTTGGCCAGCCTGTCCCAATGTGCCACTGCATCTTGCCGGGGATAAACTTTTCGTCCTCGAAGTGTTCCACGTAAACAACAACCGACGACACTGTAGCACCACTCGGGATAGACACACCCGAAAAATCATAGGATATATATGAACCGGCTAAGATTGCCTGCCGCTTGTCATCGCTAACATTAACACTATCGGTTTTACCATCCGCAGATAATGCTTTTCTGCTTCTCTGATCATAGCCATCCTCGATCGTCAGGGTAGCGGTCTTGGGTGGTGTCGGATTTACACTTACGGTAAATTCCTGAGTAGCTGAAGCCGGAACACTGTTGCTGTCCACGACTTTAACTACTACATTATGAGTCTCTTGCTGAGTTTCAATAGGCATCCACTGTATTAAGCCGGTCAGCGAATCGATCTTCATGCCGGCAGGCTGGGCGATTAAGGAGTAAGTCAGCGTATCCTCTTTATCCGGCTCTTCAACCCGAACATTATAGCTGTACAATACTCCCACCATAGCTTTAGTAGCTGGATTTGAAGTAATCACAGGCGGATCGTTCGCCCCGCTGACTTCAACTGTCACCTTAGCGGTATCCTTTTCACCTGCCCGGTCCGTAACAGTATAAGTGAATGTGTCAGTGCCGTAGAAGTTTTCCTTCGGCGTATAGGTGAGCGTGCCGTCCTTGTTTATCGTGACTGAGCCGCCCTTGCCCTGATTAATGTCGCTTATCGTTAGCAGTTCGTTGTCCACCTCGATATCATTCGCCAGCACATCAATTGTCGCCGGGGTATCTTCCTGTGTTACGATTTTGTCATCTTTTGCCGTCGGCGGGTCGTTGACCGCAGCTACCGAGACTAATATGGTCGCAGGAACGCTGTCCGTTTTACCGTCGCTGACCCTGAAGGTAAAGCTGTCCAGCCAGCTGAAATTCGGATCGGGCGTATAGATCAGATTCGGTGCTGTCCCGCTCAAGGTCCCATGGGTAGG
>Ga0268282_1000132_pt1 | contig 45374 bp, 49 predicted proteins | sample saktaG_12_FD_190133 | JGI IMG/M metagenome (GOLD analysis project Ga0268282, IMG submission 190133) | Saline water microbial communities from Sakinaw Lake, British Columbia, Canada - sak_2011_5_24_120m | ecosystem: Environmental > Aquatic > Non-marine Saline and Alkaline > Saline ...
CTCTACCTGAGCGGAGGGGTAATTTCATTATAGAAACCTCCCGCCCTCTGTACCTCCTCTTCTGTAGGAGTGATGCTTATGGTTATTTTAGGAACGTCCTTGTAGTTAATAGACTTTTGAACATCTTCATCTTCTAGATACAGTTCTAACGCCTCTTTGATGTTATATAGTGCATCTCGCACTGTATCACCTTGGCTTACGACACCAAAAAGCGGTGAGTTAGCTACGTATCCTTTACCTTCTTTCCACAAGATTACTTGTATGTCTATTCTTGGCAACATTATGCATCACGGTTTAAGTATTATGCTATTATCATCTCCAAAAGAGAGCGTGTATTCATCACCCACATTTGGTTTCTTTTTCAATTTCTTCCATTCCTCTTCGGTGAAAAAGAAGGTTGCTCGATTCTCACGTGGCGATTGAGGTAGTGGAGTTTGAATTCCGGGTATTATTTGAATTGTAGTGGCACCTGGTTTTTTTTCAGTTATCTTGGGTGGCAGTAGGCAATCTGTAGTAAAGGCAACTCCAATCCGTATTTCGCCATTTGGATTAAGCGCACTCCCCACAGAATGAACTATAATTTTCATATTACTTCCTAATTTATTGGGCATTTCGGTATAATAAGCTATAAAAAAGGAAGTTTAAACAATAGTTACCTTGTTACCCTCGACTTTCACTTTATCGCCGGACTTGATTTTAGTGACGTCTATCTGGTCGACCGCGGGAATGTCGGAGATGATGCATCCGACGGCGACGATGGTTTCAACGTCCCGGTTGATCATGGCGAGCGGTGCCTTACCGTTTTTCACGAGCTGGTATATCGTGTAGGGTGCGACCGTAGAGCCCTTCCCGTAGGGGAAAACCAGTATTTTCCCGGAGATGCTCTGCCCGTTCAGGCTGTTGTCTTTGTCGGTTATGACCCCGCTCTCAGGGTCGACCCCGCCGTAAAAGCTTATGGGGTCTTTGGTCACCAAGGCCTCGCCATAAGCTTTTCCCTTGTTTATCACGCGTCCCTTAAGATCCATGTTCTAGTCCTCCCGGTTTTTCACCGTGAATGATACATTTACTTCGTGAGTGTCGGCGTCATAACTGCTTTCGAATCGGTCGGGCATTGTAGTCATAAGAAGAACCCCCATGCCTGCGCCGCCACCTTGCCTGCCACCTTTTTCCTCATCTTCGATACGCTGGGAAAGTGCATTAGCGTACCTCTCACCTTCCTCAGTATCGCGAAATTCTGCAGCTGCCATCCCGTCTCCCGGAGCGGTGAGCTCGCAAAGCCCTCTCTCCCGTTCCTTTGCAATGGTTACGAAGTCGACGTCCCGTTGCTGACGCCAGGTAAAGGAGACTGCTGCTTGTTCGGCTGTGACTTCCGCTGTTACGCGGGCATCACAGGGGAGCGCGAACTGCACGATGTTTGAAGCGACTTCCTCACAGCATAAAAGCGTTCTGTTTTTTACCTTGCCTGCGAAACCGAATTCAGCGAGCACTTCCCCGACCTCGTCGTTTAGGCGGTCGAACGGTTTTTTCGAGTCCATGAAGTTTTTGGGGTCGACTGGTAGTGTTGCCGATATCGTGTGCGTTTCAGGTTGTCCGATTCCTCCGTCACGCACAATCTTTGTGGTCATCTTACTTTTTCCACACTCCGTCGACCGCTGCATTAAGGCATTCTGTGAAGTCGCCTATGTGCACTTGCATCTTGTTTTTCCCTCGCGCGTAGAAGCATGCTTTCGCGCTCGTCGTCGCCATCGTCTTAAACCGCCCTTTTATGGGGGCGACCACCATGCATGTGTCGACAGCCATCTTGCCGCCAGCATCCTCGATTATCTTTGTGTAGCCGCGCTCGTCGGCGATGTCCTTTGTGGGACGCGCAGTCGCAATCCAAAGTTCGACACCTTCCTTTACTTTCTTGCCTTTGAGATATGTTGCGACTTCCGCAATCTCTCTCATGCTCGCGTGAGGGCAGCCCAATGAGACGAAGTCAACTTCCGTGGCCTCATCGTTTAGGGATTTGTAAGCTTCGTCCAAATCCTCCTTGGTTACAGTTACCTTCTCTTTTGGAGGCTTGTGCAAGCTCGCCTCAGGTGTTACACCTTTTATGTGGTAGAGCGGCGGGCTTCCGTAGGTGATGATTGAGGCGCCGAAGCTTTTCAGGTTGTCGGTTGTGGTAGTTGAAAGTCCGGTTATGTAGGGGATTCTACGGTCTGATTGGGAGCCGATTGCGTATCCCAGCGCACCCCAGTCCGCAATGGATTCGATTTTCGCCTTAACTTCAACGTGGAATTGGGGTTTACGGTTTTCGTCTAGGTGGAAGCCGTAGGAAGGAGTCTTCCCGATCATTGCTGCTGCTATCGCTGACGGCCCGCCCTCGCGGTTTGAGCGCGCTCCTATCACAGAGTTTACGAAGGTTACCGCACTGGATTCAGCCCAAGCTACGTGCTCTCCGTATGCGGGGAGGTTCCCGATTAAGTATGGCGTGCAAGTGCAGGTTGTGATAACACCCATCTTGGCGAAAGCCTCAATGACCTTGTTTTGTTTTTCGGCGAACTCGGAGGTGATGCCGAGCTTCTCCCATTCGCGCAAGTCCATGCCTGCGGGATTCAAGGTTGAAGTCACCTTTACTTGACCGTCTATTGCAAGCTCGGCCAGGTATTCGAGTCCGGCATCCCCAAGGTTGGCAAAAGATACTCCCGCAATTTGAACACTTCCAACGGGAATCAACTCCTCAGCCTTGAAAATTTCACCTAATGCAACGAGAATCTTCATCGACTTTGCAGCCGCATTACCCTGCTCTCCCGCGAGAATCCGCTCGTCCTCTTTCGTTAAATGCATTTTTCACTCCCCCAATTTAGCCTTCAAAAAGTCTTTACGGTCCTTGCCTGCCGGTATAGTAGCATCCAATATGATCTTGCTTGTCATGAGGCGGTCGCTTCCCTCTATCGTGCATGCCGTGCAGTCGAGGCTTGACCCCGGCCCCTGCCAGATTTTCGCATCACGATCAGCCTGAAACCGCGTGGCTATCGCCCACTCAACGTCTGCGAGATCGTATATGTCAATATCCTCTTCGACGACGACACAGTGCTTCAGGCTCTTGTGACCTTCGTGTGCTGCTTCACCAGCCAATATCCCGTCGTCAGAATTCTTTTTTCTGATCTGGACTAGCGCATGGAGCCAGCAGCAGCCGCCGGGAGTGATAAGTACGTTTTTCACGTCTGCAACTTCCTTAACCTTCCTGTAAATCTGCGGCTCCTTCGGCATGCCCATGAGAAGGCGGTGCTCGTTGTAGGCGGGTAGGAGCGCCTGGTAGATTGGGTCTTTTCGGTGGGTGACGCAGTTAATCCTTACGACTGGCTCCTGGCGGACTTTATCGAGGGTTCCCGAAATGTCCGCGAACGGGCCTTCCTCATGACGCTCCTTGGACGTAAGCACTCCCTCCAATACTAGCTCGGCGTCCGCCGGGACCAGAATGTCATTAGTCTTGCATTTAACGAGTTTGAGTGGCTTCATCGAGTTTGCAATGGAAAGCTCTGGCGTGTCTCCCGCGGAAATCGAAGCGGCAAGTGAGACTGTCGGGTCGAGTCCGAGAGCGATTGAGACTGGGAGCTCTCCGCCGGATTCCTCGAGGAACTTCCAAGTGTCTCGGTGGCAGATTCTCGCCACGAACTTGTCCTTTCCGATGGGTGATGTCCGGTGTATGGAAGCATTCAATCTTCCAGACTTTCCCTTGCTCACGTAAACTCCCGCAGTTATGTAAGGCCCCATATCCTGGCTCGTGTAAGTGGGAATCGGGATTTTAGCGAGATCGACTGTCTTTTCAACAACCTCCTGGCAGGCGCCCTTGGAAACTACTTCAGGCTCTGTCGGATTGTCGATCACTTCCGCAATCTTGAACAAAAGCTCTTCCTTCGAAATGCCCATTGCCTTAGCAAATAAATCGCGGCTCGAACATACTCCCGATACCATCTTGTAGTCGGAACCTTTAACGTTTTCGAACAATACGACGCGCCCGTCATAATCGGCCATGATTTTCGCGGCCGCAAGATTAGGGTCGACTTCGTCGGTTATGGGGATTACTTCACCGGCTTTGTCCAGATTCTCCATAAAATCGCGCATGCTCATGTTAATATCACCCAAGAGATTAATTTAGATTGAGAATAAAAAAGCTTTAGTGTGTAGGTTTTGGACGGAATGCGAGTTCATTGACTATTCTCGCGACACGCACGCTTTTTCCATCACTGTGGAGGTAGGTGTGAGGCCCGCTTAAGGGACGCATCCTCGATTAAACCCTTTTCCGCCCACCTGTCTTTTCCCCCCAGGATAATGGATGCTACAATTAAGCGGTTCTATTGTCGAATTTCTCGAAAAATTACTATCCTACTGGCATACTTTCTTCAGGGTCTTGCGCGGCTTGCTTTAGAATCCCTAATGCCTTCTCCTGCGCACCCTCATACTCCTCGTCGGTTAAAAAAAACTTCTCCTTTAATTCCTCGTCCGAGTCCTCAGGCGATTGATTGTGTTTTTGCATTTCCATAATTATTTGTTTTTAGGGTAAAACCCTTTCTGGTTTGTAAGTTGTAGTGCACGCCTCCTTCCCACACCAGTTTGGACGAAAGTGTGTCTCCCGGGGATTTCCAAATTTTCGATAAGACCCTCCTCCTCCCAACGCGACCGTGCGACGGCGACCATGATAAGCATGAGATACTCAGTCCGCTCGTCATGGGCTTGAAACACAGAGTAGTCTACTGGATTATCCCTGTCAGCTGCGTAGACCACCCTCAACACCTCCTCTTCCACGAGGTCTAGTTCAGCATCCAATAACGGAGCACCCTGAAAGAGTCTGGGATTTCGAGCAATACGCTTGATTAATGCTTGACGTTCCTTGGGGGCGATCTTGAATTTGCTCTTGAATTCGTCGGGCACTCCGGAAGGCTTTTGCTTGATCATTTTCAATTAAAATTAATCATTTTTCTAGAGGGTAGTATGCTTTTTCATTTAGGAAAGTGAACTTGGTCTTACCAACGTCATCTGGGAGGAGGTATGTGTGTTCACCAGGGATGATTGTGGTTCCAAGTTTTCCCTCCGCCTTCCACCGGCCTAGGCCTTGCGAGAAAACATTTTGGACGGCAAGTCCTCTTCGGTCCCGTTCCGGGAAGATTTGGAAAAGAGTTGACTGGGCAAGGGGTTTTTCGGGTGTGGCTGCGAAAAGAAGGTCTTGGATGATTGCTTCAGCCGCCTTAACCTCATCCACGGAAACAGAAATCCTGAAGAGTTGATGCTCCCTAAGTTTATCGATTATTTCATATCGCTCGTGGTCTATGAGACTGAACCTCTCCCGAAATTCGGAAGGAACGATACGATTTTCTTTGTGCATGAATATTCTTTAGGGGGATAAAACTTTTAAGTACAAACAACTAAATCATCTACCATGAAAAATATCGTTTTAATGCTCGCGGCCTTAGTCCTTGTTTGCGGGTGCCTGGACGGCGGAAACCAATCCGGGGGAGAAACTTTAGACGATAGGTTAACAACACTGATTAAAAGGACGACGACAACAACGGTCATTTCCGATGAAACTGAAATTGTTGGTGAAGAAACCATGGGCGAAAAATACGCGGTAATCGAGACGGACAAAGGCACAATAAAGGCGAAACTTTACACTGAAAAAGCGCCGATTTCGACGAAAAACTTTATCGAACTCGCAGAAAGAGGATTCTACAACGGCCTGGTATTCCACAGGGTGGTGCCAAACTTCGTAATCCAGACGGGAGACCCCACGGCAACAGGGGCGGGAGGCTCTGATAAGAGCATTCCACTTGAAATACACCCCGACTTAAAGCATGAATTGGGAGCGTTCGGGATGGCTCGGACGAGCGACCCTAATTCGGCGACCAGCCAGTTCTACATCGTAATCGGGGACGCCGGGTTTTTAGACGGTAACTACGCGGTATTCGGACAGACGCTTGAGGGAATGGAAGTCGCCCAGAAGATTGCGCAAGGCGACAAGATGAAGAGAGTAGTAATAGTCGACTCTCTTTGAAAATCTTGCTTAGCCTAGAAATTCTTGCAGGACTTGTAATGCATTAGGGTCTGCTGAATCTTGCTTTGCTTCGAGGACTGTTTGCACGGCCTTTCCGAACTGTTTTCTTGCGGCGGCAGTGAGTATCCTGCTGGACGTCGAATTCGCCGTATTCCTGTCTAACTGCCACGTCCTGCGGATGGAAGTCGCCGTCGGAATTGGCGGTTGCGATATTGCAGGTGTCTTTGGGAAAGAGAACAGTCCTTTGCCCGGCCTGGGATGAGATAATGTCCCGTTGGGTACCAATCCAAGATGAATGTGGTAAGTGGTGTGCAACGTCTTCGGGATTCTTATCGACCACCAGAAACTCGCGCATCTCCGCATCTTGTTGTGTCTTGAAGTGGACGTGGAGGAGCGTGTTCGGGTCAACTTTGAACTGCAGGTATCTTTCCTTAAGGTGCTCGAGTGCCATATCGTGTTCCTGTGACGCACTCCGAGGCATGTGTTTTTCCGCCATTTTACTATTATAGCTCTTTTTCCCTAAAATACTTTTGGAGTGAAACCGACGATCGTCTTGGACACGAATCTTTTGATTGCTGGGAGGTGGAATCCTCGGAGCAGTTCGATGAGGATTCTAGAGCTTGTCGCAGACGGAAAGGTTGATGCGGTTTACTCCCCTCAGATTAAGGATGAGAACTTGTTTATCTTAGGGAAGGTTAAGGCTCCTAAAGAGTTTTTGGATAAGGTTTTGAAGTTTTATGATCGATCAAGGATTATTAGGCCGGAAAAAAAGATCACTGCGAGTGTGGATTATTCAGACAACCGTTTTTTAGAGGCTGCTGTGGAGGGTGGTGCGGATTTTGTGGTGTCGAGCGACCATCACCTTCTTGATGTGGGGGAGATTGAGGGTGTTAGGATTGTGAAACCGACACATTTCTTGAAGATTATTAATGTGTGAATAACATGTTTTCACATGGAAGAGACTCAAGTTATCAAGACGAGGAGGAGCATAAGAGAGTATACTAGTGATACAATAAAGGGGGAGGTTATCAACGACATCCTGGATTGCGCGCGCCTTACCCCAACTGCTAGGAACGTGCAGCCGTGGCTCATCGGGGCTGTGACTGACAGGGAGATCCTTGGAAAGTTAGGTAGTACGTGCAATACAGGTTCTTTCATCGCTGATGCCGGCGCCTGTTTTGCCGTTTTCGCTCTTCGGAACGAGAAATATTAGCTAGAGGATGGGTGTGCTGCGACGATGAACGTAATCACTGCGTGTGAGTTCCTGGGTCTTGGAAGCTGCTGGGTTGCGGGAGACAAGAAGCCGTGCGCGGAAACTGTGAGAGAGCTTTTGAATGTTCCTGGTGAATACACTTTGGTGGCGTTGATTCCTGCAGGATATCCTAAGGAAAGATCTGGTGATAAACACAAAAAAGGCATTGGTGAAGTCACTTTCATCAATACCTGTGATAGAAAAGTATAGTATATAATGGAGATAGAGTAATAGTATAACCGAAATGGACAAAGAGGGCGCACCAGTAGTATTTCTGGTTTTGGATGTTTTGAAACCCCACAAACCCAGCATCGTAGAATTCGGAAAAATCCTGCACAGCAAGGGAGTGTCCGGAAGCTCTATCTCAGTCTATGCTGTAGACGAAAAGACAGAGTCGGTTAAAGTAACCCTTGAGGGAGATGACATTGATTTTGACAGGATAAGATCAATTATCGAGGACGCGGGAGCAGTCGTCCACAGTATAGACAAGGTTGTATTGGGAAAGAATATTGATTAAAAAAGTCTAATACAATGAACATTCTTGAATACTTAAAGTCAATCTCGAGAGAGAGCATAGCTAGGCGATATTTTCTTATGAACTCCTTTGATGGTTCACTTACAATATTTGGGATAATTCTCGCACTGCAGCTAGCAGGCTCGGGAAATCCTAAAGTCATCCTAATCTCTTGTCTTGGGGCGGCGATTGCCCTAGCAGTCTCAGGGGTTTGGAGCGCCTATGCCGCGGAAAAGGCTGAGAGACTAAGGGAGATGAAGACTCTTGAACGCCACATTCTAAGGGACTTGGACGATACACGAATCGAGAGGCAGCTAAACAGCATTGTTTTAAAAGTAACACTGGTTAACGGGTTATCCCCTTTTATCGCAGTGCTTGTGATTATCTCACCATACATCGCAAGTCAACTCGGTCTTCTTTCGGCAGATTCGGCTTTCACATTATCCCTTATTTTCGTTGCTACAATACTTTTCTCCCTCGGGGTTATTGCAGGAAGCATATCAGAGGATGATAAATTAGGTAACGGAGTGAAGATGCTTTCAGCAGGAGTTGTTGTGGCTGTAATCACCATCTTGTTGGAGGCAGTAAGAGTAATCTAGATTCTACAATAACCTTTTCAATCCGATGCTCGAGATTATTATGCTGACTACCATCAATACTGCAGTTGCTGCGAGTAGTAGCTCGGTTACTCCCGCGAAGATTCCAAGACTTATGGCAATTGCGAGAACTACAAGATTGTCGGCTCCGCGCGAGACGAGTCCGAATCCGTAAGTTAATCCTTCTTTCAGACTCAACCCGTAGGTTTGGGCTGCGGCGAGCGTTCCCACAAACTTGATTCCGAGTGTGAAGAATACGATCACCATGATCTCCTTAAAGTATATTGGGACGTAGGACAAGTCGGTTTGAAGTCCCATCCACGCGAAGAATAGGGGGACGAAAAACCCGTAGGCCATGCTTTTCATAGTCTCTGAGAAATGGCGGCTTTCAAGCTCCCTGGAATGCTGGAGTATTATTCCTGCAAAATAAGCCCCCATTACGGCTGCAAGACCAAGCTCTTCGGCCAGGAAGGCGAGCAAGAATATTGTGATGAATGCGATTGAAAACTCTGTTTCCTCAACCCCCATTTTCACGGACTTGTGGATTACTACGGGAAGAACGCGCCCCATGGTCACGATAACCAGTATAAACAAGAGTATTTTGGCGAAAACACTGATTAACCCCAATATTGAATTTGAGGTGACAAGTGTTATCGCAACTGCGAGAAGAATCAATCCAATGACCGTGTCCAGTATCGCAATACCCAAAAGGTTTTTCCCCAAAGGATCCTGGGTTTTACCCATGGAAATCACGGTTTTAGCGCCAACAGCGACGTCGGTTAAGACAAACGCCAAGGCGAAAAATATGGCCTGCTTGAATGTAAAGGAAAAATACGCCAAAGCAAAAAGGAAAGTACCAACAAGCCCTAGGAAAAGGCTCGTGAAAGAAATTAAGAAAAGTTTCCGATGCTCTCGAATGAGAAACCTTAAATCCGTCTCCTCGTAACCCGCAAGAAACAGAAGAAGTATCACACCCATAGAAGCGAAGATCTCTATACTTTCAGCTGAAAATAAAGCCAGAAATGAGACTCCGAGAAGAAGCCCGGTTCCGAATTCACCGAGAACTGAAACAAGACCCACACGCTCGAAGAGTTCACTTAAAATGATGGAGACGCCAATTATAACTGCACTTGCGATTAGAAACTCCATTCTTTAGTCCTTGGGTTTAACATGTTTTAATCGGGTTACAACCTTGTCTATCACGTCAGCCTCGGAAATGATCCCGACAAGCTTCCCATCATCTACGACGGGAATACAGCGGAGACCCGCCTTCCACATCTCCAAAACAGCCTCCTCAGTGGGAGTGTCAGGTTTCACAGTCACGTCATGCTCCTTCATAAGATCCTTTACGGATTCCGCGAAAAAAGACTCGTTAAGGCGAGTCCCAAATATTCCAATCAGCCGGTGCTCGTCTAAATAGCGGGGCTCCACAGCAAGCATAAGCAAGTCTCGCTCATGAACGTCTCCCAGAAATTTTCCTTCATCGTCGACTACTGGAAAGTCGCTTACATCATGTTTTTCAAAAAGCATTAGAAGATCTTGAATGGAAGTATCTTTGTGTACTGTGAACACCCGTTTGGTCATGATGTCTTTTACGGGAGCTTCCCGGATGTCTGATGTGTGTTGGTGCATCAACTTAGATATTATTTATAAAAGTATTTAACTAGATGTTTAGGATTAATCCCACACCGGATTTTCTGGATTTGTCTGGAAACCGTAAATTAATTTCCTTCTTCGCTTTCGTGCAATGAGATGGGATGATGAGGTTTAAGTCTTCAAGCGCTTCTAGCTGGTTGAAGCCGTGGAATCCGCCGATTATCCCTGAGACTTTCCCAAGTGAATCCCCTCTAGCGAGAATAGAGTCCACTCCCGGATGAGAGCAGCCTACGACGACAATCATGCCTGATTCTGTTTTGCACGCTACGGCTTGTTCATAAATTTTATTTCCGGAATATTCGCCTTCGATTTCTCCGAGAGAGGAAACTGAATCCGATATTTCGACTGGCCCCTCAACTTCGACAAATTCCGCGCGTTCCGAAATCTCCTTTTTAAGGTTTTCTGAGAAAGCTCTAGGAGTGTATACTGTGAGTTTTTCCGATTTCTCGAGAATGTGTGTGAGCCCGCCAATATGATCCCAGTGCTGGTGAGATAGGATGACTGCGTTAAGGTCTTCGGGGTTTAAGCCGAGTTTGCTCATGTTTTGCAGAAGGACGCTCCCGTCCCACCCCGTGTCGAAAAGAATGTTTCTCCCGTCGGCTTCAATCCAGGCGCTGAACCCGTGAGCCGGTTTTAGATCATCCTTTTAAGGTTTCGTTGTCGTAGACGATCGTAATTTTCACTTCGAGTAACCTATAGTAGTATTAGATTCATTAATCCCCCCACAAAAAGAGTGACTATTACCATAAATCCCATTGCCTTAACCATATCCCGTGGTCCGAGCTCCCGCCATAATACTGTGAATGTGGCAATGCATGGAAAGTATATGGCAAGGATTGTGCAGGCTACGACAAGCTGCATGGGGGAGAGTCCTAGGGGTGCGAGCATTCCAACTGCAACGTCTTTTCTAAGAAAGCCTATTATCAGTGCGAGGATCGCCTCGCTTGGTAGGCCGAACCAATATGACATGAAAGGTCCGAAAACCCGGCCTAATGCATCGACGACGCCAGCCATATAGAGTATGTTAACAATAAGCACTCCGAGAAGGACGTAGGGGACTGCCTCTCGAAGGAATTGTTTCACCCTAATCCAAGTTTTTTTCAAAAGCGTGTTAAGATTCGGTTTGCGGTACGGGGGTATTTCAAGGAGTATTTCAGGGCTCTCTCCGGGTACAAGCCGGTTTAAAGTCAAGCCGAGCAGGACGTACAAGATGATGAGTGTTGCATAAACGATTGCAACATACCGTACGCCAAAGCGAAGTAGTAATCCCACGATGACTGCGTTTTGAGCAAGGCAGGGAACACAGATTGCTAGTAGTGTTGCGGCGATGAACCTTTGTTTTTTCGTCTCCATCATGCGTGTGGAAAGTGCCCCCGGGACGTTGCAGCCCAGACCCAGTACTGTGGGGACTATTGCGAACCCGTGCAATCCGATTTTGTGCATCAGGCTGTCGAGAAGTGTTGCAAGCCGGGGGAGGTAGCCCACATCCTCTAGAAAGCTCAGACTAAAGTAGAAGAGTATTACGAATGGTAATACCATGTTTAAGGGGACGTAGACTCCAGTCGTTAGGACACCTAGGGATTCAATAAAGTCTTCACCTTCTCCCAGAAGGATATTGTGGAAGAAACCTGAGGGAAAAACAGATTCGACGAGACCCCGGATTAGAGGCCCGTAGAGTCCATAGAATAATGGATCAATTACGTTTTCAATAACCCAGTTTCCCGAGCTTACGATGAATGTAAACATCACAGCCAATACGATAAGGGCTATGGGTAATCCCGTCCAAGGTTTGATGGTGGCGTCTGCAAGCGATTCAAGCTTTGTGTGGTGCCTGTGCTCGATAACTTGGACATTTTTAACGATCAATCCGATGTCGGCCCAACGCTCATCCTCAGAGTGTTTTTTAATCTGAGGTGCAGACGCCTTGGAAAGGCTTTCAACGAGCGTTTTCACACCTTCCCCGGTTATCGCAACAGTTGGGACAACAGGTACACCAAGAAGCTTTTCAAGCTCCATCTCATCGATTAACACTCCAAGATGCTTTGAATCATCCCACATGTTAAGTGCGACAACCATTGGCTTGTCAAGCTCAAGAAGCTGGAGGGTGAGGTAAATATTTCTCTCAAGGTTTGTGGAGTCTAAAACATTAATGATTAAGTCGGCGTCTCCAATCATACTTTCCGTTACTTTCTCGGCAGGATTTCTCGCATCCACTGAATAAGTTCCTGGAGTGTCGATTAACTCTGCCTTTTCACCCGCAAATGTCATGCTTCCACTGCAGTAGGATACTGTAGTGCCTGGATAATTTGAGCACAAGACGTCTATACCCGTAATGCGGTTGAACAATGCACTCTTACCGACGTTAGGATTGCCAACTAAAAGTATTTTCATTTTACGATAATCTTTGAAGCCATGCCACGGCCTAAGGTTACTGTAGTGTTTCCCGTTTTAATTACGATCGGTCCCCCCGCCGGCTCGCAGGTTATAAGCTTTATTTTTTTGCCTTCTCTGACCCCTAACGTCCGTAGATTAGATTTGAATTGTCTCCCACCCACAAGTTCCAGTATCTTGGCCTCGTCTCCTGGATTCAGGTTGAGGAGCCGTTTCCCGGCCTCACCGACTTTTTTCCCTGGATGCTGGATTGGTTTTCCGTCGTCTGGACACTCATTCGGGTAACCCAGAACCCGGTCTAATGCGTTGGCTGCTTCGTCGGATAACGTATGCTCCATCTGGCAGGCTTGCTCGTGGACGCGGGATTTTCGAATCCCCAAAAAGTCGTATAGGAATCTTTCAAGGAGACGGTGTTTCCGCTTGATTTTCTTACCGTATGCAAGCCCTTTTTTCGTGAGACTGCTTCCATGGTAGGGTTTGTAGTTAATGTATCCTTCGCTCGCAAGCTTTTTAAGCATTTCAGTAACGCTTGCAGGCTTAACCCCGAGTTTTTCTGCTATCTCGCTAGTCTTTGCGGAATCAGCCACTTCGGTGATTCCGTAGATTGTCTCCAAGTATTCTTCACGATTTTGTTTAGACATAAAACTAATAATATGAATTAGAGTTTATAAAGGTTTAGGTTTGCCTAAATATTTTCTCAGAAGGATCAGTGTGCATAAAATGAAAATGATAATGAAGAATATGGGGTAAACGAGGGACCGTGTGAAACCATCCTCTTCCAGCTTCATGGTTTGTTGGATTGTTGTAGTCGTGGTTTTTTCAACACTATTAGTGGTTGAGGAAGTTGTCGTTAAGCTGGAAGTAGAAGAGGGAATATCCAAGATAGTGATTGAAGTTGTGTGTTTCCTAACAGATGTAGTGGTCGAAGTCGACCCAACAGTAAAGTTTACCGACTTTTGAATGCCTGCGAAGGTTGCCTCAACCACGTAATTACCATCACCTTCTGGATTGAAGAGGAATGTTCGATTTAAAATATCAGACAAAGGAGTGTCACGCGAGCAAGTCAGACACGATTCTGGAGTCGGCTTGCTGTACAGCAGACGGGCTAACGTATACTTGTTTCCCTCGATTTTGTAGACTATGAGTTGACCACCTACGGGTTCAGAGGGGTTTACGTATGCCCAGATCCTTACGGGATCGTCTCCCGTAAACTGTGTTTTTTCAAGGGAGACGTCAACAACCGTCGCCTGCGAAAAAACTGTAAATGCCAAGACCATGAAAACTAGAGCAGTATAAATCCTGTCAGTCATTCACACCACCCTGCCGCTTAAGCTGCCGCTCCTTTATGATGATGACAAGCAAAATGATCGCGGCCAGTGCGAGAAGTATTTGCGTGTAAACTTCTATGTGATTCATAACGTAATAGTATGTGGACGTGTAAACCACCCTGTCCGCCGGGTTTTGAGTAGTATTATCGTTCCACTGAAGTATCCAGCCGTTCAGTTCCACAGCGCTGCTGAACCTTATTTCAACGCCAGATAGGGGGACTGGCTCAGATTCTGTGGGTGTGAGATTAAACTGGTAGGCTACGTCGCGCGAGAATTGTTCAGACATAAATAATTTTTTTAGGACGCCGGCACCGCCTCCCCCACCATCCCCTGACTTCATCAAAACTCTGTCACCCGAAAATATTTTAGGCTGGCCGGGAAGGTTTGAAAGATTCAGTTCATCGAAGGATAATGTGGAAGACGGAAGAGGACAAGGGTTGCCTCCGTCCAGCCGCTCCAAAATCAGGTCGTCGATTTTTTTAAGTATTGCCCTGTCACCTACAAGATAGAGTCCATCCCCGATGATAAGTTGGGGTACTCTAAAAACTGTATCGAGTGCTTCCTCATATTCGTTTATGAGTTTCGCATTCTCACTGCTGTGATAAATTTCGTATTCGATAATGACGATGTCCCCTCCGTATCGGACTGGAAGCTCACCCAAGATGACTGGGTCTGCCTTGGCACAGTGGGGGCAGCCTATGCCAGTAAAGTAGACTAGGCATACAGGCTGTTGCGTCTGACCCACCCCAAGTGAAGCACACACGACTAGTATTGCATAAACAGATAAAAACCTCCTCATGAAAAACTACCTCCCTTACCTTATCGAATATTTCAGTAAAAAACCACTAATCCCAGACCCTCGCCCTTGAGGACTTGTAACATCCAATCGCGGCATGTTAGAAGTGTGATGCCCCGTGGTTTAAAGTAGTCTGCAATGGGGGGATTGTAACTACTCCACAGAGTGTTTTTGGACGTTCGCGGTTTGAAACTTTTACCCGATTATTTTATGCCCATAAGGGCATTATACATTAAACGCTTGAAAATAAAAACACCCATAATAGCGGAAACAAGATCATTACTTTTCCAGTGCTCTCGGAAAGTTTTTAATAGGGTCCACGACCCAGACTAGTACATTAAACCTTTAAGGGGGTGACAAATATGAAAGGACAAGTACCTGACTTCCGGGTGAATACTGTTGTAACAGACCCGGATTCCGGCAAGGACAGGTGGACTAACATCGGAGTAGCATTCCAAGGTGAGAACGCAATAACCGTTCTCATGGATGCGATACCCGTCAATGGGAAACTAGTTCTTGTTAAACCAAAGCCGAAGGCAAATTAAAAGAGGCTTTTTTGGCTGTGGAAACCGCCACATCCGCAGCCACAACATTATTTTATGAAGGTTCCTGAATCAGACTTTCCAAGAAGCGCCTTCTTGGTTTCTTCTGGAATCAAACCAGATATAATCTGCGATTTAATGCCCGCATCACTTAAGGAAAGAAGTTCCTCGACCTTTCGCTGCATGCCCCCCGTCACGTCACAAGCTTTGGATCCAGACAGCTTGAAGTCACCTTTGTTATTCTTGGTTATGAGATTACTTTTTTCTTTGCAACCATCTTTTGGATCTGACTCGTAGATACCGTCAACGTCAGTTGCAATAACAACCCTGTCAGCGGGAATCTCACGGGCCAAGTAGGGGACTAGGTGATCCCCTGAAAGAATGTTTATCCCAGTATCCAAGTCGAGCAACACATCCCCGTAGGCTACGGGAACCAGCCCCAGATCAAGCATCCTATTTAAAGTGTCGAGTTGGAAGGATACGAGTTCCCTGTTCTTTAAAACCCCGGCGACGGAAGGTTGGAAGGATATGGCAACGACGCCAGCCTTTTGTAGTGCGTGAACAACCTGTGAATTTAAAAACTCCATACTCTGGTGGGTTAACGCCATACCCTCGATCTGGCTATTTGATTTTAATCCTCCTGATAGAGCGTATTTTTTCGCAAGAACGTGGCCGAATGGGCCGGCACCGTGGACGACGACAAGCTTGATTTTCTTCTCTTTTAAGGTTTCAGAAATCTCCTTGGAAAGCCGGGTGAGATTCCCCTTATCAACCTCAAGCTTTCCCTCACGCTTCTTTGTGATGATCGAGCCACCAAGCTTTAATACAACAACCTCAGACATCAGTTATAAAATACGATTGAATAAAAAAAGTAAAAAGGAGGGGAGATTACTTCCCCTTCTTCTCCTTGATACTAGCTTGAGCCGCTGCAAGCCGGGCTATTGGCACGCGGTACGGACTGCAGCTTACGTAGTTGAGCCCCGTCTTGTGGCAGAACTCTACTGACGCAGGGTCTCCACCGTGTTCACCGCAGATTCCGACTTTGAGATCACTTCGAACCTTCCGCCCCTTTTCAACTGCCATCTCAACTAGCAATCCCACTCCGGAGACGTCAATAGTCTGGAATGGTTCAGCAGGCAATACTTTTTTCTCAACGTATTCAGGTAGGAATTTCCCTGAGTCGTCTCGGCTGAAGCCGAAAGTCATCTGCGTCAAGTCGTTTGTCCCGAAGCTGAAGAATTCCGCTTCCGCTGCGATTTCGTCGGCTGTAAGAGCCGCCCTCGGCACCTCGATCATCGTGCCTACTTTGTAGGTTAATTCAACGCCCGACGCCATTATAATATCGTCTGCGATCGCCACAACCTTGTCCTTAATCGCCTTAAGCTCGTTTACGTGGCAGACAAGCGGAATCATAATTTCGGGAATCACGTCAACCCCGCCTTTAGCCAGCTCGCACGCAGCCTCGATAATGGCCTGAGCCTGCATTTCCGCAATTTCAGGATAAGTTATGGCAAGCCTGCACCCCCTGTGACCTAGCATTGGATTGATTTCGTGCAAAGACTTGATCTTAGACTTCAACTCGTCTACGGGCACGTTCATCTCAGAAGCAAGCTCTTCAATGTCTTTTTCCTCGTGGGGTAGGAATTCGTGAAGAGGCGGATCAAGAAGCCTGATCGTTACGGGTAGTCCCTTCATGACCTCGAATATGCCCTTAAAATCTCCTTTCTGCATGGGAAGGAGTTTTTCAAGTGCTCTCCGTCTCCCAGCCTCATCCTTGGATAAGATCATTTCTCGGACGGCCTTGATCCTGTCCCCTTCAAAGAACATGTGTTCAGTCCGGCAAAGCCCTATCCCTTCAGCCCCAAAGTCTCTTGCGACCTTGGAGTCGTGGGGTGTGTCGGCGTTCGTCCGAACTCCCAGAGTTCTAGCTTCATCAGCCCACTCCATAAGCGTTGAGAACTCCCCAGTCATCTGAGGTTCGATAAGCTCTACTTCACCAAGGATTACTTCCCCAGTGTTACCGTTTAAAGCAATCAGGTCACCCTCTGAGATGACGTGGTCGCCGACTGTGAACTTACCCTCTTTCTCCGAGACTGAGATGCTCTCGCATCCGGCAACACAACACTTGCCCATTCCACGAGCTACTACTGCAGCGTGAGAAGTCATTCCCCCGCGAGCTGTAAGTATTCCCTCGGCTACTGCCATTCCGTGAATGTCTTCAGGGCTTGTCTCAGTCCTAACTAGTATGACTTTCTCACCCTCATTCGCCTTCATTTCAGCGTCATCGGCTGAAAAGACCGCTTTACCCATTGCGGCTCCCGGTGATGCTGGAAGTCCCTTGGCGATAACTTCAAGGTTCGCCTCAACATCAATCTGCTTGTGAAGCAATTGATCCAGCTGTTCGGGCTTAACCCTTAAAATCGCCTCCTCCCGAGTGATCAAGGCTTCCTCCTCCATGTCAACAGCAATCTTTATAGCTGCCGCAGCAGTCCTTTTTCCCGTTCGAGTCTGGAGCATAAAAAATGTTCCACGCTCTATTGTGAACTCGAAGTCCTGCATGTCCTTGTAATGTTTTTCCAGGATGTCGTAGACTTTAAGAAGTTCCTCGTAAGCTTGCGGCAAGACATCCTTCATGGTGTCGAGTGGTTGCGGCGTTCTGATTCCAGCCACCACATCCTCGCCCTGAGCGTTTATAAGCCATTCACCGTAATGCTCTTTGTCTCCTGTAGCCGGGTTTCGGGTGAATCCGACCCCTGTTCCGCAGTCGTCTCCCATGTTTCCGAAGACCATTGCCTGGCAGTTTACGGCAGTTCCGGCGTCTTCCTTCAGCTTGTTTATCCGGCGGTAATCTACCGCCCTTTTAATGTTCCATGAGGCGAAAACGGCCTCAATTCCCTTTTGAAGCTGAATCCAAGGGTCTTGAGGGAACTCTTCGGAAGTGTTGTCTTTAACGACTTTTTTATATCGCTTAACAACCTCTTTTAAATCATCTATTCCGAGTTCGGTGTCGAGTTTTACTCCGCGAGCTTTCTTGACTTCGTCGAGTTGTTCCTCGAACTTTGCGTGGTCTACGCCCATGACGACGTCTCCGAACATGTTGACGAGTCTTCTGTAACTGTCCCAGGCGCCGCGTTCGCTCCCAGTCTGTTTTGCGAATGCCTCGACCGAGACGTCGTTTAAACCAAGGTTTAATACAGTATCCATCATCCCGGGCATGGAAACGTATGAACCTGACCTGACAGAGAATAGGAGTGGGTTTTCGTTGTCGCCGAATTTTTTATCTAACTTCTCTTCGACGACGGCAAGCTTCTCCTTCACCTCGTCCATCACGCCTTCAGGAAGCTTGTTGCCTTTCTCAAGATACTCTAAACAAGCTGCTGTCGTAATGGTAAATCCGGGCGGTACGGGAAGACCTATTGCAGTCATCTCAGCGAGTTGTGCGCCCTTGTTCCCTAAAATGTATAAGGACTCTTCTGTAGCCCTTGATTCCTCAAACAAATAAACGTATTTTGCTGTCATCTTCAATCCAATTTAAAAAATTTTTCCTCCTCCATTTCAACGAATGAAACTTATAGTATTCACGGTTTATAAATATCTCCCCCGTATTGTATTATCATGACTGAACTACCACTGGCAGCTCTTGAGAGACTGCTCCGCAAAGCTGGTGCGGGAAGAGTAAGCCCGAAAGCCTGTGAGGCCCTTAGGGAAGTGCTTGAGGAGCGTGCGATAGAGATCGGGCAGAAGGCTCATTTGCTAGCCCACCATGCCGGGAGAAAGACGGTTACTGGGGAAGACGTTAGGCTTGCCAAGTAAAAGCCTTATCATTGTTTTTCCTTTACTTCCCAGGTCACTAGTCCTTTCTCGTCGAAAGAGAAGGGTACTATTGAGGCTCCCGCGGCTGATAGTTTTTCCGATACGACGTGTTCAGTATTTGGCTTGCAGTAGAAGAACATGTGGCCTCCGCCGCCTGCCCCGCTTACCTTACCCCCTAAAGCCCCGTGTTTTTTCGCAATATAGTATATTTTATCTATCCTCTTGTTGGAGATGAGAGGGCTGAACCGTTTCTTCGCCTTCCACGCGCAGTCCAACAGTAATCCGAAATCCTCTAAATCCCCTCGAATGAGTGCCTGCTTGACTTCCACTGCAAGCTCCTTCGACTCGTTTAAGGCGTTTACGACGTCTGATTTACCCACCTTTACAGAGCCTATTTGGTCTGATAGAATATCCCCGGAAGCATCACGTTTCCCGACGTAGGCTAAAACCATGTTTTTCTCCAGCTCCAGGCGACTTGAAGGGCTGATTTTCAACGGGTTTACGCGAACGAAATCCCTTCCCTTAAACTCGATGAAATTGAGGCCTCCAAAAACGGATGAATACTGGTCTTGGCGCCCCCCCTTGTTTTCAAGCTCCTCCCGCTCCAGCTTGAATGCCAGTTCAGCCATCTCGTAGTCGGTGAGTTTCTTGTCGGCCTTAAGATGGTTGAACAATCCGATTACTGCTAGGAATGCGGTTGCTGACGAGCCCAAGCCAGTTTTGGGTGGGATGTCTGACCTAAGGAATATGTCAATGCCCCTTCCTTCCCCGTTCATGTGTTTTATCACTGATTTAATCAAGTCCAGTTTACCGTCATAGGACATGTCCTCAACTTTGCTGAACTTGAGGATTTGATTAAAGTCTGCAGAGTGTATGATTATTTTACTATCTTTCCTCATTTCAAGAGTTCCCCACGCATACTTGTTTATCGTAACGTTTACGACACAACCCCCATACGCCTCACAATAGGGGGATACGTCCGTCCCACCACCCGCAAAACTCACTCGCACGGGACTCCTGCTTCGAATAATCATCGTCAATATTTTAACATACGATGGAAGAATAATAAAAAGATGAAAGTCGCGTTAATACACAACTTCCTTTACCCTGAAAGCGGTGCGACAGAACTCGTCTTAAACGCCGCATCCCAGTTAAAAAAAAGAGGCCATAAAGTCCACGTCTTCATTCTAAACGCTCCGAACGAGGTTTTATCGGAGTTTCGTAGGATTGGTGTGAAAGTGGATTCGAAAGGCTTTAGAGAGTGGCGTACTAATGACAAGAGATTTTTCTCGTTTGCGGATCCGTTAATGCTTTTTTTAAACAAGCTGAGAGTCCTGCCGAAATTATTTACCGTCTCCTTGGCGGTAAACAAGGATTTCGACTTGGCTTTCACAAGCCACTACCATCTAACAACCTTAACGCATCTTTTCCTTAAAGTCCCCGTAGTCTACTACTGCCACGAGCCGCCGAGATTTTATTACGAAGACTTTAATGAAGGGGGAAGTCTCCGGGAAAAAATTTTTTTCCCGAAATATTTGATAAACTGGCTTTACAAGTCGTTTGACAGGAAGTTGGATAAAATCCTGGCCCGTAAATCCGACGTGATCATAGTCAATTCAGATTACTCGAAAAATGTTGTGAAAAAAGTTTATGGGAGAGACTCGAAAAGGATTTATTCCGGAGTTGACACGGAAATATTTAAAAGACTCGACGTTGAAAGAGAAATCATCCTGTCTGTCGGTAGACTATACCATGATTTAAAGGGACACAGATTTGTGATAAAAAGCCTTGGAAGACTTCGAAGTGATAAGCCCCCCCTGGTGATATTGGGTGGGGGATCGGAAGTTGAGAGGAATGATCTTGTGAAGCTTGCTGCGGAAAATAATGTTAGGTTAGATATCAAGGAGTGTGTAAGCAGGAAGGAACTAATAGATTATTATAACAGGGCAATGGTTTGTGTTTTTGGCTATGTCCGAGAGCCTTTCGGTTTGACGGTGGTTGAGGCGATGGCGTGTGAGACTCCTGTCGTTGCCGTCTCTGAAGGAGGTCTTTGTGAGAGCATTACGGGGGATGTGGGTTTTTTAGTGGAAAGGGATGAAAAGGAATTTGCGGGGAAATTAAAGTATATTTTAGATAATCCCGCCATAGCTGTAAAGATGGGTGCGGCAGGTAGGAAACGGGTGAAACAATTCTTCACCTGGGATTTGTTCGGTGAAAAGCTTGCTAACGTCCTTTCTAGTGTTTTAAATTCAGAGAGTTCTTCTGCTCTTCCGTAAGTGTCACGACTCTTCCTGCATTGTCTAAGACTATTATGGTGCCGTCGGACAATCCGACCACAATTTCCAGGAGGGGCCTGCCGGTTACATCACCTGTTGAAAGGGATGTTATCCCTGAGTTGAAATATCTTGTGAGTGGGGGAATCAGCATGCCTTGGGGTGAGAATACGAGTAGTTGTCCGTCTGGCAATCCAATAACAGTTTCGTTTCCATTGAACGCGAAAGTCAGATCACTTTTAACATTGGGTATTAGTGTGGGCTTAAGTGTCAATATGTCGACGAATCCGTTAGAGTACACGACGTCCTCTCTTGAACCTGAACCATTTATCACAAGAAGAGTGGGTTTTCCGAAAAGGGGGTTCCATAACTCCCTTATGGTTTTTGAATTTACGCGGTGAGTTATGGATATCTTCTCGGGCTGGCTGAGCCTTTGGAAATCGAATGTGTAAAGTATTTTTTCATCGTCTGAAATATATGGGGCTATGTAAGGGTTTAAGGAGTTCAAATAGGAGGGGGCTGAAATTGTGTCAGGGACTTTGTTCAGATAGTTAGCCATTGCGATTAATCGCTCTTCAACCCACTGGTTCATTGAGATGAAGGGTATTGTCGTGGTGGAAATCCAGTGTTGACACATGTATTGGGTGAAAAATACAGATACTACGATCAATCCGAAGACTAGCAGGGGGATATTGTTTTTAAGGTAGGGTGTTAAACACACAATCATCTTTTTTAACCCGTAGGCTGTGAAATAAGAGTAAAAAAGGAGAACTAAGATGTTTACGTATTCTCCAAAAACCATAAATGGTGCAAGAAACAAAATTGATGAGGATAAAAAGAGACCATTGAAAGTAGGCTCCCTTAATTTGAATGAATGTTGGATGAAACCTACCAATCCGATTATACCCAGGATTCCAAGGCTTGAGTAGTAGTCTACGAGCATGTTGGCGAAGATCACACTTTTCTTTGCCCCGTTAAAAAAGTATCCCCACTTGTACTTCCATAATGCCTCGGAATAAAATCCATCACCTAAGATAATTGGAATTAACAGCAGAATTAAGGGTAGTATCGTGAAGACATAGGGTAGTGTAAGCCTTAATTTGTGGGAGAGTCTTCCACTTTTCTTTAAAGAACCTTGAATAGAAAGTGAAAGAATGTAGGACGTTATCAACAACAAGACTATTGCTCCAATCCGGTGTACTAAAATTAAAAACAATCCGTTGATGAAAATCAAAATGAGGTATACCTTATTCCCCACCCTTTGAAGCCTTAATAGAAACCAGAAGAATAGGGGGAGCAGACTCACAACAGGATTTCTGGAGAGGAATGTGAACGAGGAAATTGATACGTAAACTGGGGCAGTTGAATAAAAAAATACCGTGAAATATCGGATAGGATTAGATTCAGTTAACTCTCGGGCCATTATATATGAACCTAAAACTCCTAAACCACCGAAAGATAGTGATAGGATAAGAGCACTTATTTCTAAACTTATTCCAGTCACAAGACTCAGATTCACTACTGCGAGATTGTAGAGAACTGGGGTTGTGAAGGGGTATATTTCTTTCAGATCTTGGATGGAATTGAATGCATTTAAAGGATTTGACAGGTTTAATCCAAATTTTTTTGGTTTTCCATTCCACTCTTCAAGTATGTGCTGGGGGATGGCTGATGCCTGAATAATTCGCTTTGAAATCCAAAGGTTTACATAGGAGTCAGTGTAGACTAGATGATTCGTAGTTGGCAGGCGAATGACAACATTTAGGAGTAGGAGAAGTATTAAAATGATCACTTCCCTCTTTTTCTCTTTGATATCGCCCATAAACCATTTATTACATACAACGATTTATTAGCTGTGATTTACATTTATTTTTTTAGAAAATGTTTGGCAGGATTTACTCGAATCCAAAAATTGTTTCTCTGATGGTAGAACACTCGGTCGCCCGGAAAAAATACGGGAAAAATGTTAGGAATATCTTCAGGATTGTCGGACCCTTAATGATATTTTTGTTTGGATACCCTTTGGACATGGAAATCAGACGGAGAGTGAAGCCGGTTGAAAGACTTCTCAATCCAACCAAGGGGGACACAATACTAGACGTTGGCTGTGGGATTGGATACTTCAGCTTCGAATTCATTAAGCACGGGTCAACCACTGTGGGACTTGACATCGACCTTGAGGATATAATGCTTGCTAAGGGTGTTAAAAAAAACCGGGAAGTTTCTTATGCACACTTCATACGGGGGTCTGGTTTAACCCTCCCCTTTAAGGAGGGATCCTTCGATAAAATCCTTGCCAGTGAGATAATCGAGCACATTGAAGACGACTCATCTTTTGTAATCGAGCTTTCGAAAACTTTAAAACCGGGTGGCGTGCTAGTTTTGACTACGCCGTATTCTTCCTCGCCAGTGGAGTATAGTAGAGAGCATTTTAAAAAGATTAAGTCAGCCAATATTTTAGGGGGTCATGTACGTTCAGGATATAATATTAAGACTTTGGAAGAATTGTTTTCTAAGGCTGATTTAGAATTGAAGCATCATACATTCAGCTATAAGAGGTTTACTAAATTTGGCAGGGCAATAATAAAGTGTTGCGGGTGGGTTGGAGCCCCACTTGCTTTTCTTGTTTCTATTCTGGATGAGTTTTCCAAGGGTGGTCGGGGTAAATGTATCATAGTTTCAGCCAGAAAGTCTGGTTAGGGTTTTCTCGTATACTTTGATTGTTTTTTCAATTGTTTTGTCGAAGCTGAATTCTTTAATGCAGTTTACACAAGCTTTGGTTGTCTTTTCCTTATCCTTTTTCAAGTAGGGTAGGATTGTTTCTGCAATATTTATGGGATCGCGTGAAACAACTTTCCCGCAAAGATTATTCGAGATTAAGTTCCTTACTCTTCCAACGTCCACTGAGACTACGGGCGTCCCACATGCCAGGGATTCTTGAGCAATGAGTGGGCACGACTCGTATTTTGAGGTTATTGTGAGTACGTCGGCACAATTTAATATTTCAGGGACGGTTTCGCTTTCTACGGGATTCATAAAAACAACGTTTTTCAGTTTCAGTTTATCTTGGAAGTCAATTAATTTTTGTTTTTCCTTGCCGCTTCCGACAAGAACGAGTTTCGATTTCCGCATTTCTTTTCTTACTATCCTGAAGGCCTTTAAAAGCAGTGTCAAGTTTTTTTCTTTTTCGAATCTTCCGACATACAGGACAACCTTGTCTTCACGTGATAGACCGAATTTTTTTCTGACCCCATTTTTTAAGGGTTTGAACGCCTTCAAGTCAACTCCGACGTCTATAACGTGGATTTTTCCTTTAAGCCACCCGTACTTTTTGAGATATGTGTCACCCAGTTTCCCGTCGACTACTATGACTTCCCAAGCCCATCGAAGGGAGAAATACTCGACGATGCGTGCAATTAATCCATGAAAAAACCCCTTCTTGTATTTTACCGCCGAAGCCCAGTCTTCGTGCAATGTTAAGACGAAAGGTTTTCTGGAGATAAGCTGGAGTATTGGAAGTGTTAGAAAGGGGTCACTAGAATGGATTAAGTCGAAATCCCCTTTTAATTTAATAAAGTGTGGTAGAAGATAAAGCGAAAAAAGAAGGTCTGATTTTTCAGGGATTTCAACCAAATGCTCTGAAGGAAGTCCTACTCCGTCAAGTGATGCGCCAAATATTTTCACCTCAAATCCTTTCTCCCGAAGATAGTGTGTTAGAGTTAGAGTGTATGTTTTTATCCCGCTAGAACGGTTTGCCGGGGAGAAGACTGACGGAGCTATCTTAAGGATTTTATGTCCGGATGCCATATACATTAATCAATTTGAAGATAAAATATTGACCGGAAAAGGTTACTTGCCTACAGCCCGCATGAAGTAGTCTTTGAGTGTCACGCAGTCAATGTCGCCGGATATTGATAGGACTGACCTTGCTTTTTTCGGCCACCTCCAAAGGCGAGCGTAAGGTTTGCCTGAGGATTCAATGTCGGTTAGAATATTCAGCTTGTCATATTCCGTGAACTCCTCCTGGTCGTAGTAGATGCTGAAATCTTTCCGGCTTGTTGATTCCTCGACTATGAAACCCTCGGTTTTGAGGAAGTCTTTTAATAGGGGGTTTGCATTTGGGGAAACTCCGATTGCAGGATTCTTGTTTACTGTGAAATTCCGTGATTCAACAACTTTCTCCCCGCCAAACCAATCCTGGGATTTCGTAACCTTAAGGTTTTTTACAAGTATTGTCGCATCATCAGAACAATCCACAGACACCTTAATCTTTTTACCCTTCTTCCTCTCGATCGAAAAATTTTCCCGCTCAACCCACCAATCCGCAACATCGACTAACCTCGCAATCCAAACGGGAGGTTTCCGATGATTTGCCTCTGCGAGTAAATCATCCAATGCCTTATCGCATTTATGGATGTTTTCAGGGTGGAGTTGGAGTGTGAATAATTCCCCCCGAAGGTTCGAAGAGTTTAGTGTATTAATCCAATACCGTGAAATCTCTTCCTTGTCCGTAAGTCCACAGCGGTGTAGTAGGTAAATGTCGCTTGGTATGGATACGGGAATCTCTAGAAGGCCGCTTCGATAATATGGGACGGAGATGAATGACTTTGAGTTTCGAGGATACGTTATGTTTAACGCGCAATCCCACAAGAATTTTTCACCAGAATTATACTTAAAATATTTTTTAAGGAGAGTGTGAGTCCCATCGGAGTACTTGAGATACGGAGCCCTAAACCCTGAGAAGGGAAGGTTAAACTCGTTAAAAACCGAAACCGCCTTAACCATATCATCCTCCTGATCCTCGGGTGAAGTGGTTGAATAGTCGATGTGCCTGAAAGCTTGTACTGTAAGCTCCATCCCATTTCTTTCAAGGTCTTTGAAAAATTGGGGGTGTCTTGGTATGACAATCGCAGTAACTGAGAATGAGGCTAATGCATTGTGTTTTTTAAGAATGAGTTGGTAGTCGTTAATTTTTCTGAGGAATTTTTCCTCACCCAAGCCGTAGGCAGACAGGATTTCTGAAAACCTCCGGGCAATGCTTGAGACACCACCTCCCGAAAACCGTTTGCCTAAACGAAAATTCATGAAATTCCTCCAACACTCTGTAGTAGAGTTGATACTATGTAATCAGTCACATCTATTTTATCGGCCAGCATTAAAACCTTTCTCCGAGCCCACTCACTCTTCGAATCTGCGGAAGACAAAATCTCACAAGCCTTATCAAGTGCAGGCCCCACAAAATCACTTGGATTATGGAAGTTTAAAACAAGACCGTATTTTTTCTCAAGCTCGTCAGTATACCCTCGAAAAGATCCCTGAGCGTAGATCGAGGGTGTACCGCAAAGGGCTGCTTCCGTAGCCATTGTGGGACTCTCCCCGATGTAGAGGCTAGCGTAATAGAGCAGTGAATGGATCTTTGAGGGGGATTTGATTACACTGTAAGACGAGTTTTCCGGTAGGGGGTGCTCGCTTGAAACCAGTATTTTACCGAATGTTTTGAGCCTTTCAAATACTGCTTCAGCTTCATCGCTTAAACCAACGTCCCCGATGTCGTGTAGGGAAACTCTTGAAACAAACCTCACGACTATGAAAGGCTCTTTTGTAGTAACTCCATTATCGGATAAGACACTCTCGTCTGGAGTAAAATATTTTGGGTGTAAATAGGCAAGTTCCTGATATCCCCCGTATTTCTGGTGTTTTGAACCAAAGTCGCCTTTATAGCATTCTGGAGTTATGATTTTTGTTGCGAAAGGTGCCATGAAATTATTTCCGATTGAAGCTGTTTCAGTGTCCGTGAATATGACTGACTGTATTTTTGTGAGATATGCTGCTTGGGCTATTGAAGGGGATCCTACAGCGGTTGCAACGTCTATCCTATTTTTCTTTATGATTGAATAGAACTTTTTATCATAGGTTAACATTGAATAAAGTTTTCTTGGTAAGCCTCTTTTGTGGACTCCAACAGTTTCGTAGGGAATTTTTAAGTCGTCAAGAAGTTCCCTTGTAAACTCTTTATCTACCGCAGTCACGTAAACTTCGTTTCCCAAGTTTATGATTTTTTTAATAGCGTGTTTGAAGAAGTGTACGTGAGCAGGATGACCTACGTGGAATAGAATTTTTACCATGTCTAATCTTTTTAAGTGTATAGGAAACCGAGGATACAAAAGACTATAGTGTAGCCGTAACAGAGTATTGTAGCTTGAAACTCAGTCATCTTGTAGTAGTAGGGGGCAAGCCATTTAAGAGTCAGGTTATTAGGCACTTTCAATATCCCGGATTTGTCGATTGAGCCGAATTTCACCCAAGGCTTGTTGAAGACCTTCCAGTAGACGAATAAAATAAAGTTTATTGTGTGGGGGATAAGTATTATGAACCCGAAATACTCCATGTTAAGAGTTATTATCAGGGCTCCTAAAGCAGATCCAATCAGCATGCTTCCGACATTTCCCTGAAAAATTTTTGTTGGATAGAAGTTGTATACCATAAAACCCAGTAAAGCCCCCATAATCGGGGCGATGAAAACGAGTGATTGCTCACCTTGTATCAAATAGGCTTTGATGGATATCGCGATCGCAAGTATTGTGGCTAATCCTCCGGATAGTCCGTTGTATCCTGAATGCATGTTTATGAGGTTTGCAACAACCATCACGTATATTGGAGATATTATGAAGGGGTAAATGAATTTCAGCTTGAATGTTATCGGCCCGAAATCGAGTATCGGGTCGATGTTGAGAAGTGCGATAGGGAGTGCCATGAAAAACGGAAGAAAAAATTTTGCTGGCCGCCCAATATCAAGTAGATCATCTACGAATCCCAATATTGCGAAGCTGAACACAATAAAATATAGGATTAAAACCCGGATCATCAGCTCGCTCTCGAGAAATAATTGGGCTAGTATTAGGGATGCTAGTACTCCAACCAGCATTGCGATTCCCCCGTAAGTGGGTTTTAAGGGTTTCCCGATCTTGTAGTAGTCGCGGACAACATATTTTTTATTTATCAGCCTTTCCATGAGGTAGGGGGTGATGAAAAGGGTGGATATGAAGGCCAGACCCGCTATTTCGATTAAGTGTAATGGTTGGAATGTCATTTAGTATAAGATTATTTTTTTCCGTTAAAATATTAGAAGTGGAGTTCCCCCAACCTGAAGTCGTATACTGTCGTGTGGGATGATGCTTCAACAATCATCTTTATTTGTTCGAGGTTGTCAGCAATCCCGCCGTAAAATACAATCCCTAGTGTGTGGGGGTTTATGGTCTGTATTATTCTCAGAATCTCTTGGTTTTGGATTTTGTTGTGAATTCCCTGGACCATGATTGCCAGGTCAATTTCATCAACCATCAACATTTCAGGGATGTAACTTGATACTCCAGCGTGATAAACTCTTTTTCCTTCTGCTTCAATAATGTATCCTAATCCAAGTCCCCTCCTGTGGCTTGGGGATTCTTGAACATAAGCGGAGATGGTGGATACTAAAACATCCTCATATAGAATGTGCTCTCCAATTGACGTGATTTTTGCCGAAAGCCCGAGTTTTTTTGCAGTATTATCCGAGGATAAGACTAAAGTCTCCTTCTTTTTTACGTTTTCAACTCCCACTTCATCAGCGTGAGTTAGGTGGTCGTGGGTTAATAAGATTATGTCTGCCTTATCAATGTTTGAGGAAGTTAGGTGAGGATCAATAAATATTACCCTACCTTCAGTTTCGATTTCAAACGAAGCCTCCCCCAACCAATTAACGCGCAATTTCTCCCTCCAGTAAATGATTAATAAGATTAGGCTATATAACTATTTATGAATTTTTTTCGGGTTTTAATTCTTGTAGTAAGCATCCTTCTATTAATTTCGGGTTTGTGGATTTACTTGAAGGGATCTGGTGGAAACACATTAGACCATGAGATCAGATTTCTTGAGAGTGAATCGGTGAAAAACCCTCCGAAGCCTGCGTCCACAAGGGATTGTAATAAAAAGATCATGGATGCTTTCGAAAGAATCAATATTTCTGAAGGAGATTATGTCACCGGCTATCAAGGAGACGATGAAGTAATACTGGTTGCGGTTGCAGGAGACTGTCTTGAATGTGAAAAAAGAATCGGGGTGATAGACTCGAAGATTACTTTCAAACCGCAACGTGAGACGACAATATGGGTTCTAGTCAAACCAGACAGTCTGGAACGAATCAACGCATTGATTTCAAAGAACGGTTCGATAAAAAGCATTCAAGAAAAACTCATAGACGAGGTAACTACCGGAAATATCAGAACTTACCCTACAGACAGAATATTAAAGCTCTACGGAGAGTTGAACACCAACACGTTAAAATGAATGTGTTAAAACTAGTCATATTCATGGTCTTGTTGTTTGAGGGGTTGAGGATAATCCTCCTATCCTCATACCATACCAAGACTATTGGAGTCATAATGGTTTTGTTGGGCTACTTCATCTTGAGAAAGACCATTCCACCAAAGGGGGAAATCAAGAAAAATAGATTGCTACCCATTGCGGGATTACTAGTTATTTCCTCCGACATAGCATATAACGTTTTCCTGAAAAAGTCTTTCGAGTTTTTGGGTTTAGATTGGATGACCATAATATTCGGTTTAAGTCTGATTGCATACAATCTCATACCCTTACGATTTGAAAGGGAGGCGAGATTCCTCGTGATTTTCACAGGAATATTCTTCTTATCGCTTTCCATGCCAATAGGATTGTTAACACTTAAAGTGGGTTCAAAGGCAGCTGCACTCTACATGCAGGAGTTTATCACAAGACCCTTGACTATCCTATTAAACCTTTCAGGGATTCCCGCCTACTCGATATACAACTGGGTTTATTACGCTGGGAGGGAAGGAACCATACAACTAGGGATAGGCATATCATGTTCCGGAGCCTACTCTTTCGCAATATTTTTTTCTGCTTTCGTAAGTTTCGTGCAAGTAAAGTATGATAGGTTCGACGGAAAGATCCGGTACCTTCTAATTGCAGGTCTTTTAGGTACTTATCTTGCGAACCTGCTTAGAGTTTATTTGATTGCTTTAGCCGGATTCTACTATGGAAGGGACGCATTAATTTACGCTCACCAGCATTTCGGCTGGATTATTTTCATGCTTTGGGTTATCTTCTTCTGGTATTTCGGATTCAAGATCTTTTTCGAGGGTAAAAAACTAAAAGTCATCTTTGGATCGGATGAAACCAACGCAAACGAGAGTTGAGATGAAAAAAGGGACTACAACCCCAGAAAAAGTTTTACCTCCTGAATTAAATCCAGGATATTCGGGGACAATCACAGTCACGTCAATCTGAACTTTCCCACCCGTACAAGCATCCGAATTCCAGCCTCGGAAAATATCATCAGTACAATTTACGGTAATTGTATCGTCATACGAATATACATTAACTGTATCAACATATTGTCCAGACCCATTTGTCTCGGTATTGCCAATATTACCTCCAGAGGAATTTGTGATGTTGCAGTAACAATTCTGGCCACTCGTACAAGGACTTCCAGTTGAAAACATTACAGTACCATTAACGTAACAGGGAAGCGGTTGAGCGTAAACAACGTTTAAAAGAATAAGCGTCGTAATGATTGCTAATACAATACTAAACAAAAGGTTTCTGTTCACGTTACTCATTTTTTAGGTGATTCCACTCCCTCCCGTATTGAATCCAACCTTGATTTGAGTTCTTCCTTATCTTTCACTATGCTCTTAATCCGGTTTAATCTTTTCACAACCATCTCCATCTCCTTCCTCTCAGCTTCAAGCTCTTTCTCAATCCTTGCTCGCTCTTTCTCTAGCTTTTCCTTCCAATAACCATCCTTCTTGGATTTTTTAAGGAGTGGTAGAGACTCTACTTCCCGTTCTATTTTAGCCTCAATATCCTTGCTTCTCTTAATGAATTTCTTGTCCTTCAACTTTAGTTTTTCAAATTCTTTTTGTTGCTTTTCAGTCAGATTGTAGTAGTTTCCTGAGACTTTGGGTTCGAGGGAGTCAAGATAAAGGTCAACAACGTCGAATAAACCCCGTTTAAGGTTTTCTAGAGTGAGGTTCAACTCAAGATCAAGATCGAATACTTCACTTCCAACAACCTTGTATTTCTTTAATGTTTCATAAAGCCGGTCTAATCTGAGATTGTATGAATTGTATTTACCCAAAACTCCATCGGTTAGTTTGTGGTGATCGTGTAATAGTGGTCTGAAAGAGATGAAATAAGGCCGGCCTTGATTGTACTCCGCATTCTGCAGCATTCCAGTACCAACATTCTCCTTAACGATGGACCGCATAGTATCCCGGTCGTATTTGAGTTTAATCCTTTTCAAGTCTTGTTCGTATCGAGTCCGCATCTGGATTTCAGTTCCGATGTTAGCCTTAATTTCCCCGACAAAGTCGGAGAGAACCTGGCTTATCAATACAAGTCCAACACCCCACTTACGAAACTCCCTGGCAGCACGCTCAAGGTGGATGAATCCCCTACCGCTACCACCGAATTTAGGTAAAAGCCGGTGGACTTCATCATATACTACGATAAGCTTTAAGGCTGTGCTCTCCTCCAAGTTCGCCCTGAAAATGTTTTTCACGGTGTTTTCAACGAAAAGGTCTAGTTGAGTGGCTGTGAGATTTTGCATTGAAAAAATCGTTATTTCCCCAGGTCTTATGAACCGCCTAATATCGAAGGTTAGGTGCGGATCTTCAACCAGATAAATGTTTCCATAGAAGGCGCGAGACTGACTTTTCTTCATTTTAAAGTGGGGATAAAGCTTAACCATCCCCCGACTCTTACAAGGTTTAATGAACCCAGTCCACTGTGCCGTCGGATCAAATACAACAACAGCCTTATTCTTCAAAAGAGCCTCTTCCACCAATACCTTTGCCGAGACGGTTTTTCCCGAGCCCGTTGCACCCGCAATTAAAACATGCATCATGAGATCGTCTAGGGGTAAGAATGCACTATTCGTTGTTTCAGCAACCCTCCCTAAGTATCCGCTCGTTCTAGAGGGTCTTGGCAGTGAATCAAAGTCGATGGATTCGAGATATCTTCTTCTTCTTTGAGCCTCCCTCCTGTAATGGACTGCGCCTAAAACCAATATTATAGCGACAGGTATCATTGATAAGAAAACCTTGATTTTTGAAGGCTCAAGTTTTTGTTGTGCATACAGGGTTAAGGATTCGAAGAGCGGGTAATTGACTTCTACTTCGGCTGTGGCGGAAGCAATGATTCCTCCTTCCCTCCCGCGTTTCAAAGCATAAAGGTTTCCTTCGATTAAATATTTTTTTTCGACTGTGTTTTCGGGTATTGGAATCTTTAGTACTGGACTCGCCTCAGTTGAGAGTATGAGAGACTGGTTGACAAACCCCAGAATCCTCCCATTGTCGGGGTCCTTCAGGATTACGTCGGTTAAAACACCAAGATCCCCTTCACCCAAGTTTGTAACATAAACAACAACGCTTAAGACTCCTCCAGGTTGGATCTCCTCGGTGAAGGGTTCAACCTCTATTTTGGCTTTGAAAAGCTCCTCAGGACTTAATACAACAAGTTTTAGGGGGATTTTTTTAACGATTGCACCAGTCGAAACAACTAGGTCACCACTATATTCCCCTTCAGAAGCCTTATGGAGTATATAAAATCTTATGGGAAGGTCTCCTTGGTTCAGCCCATCCACTGAAATCCGGGTATTTTCAAGACCCACAATATCTGAAATATCCCCTTCGACCCGAGCAGCAACGAATACGACAGGGAAATCCAGGTTGTTTGAAACTCGAAGCTTAGTTTCAGAGTATTTTCCAGGATAACCTTGGATTTCAATATGCTGTGAGCCGATTACAACTGATTCCTGCGCGAATACAATCTGGATTAAAACTGCATACACAACAACCAAGATTAATGTTTTACGCTTCATCTTAATTAGTTATCATTTTAAATCTTAATTACCTTATCTACGAGTGGTCGGAGTATTCCAGTAACCTCATCGATATCCTCTTTTTCCACTGTTAGTAAAAATCCTCCAACATTGCTGGCACGCAACTTATTTATGAGGTAGTGGATGAACTCTCCCATAGAGTTTTTATCGTTGTATATCAGCAGGTTAGATATTGAGTCGAGAATAATAAACTTGGGTTCAGGCATCCTCGCCAAAATCTTTTCAGCATACATTCCAACTTCCTCAAGAGAGGAGGGATTATCAATGAAAACTGCATTCTCCTTCTTTCCGGGGAATCTTCCAGCCATCTTAGAAATGCAGTCTATGAAAATGACTTTACTGATATCAATGTCGTTGAAATTAAAGTCCTTAACAACCTGTTCGAAAGGCCTGTTGAAAGTAATGTAAACCCCATTTCTGCCATCTTCTTCAACGAGCATCTTGGACAAAGCCATGGCAGCCTCATTATGTTGTTGTGCACTCGAAACAAGAAGGGTTATTTCTTCACCCCCAACGTCTGCAAGTTTTTGTTGGATCATCTTGGACATCATTTTAATGTCCTGAGTCTTATCCATTCCAATCGACCTTTTAAGCATTGAAAGCTTCTCATGCTTGACCTCAATCTCATTTTCTATCTCCCGCAGAATCCTCTCCTTCTCCTCAAGCTCCCTCTCCTCCTGGAAGATTTTTTGCATCTCCAACTCCTTCTCCCTCTTTTCAATCTCCTTTTCCCGCTCTAAAAGCTCCTGACGCCACCTCTCTTCTTCAGACCGCTTCTTCCTCTCCCACTCTTCCTCCCTTTCCCTCAGCTTTTTCTCGTAGTCTAAAAGTTTCTCCTCCCTCTCCTTGAATTTGTCTAAAAGACCCTCAAGCTTCCTCTCACTCTCAGTAAGCCTCTTGACCTCATCAGGCGTCAACGCCCCATTGACAGAGTCAGACTTATCTTTATCAGTCATCTAACCCTCCATCTTCAAGCATGTCCTTAACGTCTTTTTTAATGGATAAAAGCTCGTCCCTCTTAGTCATGATCTCCTCTTCCTCTTGCATCCGCAAGTCTTCCTGACTACCCCATTGTTCCCTGAGTGTGTTTAATTCCTCGTCGAGTTTCTTAGCTTCCTCAAGGCATTTATCCATCTTCTTCCACTCCCCCTCAAGGTGTTTGAAATCTCGATCAATCTTCACTTCCTTGGATTCAATCTCTTTTACAAGCTCCTCCCTATCAGAGATAGTAACTCCCGGAACCATGACCTTCCTTGACAAGCTCTCCATAATCTTTTTACGCTCTTCATTGATTCTTTTCTGCTCTAAAGCCATGCTTGCACGCTCATGGGCGATAACCTTCCGAAGTTTATCGCGTTTTTCTGAAATCATAGATTCCTTAGCCCGGATATTTTTCTCGTTTTCAAGTATCTTAGCCCACTTACCCTTAGCACTCTTAAGCTCTGCCAAAAGATTATCCTTCCGACCAATAATGTCTTTCCTGCCTTTTCGACCCCGACTATAAATCCTTCCCTTGCGTTCAGTAAGCTCTCTTACAAGAGACTCCTCTTGCATCTTCCTCTCAACCTGCTTGGCCTCCCAAGCCTTCTTCATAAGATATTTCTTAAACGTGTTCGAAGCCTTAACAATGAGACTAGCCCTCTCCTCTGAAGTAACAACCTCCCTCTTCTTATCGATAATCTCGTCAACAATTGATGCAACATCCCTCTCGATTCTTTGCCTCAACTCATATTCTTTATTGCTCAACCTGCCGCTTTGGGTTTCGATCAGTCTTCGGTCACTGGTTATCCGCCATAACATACCCTCTGTCCGGGTTATTTCCCTAACAAGGCCTTCCAAGTCTTCTAAAAGCTTTTCCTCCAAAGCTTTTTCCTTTAAAACAACCTTTTCATGTTCCTTCAGAAGTTTCTCTTTCTCCCGAGGTTTTATTTTGGTTTGAAGCTTCTTTTTTATCTGAACTCTCTGACTCTCAAGTTTTTTAATTTCGAAGCTCATTGCCGCCTTCACTTCACCCTCGATTGTGAGCAGGGAGTCTCGTCGGTTCTTAGCTTCTTCTTCGATGAGTTTTTTATACCCTTCGACTTCACGGACCCCATCCTCCTCCCAGTTTGAGACTAATGCTTTAGTAGCATCCGGGAGTTTCTTGTCCGCAAGTTTCTTTTCTAGACCATTAATCCTTTCTGAAATACCCTGAATGTAGAGTCCAGCAACATCAAAGGATACTTTACGGACGTTTTCTAAAGCCAGGTTAATCTCAATGTTCAAGTCGAAGACGTCAACTCCAGCTTCGGCAAGTCGCTCCGACCTTACGGAAAGCCCCTCAAGCTTCTTGTTGTATTTTCCAAACAAATCCAGTAAATCGTCTGAAAGCCTGTGAGAATCGTGAAGGATAGGTCTGAAAGAGATGAAATAAGGCCGGCCTTGATTGTACTCCGCATTCTGGACCATCCCAGTACCCACATTCGCCTTAATCACAGAGCGCATCGCCTCCACACCATATTTCAAGCTGATTCGCTCAAGATCCTTTTCATAGCGAGTACGCATCTGAAGCTCAGTTCCGATGTTGGCTTTAATTTCCCCGACAAAGTCGGAGAGAATCTGGCTTATCAATACAAGTCCAACACCCCACTTACGAAACTCCCGCACAGCACGCTCGACCTGAACGAAAGCATTGCCGCTTCCCCCAAACTTCGGGAGAAGACGGTGAACCTCATCATAGACTAGAATAAGCTTGCACTCAGAGCTTTCTGGGAGATTTGATGTGAATACATCCCTTATGGTGTGGTCTATGAAAACATCGATTTCCTTCGGATCTAATTTGTGTAAAGTAAAGATCGTAATCTCGCCGGGATTCATGTAACGCCTAACATCAACTCGTTCATCAGGACTCTCTATTGTGTGTATGTTGCCTGGAAACGCCCTAGAATCGGACTTCTTCATATTAAAGGCGTGGTAGAGGCGCAGCATTCCCCTTGACACACATGGTTTTAGAAACCCAGTCCACTGGCCTGTCGGATCGAACACGATAACTGCAGTATTCTTTAAGAGTGCTTCCTCCAAGATTACTTGAGCTGCGATTGTTTTCCCTGAACCAGTAGCCCCCGCACACAAAGTGTGCGTTTGAAGGACATCCAACTCCATATAAGCATCCTGACTGGACTCGGCAACCCTGCCCACAAAACCAGACCTCTTACCGGGTTTCGGAAGGTAGTCGAATGAAACCATGCCCAAATACCTGCGTTTACGCTCCTGGATGATTTTGTAGCGCCAGTACCCAAGAATTAGAAGGAGTATGGCCGGCATGACTCCGAAAAAGATCTGGAAGTTAGATAAAACAAAAACCTTTTCGAGGAGTAGACTCGCCGAAGTAAGCGGTGAAACCCCCAAACTTATTTCAAAAGAATCAGACGCAAGCTCCGCCAAGTATCCACCATCCTCTGGCGAGTAAACTGACGACTTCACCAAATATTTTTTTTTATCGATTTTTTTAGGGGGGTTTAACGCCTCCACTAAACTTTGTTGCGTGGTTACGGTGAAATTAGTTTTCACTTCCACGACCACTAACTTAGAGTCGGGATCAATGAACTGAACTAAAAGAGATAGATTAGTCTCGCGCTTAGCCAAGTTTTCAACGTCGACTTGAACTTGAAGTGATTCACCAGGCAAAACCTTTTCACTGAAAGGGTACACCCTGATTGTTAAGTTTAGCTCGTCCCACGAGTCCTTAACAATCAATAAAACACTGATTTCTTTCGAGAAGTTGCCAGTAGTCAGAGTAATGATTCCGGGATACAATCCCGGTTGAGCTTCATGAAAAACATACCCCCTGATTAAAAGCTCTTCTTCCCCTAAACCTTCAACTTCGATTCTTAAGTTGTCTAAAGCCAAGCTTTCTTCTAAATCCCCCTTCGCATTAGCTACGAAAACCATTACAGGATCAGCAAGATTATTTGCAACTTGAACTACTGTCTGAGCATACTCGCCGGGGAAAGCACTCAATGAAATGTTTGAGGTGACGGTGATCGAATCTGTTCCCTGAGCAAAAGTGCTAAAAAAAAATAGGATCGCAAACAGGGTAGTGAAGGTTTTAAGATTCATATAAAATATTATTTGCCCAGACTATCTATTAACCCAATATTTCTAGCTAATTCATTGTGATTTTCCCTGAGCTGGTCTGAAACCTTCTTTAAAAGTCTTTTGGTTGGTTCATCAATTTTTGGTTGAACCGAACCTTTCGAGAAAATGTCTTCAAGTCTTTTATAACTCGTTTGCATTGCCCGTAAATTCTCCTGCTCGATCATAATCATCGTCTCCAACATCTCACTTAAGTCCTTAGTGTAAGCCTCAATCTCTGAGATACGGTTGTCAGTCCTAGTCTCAATCTCATAAAGCCGTTTAGAATGCTTTTTCCTGGCTGACTCCACCTCTCTTTCAAATTGTTTGCCCAGATTATCCAAGCCTTTAAGTCTGTTAAGGGAAGTCTTAGTCGCATCATCAATTTCCTTGGTGAATTTCACGAAATCGTCCTTTTTCGCGAAGTCCTCCATCTTTACCAATACCCCCGAAAACTCATTCTGAATCTTTTTAAAGGACGAATCAATCACAGAAACCCTATCCGAAAGCTTTACAAAATCATTAAACCGTTCCTGGACACTACCGAAAATCGACTCGACCTTATTAGCATGCTTTTCAACAACAATCTCAACCTTCTTAATGGAATTAAGTTCAGCCTTAACATCCTCATTAAGCTTTAAAAGCATCTCAGTACCCTTAAAAGTGCTGAGAGTATTCTTAACACTCTTAATCTCACCCACAAGAGAGTCTACAATAGCCCTAACAGCCTCCAGCTTCGCCTTCACAGCCTCAACCTTCGTATCCTCCTTCTTAAGTTCCTTTAAAAGATTCTGAGGTTGCACAGCCGAAACAAGCTCAGTAGTTTTAGATGCCTCCACCCGAAGCTGCGTCAAATCCTTCTCCTTATCAAGAAGCCGCCTCCGAAGATCCCCAATCTCCTCGCTCATCCGAGTAAACCGCTCCTCATTAATGGACCTAAGCTGCATTAAGGCCTCGGTCTGAGCCCTAATCTTCTCCACGTCCATCGCGATCCTCCGAACCGCCTCAGAATCAGCCTTTCTAAGAGAGCCGGAATCAGAAGACCCGTCATCGTCTCCACCATCACCCGCAGGCTTTAAGACAGCATCCTGATCCTCATAATCGCTCATGATGACCGCATCAATTTTTTCCTGCTCCTCCCTACCCTTATCTTTTCCGAATGGAAGTTTCATTTTTTAAGGTAATTAGTGTACAAAAAGGATGCTGCAACAATAGCCAGTATTATCACACTAGTGTTTATTGCAGTAATCTTCACTCCGAAAACCACGCTAAGAAAAAGAAGCATAAGGGGTACGGCAGTTATGCTCAAGACAATTGAAAGTGTTATTTTTTCAAGAAAATCTATTTCACCTCGTTTAAAGAATGCGAGTGTTAGAAAGTACCCTGGGATGAATAACACGAAAATTGAGCCTAATACGACTTTTAGAATGGATAATACGGTCATTTTTCTTGGGTTAAATTATTATTTCTAAAGTATATATAAAATGCGGTTTAGTTTCACATTAATTGTTGGATTGGTTATTTTTTCGATTGTGAGCCTAGCGCCAGCAGAGACTGTGAGTGTTAGAAAGGTTGTTTTTTCCCCGGGAGAGGATTATTATTATCCTGGTCAGGTTTTGAATCTTTTGATAGATGTTGTAAACGAGAGAGATGAGGCTGTCAGGAATGTCTCGTTGGATGTTTCTGTGAATGGTAGGGAGGTTTATTCGGGTGTATTTGATTTGAATGGGTCGAGGATTGAGACTGTTAAAATCCCTTCGAGTTTGTTTGACAAGGATTGGAATCCTTTTGAATGTGGGAGTCTGGAGTTTAAGGTTTATCTTGAAGATTCTATTATTGAAGAGGATTTTCGGGTGACTGGCAAGTTTTTCAAGGATTTATCTATTAAGCCGGAAAATATTTTTCCAGGAAATTATACCGAGATTATGGTTTTAGATGAGAATGGGATTCACCATCCAGCGGCAAAGGTCGGGTTGACAAATCTTGGTAGTAACTTGAAGTGGGATTCGAGTGATGATTATTTCATCGGGAGGACGTGGGATGGTCTTATGAGGGTTTTGTTGAATGAAGAATTTGAAGATCCTTACGGGAGATACCAGATTGATGTTTGGGCGTTAGGTTACTGTCGGGATACGGTATTTTTTAGTGTTGAGTTTGAAAAAAGTCTTTCTGCCTCATTTTTTCCCGATACTGTCAAACCGTATGAATCGGCAAGTGTCTATGTTGTGGATGAGAGCGGTGTTCCCGTTTCAAATGCCAAAGTATCTATTTTTGGGAACACTTCTGAGGAAATTTCAGGTTTCACAGGTTCAGGGGGTTATTATTATTTTTCAGTTGATAATCCGGGGGGCTATACTTTAAGTATTGAGGTGGCTGGTTACCCGAAGTTTTCTAAGGATTTTTTCGTTTCTTCAGTTCCTTTTTTAGGTATTGTTTTCCCAGAGGATGAGGCTTTGGTGGGGGTGGTTTTCCCTATTGTGGTTTCGAGCGGGGGGAATGTTGTTTCAAATGTTAATGTTACTGTCTCAAGTTTTAATGAGTCTGATTTTTTTTATGAAGGAAACATTATTTTTACTCCCCCTCAAGCAGGAGAGTATTCGGTTTCCGCTTGGAAAGAAGGTTTTATCCCAGTGACTGGGAACTTCACTGTAATAAACAAGTTTGATTTGGAAGTAATCCAACTTTCATGGGATAAAAGGGAGGTTTTGATTAAAGCTTCGGATCATCTGGGAAAGCCTGTTTCAATAGCCAAAGTTTCCCTTGAAAACAGTTCCTCCTTCGGCCTTACTGATCGAGACGGTTTCGTGTCATTTAGCCTTCCCTTGAGGGATGTCATCTCCTTGAAAGCTGAAAAAGAGGGTTTTATTCCAGAGACCATTATGATTAAACCCAATAAAACGTTGTACATTAACTTCGAATCTAAGGAGATTAATATTGGTGAGCGAATATCTTTTTTTATTAGAGATGATTTTGGAGACGATGTTATTTCCGAGATTACTATTACGAATCCTGACGGATCCCGGGAGCGGGTAGTCAAGGATAAGCATGTGTTTACTCCGGAGAGTGTTGGCGAATACTCTATTTCAGTTTCTGGTGAGGGTTATTCTCCGGCTTCTTTTTCTGTCAGGGTTAATCCGAATGAAATTGACTTGTCCTTGAATGTTTCCGGTGAGATTATACTAATTTTTGCTTCTAGCGGTCGAGAACCGATTGGCGGTCTTCGGGTTTGGATTGACGCGCCTAGTGGCATGGAGTACGTTATTTTGAATTCGAGGGGTTACGCAGAGTATGAAGCTTCTTCTGAGGGGGTGTACGGAGTATACGTTAATAACAGTCTTTACGAATTCACAAGGAAAACTGTTTATATTGAAGGAGAGGGTTTTCCGTTCAAGTCATTGGTGCTTGTTTTATTGATTATTCTCATAGTGGCCTTAATCGTATCGCGATTAAAAATACCTGTTAGGAAGGAGCCGAAACAAAAAAAGTCTCTTAGAAACCTTTGAAACTGTGCCTTATTTATTATTTACCAGAAATATTATCATAGCTTTATCATGGATACTCTCAAGCTAACCGATCTTTCTGTTGAGGTGGGTGGGAAGAAGATACTTGATGGCATCAACTTTACTGTGGGTAAGGGTGAATCAAACATTATTTTCGGGCCTAACGGGTCAGGAAAGACGACAATGCTTATGACTATTCTTGGCATACCTGATTACTGTGTTTCTTCGGGTAGCATTCATCTTGAAGGGAAGGAGATCACAAACTTGACTGTTGATGAGCGGGCGAAGTTGGGTATTGGGTTTGGTTTTCAGGCGCCTCCGGAGGTTGTTGGAGTTAAGCTTCGAGACCTCTTGAAGGTGTGTGAGAAAACCCCTCAAAAGGAGGATTTAAGCGGCCATGCATTGGATCTTGTTGAGAAATTCGACATGGAAACGTACCTTGACAGGGACGTTAACGTGGGTTTTTCCGGGGGTGAGCGTAAGAGGGCTGAGGTATTGCAGCTTCTTCTTATGAAGCCGAAGCTTCTTTTATTGGATGAGCCTGATTCGGGAGTGGATGTTGACTCCCTCGGGCTTATTGCATCTGAAATCGAGGATTACTTAAAAAGAAGTGGTGCTTCAGCACTTATCATTACTCATCAAGGACATATTTTAGACTACATTTTCGCTGTGAAAGCCAGCGTTCTTTTGGACGGGAAGATTGTGTGCCACAGCAATCCTGGCGAGATTTTCAAAAGCATCACTGAGAAGGGTTACAGGGGGTGTGTCGAGTGTCCGGAAAAGGATCCGATTGGGATAGAGTAGATAATCTTACAAGCCTTCCGCACAAAATCCTTGAGGCGGCTTCGAAGGCGGGGATTGACGAGACTGAAAAAGAGCGTTCAGCCTCTTACTTGCACTTAGACCATTCTCTTGTCGTGTCGAAGGTGAATGATGAGTTTAAGGGTCAGATAGAGCTTATGGACACGCTAGAAGCGTTGGAGAAGTATGAGTGGCTTTCCGACTTAAGGTTTAGTCTCGTAGACAAGGACAAGGACGAGTATACTAAGGCAGCTCAAAATCCGAGTGGAGGGTATTTCATAAGGATTTTGCCGGGTGCTAAAGTAACTTTCCCATTGCAGTCTTGCCTTATGATAACTCAAAACGGGGTGGAACAGAAAGTCCACAACATCATAATCTGCGAGGAAGGCTCTGAAGCGAGGATTATTACGGGGTGTTCGGTTCACCCTGACGTTACGAGCGGAAACCATATTGGGATTTCAGAGTTTTTCATAAGGAAAAATGCTAAACTTCATTTCACCATGATTCATAATTGGGCTGAGGAGACTAAGGTCCGGCCTCGAAGCGCAGCCCGAGTCGAGGAGAATGGGACTTTCATTTCAAACTACATCCTCTTAAACCCGGTTGCAGACCTTCAGATGTATCCTTCAGCACACCTCATAGGAGACCATGCGAAGGCGAGCTTTAACTCGATTATTTACGCCAGGAAGAATTCCCTTCTCGATGTGGGTTCGAAGATCGTGCTTTCAGGGAAGAAGTGTAGGGGCGAGGTTATTTCACGCGCTGTTGTGAAAGACTCTGCCAAGGTCATTGCCAGGGGCATGCTTGAGGCGTCTAATTCCCCTGCCAAAGCGCACTTGGAGTGCAGGGGACTACTATTAAACGATGAGGCTATAGTTCACGCCATACCCGAGCTTGTCGGGAGCATGAAGGATGTGGACTTATCCCATGAGGCTGCTGTTGGAAAGATCGCGGACAAGGAGATTAATTACCTCATGTCGAGGGGTATCTCTCGGGATGAGGCGACTTCAGTGATTGTCAGGGGTTTTCTGGATGTCGAGCTTATGGGCCTTCCCGAGCACTTGGAGCAGGAGGTTCGTGAACTGGTCGACCAGACTACTGAGGGCTTATGATTTAAGTTTATTGCCAGATTTCTATTTCCACAGTCTTCGAGTCTACGAGTTCGTCATTGATTATGAGTTCTGCCGTGATGTTGTATGGTCCCGGAGTTATTCCCGCACACCCAAAGCATGAGGGAGTAGTGTAGACTATAGAAATGAATTGTAGACCTTTACTTAAATTCATATTGTGGAGCTCGTTCAGTCGGTTTCTATTCGAATTTATGCCGTAGACTTTAACGTAGGCATTTTCGATTGATTCTTCAGAGTTTACAGCCACTGTGATGTTCATCTGCTGACTTGACTTGAAAACCTCACCTGAAGTTCCGAGAAAGTCTATGACAGGTTTGGAAGGTATTTTAATCGGTGATTCAAGGTTGCCAGCTTCCTTTGAGACGCAGCCGTTAAAAAGCAAGATGCAAATGAATGTAAAAAAGATTTTTTTCACAGTATATATTATTTCCCACCGTTTATATCTTTTCGGATGGAAAAAAACACTTTATTTACACTAACAGTAATCTTGCTTGCGAGCGGATGCATCCTAGACTCCCAGCCGGGGGAGTATAGTGAAACCCGAAACCTTATCGGAACATTCATTACAGTGACTGTCTACTCCCAAGACGAAAACAGCGCCTTGAAAGCCATAAACGCAAGCTTTGAGCGTATGAGCAAGCTTGAAAGTGATCTAAGCCATTACTCGAAGACTAATCAGATTTTTCAACTAAATTCTATTGGATTTGGAAATCCAATCCCAGTTTCAATGGATCTTGGCATAGTAATCAATAGATCACTCTACTTCAGCAAGCTTTCAGGTGGTGCATTTGATGTGACTGTGCAACCGCTCGTAAGTCTTTGGGGTAGGATGGCGGATAACGGTCCGCGCCCACAAGATTTCGAAAGTGATTTAGTAAGAGGTTTCGTCGACTACAGGAACCTTGAGTTTAACGGCTCCCACGCTTGGTTTAAAAAGTATAATATGAGCGTAACTTTCGGAGGGATTGCGAAAGGATACATCGTTGACGAAGGCCTTTCCATCCTACGTTCAAGGAATATATCCCACGCCATGATTAACGCCGGTGGAGACATCAGCGTCTACGGAGGTAAACCAAGGGGAGGTAAGTGGAGTCTTGCACTGCAAAACCCCCGGGATAAAAGCGACTACATCACCGTTATTGAGATTTCAGACGGGGCTGTTGCCACGAGCGGAGACTATGAACGCTACTACACGGAAGACAAGAAAGTCCACCACATCATAGACCCTCGGACGGGATACTCGGCAACAGAGCTTATCTCAGCCACAATCATCGCGCCCACAGCCACAGACGCAGACGCCCTCGCAACCGCAGTATTCGTGCTAGGTCCTGAAGAAGGGCTCAGCCTTGTGGAATCCCTGGAAAACACTGAGACACTCATAATCACGGAGAATAGAACAATACTGAAATCCAGTGGATTCACCTTTTAAGGCCTACTCTACCAGTTCCACAATCCCAGGATTATTTAAGGCGACAAGGGCGAGTGTGTTGGCTCTCCCATCAACGTCGCTCATCGGGATGAGTCCGGGGATACTACCCGCTGAGTCCACTCTCGTCTCGTAGGCGAATGACGCGATACTTTTTTCCAGAGCCCAGTCCAATATGTTTGAGTCGGGCAAGTCAGTATAATGGAAGTATGTGTGCAAGAACGCTCCGGCAGGAGTGTGTTGTGGCTGGTCTCCCATAGGCTCCTTCACAGTTTTTACTATGTCTGCGGGCTTGTAAAATTTTTCTTTTCCCCCTACCTTGCCACCGTTTAAAAGGACTTCCCGCCCTTCTGTTACCACAACCGCCCCGGATTCCTCATACTCGGAGTCCGGGATTCCTATTCCCGAACCAAGCTGGGACTCGACCCGGACTTCAAGGTCTATGTCTTCATCTAACGCAAATTCCTTGAGTTCCCTTACGCCAGATGGGAGTAGACCCACCCGGTTTTCATAAGACTTTATCTCGCTTGGAACAGCCAAGACTACGTTTTCTATTCCCGGTTTATCCCCCACGGTTTTAATCAACTCCTCCGGGGAGCTAAATCGTCTGTTAAAGTGTCCGGCAACTTCTTTGTCGGTAACTTGACCTTCAAACGTATTGAGTCCGGTCGCAAGCAGGGGGTCTCTTTCAAAAGCCGGGTTAAGCCCCCGCGCTCTTGCGAGGATGAGCAGTTTCGCGTCATTGATGGTAGCCTCCTGAAGTGTCCGTGAGGCATACAAGGCAGTGTAACGCGAACCGGGGACATTGGCTACGGCATAGACCAGGGAACCCTCGATGCTTAAGAAGGGGCTGCTGTGGTTTGTAGGATGGATTCCCTCAATACCCCCTCCTTGATCAATGGAGGCATCGGCGAGGGGTAGTGTGCTTAGACCCTTCGCAGTCCTTTCCTCATTTATCCTCTTTAAGCGGGTCCGCGTGAGAATCAGGGGGGCCCTTCCTCCCGGAACGAGGCAGCCGTCTACGAGACCCATTGTCTTCTCGTCCGTTAAAATCCCGTCTACAAGAGCATCGGAAACAGCCCTTAGATTTAGATACTTTTGATCAGGACCGAACTCCCCTCTTCTTTCTTCGAGCGTCTTAGGATTAATATCGAGAAAAACCAGTTTCATACCCATCTGTGTTGCGACCTTGGCTGAAGCCTTCCCTACATTACCAGCCCCCCAGATAGCAAGTGTTTTACCGCGCATGTTCTCGAATAATTTAGGGTCTTTTGGTGCATTCGGGAAAT
>Ga0268282_1000137_pt1 | contig 44437 bp, 46 predicted proteins | sample saktaG_12_FD_190133 | JGI IMG/M metagenome (GOLD analysis project Ga0268282, IMG submission 190133) | Saline water microbial communities from Sakinaw Lake, British Columbia, Canada - sak_2011_5_24_120m | ecosystem: Environmental > Aquatic > Non-marine Saline and Alkaline > Saline ...
ATCCATTGTCTTAGTTGCTTTGCGTGGCGCAAGAAACAAGGCAAAAGACGCAAGAATTACAGCTGACTTAAGCCAGGTTAGAAGTTTAGCAGAAGTGCTTTATGATGGAACCTATGATGCTTTATTAATAGACCCTGACTACACTACCCTTGTAGATGATATTGGTCTACAGGGTGGAACTGTTGTTAATGAACAAACAAATGGAGCATATTGTGTTTGTTCTTCATTAAATGAAAGTGGTATTTATTGTGTTGATAGTACTGGTTATGCAGGCGATGTAAGTGGCGCGGCTGCTTGCACTGTTTGCGATGCTGCTACTGATGATTGCGCTGTTGATGGCGCGTAATAAAGTAGAATGTGGATCTATTCCTTGCCCTGTTGCTTTCCAGCAACGGGGCAAGGTTTTTTGTTTCTAAAATATGTAAAATTTGGTAGAATATATTAATGTTCAACCAATTTTTCTATGCATTGATTTTCATTTTTGGGCTTATTATTGGCTCTTTTTTAAATTGTGTTATTTATCGTTTAGAAACTTCAAAAAGTTTTTTAAAGGGTCGCTCTTTTTGTCCGCATTGCAATCATAAATTAGCTTTGTTTGATTTAATTCCTGTCTTCAGCTTTATATGTTTAAAAGGCAAATGCCGTTATTGCGCTAAAAAAATTTCTTTGCAATATCCTTTAGTTGAAATAGTAACTGGATTTTTATTTTTATTAACTGCCATATATTTTGGTATAGATTCCTTTTTAATGTTTTTTCTATTCTTGCTTTTGCCATTTCTTATTGTTATTTTTGTTTATGATTTCAAACACTATATAATCCCTGATAGGGTTGTTTATCCTGCAATTGGCTTAACACTTTTCTATCAATTATTAAGCAATAAATCTTTGGACATTATTTTAAATCCGCTGTTTTCTGCCTTTTCAGCTGCAAGTTTTTTTATTATCATTATTTTATTTTCAAAAGGCCGATGGATGGGCTGGGGAGATGTAAAAATGGGTTTTTTAATGGGTCTTTTGTTGGGTAGCCCCAATATCATTCTTGCTTTAGTTCTTTCAGTTTTTTCAGGCGCGTTGGTAGGTGTATTGTTAATCATTCTTGAAAAAAAGACATTAAAAAGCCAGGTTCCATTTGGACCATTTCTAATTTTTGGAACATTTATTGCTATGTTCTGGGGCGTTGAGGTTATAAATTGGTATTCAGAAATATTTTTATTTGGACTCTGATGAATAAAATAATTAGGGGAAATAAAAAACAATGTGGGTTTACGCTTATGGAAGCAATTGTTTCCTTGACTCTTATTGCAATACTATCTGCTGTGGTTCTGCCAAACTATACTAATATCCGTTCTCAGTTTGCGCTTTTGAGGGATGCTTATGCCTTGGCTCAAAACTTAAGAATTACTCAAGAAATGGCGATATCTGCCAGAAAAGTAGAAGGTTCCGTGCCATTTAGTTATGGCATTCATATAAGCACAATCGAAGATAATCAAGGATATCTCATTTATGCTGATATTAATGGCGACCAGCAATATGTGGTAAATGTAGACCAGATTGTTGAAGAAGTTGAGCTTAACAAAGGTATTGTTTTGCAAGAAATACCAACTAATTTTTTGAGTATTAACTTTCAAGGACCTGATCCTATCACTTTTATATCTTCTGGAGATAATGTAGTTGAAATTGTTTTGATGTTAAAAGAAAACGCACAAGAATTTGAAACAGTTTTTATTAATAAAGCAGGTCTTATATATGTGGAATAATATTTATGCGGAACAAGATGTTTTATAAAAAACTTAAGAAACAAAATGGATTTACATTTTTGGAGCTTCTTGTAGCAATTTTCATTTTAAGCGTTGGAACTGCTGGTGTTTTGAATTTAATATCACAATTATCTGCAAGCGCTAGATTTGTTTTTGATAAAATGACAGCAGCATATTTAGCGCAAGAAGGCATTGAGATTACACGGAATATCCGTGATTCTAACTGGATAGCAGAGAAGACATGGGATCAAGATATTGGTCTGGGCGATTGGGAAGTAGATTATCAAGAGCAGTCCCTAGGTAGGCTTTATGGCGCGAGGCACCTAAACGTCGATGCAAATGGTTTTTATAGTTATTCTTCCGGGATACCAACGAAATTTACAAGAAAGATAAACATTCAAAAAGGCGTGATTGAACCAGATAATATTCAAATTTGTGTTACGGTTGATTGGACTTATACGCTAAGAAGCCATAGTGTTTATATTTGCGAGAGAATTTATAATTGGCGTAGGTAAAGACTATGAAAAAACAGCATAATTTTCAAAAACAAAATGGATTTACACTAGTTGAACTTTTGATTGGGATGACTATTTTTTCCTTGTTTTTAGGCGCGACAGTTGGTGTTTTAATATTTGCTATTCGTATTCAAAGAAGGTTTCTATTACAGCAGAACGTCTTGGGTCAATTAAATTTTGATATTGAATATATGAATAGAGCATTGCGAATGGCGGTTAAAGAAGGCGAAGACGGAGAGTGTATTTCAGCGGGAACAAGCTACGAGAACATAAATGGCGATTCCAGTATTAGCTTTATTAATCATCTCCAGGGTGATGATTGTCAAGAATTTTTTTTGGAAAATAATATTTTAAAATATAGAAAAGGCATTAACGCTCAAGAAGAAACTTTTGATTTAACGTCACCTAAGGTAGAAATTATTGATTTAGATTTCTCTATTATTGGTGGCTCAGGAGAAGATGATATCCAGCCACGTGTAACAATCAAGATTAAAGGCAATGTTCAGAGGTTAAATTTGCCGATTTTGCTGCAGACCACTGTGTCTCAAAGAAATTTAGATATTTAAAATATAGGAAATATGTATTTGATAAATAAAAAAGCACAACAAGGCATTTCTCTATTTTTTGCGCTTATTACTTTAAGTATTCTTGTTAGTATTTCCTTGGGTTTAAGTAGTTTTCTTTTTCAGCAGATAAAATTATCAAGGGAGGCAGAGGAATCAATAATTGCTTTTTACGCCGCAGATACGGGAATGGAAAGGGTTTTATTAAACACAGAGGCATCTTATTCTGGAACCTTGCCAAATAATGCATCTTTTTCCGTTAATATTGTATGCGCTCGTGATTTTGCGAGTTGTCCATCTGCCTTTACTACGGATCCTGCTTGTGTAGCCCCGCGTTTTTGTATTAAATCAAAGGGTGTTTTTGGAAAAACACAAAGAATGCTTCAAGTTAAATATTGATTTTTTTATTAAAAATGCTCAAATCAGAGGCAAAAAAAAGAATTGCTAAACTTAGGCAATTAATAACTTACCACCGTTATTTATATCACATTGAAGACAGAGAAGAGATTTCCTCTGATGCGCTTGATTCTTTGAAAAAAGAGCTTTTTGATTTAGAACAAAGATTTCCAGAGCTTATTACTATTGATTCCCCTACACAAAGGGTTATGGGTAGCGTCCAGGAAAAATTTATGAAAGTTAAACATTCTATTCCTATGCTTTCTATTAATGATGCTTTTTCTCGCAAAGATATGGATAGTTGGCTTGAACGCAATTTAAAGCTTCTAAACCATGAGGAGAGAGGAAATGTAAATTTTTATTGTGAATTTAAATTAGACGGTTTAGCAATTGAATTGGTTTATAAGAATGGAATTTTAAAAACTGCTTCTACAAGGGGCGATGGTATGGTAGGGGAGGAGGTTATACATAATATTAGGACAATAGACGCGATACCGTTAAAATTAAGAACTCATAAACAAGCTATTCAAAGTTTAAAACAAAGAGGTTTATCAGCGCCTGATACAATAAAAACAGGTGATTCCCTTTTAATTGCCAGGGGCGAAGTTTTTATTTCAAAAGAAAATTTTGAAAAAATAAATAAGAGACAGCAAGACGCTGGACTACCTAAATATGCTAATCCGCGGAACTTAGCTGCTGGTTCAATAAGACAGCTAAATCCAGAAATAACAGCGCAAAGACAGTTGGATTTTTTTGCTTATGGTATGGTAACCATGATAGGACAGAAAACGCATGAGCAAGAGCATCAGTTTTTAAAAGCATTTGGCCTTAAGGTTATTCCCCATAAAAGAATCTGTTCTGACCTAGATCAGGTCTTTGACTTTTTCGAAGAAATAAAGGAAATTAGGGAAGAACTCGGCTATGAAATTGATGGTATTGTGGTGAATATTAATAATAACCAGATTTTTAAGAAATTAGATGTTGCAGGTAAAGCGCCAAGAGCAGTTATTGCTTTAAAATTTCCATTAAAACAAGCGACTACCATTGTAAAAGATATTAAGATTCAAATTGGCAGAACAGGCGCGTTGACTCCTGTTGCCGTTTTAGAACCAGTCGAGCTTGGGGGTGTGACTGTTTCTCGAGCTACCCTGCATAATGAAGATGAAGTTAAAAGGTTGGGCTTGAAAATAGGAGATACAGTTGTGGTTGGTCGTGCCGGGGATGTTATTCCTGACATTGTCAAAGTTTTAATTAAATTAAGGACTGGCAAAGAAAAGAATTTTAATATGCCCAAGAAATGTCCTGTTTGCGGCAAAGAATTGGTTAGGGCGCATGATGGAGTTGTTTTATATTGCACAAATTCACTATGTCCTGCTATGACCAAAAGATATTTTTATTATTTTGTTTCAAAAGATGCTTTTGATATTGTCGGGTTAGGTCCTAAAATTATTGACCAGTTACTAGCCCAAAATAGAATTCATGATCCAGCAGACCTTTTTTTACTCAAAAAACAAGATATAGTTTCTTTAGATCGATTTGCTGATAAATCAGCTGAAAATCTATTGAAGTCAATATTATTGGCAAAAAAGATTTCTTTCCCTCGCTTTGTTTTTGCGTTGGGAATAAGGAATGTTGGTAAGCAAACGGCGCAAGAATTAAGTGTTAGATTTAAGAATATTGAAAATTTAAAAAATGCCGATTTATTGGACTTGAATGCTATAAATGATATTGGACCTATTGTTGCAAATTCAATTTATGAGTGGTTTAGATCTGCTCCAAATATTAAATTTTTAGCTAAACTTAAAAAAGTTGGCATTGATATTGAGCAAATGTCTGGTGTTTTCATAGCATCTAAAATAAAAGAGAGAAAATTTGTTTTCACTGGAACGTTGGAAACAATGACAAGAAATATGGCAGAGAAAAGAGTGGGGGAGCGGGGAGGCAAAGTTCTTGAAGCAATTTCCAAGAAAATAGACTTTGTAGTTGTGGGTAAAAAACCTGGCTCAAAATTACAAAAAGCAAAAAAGTTGGGAATCAAAATTCTTTCTGAAAATGAATTTTTAGAATTAGTATGAAAAATATTTTATCGCATCTTCGAAATATGGATTGGTTGATAGTTGGTTGTGTTTTTAGTTTGGTTTTTATTGGATTATTGTCAATTTACAGTTCCTCATTTTTCCGTGATGACTTTGTTAACTTCAAAAAACAATTATTTTTTTTTGTTTTCGGCTTTGCGCTTATGTTGATAATCAGTTTTTCTGATTGGAGGCTTCTTAGAGATCAGCCATATATTTTTCTTTTTTTATATCTTATTTGTAATTTGTTTTTGCTTTTTCTTCTTCTTTTTGGCGTTGAAACAAAAGGCATTAAGGGCTGGTATCGCTTTGGATTATTTTCCTTTGACCCAGTTGAAGTAATGAAAATTATTTTGATTGTTCTTTTAGCAAAATATTTTTCGAGTAGGCATATTGAGATGTACAACATTAAACATATTCTTATTTCAGGTCTTTATGTTTTTTTGCCGTTTACAATGATTTTTCTTCAACCTGATATGGGTTCTGCCTTAATTTTGTTTTTTCTCTGGCTGGGCATTTTAATTGTCTCAAATATAGGGATAAAACATTTTTTATTGATGGTTTTAATTTTTTCATTGGTTTCTGTTTTTGCATGGAGTCAGCTCTTGATGCCTTACCAAAGACAAAGGGTTTTAAGTTTTCTTTCTCCGCAGTTAGAGATTTTGGGTTCTGGTTGGAGCCAATTTCAATCAAAAGTTGCTATTGGTTCCGGAGGGTTGACAGGCAAGGGCTTTATGAATGGCACTCAGGTCCAACTTGGTTTTCTTAGTTTATGCCAAACAGATTTTATTTTTTCAGCAATTGCAGAGGAATTTGGTTTTGTCGGGATAACTGTGCTATTCTTTTTAATTAGTTTCTTGCTCTTTAGAATATTAAAGATTGGCTTCAGTATTAAAGCAAATTTCCCACGATTGGTTGCCTTAGGAATTTCTGTTCTTTTTATTTCCCAAACATTTATTCATATTGGTATGAATTTAGGTGTTCTGCCAGTAATAGGAATTTCCTTGCCGTTTGTAAGTTATGGAGGTAGTGGGTTAGTTTGCAACTTTATTGCGTTGGGTATTCTTCAAAGTTTAAAAATACATAAAGAACAATGAAAAAATTTGGATCTTTTTTAATCTCTTTTCTCTTAGGCATAATTTTTTTCTATGGCGTTTCAAAATATATTGTTAATTGGCAAGAGCTAAAGAGTGGTTTTCTGGGATTCTCATTGGCTAAAGGGGTAATATTCTTTTTTCTAATGTTTTTGGGCTTAGTAATCGATACTTTACGTTGGCGTGAGATATTGAAAAGTAAAGGCCAGGTTTTTTCATTTAAAAAACTTTTAGCTCCAAACTTAGCCTGCTTTGCAATTAGCTATTTGATTCCAATAGCTGTTTTCTGGGCTGATTTTTTTAGAAGCGGTGCTTTAAAGGTCAAGAGTGATTTAGAAAGAGAAAAAGGGCTGGCTTCTGCTTTTATTGACAGGATTCTAAGTTCTTTCTCAACACTAATAATTATTCTTTTTGGTTTTCTTACTTTCTTATTAAGGGCAGGGTTTTTGCCAGATGATTTAAACCATTTTTTCTTGGGGCTTATCGCGTTTTGCGCTTTTGTTCTTATTTTTCTTCTGGTTTTCTTTTTCTACTCAAATATTTTAGAGAAAACAGGGATTTTCAATTACTTTCTAAATGGTGTTAATCATGGTTTGCCGGAAAAACTTAAAAAAGAGATTCTAATTTTCTTTAAAAAAGAGAATTTTTGTTTTCTTAGGAATAGCTTAATTCTTTCCTTTTTTAAGGTCTTTATCGGTCTTGTCCAGTTCTGGGTCTTGGCTTTTTTCTTAGAATATCCACTTTCTCTGGTCAATCTTTTTGCTATTTTTGGTGTTTCTTCAGCTGCGCTGCAAACGCCTATTTCTGCTGACCTTGGGAGTCATGACTTGGTCACCGCTCTAGCATTTGAAAGATTAGGCATGGCAAGAAATGTTGGCGCCGCATTTGCTATGATTTTTCGCGGAGCAAATTTAATTCTTGCTTTAATCGGCATTGTCTTTTTTATCGAGATTAATTTTCAGATTTTTAAATATCATTTTCTTAGAAAAATTGAAAGGGTGTTATGTTTTCTAAAAAGGAATAACTAATTCAAAAAACGCCTAGTGGCGTTTTTTAAATTATGATTATCCTATAATTCTTTATGTTTTCACGTACTCAACTATTTCCTCGAATATTTTTGGATGTTCTTGCGCCAATTTAGCGAGAACTTTTCTATCCAATTCAATATTTTTATTTTTCAGAAGATTTATAAATTTAGAATAAGTAATGCCTGACTTTCTGCTTGCCGCATTAATCTGGATCTGCCAAAGCTTGCGAAATTCTCTTTTCTTTGTTCTTCTATCACGATAAGCATATTTAAAAGCATGCAAAAGACTTTCCTTTGCTAATCGATATTTTGATTTCCTTGACCAACGAAAACCTTTAGCTAATTTTAAAAGCTGTTTTCGTCTTTTATGAGCTGTTTTTCCTCGTTTAACGCGAACCATGTTAATTTGATCCAATAAGTTTTTTAATTTTTTTTGCCAATGGCTTTGAAAGTGGCACCCATTTTCTTTTTGCCCTTATCTGCTTTCCTGATTTTTTTGCACGATAATGACATTGACCAGTAGGTCTTCTTAAAACCTTGCCTGTTTTCGTTACTCTAAATCTTTTAGTTATTGTCTTTTTCGTTTTCATGTTTTTCAATATCCTTAAATATCATTATTGTTAACCCCCTCCCCCTTTTTCTAAGTTCGCTCTCAGTTTTAATAGGTATTTTTTTGCCTAATTCTTCTAAGAATTTTTTAACTTTAGCATGTGAAAAGTCAGTTAATTTTTTTTCACGTCCCTTAAGCTTCATTTCAACTCTTACCTTATAGCCCTTTTTCAAAAATCTTTCTGCTTGCATTATTCTTGTTTGCAAGTCATGTTCAGAGATATTAAATGTCAGTCTGATGCCCTTTATTTCTCCTGTTCTTGATACTTGCTGTGTTCTTTGTTTTTTTTGTAGATTGTAAAGATATTTTCCATAATCAGCAATTTTGCAAACAGGAGGTTTTGCCTTATCTGTAACCATTATGAGATCTAGTTCTCGTTCATTTGCAATGATGAGCGCTTTTTCTAAAGAAACAATACCTATCTGCTTATTATTTTCATCAATAAGCCGAACATCTTTCGCGCGTATTTGTTTATTTATATATGGCTTTTTAATAGTTTTATTTACTTTAATTCCTTACTTTATTTGTGGAGATGGGGAGCATTGAACTCCCGTCCAAACATTTTTAAAAGATAATTCTACAAGCTTAGTTTGTTTTTTATTTTAGGAAAATTAAGTCGAAACAAACAAAATCTTAATTTTCTTAGTCCATTTTTTTCGGTAATTTTTCGTGGACAAGAAAAATCATCTATTCCGATTATATAACATCTTTTTGGCTATCGGAAGTCCCCAAAATAGACGCGTAGGCAAGTGGAATAAATCCGCTCTTGCTAACGAGGCCTTATGCGTATGCTAAGACCGGCTGATTGAATAAGTTAACACTTATTTTTTTCAGGTTTTTGTCAGTTCCTGAAACTGAGCTTGCCTTATCAAGAAAAAATATCTGTCAAAGCATGTCATCCCCTTGTTTTTTAGTCAAAGCTCTTTTGATACTTCTCAAAGCATCTCTTTTTTTTATTGCCTGTCTTTTATCAAATTTCTTCTTTCCCTTCGCCAATCCAATCTCTATTTTGACTAATCCTCGTATAGTATATACCTTTAAGGGCACTAAAGTCAATCCTTTTTGTTTTTTCTGCCCAATAAATTCTTTTATTTCAGATTTTTTTAAAAGTAGCTTTCTATCTCTTTGCGGGTTATAGTCAGGAGGGGTGTTTTTGGGCTGATAGGGAGGGATTGTAGCACCAACAAGGAAAACTTCTTTGTTTTTTAAAACAGCATAGCTTCCCTGGATATTGATTCTTCCACTTTTCACTGCCTTTACTTCATGCCCACGCAAAGAAATCCCTGCCTTAAGTGTTTTAAGGATATTATAATTATGAAATGCCTTTCTATTTTGAGCTAAAATCTTCATTGTTTTGATTAGTTTTTTAGGTTAGTTCGTCAACTCGTGGCCATTTATTAAACTTTTCTTTGGGCTTTTTAAGCACAAGATTAAACCATATAGCTGGGATTATTATTGTAAAAAGATGTTTAAGGAAATTATTTTCCCACCTTCTACTTGAAACTTCTACTATCAGGGTAGGAATATAGGCAATCTTGGAAATCTTGCCTATCTTGGCGGTGATATTAGCATCCTCTAAGCATCTTAGTTCTCTGTTAAAACCTGTTGTTTGCTCATAAACATTTTTTCTTATAGCAAAATTCCGTCCATCAAGACAATAATGTCCTATGATTAATCTTGTTAAATGTCTAACTATTTTTGCCTCAATAATAGCGAAAAGCTTAGGGCCAATCTTAAGTGAAGATTTTCGTTTTTTTGCTAATCTAAAACTTCCGGTGATAGCTCCTATGTTGGGATTTTTGTCAAAAAAATCAGAAATTTGTTTTAACCAATCTATTGGCACAACGGCATCAGCATCAGTGCCTACTATAATTTGACCTTGAATTTCTGCAGAACCAACAAAACGAGCGTTACCAATTCCTTTATTTTTCTGTAATGTAATTATTTTTACGCCAAATCTTTCAGCGATTTTAGCTGTTTTGTCGGTAGAGCCGTCATCAACAACAATAATCTCAAAGGGTTTTTGAAAGTTTTGCTTTAATAAAGACTCTAAACATCTTGGCAACAACCTTTCTTCATTGTATGCCGGTATTACTACAGAGATTATAGGGTGATTATCTTTCATTTCTATATTCTATCAAAGTTTTTATAAATATGTAATTCTGTTTTTTAGTAAAATAAATGATAAGATGTATAAGAAATGATTTTATAGCGATATAAACAATTTACTTTTTTGATAATTTTTTATTTATATGTCATTTAAAGAACCTAAAAGTAATCCAAATTTTCCAGAGATGGAGGAGAAAACCATTAAGTTCTGGAAAAAAGATAAGATTTTTGAAAAGTCAGTTGAGCAAAAAAATAGAAATAATTGCTATTCTTTTTATGATGGACCTCCCTTTATAACAGGACTTCCGCATTATGGTAATCTTTTGGGATCTATTGCCAAAGACCTGATTCCGCGTTATCAAACAATGAAAGGGAAAAGAGTGCGCAGAGTTTGGGGCTGGGATTGTCATGGATTGCCAATAGAAGAAAAAACAGAGAAAAAGTTAGGGCTTAAAAATCGGCGGGATATTGAAAAAATTGGAATTGATAGGTTTATCTCCGAGTGTCGCAATTATGTATCGGAAATATCAGCGGAGTGGAATTGGTATATTAACCGTATTGGCAGATGGGTTGATATGGAAAATGCCTACCGGACAATGGATTTAAAATACATGGAATCAGTTATTTGGTCGTTTAAACAACTCTATGATAAAGGTTTAATTTATCAAGGACTAAAAACACTTCTTTATTGCACTCGTTGTGGCACTCCTGTTTCTAAGTTTGAAATTGCCATGGATGATAGCTATGCGGAAATGAAAGACCCCGCTGTGACTGTTGAGTTTCCTATTGTTTCCAAGGGCAAATTCCAAGATGTCAGGATTTTGGCGTGGACAACCACGCCATGGACATTACCCTCAAATAGAGCATTAGTTGTTAATAAGGATGAAGTTTATGTTGAGTTCTCAAAAAAAGACAATACATATGTTGTTGCTTTAAAAAGAATAGAACAGGTTTTAAAAAATGAGGAGTATAAGGAAATTAGGCGATTTAATGGCCAAGAACTTATTGGCTTGAACTATCAAGCCCCATATAATTATTTCTTGCCAAATGATAATGATTTTAAGATTTATGACTATCAGGGTATGGTTAATATGGAAGAAGGAACTGGAATTGTTCATAGCGCGCCTGGGTTTGGAGAAGTTGACACAGAAATGGGAAAACACTATGGTTTGACAACAATGTTTACTGTTGACGATGAAGGCAAATTTATTGATAAAGTCATTGATTTTAAGGGTATTTATGTCAAAGATGCAGATAAATTGATTATTCAGGACCTAAAACAAAGAAACTTTTTATTTAACACAGAAACCATAACTCATCGTTATCCATATTGTTATCGTTGTCAGACCCCCTTGATCTACAAAACGGTTAAGGCATGGTTTGTTAATGTTCAGAAAATTAAGCCAAAGATGTTGGAGCTAAACAAAAATATCAATTGGGTGCCAGATTTTTTTAAAGAAGGGAGGTTTAAATATACGATTGAAACAGCGCCTGATTGGTGTGTTTCAAGAACCCGTTATTGGGCGACAATAATGCCTATTTGGAAATGTGAAAAATGCGAAAACTTGAAAGTAATTGGTTCAATTAAAGAAATAGAAGAAAACTCAATAGAAAAAGTTAAAATTAATGACTTGCATCGCACAGGTGTGGACAATGTTAGGTTTAAATGTGAAAAATGTCAGGGCGAAATGAGACGCATTCCAGAAGTTTTTGATTGTTGGTTTGAGTCTGGCTCTATGCCTTATGGAGAAAGACATTATCCTTTTGAAAACAAAGAGGATTTTGAAAAGTCATTTCCAACGGACTATATTGCAGAATACACGGGGCAATTGAGGGCATGGTTTTATTATCTTCATGCTCTTTCTACTGCCTTATTTAATTCTCATTCTTTTAAAAATGTTGTTGTTACTGGTGTGATAGCTGGCACTGATGGGAGAAAGATGAGTAAATCCTATAAAAATTATCCTGATCCAAAACATGTTTTAGAAAAATATGGCGGCGATGCCTTGAGACTCTATTTAATGGGTTCGCCATTAATGATGGGCCGTGACATTAACATGACTAAAGGACAGGAGTTGCTTGAACAAGTTAAAACTATCTTATTGCCATTATGGAATTCATATAAATTTTTTGCTACTTTTGCCAATTTGGTTGACTGGGAACCAGGAAAAGATATTTCAAAGAGTGACAATGTCTTAGATAAATGGATTAATAGCCGTTTTAATCAATTTCATTTTCAATTCTCTGACTATTTAGATAAATATTATGTTTCGCAAGCAATAGATTTGATTCGTGATTTTCTTGCTGACCTTTCTAAGTGGTATATTCGGCGCTCTCGGGAACGTTTTCGCGCTGGAGATATTAATGCTCTATCCACGCTTTATTGGGTATTAATGAAATTAGTAAAAACATTAGCGCCTGTTGTCCCTTTTGTTACAGAGACACTTTACCGAAATTTATCAAATTCCGTAGAAAAAGAATCTGTTCATTTAGAAGATTGGCCTGAAAAAGAGAAAGTAGATAATGATCTACTAGAACAAATGAGGGTTGTGCGTGATATTTGCAGTTTAGCCCATGCGATTAGAAAAGAGAATCAGATAAAAGCTCGTCAGCCACTCTTAATACTTAAGGTCAAAATTAAATACCAAGAACTTCAGAAAAAAGAAAAAATGATTAGCTTAATAATGGATGAGGTAAATGTTAAACAGATTGTATTTTCTAATGAGATAAAGCAGGAAGATGATTGGGCTGTTAAACAGGGTGATAATTTAGAGCTGTCTTTATTTTTGCGTTTAACAGAAGAATTAAAGGAGGAAGGAATAGTCAGAGAGATTATTCGCCATATTCAGCAAATGAGAAGAAAATCAGGACTTGAACCAAAAGACAGAATTTTGATCTATATGTCGAGAGATGAATATCTTAATAAGATATTGTTAAAAAACAAAGATGTTATTATCCAAAAAACAATTGCTGAAGAATTGCATGTTAAAGATAAGAGGCAAGAAATGAAGCTTGATGCAGAAAAAGAAGTCAAGATCAAAGAGAATCAGCTTTTTTTAGGAATTAAGAAAGTATGAAAATTGCTGTTATTTCTGATACGCACAATAACTTATCTAAGTTTAAAAAAGCCGCGGAATGGATGGAGAAGCAAGGAATTAAAGTTTTTATCCATTGTGGCGATGTGCAATCACCATCAACTTTAATAGAGATATTAAAGATTTTTAAAGGGAAAGTTTTTTTATGTTTGGGAAATGCTGATTATGGATATGAATGGCATAAGTTTGGGCATGTTCGCGTTCAAGTTTTTCAAGATGTTGGAGAAGTCAAGATTGATAAAAAAAACATTGCTTTTTGTCATTTTCCTGAACAGGCGAAAAACTTAGCAAAAAACAAAAATTATGATATTGTTTTTTACGGCCATACGCATAAACCATGGGAACAAAAAATTAATAATTGTTGTGTAGTTAATCCTGGGAACCTGGCAGGCATCCATTATCTATCTACTTTTGCTATTTACGATACTTTAGACAGTAAACTAACCCTTAAAATCTTAAAGGACTTGGACTGAGCAATTTCTAGGATTATCTAATTTATTTATGGCATTTACTCGTTATCGGACTCAAGCTTTTGCTTTAAAAGAGCGGGACAGGGGAGAGGCGGATAAAATTTTTACTGTTTTTTCAAAGGAATTTGGAAAAATTTCCATTTTAGGCAAAAGTATTAGAATGGCGAAGTCAAAACTAAGAGGAAATATGTCTATTTTTTCTCTTTTGGATTTGGAATTTATTCAGGGAAAATCCCTTAAAACATTAGTTGACGCAGAATTGCTTGAAAACTATCAGAACATTAAGCAGAATCCAAATGTTTTACTTACCCTAAGCAACATTGTTGATGTTTTTGATAAATTAGTGTATGGGACAGAAAAAGAATTAAGGTTATGGTTTCTTTTCAAAGAAGTTTTTGACGTTTTAAATAACATTGATATTGATTTTGCTGGTTTTTATGTTTGTCATTGGTTTTATTGGAGATTGTTTGCTATTTTAGGTTATTGTCCAGAACTTTACCACTGCTTATCATGTAATAAAAAACTACAAATAAGCGGTTCTTATTTCGCCAGCAGAGGTGGAATAATTTGTAGTGATTGTTTGAGCGCTGAAAAAGGAGCTATTGCAATGAGCACTGAAGCAATTAAAATGTCGCGTGAAATTTTTCAAAGATCGCTGGATGATTTTTTAAAAATTAAAATCAAAAAAAATCTTCAAAAAAGTTTAGAAAAAAACTTAGAAAGAATCTTTATTTTTCATCTTTCTCACATTTATTGATTGAGATTTTAAACTTATGTAATATAATGAAAAGGAACGATGTTTTTAGTTTAAGAACTTTTAATATTTAAAATAAACTAATATCTTATATGAAGAAAATCTTATTTATACTCATCTTTATACTTTTTGCCTTAATTGCTGTCGTTTTTTGGGTTTATCAACGTAATATTTATTCCAAGGATGTTCTAAAATTAGAAATTTTGGGCTCTGAAAAAATAATGGCAGGAGAGGAATTGGAGTATATTCTAAAGTATAAGAATAATGGTAATGCGCGGTTAGAGGAATTAGAATTAATATTTGAGTATCCTGATGATATTTTGCCTATTGGGCAGGACAGCCACAGGATTGTAAGGGAGTTAGAAGACCTTTACCCTGGGCAGGAAGAGATTATTTACTTCCAGGGGCGTCTTTTTGGAAGAAAAGGAGAAGTTAAGACAGCAGCTGCGACTTTATCTTATCGCCCTAAAAGTCTTAAGGCGGTTTATGAGTCAAAAAGCACCTTTTCTACTGTGATTGAGGATGTGCCTATCACATTTGCTTTTGATTTACCGTCTAAAATTGTTGCTGACAAAGAAACTAAAATTTCTTTGAATTATTTTTCTAATCTTGATGGCTTGTTTTCTGGGTTGAGGATAAAAATTGATTATCCAGATGATTTTGAGTTCGGGAGTTCTACACCCGAAGGTATTGAGAAAGATGAATGGTCTATTAATATTTTAAATAAGGCGGAAGGTGGAAGAATAGAAGTTTTTGGTAAGATTCCAGATGACATTGGCAATCAAAAAGTTTTTAATGCTCAACTTGGGGTTTGGCTTGCAGACCACTTTGTTCCTTTAAAGGAAATTACACGCGCTGTGCAAATAATTAGACCGCAGTTAATAATTACACAAAGAATTAATGGCGCAACTAACTATATTGTCCAGCCAGGCGAATTATTACATTATGAAATCTCTTTTAAAAATATTGGGGATGAATTTTTTGAGAATTTATTTCTTATCTCTGAATTCGATGGCCCATTAGACCTTAAAACAGCTAAAGTCCAAAACGGCGAAATTAATGCTTCGGACGGGTCTATTCTTTGGGATTGGAATGATGTTTCAAAGCTTCGTTTTCTGGGACCAGGGGAAGAAGGCGTGCTTGAGTTTTGGGTTAATTTACAAGATGTATGGGACCCTTCTGATTACCGTGATTCGGTCTTAATCAATAATGTTTCTTTATCTCAAATTAAAGAGGAGTTTAGAACAAAGATTAATTCTAAACTTGAAATTGCCCAAAAAGGATTTTTTGAAGACAAGACTTTTGATAATTCCGGCCCTTTACCTCCAAGAGTAGGAGAAAAAACAACCTATACAATTACTTGGGAGGTCAAAAATCATTTTAATGATGTTGATAATGTGAGGGTAAGAGCTGTTTTGCCATCTAATGTGGAATTAGTAGGCAATATTTCTCCTCAAGAAGAGCAAGCAAACTTTACTTTTGACTCTGTTTCGCGAGAAGTTCTCTGGAATGTTGGCTTTTTAAATGTTGGTGTAGGAGTTGATTTGCCGCAAAAATCCTTAGCTTTTCAAATAGAGCTTACTCCTTCTGAAAACCAAAGAGGATTGGTTGCCACTTTAATTAATTCAGCTAAAATTATTGGAGAAGATAAGTTTACGCAAAAAGAATTGGAGATAATAAGCGCTGATGCGATAGATACTACATTACCCCATGACGCAAGTGTAGAGCCAGAACAGGGAATTATTCAATAATATTTATTTAATATGGACGACTTAATGCCAAAGATTATTTCGCTTTGTAAAAGACGTGGTTTTGTTTACTCTGGTTCTGAAATCTATGGCGGATTGGCAAACACTTATGATTATGGTCCATTGGGAGTAGAGCTTTTAAGGAATATTAAACATTCTTGGTGGAAACATTTTGTTAACAACAGAAAAGATATTTATGGTCTTGACTCAGCTGTTATTATGAACCCAAAAGTATGGGAAGCGTCTGGACATATGGATAACTTTACCGACACACTTGTAGATTGCAAAAGTTGTCAAAACAGAACCAGAGCAGACCATTTAATTGAGAATTTTTTTAGAAAACAGGGAAAGGAAATAATTGTGGAGGGGCTTGGTTTGAAACAATTAAATGAAATGATTCAAAAGGAAAAAATTCTTTGTCCAAATTGTAATGCGTTTAACTGGACTAAACCTCGTAACTTCAATATCTTATTTGAGACGCATATTGGCATTGTGCCAGAAAGTAAATCTTTGGCTTATTTAAGAGGAGAAATTGCCCAAGGAATGTTTGTTAATTTTAAACAAGTTCTTGATTCAATGTCTCCAGAACTTGCTTTTGGATTGGCTCAGTCTGGCTCCGCTTTTAGGAATGAAATTACTTTAGGTAACTTTATTTTTCGCACGCTTCAATTTAATCTTTCAGAAATAGAATATTTTTTTAATCCTAAGAAGCAGAAGTGGGAAAAACTATTTATACTGTGGAAAGATGAAGTCCAAAAATGGGCAACAGAGATTTTGGGGCTTAACGTACAAAATCTCCGTTGGAGACCGCATACTAATGATGAAAGAGCCCATTATTCTAAAAAAACAGAGGACTTGGATTATAGATTTCCTTTTGGTTTTAAAGAGTTGCATGCAGTTGCTTATCGTACTGACTTTGACTTGAAGAATCATATGGAAAAGTCAGGAGTTGATCTGCGATATACGGATAGGCAGACAAAAGAAAAATTAATTCCGCATGTTATAGAGCCGACATTTGGCATGGATAGAGCACTTTTAGCTGTTTTATGCGATGGATATAAAGAAGACGGCGCAAGAACTGTTTTATCTCTTGTTTCGCATTTGGCGCCGTATAAGGTAGCAGTTTTCCCTCTTTTAGCAAACAAGTTAGAATTAGTTGAAAAAGCCAAGCAAGTGTACGAAAAACTGAATACAAGATTTGTTTGCACATGGGATGATAGAGGTAATATAGGCAAACGCTATTATTCACAAGATGAGATAGGAACGCCATATTGCATAACAATTGATTTTGATACATTAAAAAAAGACGATGTTACTATACGAGACAGGGATAGCGCAAAACAGATTAGAGTCAAACTTAATGATATAGAAAACATTATTCAACAGTTGTTAGAATATAAAATCGACTTTAAAAAAGCAGGAAAACAAATAAGCTAATTTTTTATGTATTTACTAATTTTAATCTCTGGGTTTGGCGGGGGAGCAGTAAGAGGGCTACTTGGTTTTATTAAACATCAATTTTCCTATAAAGAGGTTGGTTTTAAAATTCCTTATTTCTTAGCAATGAACTTTCTTGCAGGGGCTACCGGGCTTTTGGTTTCGGCTGCTGTAAAGGAATTAGGGATGGGCTTTTTGGGTGATGTTTTTACACCCGCCATGGCATTCATTGTTGGCTATGCTGGTGGAGATTTTTTAGAAAGCGTATTCAAAATTATTTTGCAAAAACCATCTCTTTATTCTTTTCCTTTAAAACATGAAAGTCAGGGAACCAAAAAGAGCGATTAAAATTTTATGGACCAAACACTCTGAAGAAAAAATGAGGTTTTACAATTTGAGTAAGATGTGTCTTAGAAAGTTGTTACGCAAGCCCGACCGTGTTGAAACAGGTGTAGCATTGCGAACAGTTGCGATTATGCAAAAAACGGGGACAAAAAAGTATCCAAGAGAAATATGGTTAATGTATCAAAAAGATAAGAAAAATAAGTTGCAGGAATCAGAATTTCGAAATAAAATCAAAAACAACTTGACGCAAGATGTTTTGCCACAAAGAGAAAAAATAACTATTATTAGCGCTTGGCGCTATCCAGGAGTAAGCCCTGAGGGGCATCCGCCTATTCCCGAAGATATTGCGCGAGAAATTAGCAATTTAAAAGAATAAATCTTTCTAAAATTATGCTTGGTCTTTCCTTTATCGACTTATTTACCATTCTTGTTTTTATTATTTTCTTTGCCTGGTATCTTTTGAATAATTTTCTTAATTAAAATTTATGAAGATTATTGCTGATCTGCATATTCATTCCAAATATGCTAGAGCGACTTCACCTCAAACTAATTTGGAGAATTTGGCTAAATGGGCGGAAATTAAAGGGATTACGGTCTTATCAACAGGTGATTTCACTCATCCTAAATGGTTTAAGGAACTAAAAAATGAGTTGGAACCTGCTGAGCAGAGGCTTTTTAAATTAAAAAATTCTACAAATCCAACTCGTTTTGTCTTGGGGTCAGAAATAAGCTGTATTTACTCCTACAACAACATGGTTCGAAAAGTTCATGTTCTTATTTTTGCTCCCTCATTTGGTGTAGTTGAAAAAATTAATGCTGAATTAGGACGCATTGGCAATTTAAAAGCAGATGGCAGGCCGATATTAGGAATAAATGTTCAGGAACTGGCAAGAATTATTTTTGATGTTTCAAAAGATTGTTTTGTTGTCCCAGCGCATATTTGGACTCCTTGGTTTTCTATGTTTGGGTCTAAGTCGGGGTTTGATTCCATTGAAGAATGTTTTGGTGAATATTCTAAATATATTTATGCTGTAGAAACAGGACTTTCCTCTGATTCTGCAATGAACTGGCGGCTTTCCGCCTTAGACAATATTGCTTTAATAAGCAATTCTGACAGTCATAGCCCGCAGAAAGTCGGCAGAGAAGCAAATGTTTTTGATTGTGAACTTTCTTATAATGAAATTTTTGATGCGATTAAATCCAAAGACAATAAAAAGTTTTTATACACCATTGAGTTTTTCCCGCAAAAAGGAAAATATCATTATGATGGGCATCGAAAATGTAATGTTTCCTGCTCTCCTCAAGAAACCGAGAAATATGGCGGCATTTGCCCTGTTTGCGGCAAGCCATTAACAATAGGCGTAATGAATAGAGTTGAACAGTTGGCAGACAGGCCATTAAATTTCAAGCCAAAAAATGCTATACCTTTTAAGAACCTTGTTCCATTAAAAGAAATTATTGGAGAGGCAATAGGATTAGGCTCTGCAACAAAAGGAGTGGAAAAACATTATAAGGAATTAATTGGTATTTTTGATAATGAATTAAAAATTCTTTTACATATTCCATATTCAGAATTAGAAAAAACTGCTTTATTAAAAATTGCTCAAGGAATCTTGAGAGTAAGAAATGGCAAGGTTTTTATTGAGCCGGGATATGATGGTGTTTATGGCAAAGTTAAAATTTTTTCTGAAACACAAAAAACACAAAAAATTAATCAAACAACATTGTTTTAGATATGTTTTATCGTTTTGATGTCCGTATAGTACAATAAAGCGTATGATATAATAATATGAAGATATCAAGGTATAAAAACAAATTTACATTATTGGTTAATCCTAAGAAAAAAAGAATAAAGGGATTTACGCTTATAGAACTTTTGGTGGTTATCGCCATTATTGGGCTTTTATCAAGTGTTGTTTTAATTGGGTTAAGCGGAGCAAGAGCAAAAACAAGAGATGCTATAAGGATTCACGATATGAAACAGATTTTGCTTGCTCTTCAAATATATTGGGATGAAAATGAAAGATATCCAAGCATTTCAAGCGATGGGTGCTGTGATGGCTGGGATCAGGGACCCTGCGACACTAATCCTTTTATAGGAGCACTTGTTAGCCAAGGCCTGATGATCAGTGTTCCTACTGACCCTGGAGGAGGTTCGGGTACTGGTTGTTATGGTTATTCCTATTATCGCTATTCAGCAGGTAGTTATGGTTGTGATTCTAGTCGTGGCGCATTTTTTGTCTTGGGTGTTCGCGATATGGAAACCAGTGGTAGGCCACATCCTGAAAGCCCTGGTTGGAGTTGTCCCAGTAGAAACTGGCAAGGCGAATTTGATTGGGTTATTGGTGGTTTTGAGAAATAATTAAATATTGTATAACTAAATAAATGAACAATCAAAAAAACAATGGAAAAAGAGAAGATTCTGTAATTGATTTGAGTCACTTTTCTTCTGAGCGTCAAAAACAATCGCCACATCAGATTGAAAAACAATTGCCGCTTCAGCCAAAAGAAAAATTAAAAAAAATCTGGATAGATATTGCCAAGATGAAAGAAAGGGAAAAGATATATATTTTGATTATTGTCATTACTTTTATTTTAACAATTATACTCTTAGCTTCTCTTTTAAAGAATAAGCGTCAGGCCGAATTTATTCAAAATGCTCCTCCTGCCGAAGATATATTATATGACTCTATATAAAGATATTGACAAAGTTTTTTACTTGTTTATACTAAAAATGTTATTTTGAATTTGAAATTATGTCGTTGAACAATATTATACAAAACAATATTTTTATTATTTACTCCAAAACAATGTTTATCATTGGCACTTTTCTTACATATATTATCAGTAAAGGGTTAAAGAATATACTTAGGCCAATAAAAATAAAAATATAAAACTAAATTAAGTATATCCTTTAGCCCTTTCACTGGAAAGGGTTTTTAGTTCTTTGTTTCTTTTGAAAGGAGGCTGAGTTGAGAAGTAGAGGAGCTTGTGGGAAAAAAATCGGTTCACGGTGTTGTCTCAAATCCCATTGTTCTCATGTTTGCCCTGCCTTTGCAAGATGCAGGGCAAGGCAACGAGAGGAGTGGGAACTGGCAAGAACGTTTTTGTCGGGTGAGGGTGTGTGGACACCTTCATTTGCCGGAACAATCCCAAGGAGGCTTCAGAAATTGGTTAGGAGACGCTCATAAAAAATCGAAGGGGCGGAGAAACTTTTCCGCCCCAACCTTTTTATGCTAAATTAAGGTATATGAATTCTCAGTTTAAAGCAATTGCTATTTTAGTTGGAACTACTATTGGTGCAGGTATATTTGGAGTTCCATATGTTATTTCTAAAATTGGTTTTTTACCAGGTCTGTTTTATATCTTAATATTGGGCGGTCTGATATTGATATTAAATTTGGTTTATAGCGAAATTGTTTTACGTACACCAGGAGATCACCAATTTTCTGGTTACGCTCAGATTTATTTGGGGAAAAAGACAAAATCTTTACAAATATTGTCTATGCTTAGTTTCTTTATCTCTATGTATGGCGCTTTTTTAGCTTATTTGGTTGGTATTAGCGAGTTTTGTAATTTACTCTTTGGCGGCGGTAATTCTATTCTTTGGGGCATTGTATTTTTTATTTTTGCCGCGATAGTTATTCATTTGGGGCTGAAAGCTATTTCCTATTTTGGGCTTATTTTTGTTTCCTTTTTATTGTGCTTGTTTGTTTTGTTTTTTATCTTAGGCGCTGGCAAGATTGAAATCGCAAATCTTAATACTTTTTATCCTGCTTTCTTGCTTTTGCCATATGGGGTTATTCTTTTTGCTTTAAGTGGAAACTCTGTTATTCCAGAAATGGAAGAGGTCTTAAGGCAAGATCCTCAAAAAATGAAAAAAGCTGTTATTATCGGCTCTCTAATCCCTGTGTTTGTTTATATTCTTTTTGCTTTTTTGATTGTTGGCATTTGCGGTAAGTTTACTTCTGAAGACGCTATGTCAGGACTTCTGATTTTTCTGCCCACATGGATATCTAAATTAGGTGCTTGTATTGGCATTTTTACTATGGCAAGCTCTTTTCTAACGATAACCTATATTTTAAAAGAAGCATGGTTCCGAGACTTGAAACAATCTTTATCCATGTCTTTTTCTTTAGCTTGTTTGCCGGGATTACTGCTTTTTTTAGCAGGCGCAAGAAGTTTTATTGGTATTTTGGACTTTAGTGGAGCTGTTTCAGGTGGTTTGAGTGGTATTTTGATTCTGATAATGTGGAAAAAAGCAAAAGAATCAGGTAAAAGAACACCAGCTTTTAACATTGAAATACCTCGCTTTTTAGTGATTCTACTCTATATAGTCCTTATTTTGGGAACTATGTCTCCATTTTTTGTTTTTTAATTTCTATGAAAAGTATTGTAAATATTATTATTTCCCTTGTCTGCTTTTGTATTGTTGCTGTTTTTACTCTTTTTATTTGGATGCGCTTTATTGAGCCAAATATTATTAAAATAGAAAAACTTAATTTTAACTTTGAGAGTTTTGAGGGTAAATTTAGCGCCCTTCACCTCACTGACCTTCATAGCAAGTCTTTTGGGCGTAAAGAGAAAGAGATATTAAAAATCATTGATAAAACCCAACCTGATTTTATTTTTCTAACTGGAGATATCGTTGATTGGATAACAAAAGACTTGGATTCTTGCTATATCTTTTGGCAAGAATTGGCGCAAAAAAAACAAGGGAGAGTATTTGCGGTCTTAGGCAATCATGAACATAGGAATCCGCAGTTTTTGAAGATAGTATCTCTCTTAAGCCAAAGCGAGATAAAGGTTCTAGATAATGAATGGAAGGAGATTAAGGTTGATGAAGCATCATTTTATCTAATTGGCGTTGATGATCCTCATTTAGGGTTCGATGACTTGGGGAAAGCGATGATTTCCTTGCCCGAAAATAGTATTAAGATTCTTCTGGCACATTCTCCAGAGATTTTTCGCAAGACAGAGAATCAAGGAATAGATATCATATTAACTGGTCATACGCATGGATGTCAGATTAATATTCCTTTCATATGTGATAAGATTATTCCGCTTAAGTATGATAAGCAGTATAGAGCAGGTCTTTTCGAGAAAAATGGGACTTTTCTTTATGTTAACAGAGGCATAGGAGAAACATTTTTACCTTTAAGGCTAAATGCTTTTCCCGAGGCTACTTTATTAAAAATTAATTTCTAATTTTGTTCTATTAAAAAAATGGTTGCAAAAAAATGGTTGACAACGAGTAGAAAAGAGATATTCTTAAAAAAAGAAAGATGCCAGGGAATAAGGCGTTTTTCTTGGGTTTAATCTATGGTAGAGGAAATAAAACATTATTTAAGTAAAAATGGATTGAAAGAAATAGAAGAATTACTTGATAGTCTAAATGTGGAACGACTTGTAAAAATAAAGGAGTGTTCTTCTCTTGTGTCCCACCCGAATGTTATTGAGTCAGAAAGTTTTCTTTTTCGACAAGAAATTGCTCAAATAGAAAAGAAAATTAGAGAAATAGAACAAGTTCTTGAGAATTATGAATTAATTAAAATGCCATCTAAAGAAAATAGAGACATTGTTTTTATTGGTGCGACTATAGTGGTCGAGGTTGATGGCGAATTGGATGAGTTTTCTCTTGTTGATAAATTAGAGACTAATCCTTCTTTAGGAAGGATTAGTAGTGAATGTCTAGTCGGCAGAATGCTTTTGGGTAAAAAGATTGGTGATATTGTTAAAGTGCAGTCGGCAGTAGAAACGATTTATAAGATTATTAAAGTGGAGTATAGAGAGATATGAAAAGCTTAATTAATTTTTTTGTTAAGGTTGGCAATTTGAGAAAAGTTCTGAGAAGGGGCTGGGTTTTAATTGGGGCGAAAGAGCCGGCAAGCGTTCTTGACCATAGTTTTCGCTTGGCTATTATGGCATGGGTGTTGGGGCAGCAGAGTGGAAAAGAGATTGATATCAATAGGCTAATTAAAATGGCTTTAGTTCATGATCTATGTGAACTTTATGCAGGAGACGTTACACCTTATGATTTGGCAGGGTTGCCAGAGGATGAAACTAAATGGCCTGAATTATTTGATAAATGGCCTCGTTCTTCTCAAAAGCAAAAGCAAGAAAATAATACGTGGAAGTGTGAACAAGAAGATAAGAGTCTTCAAAGCATTCTTAAGGATTTACCTGTTGGGTTAAAACAAGAAGTTTATGGATTTTGGAAAGAATATGAAAAAGGAATTACCCCAGAGGCAAGGTTTTTAAAACAGTTGAATAGATTAGAAACACTTTTACAGGCATTGGAATATGGTAGAGAGAATAAAAAAACACCTTATAAGTCATGGTGGATTGGGACAAAAGAGTTAGTAGATGACCCCTTTTTAATTAAACTTATGGAAGGGTTTGAAAAAGAATTTCCACTTGGAGAAAACAAGCAAGAATAATCTATTCGAAACATTTAAAAAATAAGGGACATACGTCCTTTTTTTTATTTGCGCTTTTTGCTATAATTCAACAATGCGAAAGAAATATGATATTATTACTTTTGGCTCTGCCACGCTTGATGTTTTTTTAGAAACAAACGATTTTTTAATTAGAAAAGAAAAAAAATCTATTAGTAGGGAAATGATATGTTTCCCTTTTGCGTCTAAGGTGGACCTTAAAGGGATGTCCTTTCTTACTGGGGGAGGCGGGACTAATACTGCTGCTGGTTTTTCTACCCAGGGCTTTAAAACTGCATTTTGTGGAACAATAGGCAATGATTTTGCTGGGCAAGAAGTTTTTAAGGACTTGAAAAGGGTTGGAGTAGCAACAGAACTTCTTTTTAAGACAGACAAGGCAATGACAAATCTTTCTGTGATTTTTTCTAAAGACATGGATAGGATTTGTTTTGTTTGGAGAGATGCTTCAGAGTTCTTAAAATTAGACAAGAAGCTTATAAGCAGTTTAAACGCAGATTGGTTTTATTTAGCCCCACTTTCTGGGCATTTAGCAGATAATTTTGAACGCTTAGTAAACTTAGCCCAAAAACGCAAAATTCATGTTTTTGCTAACTTAGGAAACAGCCAGATCAATTTAGGAATAAAAAAGTTAAAACCTGTTCTTGAGAAAATTGATATTCTTCTTTTGAATCAAGAGGAAGCGTCTTTATTGACCAAGATTCCATATAATAACGAAACAGGCATTTTAAAAAAGCTAAGTAAATTAGTCCCTGGTATTATTGTAATAACAAAAGGAGTTCAGGGCGCAATAGTTTTTAATGACGGAAACCTTTGGTCATCAAAAGCGTTATCTGTAAAAGTGGTTGAAAAAACAGGAGCAGGGGATGCTTTTGGAAGTGGTTTTCTAAGTGGTCTTATAAGAGAAAATGATATTGAATTTGCTTTCCAATTAGCCATGGCTAATGCTATGAGTTGTATCCAAAAAAAAGGGGCCAAACAAGGGCTTTTAAAAAAGGGTGAGACATACAGGAAGGTAAAAATAAAGAAGGTTAAAATATGACATTAGCAAACACACTAAAACAAATGAGAAAACAGGGGCAGGCTATTGGTCAATTTAACTTTTCTGCCTATGAACAGCTGAATGGCATAGTTTTAGCTGCCAATAAACTGAATACGCCTGTAATCTTAGGCACCTCAGAAAGAGAAGCAAAGTTTCTTGATTTTAAGATAGCGGTAGGGCTGAAATCAATTTTCCAGAAGAGATACAATGTTCCTATTTTTATTCACCTTGATCATGGTCGTAGCCTCGCCCATATCAAAGAAGCGCTTGATGCAGGTTATGATTCAATTCACTTTGACGGCTCTGGGCTTTCTTTTGAAAAAAATATTGCTTTGACAAAAAAGATTGTGGACATAGCTCATAAAAAACATGTTTTTGTGGAGGGCGAATTGGGCTATCTTAGAGGTAAGAGCGGGTTTTTCCCAAAGCAGAAAACAGATATTGCAAAACAGGACCTTACAAGGCCTGAACAGGTGGAAGAATTTACTAAAAAAACTAAAGTGGATAGCTTAGCAATTGCTATAGGCAATATTCATGGTATTTATGCCAAGGCGCCATTATTAGATTTTGAGAGGCTTGAGGAAATTAGGGACATAAGCAATGTTTTTTTGGTTTTGCATGGCGGTTCTGGCATTTCTGCTAAAAACCTTAGGACTGCTATTAGGTTAGGCGTTCAGAAAATTAATATAAATACGGAGATAAGAATTCTTTGGAAAGAAAAAATAATGAAAAGCGTTAAAAATACCAAAGAGATTAAACCCTATTTGATTCTGCCGGAGGCAATTAAGGCGATTCAAGACAGGGTAGAAAAGTATATCAAAATATTTAATAATCAAAAGTAATATGCGCATGGGCTTTGTAAAAAGCTTTAAATTTTGGATATTATTTATTTTTGCTCTTTTAGCTTTTATTCTTTTTGTTCTAGAAAAGCAAACATTAGTCATTTCTCTTGGTGGGGAGAACTATGGAAATGGAGGGGAGCTTGAGCTTAAGCTCAAGAATTATTTTTTTATGAAAGAGCTCTGTTTTTCCACTTGCAGACCCTATTTATTGGAGAAAAAAGAAGAAGTGTGGTATGGTTATCATTATCAGGATTGCGCGTTCCCTGATAAAATAGAAAAATGTATCAGGCCAGGAGAAAAAAAGGTTTTTCATCTATCTCTTCCTGAACTACCCTCAGCAACTTATCGGATAGCAATTCCTGTCTGTGATGATTGTTGCTTTGCCCAAATATTTCAAGAAACATTAAGATTTTATTCTAAGGAGTTTGAAATTAAATAATGAAAATAATACATCAAAGAGAAAAATGTGTTGGCTGTGGTATCTGCGCTGTTCTATGTCCTGATTCTTGGAAAATGGATGAAGACGGACGTGCTACCTTAGCGAATTTAGATGCTCGCTACAACACAGAAACTGAGCAAGGCGAAGTTATTATTAAAAAACTTGGATGTAACATTAAGGCCGCAGCCAGTTGTCCTGTGGGCTGTATTAAAATTACTAAGTAAAAAATATGATTAAAATTAAAGCTAATATCAGAAAAGTTAGAGGCAAAAAAGTGCATATCTTGCGTAAACAAGGTTTGCTTCCTTGCGTACTTTACGGACCAAAAATAGAAAACCAGATGCTAAAAATAGATGGAAGATTATTCCAGAAGGCCTATACAGAGGCCGGAGAAAGCTCAATAATCACACTTGAGGTTGATGATGGAGGGGCAAATAAGAACTTTTCGGTTTTGATAAAAAATGTAGTATTAGACCCTTTTAGTGACAATCCAATACATGTTGATTTTTATCAGCCAATTTTAGATAAAGAAGTGAGCGCTAATGTTGCTTTAGTGTTTACTGGTGAACCACCAGCAGTTAAAGGACTAGGTGGTATTTTATCAAAAAACATCTTAGAAATAGAAGTCAGTGGTTTACCAAAAAATCTGCCTTCTAAAATATTAGTTAATTTAGATGTTTTAGAAACTCTTGAGAATGTAATTTTAGTTAAGAACTTAATATTGCCTGAGAACGTAAGGGTTTTAAGGGATTTAAATGATGTGGTTGCCTCTGTTTCTTTGCCAAAAATAGTAGAGGAGGTTGTAATAAAAGAGGAAGAAGTGGAAAAGGCAGAGGGAACAGAACCTGCGGGAGAAACACCTGAAAAGACGGAAGGGGATTCGAAATAAGAATTAAAAAAGTTTATACAAAAAATGTTTAAAAAGAATTTTTTTAAAATTGTGTTTTATGCTTTATTCTGTCTTTGCTTTGCAAATGTATTAGTAACTGATGCTTTAGCGCAGGAGGACTGCGGGACAGTTGAGGAATGCAAGGCATTGTTAGAAAAATATGAACAGGAAATTGCTGGATATGAGAAAAATATTTCTGAAAACCAGACAGAACAAGGGGATTTAAATAATAAAATATGGGCGCTAAGAAACAAGATAAATGGTTTGGAATCAGATATTAAAAAAAGCAATGCGCTTATTAATGACTTGGCATTTCAGGTATCTGATACCCAATCATCAATTGAAACTACAGCCGGAAATATAGTTGACTCAAGAGATAGGCTAGTGCAAGTTCTTAGAACTATTTACGAAGAAGAACAAAAAAGTTCTTTAGAGATTTTGCTTTCTGGAGATAGCATTTCAGATTTTTTTGAAAACTTAGCGGAACTAGAAAGTCTTTTATCGGAAAATCAAGAGATTCTTGATGATATAAAAGAATTAAAAATTAATTTAGAAGACCAAGAAACGGCACTGGCTTCAGAAAAACAGGACTGGGAGCAAACAAAGAGGATTCAACTTCTTCAACAACAGGAAAATGAGACAGTAAAACAAGAAAAAGAATGGATTCTTTGGCAAACAAAAGGTGAAGAAGAAGAGTATCAAAAATTATTAGCTGGAAAAGAGGCCGAAGCCCAGGAAATTAGAGCTCGACTTTTTGATTTAGTAGGTGTGTCCCAAGCGCCAACATTTGGTGAGGCATTAGCAATAGCCAAGTATGTTGAAGTCGTTGTCGGGATTAGACCTGCTTTATTGCTGGCTGTTCTAACCCAAGAATCCAATATTGGCAAAAATGTTGGTCAATGCTATTTAAAAAATCCTGATACTGGCGCTGGAATTATTGTTCAAACAGGCGTATCGGTAGACAGAGTTATGAAACCAACTCGTGATGTGGCTCCTTTTGAAATAGTTTGTAAAGAATTAGGTAGAGACCCTTATAATACATTGGTTTCATGTCCAATGAGTTTTGGATATGGCGGAGCTATGGGGCCAGCTCAATTTATTCCTTCTACATGGATGTTATATAGAGATAGCGCAAAAGCGATTATTGGAAAGCCAGCTGATCCGTGGAACATTAGAGATGCTTTTTTAATGGCAGGCCTTTTGCTGAAAGACGCAGGCGCTGGACGTCAAACATATGATAGCGAGTGGCGTGCAGTTATGGTTTATTTCTCTGGCTCAACTAATCCCCAATACAGCTTTTATGGCGATTCAGTAATGCGTATTACAAAACAGTACGAAATAGAAATCGCTCAAATTGAACAGTATTCTAACTAAAAATATTTAATTTTGTATTAAGCGAAGTTGAACAAAAAAGCCGAAGATTTTCTTCGACTTTTTTGTTTCAAGCAAATTACCAAAATTCTGATTTCCGGAGGCTTATTTATCTTTTTGTAGACCTTGTGTCAATTTTTTCAACATTGTTCTTAGATTACCATCCATGATTCTCTCTAAATCATGCCATGATTTTTTAATTCTATGGTCGGTAAGACGATTTTGCGGGAAATTATATGTCCTAATTTTTTCTGCTCTTTTGGCTCCTTTTATTTGAGCTCTTCTTTTATCTGTTTGTTTTCTCATTTCTTCTTGTCTTTGTTTTTGTAATAGTCGAGCTTCTAATAAAGCAATGGCATTTTCTTTGTTTTGTGCCTGACTTTTAGCTGTTTGACAGTTTGCGGTTATGCCTGTGGGTTTATGCGTTGCTCTTACAGCAGTTTCCCTCTTATTTGTATATTGGCCCCCTGGGCCTGAAGCGCAAAATGTTTCAATTTTTAAGTGTTCTGGTTTAATTTGTGTTTCCGTGAAATGTGGTTTTTTGAAAACAGCTACTGAGACGGTAGATGTATGAATTCTACCCTTTTTTTCAGTAGTAGGGATTCTTTGGACACGATGAACTCCGCCCTCATATTGCATTTGCTGAAAAGCGTTTTCGCCTCTTAATTCAAAAATCACTTCCTTAAGGCCATTAATGCTGGTTGGGTGAGATTCAAGTACTTTTAATTGCCAGTTTTGGGATTGAGCGTATTTAGAATACATGCGGAACAAATCTGCGGTAAAAAGACCGGCTTCATCTCCGCCGGTCCCCGCCCTGATTTCTATAATCACATCTTCTTTTTTATCTCGGTTTTGAGATGTCATTTAACTTGCTTTTTTGTTTTTAGCCCTTTTTTCGTCTTTTCTTTTAAAGTCTTTTTTCTTGGCCAATCTTTCTTTGAATTTTTCAACTCTACCCAATGTGTCAATAATTTTTTCCTTACCAGTGTAAAATGGATGACACTGAGAACAAATTTCTACTTCAGTGTGTTCTTTAATTGAACCAACTTCAAAAATAGCCCCGCAAGCGCATTTAATAGTTGCTTTTGAATAATATTTAGGATGAATATCTTTTTTCATAAAAGAAGTTAAAAAACTTATTTCTAATTTTCTGCAATCATGTTAACAAAATTTCTTGCTAAAATCAAGTTTTTTCTGATAGAATAAGGAATTAAAAAAACCTTTGCAGAAAGAAATTAAATCAATCCTGTTGGGAAAGACCTTGATTTAGATTAAATCTGATGCTATATTAATCTTAAATTATGGAAAATATTAAGATAGAACAAAAATTTGGCCTTGAGATTTCAGACATGGCTAAAGCAGGACTCCATTTTGGGCATAGAACATCTAAGCTTCATCCTAAGATGAAGCCGTATATTTATGGCGTTAAAAAAACGATTCATATTATTGATTTGAATAAAACCATAGAAAAGTTTTCTTTGGCTTTGGACGCTATTAAGAATTTATCGCAGGAAAATAAGGTACTGCTTTTGGTTGGGACAAAGATTCAGCACAAGCAACTAATCAAGGACATGGCTAAAGAATGTAACTTGCCATGTGTTTCAGAAAGATGGCTCGGTGGGCTATTAACGAATTTTGAGTCAATAGCAAAAAGAGTTAAATACTTTCATGAAGTAAGAGAAAAAGTTGCTTCTGAGGGGTTTGATCAATACACTAAAAAGGAACAGTCAAAAATCAAGAAAGAGTTAGAAAAACTAGAAAGAAAGTTTGGCGGGATAGAAGATATGGGAAAGATCCCAGCAGCCCTTTTTATATGTGATGTTAAAAAAGATGAAATTGCTGTTCGTGAGGCAAGGAAAATGAATATTCCCATTATTGCTGTTGTTGACACTAATGCGGATCCAAGCTTAATTGACTGGCCAATTCCAGCGAGCGATGATCCTATTAGCGCGGCCAAATATGTTTTAGACAAAGTTAAACAAACGATTCTAGAAAATAAAGGTAAAAAGGAAGAAGTGAAAAAAGAAGTGAAAGAAGAAGCGCAAAAAGAAGAAGTGAAAAAAGAAAAGGTGAAAAAGGAAATTAAAAAGCAAGACAAAAAAGAAAGTTAATATGGCTTCTATAGAAGATATTAAAAAATTAAGAAAGCAAACAAGTATTTCTTTAATGGAATGCAAAAAGGCGTTGGAACAGGTAGATGGAGATATGGAAAAGGCGAAAGAAGTTTTAAGGAAAAAAGGAATGGAGTTTGCACGGAAGAGAATTGGCAGGAGTATGGCGCAAGGAATTATCAAAAGCTATATTCACTCCAACGAGAAAATCGGTGTTTTATTGGATATTCGTTGTGAAACCGATTTTGTTGCACGTTCAGAAAACTTTCATGCTTTGGCCAAAGAGGTTTGTATGCAGATTGCGGCGATGTCTCCGGATTTTGTAAGGCGCGAAGATATTCCAAAAGAATACTTGGATAAAGAAAGAGCAATCTATCAAGAGCAGTTTATTAAGAGCGACAAACCAAAAGAAGTTATTGTTAAAATAGTTGATGGGAAAATAAATAAACTTCAAGATGAGATTTGTCTTGTTGAACAGTCGTTTATCAAGGACCAGGACAAAAAAATTAAAAACTTGCTTGATGAGTATAGGGCGCAGTTAGGTGAGAATATTTCTATCAAAAGATTTATTCGTTATCAAATAGACTAAAAAAACTTAATGTCTGAGTTGTTTATTTTTATATCAATGTTTGCAAGTTTGAGCGGCATTGTTTTAATTTTACGAAAAAGATGTCCAGAGCTTAAAAAACTTAGAAGTTCTAATAAGCAATTATTGTCGGACTTTTTACCAGGTATAAAAGAAAAACTTAAAAAAGCCTTTGAACATACTTTTGGCTCTGTTTCTTGGCAAATTGTTTTCCAGAAAATTATTTCTAAGATAAAGATTTTTGCTTTAAAGACAGAAAGAAAAAGCGATGTTTTGTTAGGAAAGATAAGAAAAAAGACGCAGGAGCAGCAAGACAACAAAGAATATTGGCAAAAACTTAGTCAATCTTCTCCAAAAGTTAAAAAAAAGAAAAAGAAAAAGCCGTCCTAGCTCAATGGTAGAGCAATGGTTTTGTAAACCATAGGTTTCGGGTTCAAATCCCGAGGACGGCTCAAAAAGATTGACAGATTTTTTTTTATAGATACAATAGATATAGGAAATGGAAAGAAGGTTTTTAGTTCCTTGTTTCCGATTTTCTTGTTCTTTAAAAATTTTACAAAGCCAAATAAATTGCTTAGTTTTTTAGAGTTGCTTCGAATATTTTTTTTGAGAGTTTGATCCTGGCTCAGGATGAACACTGGCGGCGTGGATTAGGCATGCAAGTCAAACGGATTTTGCGCTTCGGCGTAAAATCAGTGGCGAACGAGTTAATAACACGTAGGTAACATGCCGTTTACATAGGTATAACCCAAAGAAATTTGGGCTAATCCCTAATGGTCTTTCCATAGCAAAAGCAATGGAAAGTAAAGGTTTTGAGCAATCAATTCCGGTAAACGAGTGGCCTGCGGCCTATCAGCTTGTTGGTGAGGTAACGGCTCACCAAGGCGATGACGGGTAGGTGGTCTGAGAGGATGGTCGCCAACTAGGGCACTGAGATACGGGCCCTACTCCTACGGGAGGCAGCAGCCGAGAATCTTCCACAATGGGCGAAAGCCTGATGGAGCGACGCCGCGTGCTCGAAGAAGCCCTACGGGGTGTAAAGAGCTTTTAATTAGGAAGAAATCCAGTTTACTGGATTGACGGTACTAGTTGAATAAAAGGGGGCTAATCGCGTGCCAGCAGCAGCGGTAAAACGTGACCCTTAAGTGTTATCCGGATTCATTGGGCGTAAAGCGTTCGTAGGCGGTTCGATAAGTTTGAGGTAAAAACCCTTGGGCTCAACCTAAGGAATGCCTTAAATACTGTCGGACTAGAGGGTGTTAGGGGCTGATGGAACACACGGTGTAGGGGTGAAATCCGTTGATATCGTGTGGAACACCAAAAGCGAAGGCATTCAGCTAGGGCAACCCTGACGCTGAGGAACGAAAGCCAGGGGAGAGAATGGGATTAGATACCCCAGTATTCCTGGCCGTAAACGATGGATGCTAGCTATTGCAAGTGTCGACCCTTGCGGTGGCGAAGCTAACGCGTTAAGCATCCCGCCTGGGTAGTACAGCCGCAAGGCTGAAACTCAAAGGAATAGACGGGGACCCACACAAGCGGTGGATCACGTGGCTTAATTCGACGGCAAGCGTGGAACCTCACCAGGGCTTGACATGCCGGTGAAACTCAGAAGAAATTCTGAGCTTCCACAAGGACACCGGCACAGGTGGTGCATGGTCGTCGTCAGCAGGTGCCGTGAGGTGCTCCCTTAAATGGGGAAACCTGCGAAACCCCTGCTCTATGTTTTATTTGTCATAGAGGACCGCCCCCTCCCTTGTTTCTGACTCTTAGTCGGACACAAAGGAGGGGGAGGAAGGTGGGGATGACGCCAGATCAGCATGTCCTTTATGTCCTGGGCTGCACACGTGATACAATGGTCGGTACAGCGGGTTGCCAAACCGTAAGGTGGAGCTAATCCCTAAAAACCGATCTTAGTCCGGATCGAGGTCTGAAACTCGACCTCGTGAAGTTGGAATCGCTAGTAACCGCAAATCAGCCACGTTGCGGTGAATATGTCCCTGGGTCTTGTACTCACCGCCCATCAATTCAAGCGAGCTGGAAACACCCGAAAGCTGCGTTGAACGTGGAATAAGGTGGGTTCAGTAAGAGGGAATAAGTTGTAACAAGGCACCCGTAGCGGAAGCTGTGGGTGGAACAAATAATTTTTTTACTTTTTTGAATTTTCAGAAAAGTGAGTGTCGGCTGAAATTGATTTTTGAGAATTCTAAAATTAATTTCATAAAGGTTTTAGTTTTGAGCCTTAAATCCAAACTTTCGAAGCAACTCTAAGAAACTAATCAAGAACAAAAAGCCCTTTAATGGGCTTTTTGTTCTTGAAAATCAATATTTCTTGATTTATAATCCTTGATAGGGCGTGTAGCTCAGTTGGTGAGAGCGCCAAACTGATAATTTGGAGGTCCCAGGTTCAAGTCCTGGCACGCCCACATAATTGTTCGGGCCTGTAGCTCAATTGGTAGAGCATCGCATTTGCATTGCGGAGGTCAGCGGTTCGAATCCGCTCAGGTCCACAATTAATCTCAAACATTTTTGTTTGAGATTTTGTTTAGGGTTTTGTTTTGATATAATAAAAACATGCAAATATATGAAAAAATGAATATTAATAATACCGCTTTGGTGGTTATTGACATTGTAAACGGTTGTTGTGTTGGAGAAGAATTTAAAAGAATTAGGGATATGGTGCCTAAACTTAAAGAATTTGTTAAAGATTATCGTGAAATAGCCAAAACTCCAATTATTTTTATTAACATTACTCCTTGGACAAAGAAACATTTAACCGACAATATTAATGAGCTTTACACTGATCCTCAAGCTTGTTATTACTCAGAAGATAAAAGTGGTTTTGAAGAAGAGTTTTATTCTGTTGTTCCTGAAAAAGGAGATTTGGTTTTTACTAAAAACCACTATGATGCTTTTGTTAATCCAGATTTCAAAAAGTATCTTAAGGAAAATCAAATTCACTATTTAATAATAGCTGGTATTTTTGGTGATGGTTGTGTTTTAGCCACCATCTGTGGCGGTTTTTCCAGGGGTTACAATTTTGTTATTCTAAAAGACCTTATTGAAACCACAGACGCTTCTAATAGGCAGGCTTTACAGAAGATTCTTAAAAAATATACTTGGCCAATAATGTATGGCAAAACTATTACTTCAAAAGAGTTTTTAAAATTTTGGAAGGAATTATTAAAAAAGTAAAGGTTTAAATTTTACAACCCCAAAAAACTGTTAATTTCTTTAAAAAGCGGTTTAACTGAATCCTATAAAAAATCAGAGTTGACCCCGTTTATCATACTGTTCATCATCATTTACTTACATTTTACCAATTTGTAACCAACCGCAGAGAGAATAAAAGTAGCTATGAAAATGTAAACAGTCAGCAGGGAGTTTCAGCGAGCATCAAGGTTTTACTTGTAAAAAGTTCTAACTTTTTTCAATAAACACTACAAAAAAATATTTTCTTGATATAATTAAAATATGAATAAAAAAATCTTCTTAATCTTATTTTTATTGTTTTTTTCTGTGATAATCGTGTTTTTCTTCCCAGTAAAATATTCTTTTTATGAATTTAAAGAGAGCGTGCCAGAAAGAGAAAGTGATTGGCCAATTGAGATTGAACATCCTCCATTTGGTGGATGCTTTAGCGCTTGCCGGGGTTTCTCAGTAAACAAAACTTGCTCTAAATATCTTAGAAAATATGATGATTGTACGGCTACCTGTTACGGGATTGTCTATAATAACTGTTTTGGCCTTTTAAACTCGTTGATTAGCAAATTTTCATTCCTCGAAAATATTTTTTAAGCTCTTAAATTTTAGCTTTTAAACTTCATAATGAATTCTAAATAGTTACCCAGAGAATATGAGAAAAGTTTTTATTATCTTTCTTGTTTTTTTAATCTTGTCGGCTATTGTTTTGATGGCTGTTGTTGGTTTAGAAATTATTTCTCAAAAACACGAGCAGGGCTGCCAACAAAACATATCTTATTTGCCAGAGTATGGATTATCTTGTTATGAGTTAAAATTGAAATACAGAGATTCGGAAGAAAAGTCCCCGACTTTGTTATTTGAAATTATGGCAAAAAGAGATAGCGGCAAAAAAGTTTCCATAAAAGAATACAGGCGCTTGTCAGAAGAATTAGTTTCTGAAGTTGATAGAAGTGAAATCAGCGGAAATAACGGTATTGCTTGCGGCCGCTATGGTTTTGTGAGCCGTGACTTACCCAATTCAGCCAAGAAATTTGTCAAAAGGCATGAGTTAGCTCATATTTTAGGACAAGGAAATGAATTCGCGGCTAATTTAGAGGCAGCGAGAGAATATCCATTTGGTTTTGTTCAGACAGGAATAATTTCTGCTTTTGGGATTTTAAGGAATCCTAATTATTCTTTGTTTTGTAATGTACTTAGACTCTGGCAGACAATTAAAGTTTATGTTTTGCCCCTTGCTCCTGAACTACCAAAGCCGCCAATAGAAATATATTGAAATTTTTGGGAACAAAAAGAAACAAGACCGAAAAAATGAGATTGCAGGATCTCATTTTTTTGTTTTCAATGGTATAATATGAACATGTTTAAACCAAATCCAAAACTAATTCGTTTACTTTTTTTCTGGACAGGAATTATTGCTACTATAGCTTATAGAGTTATTATTGTTTTGAATTTTTTCAGTCCTTTATGGGTTAAGATTTCTTGGTATATTGGCACAATTGGTTTTATTATCTATTTTTGGCATCGTTATAATATTGACAAAAAACGGTCGCAGTTGGTGGCAGATTATGATCTAATAAAAGCAGTAAACAGGACTAATTATACAAATGAAAAACAAAAGCAAGCGCTTCATTATATTATAAAAACAACGCTTACTTCAAAATCCAAATGGAACTCGTTTTTTATCTTTATGCTTTCTATTTTTGCTTTAATTGTTGGCCTTATTCTTGATTTTGGTAATTTTATGAGGTGATGTTACAAGGTTTTTTTATACTATGGCCCAGCGCTGAAAGTTTTTAAAAGACTGGTCTTACGCAACTTGCGAAATGTAATAATTAGTATTTTATAAAATGATAAAAGTAGGAGTAGGGTCTAAAAAACACAAAACAACATGAAGGTTGTGTCGGATTTATGACAGACAATTTAATCCCAAGGCAAGACGCATTTAAAGGAACTGTAATCTACGCGCTTTCAAGGTTTACAAAAAAAGAAATATTCGAATAAAACCTTATAAATGTTTAAATGTTTTTTTATTTAGCATTTCCCAAGAGTTTTTGGTATAATAAAACTAAGACTCAAAAAAAAGGTCGTTGTTATTAATAAAAAATTTATTGAATACTATATGGAAAATCTTGTTAGTATTCCCACTGAGTGGTATCTTACCACTTATGGGGCATTTACAGACCTTTGGAAGGGGCTTTTTGTTTTTTTACCAAAGTTTTTCGGCGCCTTATTGATTTTTCTTGTTGGATGGATATTTGCCAGCGCTGTTGGCAGATTAGTAAAGGAAATTCTTAAAAAACTTAAGTTTAATGAGCTTCTTAAAAAAGCTGGTTGGTCTGAGGCATTCAAAAAAGCTGATTTAGAGGTTGATGCCTCTGAATTTTTGGGTGCCATTGTAAAATGGGTGTTAGTCATTGTTGTCTTATTAGCATCAGTTGAAATTCTTGGCTTTCTTCAGTTTGCTGTGTTTTTAACAAAAATACTTTCCTTTGTGCCCAATGTGCTTGTTTCAGTTTTAATGTTAATGGTCGCTGCTGTTCTGGCTGATATTTTTGAGAAGATTGTTGTTGCGGCAATAGAGAAAGCTAATGTCAGTTCTTCTAGGGCGATTGGTTTGCTTTCAAAATGGGCAATAATGGTTTTTGCAGTTTTGGCTGTTTTAGTCCAATTAGGCATTGCCAGAGAAATGATACTTACTTTATTCACTGGTATTATAGCCTTATTAGTTATTTCTTTTGGTTTGGCTTTTGGCTTGGGAGGAAAAGATATTGCTTCAGAAATTTTGCGGGACTTAAAGAGCAAACTAAAATAAAAAGAAAAGTATAGGACTGAAAATTCTGAATTTTAAGGGGGCGTCAATTTCTTAATTGGCGCTTTCTTTTACCTCTAAAGCCGACGGTAGTTCGAATTCTGTCGGACTTACTTGACAAGAGTTTTTGTTTTGTTAGAATATATCTAATATGCAGAAAAGAAGCATAAGAAAAATCACAATTTGGAGCGGATAATTTTTTAGAATTTTTATGTCTAAAAAACCGCTTCTAAAAGCGGTTTTTTGATTGCCTATCAAATAGAATGCAGGTCATTGATAATTTAATATGGATATTTAATTAATGATTATTAAGTACTAGCCAAGGTTTACTCAAGAGCAAATGGTGGATGCCTTGGAAGAGGAAGCGATGAAGGACGTGGGGTGTCTGCGATAAGCCCAGGGAAGGTGACACCCAACCTTTGAACCTGGGATTTCCGAATGCGGCAACGCGGCTGCGGTTATACGCAGTCACTCAGCATAGCTGAGGGCGTACCCGGGGAAGTGAAACATCTCAGTACCCGGAGGAAAAGAAAACAATTTTTGCGTTTTACGCAAAAACATTCTCTTAGTAGCGGCGAGCGAAAAGGGAACAGCTCAAACCTGTTTTGTGTTTTACGCGAAATAGGGGTTGTAGGGTTGCAATTGGGCCTAGCCCGGAAAGTTAAAAAATTCTTAATTAGTTGAAGGACCCTGGAAAGGGCCGCCAAAGAAGGTAAAAGCCCTGTAAACGAAAATTAAGAATCTTTCTGATTGCTACTTTTGGCTTTTAGCCAAATTAGTTGATTAACCAATGCTAAAAAAGTTTTACTTTTTTAATTAGGGGACATTGACTCCCTGAGTACCACGGAGAACGATGACTTTGTGGGAATCTGGCAGGACTACCTGCCAAAGCTAAATATATTCCTCTTACCGATAGTGAACAAGTACCGCGAGGGAAAGGTGAAAAGTAGGCCGGTGAGGCCGTTGAAATAGAACCTGAAACCATTTTGCTTACAAACAGTTAGAGCTTTGTGTTTTACACAAGGTGATAGCGTGCCTATTGAAGAATGAGCCGACGAGTTTATTCTTTTCTTTGTTAAGTCTAAGGAGTTCTGCTCCGTAGGCGTAGGGAAACCAAGTGTTAAAAGCGCGTCAGAAGAAAAGGATAAGACCCGAAGCCAGGCGAGCTTACCATGAGCAGGGTGAAATCAACCGAAAGGTTGATGAAGGCCCGAACCCGTTGATATTGCAAAATCATGGGATGACTTGTGGTAAGAGGTAAAATGCCTATCGAGCCTGGGAATAGCTGGTTCTCCTCGAAATAGCTTTAGGACTAGCGTCTGTTTATAATTTTCTGGAGGTAGAGCTACTGGATTAGGTTTACTAGGATTTATCCGGTTACCTTAACCAAACTCCGAATGCCAGAAAATGCGACTTTATGTCGTAAGAGCAGGCAGTAAGACTATGGGGGCTAAGCTCCATATGTCAAAAGGGAAACAGCCCAGACCGCCATCTAAGGTCCCTAATTTTAAACTAAGTGTTTTGAAGGAAGTTGGATTCCTCAGACAGCTAGGAGGTTTGCTTAGGAGCAGCGATCCTTTAAAGAGTGCGTAATAGCTCACTAGCTAAGGAACCCAGCGCCGAAGATATACGGGACTAAGTTTAAAACCGAAGGTGCGGATTTGCTTCTCATTTTTATGAGGAGTAAGTGGTAGAGGAGCGTTCCTATTGCGTTGAAGCCAAACAGTGATGGTTGGTGGAGCGGTGGGAAGTGAGAATGTCGGCATGAGTAACCGCAAGACAAGTGAGATCCTTGTCGGCCGAAAGTCTGAGGTTTCCTGGGCAATGACAATCATCCCAGGGTTAGGCGGTCCTTAGCCAAACCTGAAAAGGTTAGGTGATGGACAGTTGGTTAATATTCCAACCCCTGTGTATTTTTTCGATAAGGGGACGAAGGTTAGTAATCTGAGCGAGTTATTGGATTCTCGTCTTCCATTCAGGGATTCGTCCGAGAATGGCGGGGAAGCTTCAACTTGTTGAAGTGAACTCAGAAGAGCAACTTTCCTAGAAAAGCCTTAAAGAGCTAAGAATACACAGACCGTACCGCAAACCGTGACAGGTAGACGGGTGTAAGAGTACCAAGGCCAATGAGTGAAAGCTCGGGAAGGAACTCGGCAAAACAGAGGGCGTAAGTTCGCAAGATGCCCTGCCTCAGCTTAGCTGAGGCTACAACAAATGACCCCTAGCGACTGTTTATCAAAAACACAGGTCCCTGCTAAACTCGTAAGAGGATGTATAGGGGCTGAGGCCTGACCAGTGCTTGGGTGTTAAGCCTGTCGGTGTATGTTAAGCGCAAGCAAGATATATGCTAAGTGGGTGAAGCCCTAAGTAAACGTCGGCCCTAACTCTGAGGGTCCGAAGGTAGCGTAATCCCTTGCCGTGTAAGTTACGGCCCGCATGAAAGGTCCAACGACTGGGGGACTGTCTCCCCGAGCAGCTCGGTGAAATTGCGAGACCGGTAAAGACGCCGGTTACCTGCGGCTAGACAGAAAGACCCTAGGAGCTTTACTGTAAGTTCTTATTGGGTTGTTGTTTTAATTGCGTAGAATAGCGGGGAGGCTTTGATGTTCTTTTTTCGGAAAGGGCGGAGCCACCAGTGAAATACCCGTCTATTAAAATAGCAACTCTAACCTGGCCATATTTTAGTATGGCTGGGGACAGTGGGTGCTGGGCAGTTTGAGTGGGGCGCTCACCTCCTAAAAAGTAACGGAGGCGTCCAAAGGTCGGCTAGTTCCGGATGGAAATCGGAATGGTCCCATAAAGGGTTAAGCCGGCTTAACAGCGAGACGGATATGTCGAGCTGATGGGAAACCAGGGCTTAGTGAACCGACGGTTGTTTGTAGAAACGCCGGAGATCAACAGATAAAAGCTACCCTAGGGATAACAGGCTAGTCGGGCCCACGCGTTCATAGCTACGGCCCGGTTCGGCACCTCGATGTCGGCTCATCACATCCTGGAGGTGAAGAAGCTTCCAAGGGTTCGGCTGTTCGCCGATTAAAGTGATACGTGAGCTGGGTTCAGACCGTTGATAAGCGAAATTATTTTGGCTTATGAACTGTCTGAACCAGAAATCGAGATTAAATGACCAATCTTCACGGCGGCCTAAAAGAGTAATCTTTTATGGAGAAATCGGCTCATATCGGAAAAAGTCCTTATTAGGATAATTCCGAGGGAAGCTTAATAAGATTTTTTATAAAAAAAACAAGATTAAGTTTTAATCTTGTTTAAAAAAAATTATTATAGCCCCGTAGAGACTTCTGCATTAAATGCAGAGATGGAAATTAGTAAAATTTCATAATACGCCGATCTCCAGTATATAATAAATGTTATTTTATATACTGGATGAAAGAATAGTCCGTTTTATTAAAAACAATAAAATGCGTGAGACAGGTTGGTCCTTATCTACCGCAGGCGTTGAGTCTTGAGAGGATCTGTCCCTAGTAGACAAATTGCTACTTTATGGAGTAATCCATAATGAAAATCTGACTAATAACGGTGAAACCTTCATTGTTTATTCGGTTTGCAGTGATCGCAAATATTGATGGTCCAAATTTTTTGTGATACTATATTACTTGAGGACCGAATAAATATTAAGGCAATACCGTGGGAAGACAAATTAAAATTCAAGATACAGATTATGCTTAAATTAAGATTTGTCCCCGTAACGACTGATTATTATATGAGATAGGAGGTACCTAAATTGATTTAGGAATTAAACTCTTATCATACGTCAGCCCCGTCAGCATAAAAAGAATTGCTAACGGGTGAAGATATAGTCTGAGCTCATAGAAATATGGGAAATAACTTGACGAGAGGACCGGGATGGACTAACCTCTGGTGTACCAGTTGTCATGCCAATGGCATAGCTGGGTAGCTAAGTTAGGAATGGATAAGAGCTGAAAGCATCTAAGCTCGAAGCCAACCTCAAGATTAGGACTCTATTTTTGCGTTTTTCGCAAAATGTTAAGGCAGGTCAAAGATTATGACCTTGATAGGGCGCAGGTGTAAGTGCGGTAACGCATTCAGCCAAGCGCTACTAATTAGCCGTAAAAACTTTGGCTGGTGCTTAATGATCATTAATGTTTTTTAAAAGATGTTCTGGTGGCGGTTATGCTAGCGTTGTCCCACCCGATCCCATTTCGAACTCGGAAGTGAAATACGCTAAGGCCGATGATAGTGGTTGTCCTTTTAGGACTTTGTCCGCGAAAGTAGGAAGCCGCCGCCAGAGCATCTTTTATTTACACAGCCCTTGAGCAATCTAAGGGCTTTTTATATAATAAAGAAGATGAGAAATAAAAAGATTATATTTATTATTGTTTTTTTAGGTTTAAGCGTTATTGCTTTATTTCGGTTTCAGCTGAAAAACTTTTTTTTGGATTTATCTCAAGATATTCATCTTTTGTTTAAGACACTTGGAAATAGCATAGCTAATAGTTTTAAGTTTCTATTTAGGGCTAAGAATGTCTTAAAAGATAATGAGTATTTAAAACAAGAAAATCAGAACTTAATAGGAGAGATTGTTTCTTTAGGAGAGCTAAAAAAAGAAAACTCAATACTTAGAGAGGCATTGGATCTAGAGGCTGAACAGGGACTTAAAGTTCTTCCCGCAAAAGTTGTTTTTTGCCAAAAAAATGAGAATTACTTGGTTATCAATAAAGGGGAAAAACATGGTTTGATCAAGGGTATGCCAATAATAATATCTCAAAATATATTGGTTGGGGTAGTAGATAAGGTATATGATGACTTTGCCGATGTGGTATTGTTAACAAAAAAAGGAAGCAGTTTCCCAGTTCATGTCCAGGAAACTGATATAATGGTTAGGGCAAGAGGTGATGGCGGGGCTAAACTTTTTCTTGACCTTTTGCCTCGCGAACAAGAAGTCAAACAAAATGATTTGGTGATTACAACTAGTATTGATGGAACATTTCCAAGCGGATTACTTGTTGGCAAAATTGAATCGGTTCGAAATTCAGACTTAGAATCTTATCAAACAGCGATACTTTACTTTACTTTTGATATTGAGAGAATAGAAGATGTTTTTGTAATTCTGGACTATTAAGTTATGTTTAAAAGAATTATTTTTCTATTTTTTGGATTTTTTTTATTGGCTATTTTGCAAATTAGTTTTTTTTCGCATTTTAGTATTTTAGGGCAAACCCCTAACTTTATACTGTCCGTCTTATTTCTTCTTGTTTTTTTTGAAAAAGACGATGAAACCTTCTTGCTTCCAGGAATCTTTTTTGCAGGATTTTTTTCAGACATTTTCTCTTCAAGATTGTTAGGAATTTCTATTTTGATTTTAGGGTTAGATGTTTTTTTAATGAAAAAGGTTCTTAAAAATGTTAAAAAGCAGAATATCTTAGTTTTTATTTTTCTTTTTTTGCTTTTTGCTATTTTTTATCAAGGATTATTAGCAGTTATAGATAATGTTATAAATGGTTTTGGTTTTTTCTCTCTGCCAGAGTTTTTTGTGCAAATTAGCTACACCATGTTTTTTACCATTTTGCAATTTATTTTATGTCTAAATTTCATATCCCGAAAATCTTAAAGAATAGAAAAGTGGTTCTTACGCATAAAGAAGAAATTGAGCCACAGGAAATTCTTTTAGATTCATTATCCCAAAGAAAAATATTTTTTGAGCAAAATAAGCTTGAAGTTCCTTTAGATAAGAGAAGTTTCAAACTGTTTTTGATATTTTTTTTAATGATTATTCTTGGTCTTTTTCTCAAAGCTTTTCAGCTTCAGATTTTGCAAGGAGATTATTTCTCTGACTTGGCAGAAAAAAATTATCATCGTGTCTATTTTGAAAGAGCCAGTCGCGGAGTTATTTATGATAGAAATTTTGAACAAATAGTTTTTAATGAATCAAGTTTTGACCTTGTTTGTTATAAATTAGATCTGCCGCGTTCAGAACAAGAAAAATATGAAATTTTTCAGAGAGTTTCCGATATTATTGGTTTAGACCCCGAACAGATAAAAGAAAAAATAAATATAAGTAGTTCTGATAAGGTGTTGATTGAGCAGGATTTAGACAGAGAAATTTTAATTGCTTTTGACGCTAATATAGCTAAAGACGATGGTTTTTCAATAGAGGAGAATATTAAAAGAAAAAGCGTATCTGGCGAGCTTTTTTCTCATATTGTTGGTTTTATTGGCAGGGTCAACAAAGAAGATGTGGATGCTTCCGATAGATATTCTTTATTTGACTATATTGGCAAGTCAGGACTAGAAAAAAGTTATGAAAATATATTGAGTGGGAATAAGGGAGAAACTGTAGTTGATAGAGATGTTTTTCGCGAAGAACTTTTGAGAAGAGAAGTTTCTGAACCAGAGCCAGGGAAAAGTTTGGTTTTGTGGTCGGACTTGAGTTTACAAAAAAAAATGTCTGAAGCGCTTAACAGCGCATTAAAACAAGCAGATGCCTCTGCTGGTGTTGCAATAGCTATGGATGCGAAAACAGGGGGGGTTCTTGGTTTAGTTTCTTTGCCCGCTCTTGATAATAATATTTTTTTTGAAAAATTAAGCGTAGATGAATGGGATGAAATTGTTGGAGAGCTTAATAATCCTTTTTGGAATAGAGCTGTTTCAGCAACTTATCCTACTGGTTCGACTATTAAACCATTGATTGCTGTTACCGCTCTAGAACAAAACATTA
>Ga0268282_1000138_pt1 | contig 44255 bp, 34 predicted proteins | sample saktaG_12_FD_190133 | JGI IMG/M metagenome (GOLD analysis project Ga0268282, IMG submission 190133) | Saline water microbial communities from Sakinaw Lake, British Columbia, Canada - sak_2011_5_24_120m | ecosystem: Environmental > Aquatic > Non-marine Saline and Alkaline > Saline ...
GCACATCTACTTCAGGAGAATCATATTTAGTTATAACTATTTTTATTTTATGCCCATATTCCAAAACTCTTAATTGCTCAAGTTTTTCAATTTTTTCAAGTTTGCCTGCAGGCATATCTCTGAATTTTTGAAGGAATGAATATGTATAAGCATAGAATCCGAGATGCTTATAATAATGGATATTTTCTTTATGTTCTTGATCAAATGGGATCGTTGATCTGGAAAAATATAAAGCATATCCATTATTATCAATAACAACCTTAACATCTTTTGGGTCAATGATCTCTTTTTCTTTAACAATCCTGTAAGCAAGGGTGCTTATTTCAAGGTTCGGCTTATCAATAAAAGGTCTCACCAGTTCGTCGAGGCATTCGGGATGCATCAATGGCTGATCACCCTGCACATTTACGATCACATCATTTTCATCGAGTCCCAGTATCTCGGCAGCTTCTGCAACTCTATCGGTTCCTGATCTGCATTTATCCGATGTCATAACAACTTCACCGCCAAAGCCCTTGACCACATCAAATATTTTCTGATTGTCAGTGGCAACGATAACTCTACTGATATTTTTTGCTGATCTTGCTCGTTCATAAACCATCTGGATCATTGGCTTGCCGCAAATTAAGGCAAGGGGCTTTCCCTGAAATCGGGAAGAATCAAATCTTGAAGGTATTATAGCAGTTATTTTCATTTTTCTCTATTTTTTTACTATGCACTTAATTTTAATATCATTACATTTTTGGGCAACAAAACATTTTAGCAACTAACAAACACTAACAACAACGAACTTTTTTTATTTTTTGTTAGATTTTGTTCGTTGCTATTTTTTTAGTTTCGGCTTATCCGAGTTAGGTATTCTACTCTCATTACCAAGCCCCTGTTTACCAAGGCGTAATGCAATGAAGACTGGCTTGGTAATGTAAGAAGACAAGAAATTGCGTTCCCAAAGTGGGAACAGTTAAATTTGCTTCGCATTTAACGTCCTAAAGCTTTGGGAACGAGAATAAGGTGTGCATCCGTAAACCCCGTTAGATGTTCCTGTCCCGTTAGATGCTTGCTATCTAATGGGATACTATCTCACGGGGTAAACTTGAAAATCTGGTAGAATTATATTTTTCATTCTTTTTACCTCATTCCCTAAAAAGAGAAGGGTACTTTTTGTCTCCCTCTCCACGATAGGAGAGGGTCGGGGTAAGGTCGAAAAATGGGCTTTACGAGCAAACATTTTTTAAAGAACTACATTTCCCTGAAAATTTCTTCAGCTCTTTCTTTTGTCATTATATTTTTCCAATTTTTCCCAAGACAGTTGTCCCATAATGGATCAAGACTTAAAGCCACAGAAACCATCTTGTCCATAGATTCCCGATCCATATCTTTAACAAGATCTTTTGGCAAAGTTATTTCATGCTTTTTCATCATCTCTCTGAATTCTTTAACTCCATCAGGATAAAATTCTTCAAGATAATCAAATGTAATGCAACAGCCGATTCCGTGATGAATTCCCAATACATATGAAAGTCCATAAGAAAGAGCATGGCATGCACCGACCTGTGAATAGGCAATACTCATACCTCCGAAATATGAAGCCATCATCAGTTTATCGTCCTTATCAGGATGATCGTCGATGAATACTTCTCTGCATAATTGTAATGCTTTTTCTCCGTATGCTTTGCTGAATTCATTGATATAAGTTCCATTTAGCGATTCGATACAATGAATGTAACAGTCCATCCCTGTATAAAACCACTGATCCTTCGGCACTTCGCTGATAAGCTCGGGATCGAGAACGATCTGGTCAAATACTGTATAATCTGAATTGATACCTAATTTTCTCACGGGACCTGTGAGAATTGCCGTTCTCGATGCTTCTGCTCCTGTTCCTGAAAGAGTCGGAATGCCTACATGGAATATAGCAGGATTTTTTATGAGATCCCAGCCCTGATAATCGGCAGATGATCCGGGATTAGTCAACATCAGGGATATTGCTTTTGCAATGTCCATTGTGCTTCCACCGCCGATACCAATAATTGCTGCTGGTGTTTTTGTATCATAATCTTTTATTTTTTGAACGAGGGAGTCTATTTGAGTGGTTTTGGGTTCATCTGTAACATCCACAGGAATGAGCAGGTCATTTTTCTTTACTGGTATTCTTTTTTCAAGATTTTTTCCCTTGAATACATCATCAAACACAAAAACTATGTACGAATCATTTTCCCCATAGATTGGATTTAATATCTCACCCAGATTGTTAAAAGAACCTCTTCCGAATATTATGTTTGGTACTAATTTGATATTTTTAATCATCTATTTGAAAACTCCGATTATTTTATCAATTCTTTCTTCAATTTCACTTTCTGTCCAGTTTAGCATGATCTGCATTGATATCGTTCTTTTCATGATATTATCTGATTGTGGAAGTTTTATGTTTCTATAATCCGGATGGTTTTCATATTTATGGATCGGCAATTTTGCGAGTGCTGAAAGATTTATTAAATGATCCCATTTTTTGATATAATGCCATTTGTTATCATACCAGTATGGACAGCCGGTGACGCCTGCTTTTGCCAATTTGCCTGCTATATCTCTTGCTCTTTTTTCATCATGTAGAAAAATAGAAAGGAAGGTTGCTGTATCTCCATCCTCATCCGGGATATTTCTGAAACTTACTTCATAAATTTCTTTCAGTGCATCTTTGAACATTTTTTTATTTCTTTTCTGAATTTTTATCATTTCAGGCAATTTTCTAAGCTGAGCAAGACCGACAGCTGCATTCAACTCGCTGATCCGATAATTCATGCCCAGGAACGGATGGTTTTCAAGCCCTCTGTCATTACCGATATGGTCATGACCGTGGTCTGCATACATATGTATGTTGTCATAGATCTTTTTCTCATCGGTTATTATGCCGCCGCCTTCGCCGCAGGTTACTGTTTTAACTGCATCGAATGAATAACATCCTGCTTTCCCGAATCTTCCAAGTGCTGTTCCGTGAAATGTTCCTCCAATGGATTGGCAGGCATCTTCAATGAGAACGATATTATTTTTATCACACACTTCTTTGATCCTGTCTATTTTTGCCATACTGCCGCACATGTGAACAGGTAGGACAGCTTTTGTTTTTTCTGTAATAAAATCCTCGAGCTTCTCAGGGTCAAGACACAAAGTATCATCAATTTCTGCAAAAACAGGGATTGCTCCTATATTCAAAACTGATTCTAATGTTGCTACAAAAGTAAACGGCGGAACGATAACCTCGTCACCTGCTCCGATTCCACAGGATACCATAGCAACACAAAGAGCGGCTGTACCACTCGAGCATAAATGGCTGAATCCTGCTCCTGTTATGTAACATAATTCCTTCTCAAAAGATTTTGTTTTCCAATGCCCGTTTCTTGCATTGTCAAATCCGTATCTGAACAAAACCCCGGTTTCAAGAACATCCAAAACTTCTTTTTTTTCTTCTTCTCCAAATATTTCAAAGCCCGGCATCTTATCTCCTTTTAGCTTATCATTTATTAATTAAGCTGAATAATAATTTCATAAATCAATTACGTCTCTCTTGAATTTTTGTTATAAATTAAACAGAATGGCATCTATTAGTCGGATATTTATGAAAGTATCAAGATAAAAAAAAGAAAGACTAACAAACGTAAAAGTACAGGGTAAGAAATGATTGACCTTTCAGTCAAGTAAAACTAGTGTCAAGCCAAACTTCGATTGGTAGTGGTAATTTAATTTAGACATTCCTTATATTTGAGGTTTCAAATTTTTTTAAAAGTCAATTTACGCCATTTTACAATTGACTTATCACTAAAAGAAATGCATATAGCAACAACGCTATCAAATAATACGAATATGATATTTTAGCAATCTTCTTTTCTTTCTGCTAATATTTTATGATCTTTCAAAAAAAATCTTGACGGCAATCCTTTATAGCTTTACATTCTTCTATAAATTAAACAGAAAAAATAATACGGAGGTATAATGAAAATTAAACCTATTGATGATCGAGTTCTTCTTGAGACATTGGAGTCATATGAGAAAAAAGTCGGCAATATTATTATTCCCGATACCGCAAAAGAAAAACCACAGATCGGCAAGATCATTGCAGTTGGAAATGACGAAGATCTACAAAAAATTGTGAAAAAGGGTGATAAAGTTGTGTATGCAAAATATGGCGGCACAGAGATAGAACTTGAAGGGAAAAAATATCTCATCGTACAGAAATGCGATATTTTAGGAATTATCGAATAAGTTTGTTCATTGATTTATAAGACCTTTGCGGCATAGCGCTTCATGGGTCTTTTTTATATGAGCCAGTAGCGGTTTTGGGCTCCCCTTTTTATCAATCCCTTAAACTCCATTTGCAACAAAACACTTGAAAGAGTCGCAGGACTCTCATCAGTCAATTCTACCATTTTGTCCATGCTAAGATTTTTTTCATAATTCATAAGAAGTTTATATATTTTTTCCTCGCTGTCCGAAAGTTTTACTTTTGGTTTGGCATCGGCAGACGCAGTATCATTTACAAGGTTTAGTTTGAGTTGATATTCTTCAAGGATATCATCAGGATTTCTTACGATCTTTGCACCGAGTTTTATGAGATAATTCGGACCTTCACTTTGAGGAGAATTAATATTCCCTGGGATTGCATAGATATCCCGATTCTGTTCAAGCGCATATTTTGCGGTGAGCAGTGCTCCGCTGGTTTTTGCTCCTTCAACTACAAGCGTACCCTTGCTCATGCCGCTGATGATCCTGTTGCGGTTTGCAAAATTCCATGCCTCAATTTTGCTTTCAAGAGGGAGTTCAGAGATAAGAGCTCCATTCTCGAGAATTCTCTCAGCCAATTTCCTGTTTGCAGCAGGATAGATCGTATCCAGTCCTGTTCCGAAAACTGCTATCGTCCTTCCTCCTGCATTCAGCGCTTCATGATGAGCTGCACCATCGATACCATAGGCGAGTCCACTTACTATTGTGAAACCTGCAAGTGAAAGTTTGGGAACAATCCTTCGAACTGCGATCTTTCCGTATTGTGTTGGCTTACGCGTGCCGACTACTGCAAAAACCAGATCGTCATCAAGCAATAATTCACCCTTGATATAAAGCACAATTGGTGGATTGTAACTGTATTTGAGCAATCTGGGATATTCATCATCAAGGATTGAGAGCAGTCGGACATTGTGCTTTTCAAGCAAAGCAAGTTGGTTCTCAATAAATTCTTCTTTTCGATTTTCCAGGATATTATCCGCAAGCTTGTCTGAAATATATGTAAGCTCAGTTAATTCTTCTTTTAATACCCTGAAAATCGCATCGGGTACAGAATATTTTGTTAGCAATTTCTGGATGGTTTCAGGACCGAGTCCCTTTACAGAAACAAGCCGCAGCCACGCATAATATTTTGATTTATCCATCATATTCCTCATCCATCTTCTTAAATCTCAAATCGTTGATCATCATTCTCTTTTAATTATTTTATTTATTTTAAATTACTCAATAAAATCATCAATTACTTCTTGAAATCTCAATCCCATATATTTCCATTCTTCTGGTAATTCGTGTTTTTTATAATTGTACATTGTGTATTGGTAATGTTTTTCAAAATCCTGTTTATTTCGAATGACATGATCATAAAATGATTTTTGCCATTTGAATTTTGGAATATCGTGATTTTCACCATATTCTCGTTTAAATGATTCACGCAATTTTAAAACATACTCATCGAATTTATTCAATTCATTCCGACAGGCGATAATGCGCATTATCGCCTTCATGTGTCGTGGTTGATGGATTGGTTCTGAAATATGTATAACCCAATATTTTATTTATATTTTGGGATGAATTCCGTTTCAAAAATTGCATAATTTTGGAATAATTTGCGGTGACATTATGCAGTTTAATCAATAAATGGAAATGATCATAATTCAAACAAAATGCAAATAGTTCCATCTGTGAAATTTTCTTTATAAATCTCAATTCATGAATCCATAAATCACATAATATTTCATGCTCGAAAAACGGATATACTCCTTCCACATTGCATGTAATAAAATAAATATGATCACCATAAACTCTCTTCTGGCTATTACGATGCATAATAATTCTTTCTCGCTATAAATTCAAAATCTTTTTGATAGTATATTTTAATTTTTGAAGATTTTCACCACTGACTGCTGAAACTGCGAGAATTGCACAGTCGCAGATATTCTTCAGCTCATCTTTGGCATGATCTATAAAATCATCCTTTTCATTATGTGCAAGAAGATCTATTTTGTTGAGCACTATCAATTTCTGACGTTTGTCTAGTTCAGTATTATAGGAATGAAGCTCATTATTTAGAATTTCATACTTATTTGAAATATTGTCCGAAGTGACATCAATAAGAAAAAGCAATACTTTTGTCCGCTCTATGTGTCGCAGGAAGCGTAGTCCCAGTCCTTTACCTTCGTGTGCATCTTCTATAATTCCGGGAATATCAGCAATGACAAATGTTTTGTATTCATCTACTTTTACTACTCCCAGGCATGGCTCGAGGGTTGTAAATTCATAATCTGCAATTTTAGGATGTGCCGAAGACAAATGGCTTATCAAAGTGGATTTGCCTGCATTTGGAAATCCAACCAATCCAACATCTGCCATAAGTTTGAGCTCCAGTTCATAATATTTCTCTTCGCCCTCTTTGCCGGGAGTTATTTTACGCGGCGCTTGATTTGTCGATGATTTAAACGTAGCATTTCCTCTTCCGCCCTTTCCACCTTTTGCAAGTATGACATCCTCATTCTCTTCAGCGAGATCGGCTATCTTGTACTTCCTGTTGTTCTGTTCATCGAGTTCGTAAACTTCAGTTCCAAGGGGCACTTTCAGTATGATATTTTCGCCATCATGACCGGTCTTGTTCGCTCCCATGCCGTGCTGACCCTTTTCAGCAAAGAATTGCTTTTTATAACGGAAATTGAGTAACGTATTCAGTTCGGAAGATGCAACAGCAATAACATCTCCACCCTTGCCGCCATTTCCGCCGTCAGGACCGCCTTTTGGAATGAACTTCTCCCTTCGGAAACTCAAGCAGCCATTTCCCCCATTCCCCCCGTGAACGTGAATTTTTGCATAATCAATAAACATAAATTACCTTTTCTGGTTTTTTGATAAAAAGAATTTAGTCACAAATAATCATACAGATGAAGAACAATATAACTCAAAACCATTGCACAGGTTTCCTTCGTTAAACATTTGCAAGGCAATAATGTTCTTTATTTTAATTTTGTAATCTGTGTTCATCAGCATAATCTGCGTAATCTGTGTTCTATTCTCATCCATCTCTTAAAATCACTAATCAACATTTGATATTCTTATCTTAACAACACACATTTCTGAGTTGCCAAAACTTTACCATCTGAAGAAATTGTATAGAAATATATTCCATTACCCAGTTTTTTCCCAAATGCATCTTTGCCATCCCAAATCACTTCATTCATCCCTAATTCGCAATTCGTAATTGTTAATGCTCTTACTAATTGCCCTTTAATATTAAATATTTTAACCTCTGCATTTCCTAAATTCCTGGTAGAGTAGAATGATATACTTGTCGATGATTTGATTGGATTAGGATAATTCCTTATGTGAGAGATCATCTGATCTTGAACTGGCGGTTCATCCACTCCCACTTGAGGAAATGGTCCGTAAGCGGTTTCCACATATTTGACTGACGCAGTTGTGAGAGTTTCATCAGTTCTTATTTGATAGAAATAATAATCATTCGGATTCGACACTTCCGGTCTATCTGCCTGGAATTTCCAATCATTCCATTCTATGAGCCCAACGTTATCAAACCATGCATAGGATGTGCCTGAGTTGGGTGTTTCCGAAATGAGAAGAATATCAAAATAATTGGTATTTGAAGGAACTGTGAGCTCTTTGTGATAAAATGTCCAGTCTGTATCGCCTGTGATATCATCCGAAATATATTCCGACCCAAGCATCACTGCGTACCATCTATATTCATAATAACGGATCTGAATTGTCACACCCTGCGCATCTGCGGTCTTGATATACCCATGCAAAGAATAATTGGTTGAATCGGAATATCTTTTTAATCGTCCTTCCAGTTTTGTGGCAAGGTCATAATAATTATTCTCATCCCACACATGCCCTATTGAGCGTTCACCTTCATATGAAGCAGTATTGTCATAAAATTCTTCCGGCTCGATAAGTTCCCACATGGTGCAACCCTCATCTTCCATATTTCCAAACCAGACCAGGTCTCTTCCGACACGATACTCCCAATTACTCTGCGGTGTGATAGAACTCATCTCAGAAATATTTGCGAGATGTTCGAGTCTTTGAGGAGCTGAAATATAGCTATTGCCAACAGGTTCGAGCATAACAATATCGGAGATCACCTCTGTATTTATCTCCATTGAAAGCGTATCGAGAATGAGCTTTCCTCTGACATTATCTCGATCAACATACACATAGGTATCCAGCTCTTTCGAACGGAAGGCGAGATAATCCAGAATATGCAACCCGAGACCACCACTTGCAGGTTGTGGTATCCAATCATCAATATAGGCGGGAGTTGCTGTATATTCATAAAAGCCGGTTTCGTCGACCTTTGCATTAAGAATCATTGTGGGATAGGTTTCGGGATACATAAGATCAAAAGCAAAATTACCAAGAGAATGAGCGATCAATTTTTGATCATACACTTCAAAACCCTGAATAATGTGCGGATGATGACATATTATCAGATCAGCACCCGAATCTATTGCATGGTAGCGTATCGCTCTATCCCACATATGCGGCACATCTGCTTTGGGATTGTATCCCTCATCCTGATATGGATTGAGCTCTTCGGATTTGTCATAATGACTACCCGGCGCCAGCGAATACTCACTTCCTGCATGCATTTCCATGATGAGATAATCTGCAACATCGTCCACTTCAGCGATCTGCTGCGTGATGTAATATGGAGTCATATAGGCAAAACCGGGCTTGTTGAATCCTGCATTCAAATAGGGCTGATAATTGTTGTACTGCCCTGTTCTGTCGCTGGATGCAAGAAAGGCAAAGGTTACTCCATTCTCCGTGTACAGTATTGGCGTGTACGCTTCATAAGAATCCTCTCCTGCACCTGAAGAAAGAATATGCTTCTGTGCGAGCACATCCTGAGTTTGCTGCATGCCTGCAAGTCCGTAATCCAGAATATGATTATTCGCCAGTGTGATAATATCTATCCCTGCATATGCGAGTCCATCTACATTCTCGGGATCTCCGCGAAAATATATGGGCTTGGTGGGATGATGTATTCCCTGATCAGTGAGCGGACATTCCAAATTTGCAATAGTGACGTCGGCAGCATTTCCAAGAAGATCGAGAGTCGGCTCAAAAATAGCTTCCACTCCATAGGTTTGAATTATGCCACCGGGATTTTCATACCCGCGTGCAAGAAGTATATCACCTACAAAATTCATTGTGATTGGAAAAGAACTTGTTCCCGGTTCTGGAATTATCCAGCAATTTGCTCTTCCGATCATACCTGTATCATCTGTGACTTCCAGAAATACATTATAAGTATGATCATCCTGAATTATGTATGTATGCGCAGGATTTTCTACCGAACTCGTATCTCCATCCCCGAAATTCCAGTAATAGTAAAGTGTATCACTGTCCGGATCATACACATCTGAGAAAAACTGAACATCGAGATTTCTGTTTCCATATTTATCCTTGTATTCCTTTCCCTGCGATGAATATATCTCAACTTCCGGTACAAAGGGCAGATCTTCGGTCACATTCAAAATATCATCAAAATATACAACACCGGTGGGGTCGCTATCAAGATCATTGATAAATAGGATCGAGGTTATTGTCGGGTAATACTCGAACCATGCGAACCAATCATCTGCAACAGGTAGGTAATAGGTATCCCATTCCTGCTCCGGGAAAGCGCCCTGATACACTGTGATGAATTCCTCGATATCAAGCTCTTCGTGTCCATCGAGTGAATACATCAACACATTTATAGAATCCAGAATTCCGAAGCCGTGTATCTCCCCTTTCGTTTCCATATATGCAGAAACAGACCATACTGAGTTTGTATCCAGCTGTATTGGATCGATCTGCTCGACCTTCCAGGTATTGCCAAAAAGCTTAAGCGAGTATTGAGAATTATTGTGAGTAATAGTAGAATCGATGCACCAGTCATCCGGATCGAAGTCCTGTCCCGGATATGATTGCAAGGTGACTGATCCCCGCTCAAAATCTTCTATAATTTGTGCGCGATCGTGAGAAAATAGAAATGTTGATATGAATAATAAAAATATTGCTATGAAGATCTTTTTTTGAAACATTATTCTATCAACAGGCATTTCCTTTCATTTTTTTGTTCTCCATCTAAGATGAGCTGATACAAATACACACCCGAAGCAACTTTTTGTCCATATTTATCTGATCCATCCCATATTACTTCGATGGAGCGAGTGGGCGAAGAGGAGACGGGGCGAAACTCTCTGACGAGTTGTCCTTTTATGTTATAAATTTTGATTTCCGCATTTTGGACATACTCTTTGGATGAAAATGAGAAAGTGGTTGATAGGTGAAAGGGATTGGGATAATTTTCAAATAATAATCCAGATTGAATATAACTATTATCTGATGAAAGTGCTGGTATTCCAGATACAATATTTGATGGATCTGATTCACCACAAGGATTTTCATAAAGAGCAGTAATATAAAAATATACATAATTAGTTGTATCTGCTGGCATGGCATCAATAACCGTATAGTTTAGTATATTTTCTGAGACAGTATCATACATTTCCCAATTAACATAGATATTATAATTTACTAAATCAGGTACACCTGGTTCCGGGGATTCCCAATAAAGATGATAATAATTACATGGGAATATATACTCATGTACAAGATTTAGATTCTGAGGAGGATTAAACTGGGCACAAACAACTGAATACATAAGCAAAAATATTAATATAGAAAATATTTTTTTCATAATACACCTCCTATCGTAATTTTATCATTTTCCCGATGATATTTTTCTCATCGATAGTACATTTGTAAAAATAAATCCCTTCTGCAACATCAGTTCCTTTTTCATCTTTCCCATCCCAAGTTATCTCGATGGAGTGAGAGGGCGAAGAGGAGATGGGGTGAAGTTCTTTTACAAGCTGCCCTTTTACATTATAAATTGTTATCTCTGTGCTCTCTGCCTGCCACGGCGTAGCAGAGTGAAGCCGGGTGGTTGAAAACCGAATTGTTGTTGTGCTTCTGAATGGATTGGGATTAGCTGTTAATATTTGAGTGAATTCTTCCGGTTCATTATCAATTGAATAATTTACTACTTCTAATGTAACAGGTATCTCTGCGATTGTTACTTCATAATTTATTAGAAACGATATGTCACATGAATAAGTCGTGCTCGTGGTATCATTTGTTGCATCGAAATAAACCTGAAGGTCTATTTCCTCTCCCGCTGCAATAGTACCTGCCGAATCACTCAATGTAATCCAGTCTGAATTAGGTGATGAATTGTTAACAATATTTACTGACCATAGAAATGTATTATAAGAGGTATTTTGAAGATGTATAGAAACAGAATCAATTTCACCGGTACTAATAGTATTATAAACAGAATCTGGACTAGTAAGTATTATAGGCATCCCAAAACCTAAATAAATAATCAGTGAGCCAGGAGCATCAAAAACAAGAATATAAGGAAATCCAGTTGGGTAATAACAGGGATGATAATAGTCAACATAATATGAACCTAAACGTATTTGATTTATATAAGCACCTCCATAACTGTCTGACAAAACAGAGTAATTTATCCCGTTATAACCATTAAGAACAACTCTCGCATTTTCGATTGGATTTGATAAATAATCGGAAACATATGCCATAACAGAACCTCCAAGAATATGTTTATAGAGTGGTGTAATGGTTTGAGTATCTGAGGGTTGAGATTCACCCTCGATATATACTGCAGTGACCCAATATGTATATTCTTCAAACTCAACCATATAATCAAAATAGGTTTCGGTGGGAAGCTCTTCAAAAATGAAATATTTTCCAATATCCAATCTGTATAATTCGTACCTTAGAAAATGATAGCTGCTCGAGTCCGGTGCTTCCCATAAAATACCGATCCTCATTGTATCAGCAAAAACAGTAAAATTATTTGGGGCTGGTAAATCCTTGTTTCTGTCGTACCCATAAACATTTGATGCGAAAAAAACAACAGCAAACACGACTAAAATATATTTCTTACTACTCATTTCACACCTCCACGATGCTTAAATGCTTCGTAATTTCGTATGAAATATTTGTCAAGAAAAAGTAATTATACTTCTAAAATCTGCAATCGGTGTTCGGTGTTCTTAAATCAAATCAGGCAAAAGAGAATATCGAATGATGATTAACGATTTATGATTTAAGAAGATGGAGTTGTATGATATTTCTAAAATCTTCAATCGGTGTTCGATGTTCATAAATCAATTAAGCAGTGCTCTCACTTAATAATGTCATTTATTAAATTTTGAAGGACTTGAATTTTAACATTCCTTTTTCTTTCTCCTCGGCTAGGAGAAGGTTAAGATGAGGTATTCAATAAAGTTAAAATTCAAACTGCAAGATATCGCTGCTTAAGTAATTTATTATTAAATGATGAATGATGATCAACGATTTAGGATTTAAGAAGTGGAATTGAATAAAATCTTTCATTACTAATCCTTCATTAACAAACACTTATTCGTCCCGATTATCTCATCACCCACTTTTACCTGATAATAATACAAACCCGATGAAACTTTATTTCCATATTTATCTGTACCGTCCCAAACCACTTCATCAATTTTGAATTTTGAATTTTGAATTTTAAATTCTCGGACCAGCTGTCCTTTTAAATTATATATTCCAATTCGGGATATTTCATGTGAATTCGTGGTTTTATAAAACATTATTGTTGTCGAATTTTTGAACGGATTGGGAAAGACAGAAATAACACTCACATCACTTACGGGATCGTCATCTACAGAATATCCAGTTACAGTTAAGGTTACAGGAATTTGTATTGTGCCCACATCAGGATAAGATTCGAATATTAAATCACACGTATGTACTTGGTTCACAGAATCATCGGTCGCATCAAAGGTAACATGAATATCTTCAACATTTTCTGAAGGAACAATCCCTGATGAATCGCTTAGGGCAATCCAAGATGTATCATCTGGAGGATTAAAATTAATAAAATATGACTCCCATTCCAAAGCACCCGTCCCGTTATTTTCTATTGTTATCAAAGTCGAATCTATCGTTCCAATTTGAATTGAATCATTAATTTCCGCTGGTGTAATACTCATTGTTGGAACACCAAGATATACTGTATAATATGTTGTGCTGTCATTTTCGATTTTTACATTCTCTAAATATACAGAAGAGTAACCGGGTGCAAAGAATTTAAGATCATAGTGTCCTCGAAGCATTGGTTCAATATAATAGCTCCCATCACTGCTTGTTAAAACATTATAATATTTACTATAGGGATATTTTTGCTCAGCACTCACCCGTGCTTCTTGAATAGGTTCTCCGTTATCATCAAAGACATATCCTTCTAATTTCCCAAATCCCGGATATATACCAAAAAGTATATCATAAATATACCAATAATTATAATTGAATGTTGTACTGCCATAGCTTCTAAACTTTAAACTCACAGTTTGATCATTGAACTGTTCCATTTCATCAAATTCAAAATAACTTCCACCGGATACTCCCCAATCATCATGCTCATCGAGTTTCCATTGGAATATCATTGTCTCTTCATCGTCATGCATAACCCAAATCTCCATTATCTCGCCAGTATCAGCAGTATAATCATCAATATACATGTTAAATATTATTTTATCATAAAACCAACTTTCTGAACCAAACTCAGGTGAAAATAACGCCATGTCATAATTTAATACTATTGGAGACCAAATTAGATACGCATATCCAGTGGACCAATACCAATTTCCATCTGGTGGTTCTTGATGCCATCCTGAACTATTCCAGTCAATATAAAACAATTCATGAAACCAACCATAAGGGATGTTTGCATAAGATGAATCTGTCATTGTGGGGACTAATTCACCTTCTTCATATAAAGCTGTAGCATAGTAGCTGTAATATTCTAGTCGATTAACCATAAAATCGAAATAAGGCATTATTGGAATATTTTCAAAAAAAGATAATTTTCCTATATCTAACCTATATAGATAATAACCTAATAACGTGTTAAAGGATGAATCGGGTTCCTCCCATGTAAGTTCAACACCATACTGTCCCAGGTCTGCATCAAAGTTATTTGGTGCTGGTAAATCCTTGTTTGTGTCGTAACCATAAACATTTGCTGCGAAAAAAACAACAGCAAACACGACTAAAACATATTTCTTACATCTCATTTCACACCTCCACGATGCTTAAATGCTTCGTAATTTCGTATGAAATATTTGTCAAGAAAAAGTAACTATACTTCTAAACTCTACAATCGGTTTTTGGTTTTCTTTAATCAAATCAGGCAAAAGAGAATATCGAATGATGATTAACGATTTATGATTTAAGAAGATGGAGTTGTATGATATTTCTAAAATCTACAATCGGTGTTCGATGTTCTTAAATAAATAAAGCAGTGCTCTCACTTAATAATGTCATTTATTAAATTTTGAATGACTTGAATTTTAACATTCCTTTTTCATTCTCCTCGGCTAGGAGAAGGTTAAGATGAGGTATTTAATAAAGTTAAAATTCAATCTGCAAGATTTCGCTGCTCGGGTAATTTATCATTAAATATCGAATGATTATCAACGATTTAAGATTTAAGAAGATACTCTGATAACTAATCCTTCATCAGCAAGCACTTATTCGTTCCGATTATCTCATCACCCACTTTAACCTGGTAATAATACAAACCGGATGAAACTTTATTTCCATATTTATCTGTACCGTCCCAAACCACTTCATCAATTTTGAATTTTGAATTTTGAATTTTAAATTCTCGGACCAGCTGCCCTTTTATATTATAAATTCTAATTTGAGCTAATTCTAGTGAGCTCGTGGTTTTATTGTACGAAATTGTGGTCAAATTTCTGAATGGGTTGGGATGGGCGATTAATGACTGAAGAGGTTCTTCAGGTTCGTGATTGATTCCATAACTCACTTCAAGAGTAACAGGAATGTTGATCTTCTGCCCTATGCTGGATGTGACACTCACATATGCTTCGTAAGAACCGGGTTCAATATCCCACGTTGATACATTTATAGGAACAAGTGCAGATTCCCCGGGTGATAGAGTGCCATATTGGGTTTCTACCTCAAGCCAATGAACAGGAGAATCAACAATTGTAAACACTCCATGATTGCGGTTTGACATGCTGTAATCAGGTGCAACAATACGGAATGCACACCAATTTGATGGAGGTCCGGGAACAGTATATTCGTATTCGCCGGTATTTGGTAATGCATCATTTATAACATCCCAGGTATAGCCATTATCTCTTGAAAATTCCAAGATGACTTCAGAGTATATTCCCGAAAAATTCCAGCACAACGTATCGAGTGAGTTATATTCGAGGATCTCTCCAACTTCCGGATGAGTAATGTCAAAAATGTTTATTGAGAAAAATCCATCAGATATGTCACTTTGATATCCGTCTGCATCCTTAACCTTTATCAGGCAGTAATCGGAAAGCATCCCGTCAACTGTATATGCATATTGTCCTGTATTAGGAATGTCCTCTACAATCGTTTCCCAATGAGAGCAATTATCGCGAGTTAAATATAATGAAACATTGTCTATCGAACCATAGGTGATCCAGCGGATCGTGTCTGTCGTGCTGTATACCAGTGTTTCACCGCCATCAGGATAGTCCATCCATAAATAGGAATTTGCAGAGGGCTGCAGTGTAAGAGTACCCTCTTTGAAATGCGGTTCTGCTCCTGTGCCATCTCCTTCAAGATACCAGTCTATTTCGATCGGTCCTGTAATACTTTCATCAATTGTAATATTTATCTGGAATCCATGAGCTCCCGATGTATAGATGGGAGTACCGTTACCAAATCCCCATGAAATTTCTGCACCATATCCTGTCTGACCGTTATAAAGTAAGGTTTCTATATCCATCGCACCATTGACATAAACACCATCAGGGAAATCCAAACTTACCCCGTACACCGGCTCATTATCCGGACTTGAATGATACAGATAGCAGAGAATATCTATCGGTACTACTGGCACATAGAATGTTGAAGTGCAGATAATGAAATCATTTTGAACGCTCTTTCCGCCTTTAAGATTTTCATCTCGTGAAAAATGCGAAGTTTCCACCCAATATGAAAGTTCGGTTGAGGATGTATTAGTGATAGTTACATATCCTGTTTCAGTCGTATCCTGCGGCAGTGTGAACTCAAAGAATTGAGGAGAAACCTCAATAAGAGGTATTTCAGGGCTTTCATGAAGTGTGAAAAGTATTGCTGTTTCATCTTGAAGCTCATGTGCTGTCGAAGCATAAATATTGGAATATGTGATAAGTACACCATCGGTTTGCTGATAATTTTCTATGCCAACTGTAGCATAATTATCATCCTGGTCATTATTTGTTACTTCTTTATATTGGAACATTATCTCGATATTTCCATTTGATGTTGGATAATATTCAGGATCGAATATAATTACTTCGAAGGTTTCGAAAACATAATAATCGTATACAGTGCGAAAATCCTGCCACTCAATAATAAATCTGTGTTCCACTTCATCGAACCAGGTATAAATGTTTCCATCTCTAAGATCATCCCAGAAAGGAGCGATCATTGAAGCAGGACCACAACCAGAAGGAATTGTTTTATTTCTATGATATATAACATCTTCACTCATAGCGATCCATCCCTCTGTACAAATAGTCATTTTATCACAGAAATGACTAAAGAAGCATATATCAAATGGTGGTTCCATAAAATATGCAGCTCCGTCATACGTCTCATAATTTCCTTCAACAGGAACTCCATCCCCTCCCAGTGACGGATCGAGTTCTATCCAATCATATACCGGGGCTTCGAAATTTCCCGTATCAGAACTCTCGATTGCATAATAGCCATATTCTGAGAAGGTTGGGCTGGTTGTACTCACAACTCCTATTGGTACCGAGAGTTGTATGGTCTGGACTAGAGAATCATCTTGAATAATCTGTAATTCAAATTGTGCATTCTCTCCTGTGATCACCTGGTTTGGCAAAACAGAGAAAGGAATTGTATTCACTCCTGTTCCTGTTGGCTCAATAGTCAAATAGTTACTCTCATCTTGTGATACTGTTGCCTTTCCATTTGTGCACATCAGGAATGCATTGAAAAAATTTGTCCCAGTAGAGCCCGTATTTGTTAATTTGATGTACACTTCGTCATCCTGTCCTTGTATCAGACAGGAATCAGCATTATCGACATTAAATTGAGATACAACTAATTCGGGACTGATAATTTCAACAGGAATTATATACGTTTGATCCCCTAATGTAGAATTGACCTCTAATTTCAAGTTAGCAATATTTCCATTTAACCACTCATGATTTATTGAAAAATATAGATACTGGAATGTGAAAGTTTCTTGGGATTGAATGTAATCGACTTATATACTATCAGTAATAACATCGACTTCTCCATCATTAGAAGAAATAAGAATTGATATATCCTCTGCATTGTATGGGGTAAAATGTAATAGATCGAATGAATATTCAACTATCGTGCCTGAAATTGGATCATCAATGAAATTTATATTTGATATTTGTAATGATTCGTTTGAATAAACTGTCAGTTCATGTGTTTTCGGAAGATACCCATATTTTGAAGGAGTGATTTCATAAATACCTGGAGTAAAATCTCCATATAATGTAACATTCCCATTTGCATCCGTAATTCCTTTCGTGATAAGTGAATCACCTTGTGTGAGTGCAACGATAAAATCTGAACAATCATCATCGACATCAACTTCTACAACGATGTAATTCTGATTACATGAAATGCCATCATCACAAATCAAAGAGAAATTTTTAGGAATATCTGTCCACACCTGTAACCCGGGATCTCCAAGCAAGCCATAGACGTAGAAATAAAATTGATCTGAATCTTCTGAACCACCCCAGTCATGATTATGGGGAAAATTATTATACAACTCCATTTTCCCTCTCAGGAGCATCTCTCCGCATCCATACAGTTCTTCCTGTGTAATGCCTTGATAGATTCCCATATCCATACAATTGTTCCATCGTGTTCTTGTGTCATGTTCACTTGGTCCGATAAAACCAATCGCACCTTTTGGATTCGTCGGCGACCCTACCGTCAGCCACAATTCGCCAAAACAAATATCTTCTTCAGCATATGCAAAATCTGCACCACCACATGTTATACTCGTCAGCATAGGAAGCATTAACCCGTTATTTAATGATGGAATATCACTAAGTTCTAAAAAATAATACCCCCACCAGCTCGCCCAATAATATGGGCTGCCACAACCACGGAAATTTATCAGTGTATGACCTTGATCAATCATATTTATAAGATTTGAAACGCCAGTATTTAGAGGATAGGTGAAATAGTCTACGCCCTGGAATCCAAAATTCAAGAGTTTTTTACCAATATTTGCTTTTGTGAGATAATGAGTAAACATTCCTGTTTCTTGATTAAAACAAGAAATCATCAGCGCACTCTTATACCATGAACCTTCAACTAGGATGCTTTCATAGTTCAGTATTTTACTTATAACCGTTAAGAGATCCATCTGGCTTTGAATAGAAATACGACCAAGTAACACATCAGGGAAATAATCATCACCTTCGAGTAATGTGTAAGGATGATCCGATACATCATATTCGGTCATATATCCTTCAACGTAAAATGAGGGAATAATAAAATTTCCTGTAACATCACCAACAAGCACCACAAATTCCGGGGGTATATCCCATGAGAGATAAGCATTTTGAATGTAATTTTTAATATCATAATTATCCGGAGAAGCACCAATCTCAGATAAAGGAGTCAAAGTAACCTCGTGTCCAAGTTTTCTCTTCCATTCAACAAGAGGTTGTAATATACTCATGCATTCGTCAGGTGCTATGATGAGATAACTTCCTGTTTCATGAACGTTATCTTTTACAGTTCCATATACATGTTCGGATACAATATTAGAAAATGATGATGAAGGTCTGCTTTTCGTATCAATTAACGGATTGTCATTATTTTTTAGATCGATTGCAAAGGTTGCATTGATATCTTTCAGGACTCTTATCAAATTTTTGGTTGGATTGTATTGAACTGCTGCTATTGACACCTGGCAGAATCTATATCCGCGCATAATAACAGGTGAACTTATCGAGACTATTTCTTTCGGATACCATTCATCACTTGTATAAAATGTCTCATCTTTTTTAGTGCCATCTTCCCATCCAAATTGTTGAACATAATAATCCAATGCCGTTACATCATAATCGTAGGTGAGATCTTCCAATACAAAATTACCGTTTTGTAGTAAAGAGATCAATTGTGAATAGACTGGTAATTCTGCTTTTCCGGGTTCTGCTGTCGTAGCGTATTCTGCTATTTTGAGTGTGCTGCAATGTTGTTCCCCTCTTTTTTCATTACTTACTGTGCAGTCATCGAAATTGCCTGTAATTGTCAGATAGTTACTATTGAGATTAATATCCAGTGCACACATGCTCGCTGGAATAAGGAGCAAAAAAAATATGCCTGTGAAAAACTTATTTTTTACGTGACCTCCCCTAATGATTTTGAGTTATTGATAGAATTGTTTGTTTTTTATGTCAGGAAGTAAGAATTATGATATTGGAATATATTTTATAAAATTTTGATGATTATTCTTTAATCAGCAATCTGCGTCTTGAATAAAAAATAAAAAGAGAAAATCGAATGAGAATTAACGATTTGAGAAGTTGAGTAAAATAAAATCTTAATTTACTAATCTTTCATTAACAGACACTTATTTATTCCGATTATCTCTTTCATATGCTTTTCTTGACACCAACACTCCACAAAAAAAAGTTGAATGCAAATTCTCGTTGGAGGCACTCATGCGATTTTCTCAGGCATTTATTCCTACTCTAAAGGAAAAACCTGCTGAGGCAGAAATTCCTAGCCATACTCTGATGATACGCTCAGGAATGCTGCGAAAACTTGGTTCCGGCATTTATTCATATCTGCCCTTAGCAAAGAAGGTTATAAACTATATTGAAACCATCGTTCGAGAAGAGCTCGATGCCATCGGCTGCCAGGAAATCCTTATGCCTGTGCTTCATCCACGCGAACTGTGGGAGATGTCCGGCAGATGGAATGTATATGGACCTGAACTCATGCGTCTTACTGACCGTCATGATAGAGAATTTGCTCTCGGACCTACGCACGAGGAAGTCATCACACTTATTGCAAAGTATGATATAAAATCTTACAAACAACTTCCGATAAATCTCTATCAGATACAGACAAAATTCCGCGATGAGATACGTCCCCGTTTTGGTGTCATGCGTTCCCGTGAGTTCATTATGAAAGATGCTTACAGCTTTCATAAAGACAAGAAAAGTCTCAAAAAAACCTATGACGATATGTACAAGGCATATTCCCGCATTTTTGCGCGATGTGGATTGAAAAGCGTCGCCGTCGAAGCTGATGTTGGCGCTATCGGCGGTTCATCTTCTCATGAATTTATGGTGCTTGCAGAAACCGGTGAATCCGAAGTGCTGCATTGCAAATGCGGATATGCTGCCAACTCAGAAAATGCAAAAATCGCTGCTCTGGACTTTAATGAGCATGAAGAAATGAAACAGCTCGAAAAAGTATCTACTCCTGACAGAAAATCCGTCGAAGAAGTGAGCGCATTTCTTGGTGTGCTTCCAAAGAAACTTATTAAAACAATTGTATATAAAGCTGGTGATAATTTTGTCGCCATAATTATACGAGGCGACCGAGAAATAAATCCTATTAAGGTAGCAAATTTCCTTCAATGTGTAAATCTTGAATTCGCAACTGAAGATGAGATTGCAGAGTTTACAAAATCGACTGCCGGCTTTGTAGGACCTGTCGGAAAGAAGAATATAAAGATATATTCAGACCTCAATTTGAAGGGCACGAAAAATATGATCACTGGAGCTGATGAAAAGGATTATCATTATAGAAATGTCAATCTGGAACGGGATGTACACATCGATGCATGGCAGGATTTCATTCAGGCAGAGAATGGCGACAAATGTCCCAGATGCGGCAAAGCAATGTCCTCATTCAGAGGTATAGAAGTAGGACAGATATTCCAGCTTGGCGACAAATACAGCACAGCTATGGAAGCTACCTACGATGCAAAAAATGGCTCTGCTGTTCCCTATCAAATGGGCTGCTATGGCATTGGCATTACAAGAACAATGGCTGCGTCTATCGAGCAATTTCATGATAAAGACGGTATTATCTGGCCTATCTCAATTTCTCCTTATGATGTAGAACTGATCAATCTGTCGCCTTCAGATGAAGATATTACTGAATTTTGCGATAATGTGTATGAACTTCTGCAAGATGAGTTCATTGATGTGCTCTATGATGACAGGGATGAGAAAGCCGGATTCAAATTCAAAGATGCAGACCTTATTGGCATTCCAATTCATATTATTGTCGGCAAGAAGAATTTCGAGCAGGAAATGGTCGAGATCAAGATCCGAAAAACAGGCGAAAAAATGACCTGTGCCTTTGATGATATCTTAAATAAAATTTCTTCCTTGACAGACACATTATACGAAGAAATAGATAAAAATGTTACATAATTTACTGAAGAATGAGAATATTATTCTTGCATCGCGCTCTCCTCGGAGGGCGTTTTTGCTGGAGCAGGTGGGCTTGCACTTTGAACAAATCCCATCGCATATTGAAGAAAATTTCAACGGAATGCAACCTGAAGATTTTGTGCTCCACTACTCATTAATAAAAGCTGAAGAAATCCAAAAGACCCACTCCAACTCTCTCATTATTGGAGCGGATACGATCGTTGTATTGAATAATGAAATAATCGGAAAACCACAAAATAATGAGGATGCTTTTATAATTCTGAAAAAACTCTCAGGTAAATGTCATGAAGTTTTTACCGGAGTTTCGATTCTTCTAAATGATGTTACAATTTCTGATATTGCAAAGACAAAGGTATATTTCAGCCCCATTTCTGATGAAGATATAAAAGAATATATATCGACAGGTGAACCGATGGATAAAGCCGGTGCTTACGGCATTCAGGGATATGGAAGCCAATTTATAGATAAGATTGATGGATGTTATTTTAATGTAATGGGATTCCCCATTCCACTCTTTTACGAAATGATAAAGAAAGTCACCTTACGTTAAAAACCACAGAGGACACAGAGAAAAAAAAGTATAATATTAAAACAAATAGATATTTAATTTTGGGTCAGTTTAATATCATGTCATAAATTACCAATTTTAATTTCTAAATCCTAATTTCTAATTACAAATAAAATTTCTAACTCAAATATCAATACTATCTTTAATTGTTTAATTTATCTCCTTCCTTAATTTCATCCAATATGTATTTTTTAAAACTATCCGCAATTAAATATTTTCCTGATAAACTGAGCTTGAGTTATTCAATTTCTCTAATTCCCTCTGTGATTCTCTGTGTTCTCTGTGGTAATATAATTCTTTTTAGATGGACTGTTTTATTAATTGATCAAGAGTTTTCTTTCAAATCCGTCCAATCGCTTTTTAACTGACAACTCCCTGCTATTTTCATCAGGAAATTTTACCTGCACCACAGTTTCATTGAGTACTTTCGAGAGATAGCGTACAAGAATTTCTGCTGCTACCATCAATATTTCATCTTCAATTATTTCATCACGCGATTGTAATATCCCGATTGGTCCGGGTATATCTTTAGCTTTAAGGACTATATTTTTGTGATTTGCATCCTTCCCAAAAAGTATTTCAATATACTCATTATCATTCTGATTCCGTCCGATAATAAGTTTTGTAGTATCGCTCAGCCGAAATTGCCTTCCAACATTCAAAAAAGAGATAAATTTGAGTGCGAACATATTATGCTGTTTGAGATCCTTAAGCCGCTTTGAGTAACCCGGATCTGTAAGCAAACATCCTCCAGCCGGAGTTGGATACTCGGTTATGCCAAATTTCTCTGCTAATTCTATCTGAGGAGTTCGGTTTCTTCCCTGCAGTCCAAGCAGTAATTCTTTATCAATCCAGCCCTCACGGATCGGTTTCGTGTCTGCCAACAGTTTTTGAGAAAGCGGTCTCACTATCAAATCCTTATATCCGCTCCATTTGGCAACTGCATTCAATCCATTCAGATGTTGCGACATTGGACGCTGACCGAGCACTTCTCCTGAAATTAGAAAATCAGCACCGAATTTGCCCATCATATCACCCAGCTTCCTATACATAAAAGCATGGCAATCTATACAGGGATTGAAATTCTTTCCGTAACCATATTTGGGATTCTGGATCATTTCAAGATAATCCTGTTTCAGAGGTATGATATTCACGTACAGATTGTTTTGTTTTGCAGCTTGGATTGCTTTTTTACAGGAAAAAAATGGTGATTCAAAGCACATAGGAATGACTTTTATTCCCTGATCCTGAATGACTTTAACTGCGAGAAGACTATCAAGTCCGCCTGAGAACAGAGCTAATGCAATGTGCTTTTTTTTGTGTGCCATATTAATAAACTTATACACCTCAGATTGATTTTTGGTGTCAATTTTCATAATGTATGATTTTTGTTAGACCACTCCGTCAGAGATAAGGATTTCTTGTGATAATAAGACTGAGCAGGTTAAAAAAACATGTATGACCGAAATAACTATATTCTTCATTAAGACCTCATGCTCATTCATTTTATATTCTATTTTCAGTTAATATTTTTCGAGATTACTTTCCAGATATTTTGTTAAAAAAGATTTCAGGAATACCCCCAAAAATTCGATGAAGATTCTCTGGATAGTGCATGAATAAAGTGTTTGCGGAGAATTCTTCGCGGAAAATTACTTTTAGAAAAACTGTTAATTTGTATCCATCCTTGCTGTTGTCACCCTGAGCTTGTCGAAGGGTCTGTCCCACTTCGATCCGACTTCATTCCATTACGCCGTGATAAAGAACCTCAGTGTGACAGTGCTTTTAACTATTATGGTTATTTCTTTCTTTTACTATTTATACGGATGATATTCAATAAGTTTTCCTTAAAGTGTCATGAACATGAAAAATTTTGGGGGTATGCCAAATTAAAAAAGATTTACATTGACAGGATACTTCCAAATCTCAATCAGAGATTAAGATAAATAAAGGATAACTATGGACAAAGATATAAAACTCGCAGTATTGATCGATGGCGATAACATCCCTTCTGCATACGTGAAAGAGATGATGGAAGAAATCGCAAAGTACGGCAACCCCACGATCAAAAGAATTTATGGAGATTGGACACGTCCAACGCTCAAAAAATGGAAAAATTTACTTCTGGAAAATGCCATCATTCCCATTCAGCAATATGGCTATACTACCGGGAAAAATGCCACTGATGCCGCTATGATAATAGATGCAATGGATATTTTATATTCCGAAAAGGTCGATGGCTTCTGCCTTGTTTCCAGCGACAGCGATTTTACCCGTCTGGCAACAAGATTGAGGGAAGCCGGCATGAAGGTCTTTGGTATCGGTGAAAGAAAAACTCCTGAACCCTTTATTGTTGCCTGTGATAAATTCATTTATATTGAGATTTTAAAGGCACTTTCAAAGGAAACAGAATCGAAAGTTGAAGAAGATACTAGTGTGAAAAAGCATGATGTGGATAAGATCACACCAAATGTTATTCGATTGATCTCTTCTACTATCTCCGATGTCGCAGATGAAGACGGCTGGGCATTTTTGGGTGATGTGGGAAATCTACTTATTAAGAAAAGAAAAGATTTTGATCCTCGCAACTATGGATTTCTTAAACTCACACCTCTCATCAAATCACTGAAAAAGGACTTCGAAATCGACGAACGCGATGTCGAGGGCAAACGCATTAAGCATATATTTGTGAGGAATAGAGAATAATAAAGTAAGAATATCAAATTTCTAATTTCTAATTTTAAAAAAATATTAGATATTGAGTACAACTATAGAATCCAAGAAAAAAAACTGGACTTCATCTTCAAAGCGTAGTTAAAAAGTAGAAGTCCAGTTAAATTTAATACAATCTAAAATTAATTCAGAATAATGAATTTCTCCATTCGTGTTTCAGATTCTGTCTGCATTTTCATGAAATATATGCCGGAAGGAACATTCGTTTCAAAGTTAAGTTCGTGAGTTCCTGCAGAAATCATTCCTTCATGGAAGGCTGCAATCTTCTGTCCTTTGACATTATAAAGTTCAAGTGTTACTTTCTGAGAGACAGGCATTGAAAATTTCACATTAATATTCTGAGAAGAAGGATTGGGAGATATTACCATTTTATCGTATGCTACAGGATCAATTCCCAAATTACCTTGTCATAAGTCGAAGAGCTTGTGATAAGTAATTTGTAAAATGATTTATGAAATATTATTAAAATCGTACTTGTAATGAAACTCCGTAAGTTCTTGTAATATACTCTTTCTCTTCAGAAACCAATGTTCCATTTGGAGAGTGGGTATTTCTTCTTTCGTAGGTAAAAAATGTCCTGAAATCGAAAAGGTGCCAGATCGGGTATATTAGCCATCCTTCATAATGAAAGATATTGTCTTTTCTTCCCGAATGGAAGGGATCAACAACTGGCGAAAAAGGTGATTGGAAGTAACGATTCTCCCATTTCAAACTGGTGAAAAATTTGATTTGTTTATTCCAACGCCCACCTATGATCGGAAGCGAAAGGGATGTATAAATAATGTTAGAATTATAAGAAGGATCGCGGATCTTTTCGCTGCCCGAATCATACACCTTTTCCGCTTGTGCAATGGACTGCACATAGGAATATTTGAATTTGATCTTAGTATTTTCCATTGGTCGTAAACCGATCCATCCCTCACTGATAAGATTGTATGCATCATATTCCGGGAAATAATCATTATAGTTTTGATCAGTATATTCAAAATTATATCCGAACTCAACATAATCAAGAATGCGGATATTCAAACCCGAACACACCAGATTTTTTGAATAAGTGAAATCATGATATCCGTAATAGGGGTCAAAATAGCTTTCATATTTATTGATGAAAATGTATGGATAATATGAGTATTTTGCTCGTACATCTACGTATTTGCTGAAATATTGAATTAGCTCGAAACTTATAAACTTGAAATCCTTGAATCCGTTTTTCCAGTACTTGTCATAAGAAAATTTGAATTTGCTGATCTGCGTATGTCCCATCATAAGATTATGTTTGAAGCCAAGCTCAATATCGAAAGAACTCACAATGTCATCGACAGATTTGAGCTTATACTTATCGGGATCCTGACCATCGAGAAACTCATTAATATCTTTGTCAGAAAGATTGAGTACATTGCTGTTATAATACGTTCTGATATCGATCTTATTGTAAAGAGAGTAGTCGAGTTCTTGTGCGCAGAGCGTGTGTACGCTTATTAAAACTGCAAAATAAATGAAAATTATTCTTTTCATTTATCCCCCACGTACACTGCTGTTTTATTAATATAAAATCTAAACATCACTTCATGATTATTGGACGTTTTCCTGATCTCAATATGATGTGCGCCTTCATCAAAATGCAAGATATTCACATCACCGGTTGATGGAATATGCTCGATATTATTTTGCAAGACAGATTTTGAAGATTTATACCCAACCTCGCTAAAGGAAGCTAATAAGCTGCCATTATCATATACATCAAACTGATAATCAATTTTCTTAGTTGCAGGCATATCAAATATCACCCGGCTGATAATCTTGAGATATATCGGACCTTCGAGATCGAGACTTATCTCGTTGTTTTTTGGTTCGTAATAGGTGTATTCTTTGTCATTGAGCACAAGCACTTTTTCATCGCTATACACATCAGGACTGTATGCAATATATTCGTGCTGTGATGAAAAATTAGTGGGTGAGTTATACTCAAATTTGAAAAGAATTGGTTTTGAAAAGATGTTCTGTATTTTAATTCCATTTTGTGTACCAGCCAGAGTTATCAAAGATTTGTTATAGGTCGAGACTGCTTGTCCATTCACTCCACGGGTAACACTGCTTTGTTTGCAGGTTTTGTGAATTGTATCTGCGAATGCATTGTATGTGAGCATATATTCATAAGAACGGGAATTTGCTTTTTGTTCAAAGAAAATCCTTGAATATATCTCAAGAGTATCAAGATTTGATACGGTAAGAGTAATATTCTCCTTTGAAGGCAGCAAGTAATAGGAATACATTTTTTGGTTATTTGTATTGTACAGCATGAACTCATCAGGTTTCTGTGTGAACATCAATTCTGCTTGCTGTGCACAGACTAATGAGGTTGTACTTAATGCAAAAATAAATCCAAGTATGAGAAATTTTTGAATTTCCAACATTGAACACGGAATGTCCAATAACCATTTAACTCGATGTTTCATAACCAAGTGGAATTTAGTCATATTTTTTTCCTTCATCACCTGTCCCGTGAAATCTTTTTTTTATTTCACATGGATTGGATATTCCTTGTGTGTTAGTTTCTAAGCTGGGCATCCTGTGTGAAAATGGTTTATTTGAGTTATTGTGACCCCCATCCTTAACCCTTCCCCCTATTAAAAGGGAAGGGAACTGCCCGCAGCAAAATGAGATAAGTTCTCCCCTTGCATAGGGGGAGTTAGAGGGGGTTGAGAAAATATCGAGCATTTCATCTTTTCTCCTACAAATTGCAGGGCTTAGCAACCAGAATATAATCGTATAATCAATAAATCGATCTTGTAAATCGAACTTCTTTTGACCAACCACTTTATTCTTTTCTTTCATCATTGGATATTCCTTGTTGGACATTGGATATTTTTTCTCATTTCGCATGTTCTTCTTTGAACTGCTGCTGCCGTTTGTCAAAGAATATCACGATCACAATTAAGATTAGGAGAATTGCCAGTGCGACCACAGTTATTGTTAGATTGTAACGCTCTTCAAGGAACATTGCACCTGTTCCGAGTTCCGGTAATGGCACGGGCGAGATAGGAAGATCATATTCCTCAGCAAGAGCACGTACATCGAGCAGATGAATGACAGGAACTCCCTTTTCTGCAAAGAGGAACATCGTTCCCTTTTTGGGAATGTTCCTGGTCAGAACATGTTTGTGAAGTCCCGGTGGGAGCAAGCGTCCATTAATAGCATCTCCAAGACTGGAAAGTCCACCACCAACATTTACATAAAGATCAACATCTCTATCGTATGTATCTTCAAAAATTTCCATCTTTCGTTGGATATTCTTCTCGATGCTTTTTTCCTGAATTAACTCAACATTATTGCGTTCAGTAGCTTCGATGATAAGATCACGACCTGCTTTGCTCAATCCACGTCCAAGATCACGACCGCCACCAAGTGATGTTGCAATACTTTTATAAGAAAGTATGTCCTTTTCATTTAGTAATGTTTCGATATCCAGCCATGTAAAATATGGATCGGTTGCACCAAACATAGATGCGCCAACTGAGCTAATGAGCACGACATCGAGTCCTAGCACCTTCGCAGCGCTGAGTACTGCAATATTGAGAGCAGGCATCGAGCCGGTTACATTGACGGCTATCACATCACCTTTTTTAAGTTTGGCTTTCTTGAAAAATTCTACAATAATTGCTGAAATATTTGGATTGAGCGTAGTCAATTTTGCAGTGAGATCTCCCCTATCTGTTGTGATGAGCGAATATTTCTCGCCGATAAGACCTGACCTGTTCGGGTCGTTCAATTCATCAAAAGTGTAGCCCTGCTGAATTCTATACTTTCTGACTGCGTCGGTTGCCTGTTTTGTGAGCTCGGCAGCTTGATATTTCTCATCATAGAATTTTTCTTTAACCCACACCCGTGAGGTATTCACCCACAAAAACAATCCTATCGCTATGATCAAAAGTATGATAACACTAATTTTAGAATGCGCACTTGGTATGTACATAGTTCCTCAATTCATTTATGGTTCTTTCTAATTTTAAGTGAGCTATATAGTGAGATAAAAGAATCTGAATTTCCAATATCGAACACGGAATGTCCAATATCCATTTATTTAGATGTTTTATATTCAAACGAAACTGAGACATTTATTTTTCCTTCATCATTGGATATTCCTTATGTGTTAGTTTCTAAGCTGGGCATCCTGTGTGAAAATGGTTTATTTGAGTTATTGTGCCCCCCATCCCTAACCCTTCCACCTATTAAAAGGGAAGGGAACTGCCTGCTGCAAAATGAGATAAGTTCTCCCCTTGCATAGGGGGAGTTAGAGGGGATTGAGAAAATATCGAGCATTTCATCTTTTTTCCTACAAACTGCTGGGCTTAGCAACCAGAATATAATCGTATAAGCAATAAATCGATCTTGTAAATCGAACTCTTTATGATTATTTTCTTCTCTCTTACTTTTCTTTATCATTTATTTTATTTTTCATCATTGGATATTCCTTGCTTGCCGAGCCATAGCCTTAGCAACGGCTTGTTGGACATTGGATATTTCTTAATGAGTTTCATTTATCCTATTAATTGTCCGCCGAATACGAGAATGAGAATCAGCCGCACAATGACTGCTGCCACTCCCATTACCGATACTGTCTGAATGATGCCCTGACGCTCCATAGAATTCGCGATCAAGCCGGGAATAATGTACCCGATCACACGAACGACCTGATCGCCTGGAATGTATGAAAACAGCCCGAAAGAACGAACCATCCACCCGATGATGAAACCCAGAAGTACTGATATGACCATCCTTCGCCGTCCATACATAAACATGAACATTCCGAGGAATTTCACAATTCCATACACTGCAAAGCTGATCGCCAGAGTAACCAATATTGTAAGGGGTTCATGAAGATATAATGCGATGTATCCGCACACTACAATACCGCCTGCAGCAATGCCAAAGGTTTCCAAAAAGAAGAGACTTGTTAATACACCTAACCCTATTGCGACTTCAAACATTTATGATTCTCCGATCTCTGATTTTTCTTTAAAATAATCCACAATAATTCCGCCATTTCCACCGATATTTCCAATGCCTATGAGCAAAATATTTTTTGCTCTTACACTATCCAATTTTTTCATGAATTGCTCGCCTGTGACCCATCCGAAATTATGAATTCTGGACATTGGCAGTTTATGATTTAGTGTATAAGAATAAACAGTTGCAGTTTCCCGTCCGATGAGATAGAGTCCGTCAAAATCAGTATTCTCGAGCATTTTTATAAGCTGTTTGGAACGGAACATCCTATCTGCGCGTGTATTTAGAATAAATCCGCAGAACTCAATATCAGGATGGAGTTCTTTTACGGATTTGATGACAAATTCCGTGGATTCAGGATCATTCGCCGCAAAAGAATGAGCAAAATAAACATCTCTTTCATTATCATGAATATGGAAAAGGGTAGTCGCTCCGATATCCGGTCTTGCTTTTTTCATTCCTTCGAGTGCAACGTCCCTTTCCACACCGCATGCTTTGCATACATCCAGAGCCAAAGAGATATTATCTTTATGCTCGATATAGGAAAATTCATCAAGCACTTCATCGGACACTACTTCCGGATCACTGAGATAAAGCTTAGTTTGTTTTTTATCTGCGATCTTTTTCATATAAGGGAAAAAAAAATTTTCGCTTGTATAAGATAGTGCTTTTTCAGGTATAGTGTTGCATATGGAATAGGTTACATTTTTTATACCCGGACCCATAACATCGAGGTGATCAAGGCGGATATTCGTTATCACACCAATATCCGATCTTACTATTTTATGCTCTGTCACCCACTGATATTCCGGCATAACAGCCATGCATTCGAGCACAAGGACTTCTGAGGAGCGTTTTGCAACAAATTTACATATCTTGATCTGCTCTCGGATATTCGGTCCACGAGGGCGCTGTATGGGGATTTCACTACCATTCTCAAGTATGATCCTCGGTGCAGAACCGGTTGTCTTTGCAATTGTTCTTTTTCCACCCTCACGCAAACCGGCAGCAATAAGCCGGGTAACGCTGGATTTTCCGCGGGTACCGTTCACATGAATGAGTAAAGGTATCTTTTTTCTGTATGAATGATGAGAAAAGTATTCATATATAGAATAAGCTATGACTGCGAGTAAACCTAAAATTAATATGTACATAGATTTTGGTTATGTTCAAATTTTTTTGAATAAAAAACACTTCTTGATATTTCTTTGTCAAAATATTTATGAATAAAGCTTGGAAATTTGATAAAGGGATTAATAGAGAAATTTAACCACGAAAGACACTAAAAACACGAAAAAAGAAAATGGAGCACAGACTAACGCTGAAAAAACTTGCAAATAGTTAGTGAAGGATACCTTGGAAAACTTCGCAATAGTTTGGATTGGGCCTTCACATTGATTGTCATTTTTGAAAATTCGCCTGCAACGGCCCAATGTGGTGAATATATTTTTTCTGCGAGGATTAGCACAATCTGCGAACGCCAGCAGGCGAATCAGCGTGCTATTAATTGGAAGTTGGAAAATTATTTTTAATCAAATAATTCCTCGAGGCTCTGCCTCGGGGTTTCCAATTTCTCCATCTCCATTTAGGAGAGGGCTGGGGTGAGGTAAAATAATGAAAATTCGTTTTTCAATCATTGGATTGAAATAAAATTGGCGGAATGCTCCTTGGCTCTGCCACGGGGATAGTCAATTTTAAGAATTTTCTTTATTTCTTTATCTGTGTTCATCGGTGAAAATCCGTGAGCTATTACATAAAGGAAGTTAGCACAGATTCGCATTATCGTAGTATTATTGCTATCAGAAGAAAGCCGATGAGAATAATCCCACCGAGTGATGCTGTCTTCGCATAGATATTCCTGCTTTCATACGCATTGGAAAACACACCAAGAGCAATAGCTCCAAGCGGGTTCAGCGTCACAATAATGAGCATCAGTACAGGAATGGCTTCAAAAATTATCTTAAATAAATTTGTAATATGAGAAAGGTAGAGAATAAATAAAATCCATGAAAGCACTGCAGGAATGAGAAGTATAAATCCAATGATCCCAAGAGTCTGAGTATTCTGTGAAGCGCGCTGCAGCTTCATGTCAGATAATACCTAATGCAGAGGTAAGAACCCATCCCCCATTTCCTGATGGAAGTTTTATCAGCACCCATTCATTATCAAATCTCTCTATAGAAACTTTCAGTCCCTCGTGTATGGTAAAAACCTGTGGAAAATCCTCATTCGGTCCGCTGTATGCGATAACTACTTCATCCAGAATAACTGCATTATTATCAGCATAGAAATCACGGATTCTCATAACTTCTGTTACAGTCACAAGAAAGAATATAACAGCAAAGATAACGAGAAAGACTTTAACGATCCGCTTGAGCACAGCACTTCTGCTCATTATAAGAAACACGATGAATGCCATCATTAAAATAAAAAATATAACTGCGAACACACCCAGAAGGTTGATCGAAAAAGTATAATATATTTTGCGCAGCAGCGTCTCAATAAATGATCGCTCTACTTCCTCTTTATCTTTTATGTTTGCCATCAGCATTGTAATATTTTCATTTAGTTCTTGGTTGAGAGGTTCGAACTTTGCAGCTTTCTCGTAATAGAGACGTGCATTGCCAAGGTCATTGAGTTTGAAATATGTATTGCCAAGGTTATAAAAAAGCTCGTAATTTTCTACATCCTCATTGACAAGCTTCATATATTCTTCTTTGGCTATTTGGTAATTCTGCTCCTGGTATGCACTATTTGCAGCAGTGAGATTATACTCTTTTGCACAAAGCAGCAAGGGGATAATAAATAAAATGCTCAAAATATAAATAATCTTTTTCATCTTTTTTTCCTGAACTTTATCTTTGAAAGGTTTTGAAGGATCATATTCAATTCCTTAAATTTTTCCTCAAGCGCTTCATGAGAAAATTGCGTGCCTCCAAAACGTGCATTGTCTGTCATTTTGAGGAAATTGATTATTTCATCAATAAACCCTTCAGGGAGTTCTCGTTTATGAAGCTCTGCAATAATATCCTGAATTTTGGATGCACCTGCAGAGATATTACATTTATTTGCAATGAAATTTTTCAATGCATTATCGGCTGCAACAAAAAAAGTGGAAATGTCATCATTTTTCAATGCTGCTTGCACCTCACCCAGATCCTTCTGAAGATGTTTATTGGAAATTCTCGCTCTGTAATATGCTTTATCTTGCAGCAGTTTTTCACGTTCTTTATTGATGATCAGCGCAGCGACAATACTTAAAAAGGATAAAACTATCAGTATCCAAAACCATGCCTGTGAGATGATGAGCGTGTAATCTGTTATCGTATTTTTTGTAATGATAAAATGAATATCCAAGCCCTGAATATCAATATCCTGAGGGCGAATATATGAAAGCGAACCGGGAGTTACTTTCCCCTTTTCAACATCGAGCGTAAGTGATTTTGTATAGATGGCTTTATATGTTTCTGAATGTGGATCAAAATAAGTGAAGGAAATTTGTGGCAGATCGTACGTGCCGGGTTCTTCAGGTATGAGAATATATTTGATGACCTTTTTGCCGGAAACATTATCAGGATGATACAGAACATCGCTCTCTTCAGGTGGGAAAGTATCAATATTTGGAATGACCGACAAGGTCGGTGGCTCAAACATGCGGATATTCCCCGAACCGGAAATAGTAATGGCAAGCGTAACTGATTCGCCGATTTTTACCTGTGAAGAACTAAGTTCTGATTTTATGCTGTACTGCCCTACCGCTCCCGAGAAATTCTGTGGCTGTCCTGCGAGGGGAAGCGGCTTAACTTTTATTCCTAAAGTATTCGATTGAATATAAACTCGTTTCGTTGTACTGAAATCAAAGAAACTCTTTGCAGGGACTTCATAGGCGCAGAGCAGTTCCATTTTATCCAACGTAAATGAATTTGCATTTGTTGGAAAAAGCGTATAATCACTTATGCGATAGGCATAATAACGTATGCCGTTTATGACTTCGAGGGTATGTGTAATATTTTTTGCCTGAAAGGTCTCTTCTTTCACGAAACCTGCAAATTCCGGCATTTTTTCTGCATTAAGCCCGACCAATCCTTTATTACTGTATAACACATATTTGATCGTAAAGGGTTCTCCAACAAAAACCTCAGATTTACTTGGTGTTGCTTGAAGAAAAATCCGAACATTATTTGAAGAGCTATTATTTTGCTTTTGTGTATTCTGCCTTGATTGTGGTACATTACTATTTGCTTCGACAACATTCACATTTATCGTTTTCGAGCGATAGGTTTTGTCCTTGAATTTTGTATAAATTGGCGGTATCGTGAAGCTGCCGGTTTTCAAAGGACGCAAAGAATAGGTAAAGCTCTGTGTAACCGATCTCGACATCTCATTATTTATGATCTCAATTGAAGTAGAACTTGAAGAAGATTGCCCAACTATTTGAAATCCTGTTAGTTGCGGTATCTCTGGCTCAGCATCGATCTGCATGTCGGAATTGATCTCAATTGACAAATTTAATAGCTCATTTAAGGAAACTGTATTCTTGTCAACATAGGATGTGATTGTGATATTATCCGCAAAACATGCTGTGCTGATCATCAATATGAGAAAAGAAAAGAGAAATATTTTTTTTATCATACTACCAGTTCTTATCCACTTTTTTGCCCGGTTCCTGTTGAAGTAATTTCTTCATTCTTTCTTTTTGATTATCCTCTTCAGCACGCTGCATTACGTCAAGAATTCTCTCTGCCTGTTTCTTTTCGTCATCGGTTGGTTGAGGTTGATTCTGCTGCTCCTGCTCGTTCTGTTGCTCTTGATCCTCTTGTTGCTGTTGCTGCTGCTGTTCTTGTTCTTCTTCCTGATCCTCTTTTTGCTGATCCTGATTTTGCTGCTGTTTATCCTGCTGCTCTTGTTCCTTATCCTGTTGATCCTGATCTTGATCTTGCTGTTGTTGCTGTTGCTCCTGCTGCTGCTGAAGATACTGTCGTGTCAGTTCATAATTATACTTAGTATCTGCATCTTTCGGATTCTCAATGAGCGAATCGCGATAATACTCGATTGCCTTCTGATAATCCTGTTGTTGAAAATATGAATCCCCAATATTGTAGAGTACTTTGGCCTTATTAATATCTTCATTCTTCAAGCTGGCTTTATATTCTGCAATTGCTTCAACGTATTTTTCGTTTTTATAATGGGCATTTGCAAGATTATAATGTATCTTTCCCTCTTCGGGATATTCAATACTGCTCTGCTTGAAAAGTTCTTCAGCTTTGACATAATCTTCTTTTTGATATGCCTTCTTTGCATTATTGTTTTTCAACACCTTTTCATAGTTAAGTGCAAAGCAATTTTGCACAAACAGAACCATCAACAATCCAAGAATCACAAAAAATTTTCTCATGTTCTTATTTTCCTTTCCCATAATATAAACTCGATCAGCAATAAAAACAAGGCAAATAGGACAAAAAACTGATACTGCTCTTTATATTGTGAGTAATGGCGTTCTGCGATCTTCTCCTTTTCCAGCAAACTAATATCATTTAGGATATCCCTTATCTCCTGCTGTCCGGAAGAAACCTGAAAGAAAAGTCCGTCTGTTTCCTTAGCGATCCAGCTCAGGTTTGAAAAATCCAATTTTGTAAGCACGATATTCCCTTCCCTATCTTTAAGATACTCTTTTTCGCCGGTTTGCGGATTGATAAGCGGAATGGGAGCTCCTTTTTGTGTGCCAATTCCCAATGTATAAATAATTATGTGGTTTTCTTTTGCTTTTTTCACAGCATCTTTGAAATCACCTTGCAGGTTTTCTCCATCGGTGATAAGCACCATTACGCGATTTTGAGTATCATGTACAAAAAGAGTGCTTGCTTTTTTAATCGCATTGGCAATATCAGTCCCCTCTTCCGGAACAAGTCCCACATCCACAATTGAAGCGAACATTTTCAGTGCTGAATAATCTGACGTAATGGGACATTGTACAAATGCATCTCCTGAGAATATCACAAGTCCAACTCTATCGCCTGTAAGCATATCGATGAATGTCATGAAAGAATTTTTTGCTCTCTGGATACGGTTTGGTGCAAGGTCCTCTGCAAGCATGCTTGTGGAAACATCTATCGCTACCACAATATCCAGTCCTTTTTCTTCGAGAATCTGCAATTTCTTACCCCACTGCGGACGGGCTGCAGCAATGATAAGCAATACAATTATGCAAATCCATAGAATGCTTTTTAGGGTTCTTGAAACGTGTGACAGATTTGTGATAAGCTTCTTCTGAAGTTCTATGCTGCTGAATTCAGAAAATACCTTTTTTCTCCTTTTTATCGAGAAGTACATAAGCAGTATAAGAATAGGCACCAGAAGTAATAACAACAAAATTTCAGGATTTCCAAATCGCATTTATGGTATCCTCTTTAAAATAAATCTTGAGTACAAAATTTCAAGCACAAGCAAGAAAATAGCTGTATAAAGGAAATAGTAGAAAAGGTCGTAATAACGATAATGCACTTTTTCTGTGATCTCGGTTTTTTCCATTTTATCGATGTGCTGCATGATCTCTTTTAATTGCTCAGGATTCTGAGCGCGGGAAGCTTTTTCTGTGCCACATATTTCAGCAATTTTATTCAAAGTGTTCATATCAATATTGAGCTGCTGGGATACATACTGCCTGCCATAGATCGGATGATCAACCGGAATTTGCGAAACACCTTCTTTACCTACGCCAATTGGATATATCTTTATATCAAGGTCTTTTGCAAGAGTTGCAGCAGTAACAGGATCGATCTCGCCGGAATTATTTCTACCGTCTGTAAGCAGAATTATCACTTTACTCTTTGCGGCAGAGTCGCGCAAACGGTTTATTGATGTGGCAATTCCCATGCCAATTGCAGTTCCGTCCTCGACCATGCCTGTTTTGATCTTTTCAAGCAACTCGATCAATATCTTATGGTCAATCGTAAGAGGGCACTGAGTATAGCTTTCCCCTCCAAAAATGACCAGTCCAAGTCTGTCTGTCGGGCGAGACTCTATGAATTTCTTTGCTTCTTTTTTTGCAACAAATAGCCGATTGTTTGGTTGAAAGTCGATAGCTCTCATACTGGTTGACACATCCATTGCAAGTATGATATCCACACCCTTACCCTTCACACGAGTAAACCGTTCCGGTATGACAGGTCTGGCAAGTGCGATCACACAAGCAATAAATATTAAAAGATGAAATATATAATGAAGATAATAGAGTATCTGCGTTCTGCTTGAAACAAAGGATTGTAAAAGCTGTATGTTAGAATAGAGAACGGTCGGCTTCTTCCTACTTTTTATGAAAATTTCATATAAAACCAGAAGTGGAATCAGAAGCAATAGCCAGAAAATGGCAGGTTTAAGAAATTCAATCCGCATCTTTTTCCTCTTTTATCTCTTTCTCTTTTGTTGTATGAATAACATCAACAAGTTCATTTAACACGTTCTCAGCATCCTGAATTGGAGGAATATATTTTGCGAATTTCACACGATCACATTCCTGAAGAATTGCATTAGTTTCAATTCTTTTTTCAACATTCAGATATTTGAGGAATTGGCGTATCTCATACCCTGTCATCTCAAGAAATGGCTTATGATAACGATTTTCAAGATACTCTCTGCATATCCAGGAAACCTCGACATAGTAGCGCTTTATATCTCCTTTTGCGATGTAATCCTGCAACTTTAACTGCTTGATCTTTTTCAGAGCGATCACATGGGCGGGAAGTATCTTCTTTTTCTTTTCAGGAATGAACGCCAATCCCTTTTTGCTTCGCGTAATAATGATAATGACAAATATTATTACCGCAATTATCAAAAGCGGAAATGCAATATCCCAGAAACCAAGATATAATGAAACCGGCGGTTTAATATCTTTGAGAGCAACACTATCTGCAGGCAGAACCGAATGAATTAAAACTTGGAGTGAATCGGAATATATTTTCACAGAATCTTCCAAAGAGGTAAGAATGAATTCCTGCGGAGGAATAGTTTGCAATCCTGTATCAAAAAGAGCTGAGGTAAAATGAAAATCAGTCTTTATCTCATCATCAATTTTTTGTATATCGGATGTATATGAAAAGATAATAAATATCTCTGAAGGTTCCTGCTGTACATAAAGAACGCTACTTTTATAATTATGCAGTATGGATACGTCAAAATATATCCTGTCCCCTACACTAAGGTGATCGAGATCGGTTTTCAATGTATCAATTTTTGTATAGACAGTAAAACCAAATGCAATACTATTTAATAAGATCGCTAATCCAACAAGTACTACTATCTTCTTCATCGATACCTTTTAGCTCTCGCTTTGAAAAATTTCACTATATCTTCAATATAATCCGCATCCGTGCGGATGTCTATCAGGTCGATCTTTAACTTTTTCAAAAGTTGTGGAAAGGACTGGATGGTTCGTTCAATATGCTCTTCGTATCTCTTTCGAAGCTGGTTATCATTTGCGTTAATGATCATTTCTTTGCCTGTTTCCGCATCTTGAAAAGTAATGAATCCCACTTCGGGAATTGTGTATTCTTTCGGATCGAGAATTCGGATCGCAACGACATCATGCTTTTGTGCAACTATCTGCAATGTCTTTTGATAGTCAACATCAAAGAAATCTGAAATGAGGAAAATAATGCTTCGTTTCTTGGACATTTTGTAGTAATATTCGAGTGCATTCTTCAAACTTGTTTTCTGATGAACCGGTTTGTAATACAATATTTCACGAACAATTCTCAAAACTGAATTTTTTCCCTTTTTGGGAGGAATGTATTTCTCCACTTCATCAGAGAAGAGGAGCAATCCAACTTTATCATTGTTTTTAGTTGCTGAAAATGCAAGAATAGCGCCAACTTCCGCAGCGATCTCCCTTTTCAGTTTGTGGAATGTGCCAAATGAACCCGATCCGCTCACATCTATCATAAGCATTACTGTAAGTTCGCGGGTTTCCTCGAACTTTTTTATATAGGGATGTCCCATACGTGCAGACACATTCCAGTCAATGAGTCTGACATTGTCTCCGGGCTGGTATGCACGCACCTCGGAAAATTCGAGTCCCTGTCCTTTGAACACGCTGTGATACTCCCCTGAAAACATGTCACTAACAATGCTTCTGGTGGATATCTCGATGCGTTTTATCTGCTGGAGAATCTCTTTTGGGATCATAAACTGCGAACTTTTGGATTATGGAATTTCAATCTCATCAAATATTCTATCAACAATATCTTCAGAGGTCACATTTTCAGCTTCAGCTTCGTAAGTAAGGATGATACGATGCCGCAGCACGTCTCTTCCTATCTCCTTGATATCTTCGGGTGAGACATAGCCGCGCTGATCAAGCATTGCATTTGCTTTTGCTGCACGCACAAGATAGATAGATGCGCGTGGTGATGCGCCATATTCAATGAATTCGCTGATATCTTTCAGTCCATATTCCTCTGGTGATCTGGTTGCAAAAACAATATTCAACACGTACTCTTTGATTTTCTCGTCGACATAAATATCATTCACTAATGCCCGTGTATTAAGCACATCTTTTGGTTTGATAATCTTTTTCACATCGATTGGCTTATTGTCGGACATCCTATTGATGATCTCGCGTTCCTCTTCCTTTTTCGGATAGGTTACCTTCAACTTCAGCATAAATCTATCGACCTGAGCTTCCGGCAAAGGATAGGTTCCTTCCTGCTCGATGGGATTCTGTGTGGCAAGAACGAGGAATGGTTCTTCCAGTTTATAGGATTTTTCTCCTATTGTTACCTGGCGTTCTTGCATAGCTTCCAAAAGTGCACTTTGCACCTTTGCAGGAGCTCGGTTTATCTCATCAGCAAGAATGATATTCGAAAAGATAGGACCTTTTTTCGGTGTGAATGTCCCCTCTTTTTGATTAAAGATCAGCGTACCGATAAGGTCCGCAGGAAGAAGATCGGGAGTGAACTGGATTCGCCTGAAACCAACACTGATCACATCAGCGAGAGTGCTCACAGCAAGTGTCTTTGCAAGTCCCGGAACACCTTCGATCAGCACATGTCCGTTAGCAAATAGACCGATTATCAACCGCCGTATCATATATTCCTGACCGACAATCACTTTTCCTATCTCAGTGAAAATGGACTGAACAAACTTTGTCTTTTCAATTACTTTTTGATTGATCTCTTGTATATTCATTATGACTCCATATAGTTTCGATTAATCGGCTAATACACCTTTTTTTATTTTCTTGAGTATATCCTCACGCTGCTGGTACAGATGGGTTTGAATCTTGTGAAGAAATGCCTCAAGCACCTCGCAGGAAATGTTTCTTCTCTTCATGCGAGTAGTTTGCTGTTGAAGAATGTAAATGCCATCTATATTTGAACTTGAGACATCAACCTGGAAATCGTGATGCACCACTTCACAAATAATAAAATTCAGGCATTTTGGAAAGAGAGATTTTACTCTTCGAACCTGATTCTGATAGGAAAGCACAAACCAGTCATCAAGAACCATTGCGGATTCTGCAATAATAATGGGAAACATCATATCGAATTCAACATAACTTTTTCTATCTTCAATACGATATTTCACCTGTAAATTTTTACCCACAACCATGCGCATTTTTTGGTACGAAAAGGAAAGCAATTTCTCTTTTTTTATATTTTCCAGTTTATTATATTCGAATTTCAGATTCAAAGGAATATCAGCCCGACCGAAATGGAGATCCATTTCCTCAATTATTTTCAGGTCTTTCATAACATAGTATAGAAATTCGGAAAGTACGGTTTCGAATAATTTTCTCTGTCTAAGAAAAGTGTTTTCCTCTCTGAATTTTTTAGTAAACAGAAAATTGCGATATTCCGAATATAGATAGATCTTCTTTTTCAGATCTTCATGACTGTTCGAAGTGATCTCAAGATTTGCTGCTTTCCATTTTTTATATTGAATTGTAATTTCGTTCAGATACATCTTTCTTAATGCATCTTTATCAGTTTCCAGCAATTCGGTAATAGTATCGCCATGTCTGAATGTAATCATAGAAACCTTCTTTATTTTCTCAATTCATCAAATATTGGGAATTGTGCACAGAGTGCCTGTACATCATCTTTTATTTTTGCTAATTGTTCTTCATCATCATAGTTATCATACACTTTTTTGATGAAATCTGCCACTATATCCATATCAGCTTCTTTCATGCCTCTTGTGGTCACTACTGGTGTGCCGAGACGAATTCCAGACGCCACAAATGGAGGACGTGTATCAAAAGGAACGGTATTCTTATTCGCTGTAATACCTGCCAGATCAAGAGATTCTTCCATCTTCTTGCCTGAGGGACCACCCTCTTCTTCAGAACCAAGATTTATGAGCATAAGATGAGTATCAGTACCATCAGACACCAGGTTGAATCCTTGTTTCATAAGACCGTTTGCAAGAGCTTGGGCGTTTGCAAGAATTTGCTTTTGATAAACAATGAAATCATCGGTTAATGCTTCTTTGAATGCAACTGCTTTCGCAGCAATAATATGTTCCAAAGGTCCGCCCTGAATGCCGGGAAATACCCATTTATCGAGTTCTTGAGCATATTTTTTCTTACAGAGTATCATACCTCCTCTTGGACCTCGAAGGGTTTTATGCGTGGTAGTAGTAACAATATCTGCAAATGGAACAGGATTGGGATGAAGACCTGCTGCGATCAAGCCGGCAATGTGAGCCATGTCCACGACAAGCGTTGCACCAACTTCATCAGCGATCTCTCTAAATTTTTCAAAATCAATTGTTCGAGGATAGGCGCTGGCACCTGTCAGGATCATCTGGGGTTTGCACTTAAGAGCTTTTTCTCGAATCTCCTCATACACAAATTGTTCTGTATCTTTATTCACTCCGTAAGGTACAATATTGAAAAGTTTACCCGAAAAACTAAGCGGATGTCCATGAGTAAGATGCCCACCGTGAGTAAGCTCCAAGCTAAGGATCGTATCTCCTGGTTTTATAAGCGTAAAATAGGCAGCCATATTTGCCTGAGAGCCGGAATGCGGTTGGACGTTTGCGTGTTCAGCACCAAAAAGTTCTTTAGCTCTTTCAATTGCAAGACGCTCAACATCATCAATAAATTCGCACCCACCATAATATCTGCCATACAATCTGTAAAGCAACTCGCCTGTTTTACGGCTGTATCTATAAGGATATCCTTCTGCATATTTGTTCGTAAGGACAGAGCCGGCAGCTTCCATAACTGCTTCAGATACAATATTTTCAGAAGCGATAAGCTCAAGATTATGATACTGTCTTTCAACCTCATTCATTATTGCTTCATAGATTTCAGGATCAACTTTTTTTATTTCATCATAATTTAACATTATTCCTCCGTAATTATGATTTTTGAAAATGGTTTATCGTGTTTAAATTATGTATTTACAAATCAGAGAATTACTAAGAACTTATCGGCGTTCCTCGTATTTTTTTATTTTATTTATGCGTCTTTGATGACGACCGCCATCAAATTTTGTGGTGAGCCACGTGTCAACTATTTTCTTTGCTTCTTCAAAAGGCATGAATCTTCCGGGAAGTATAAGCATGTTTGCATCATTATGCTGGCGTGATAGTCTGGCAATGGTTTCTGAGGTGCAAAGCGCAGCTCGAATACCTTTTACTTTATTTGTAACTATGCTCATACCAATGCCCGACCCGCAGATCGCAATCCCAAATTCTACTGTCCCATCTGCGACTTTTTCTGCTGCTGGAAATCCGTAATCAGGATAATCAATGGATTCTGCAGAGGAAGTACCTCCATCAATTACAGTATACTTCTCACTTTGAAGATATTCTATGAGCTTCTCTTTGAGTGCAAAGCCGGCATGATCAGAGGCAATGATTATTTTCAACTATTCTTCCTCTTCTTCCTTCTCTGCCATCAAACAAGCAAAAGCCATTGAGTATAATTTATTCATCACAGTATCAGTTCGTGATGAAATAGCAGTAGGAATTTTTGATCCAACAATATGGGTTGCCATTTGCGCATTTGCAAAATAGGTCAAAGCTTTGTAGAAAACATTTGCTACTTCGAGGAACGGGAAAACAAGACAATCTGCATTTGCTTCCACGCAACTTGTCACTCCTTTTGTACTCAGACTTTCCGGGTCAATTGACAGATCAATTGAAAGTGGTCCATCGATATCAGCATTTTTTATCTGACCACGGTCAGACATTTTGGAGATAAACGCACCGTCTACAGCAGTTGGAATTTTTGGATTTGTTTTTTCCGAAAAAGAAATTATTGCAACCTTCGGTCTTTCGATACCTAATTTCCGTGCTGTTTCAATAACATAATTAGTCATTGCTATCTTTTGCTCTATATTCGGTCTTGGAATAATGGCAGCATCTGTGAATATAAGCAATTTATGATAATTTGGGATCTCAGCGATAGAAACATGTGAGAGAATTTTTCCGGGAATCATCAATCCATTTTCCTTATCCAAAATACATTTGAGCATTTTATCGGTTGAGATCAGCCCTTTCATCAACGCATCACCCTTACCTTCGTTGACCAAAGCAATTGCTTTTCTGCCTGCTTCCATTTCATCGGGTTCATTGATAATATGAAAAATCTTCGGGTCGATATTATTATGCTGGCAGATTTCTTTGATCTTTTCTTTATCCCCTGTAATGGTCACATCTGCGAATTTAAGGTCAACTGCCTTTTTTGCAGCGATGATAGTCGTATCATCTTGCCCATATGCAATAACGATTCTCTTCTTGGGTTTGGTTCTAACAAGTTCAATGACATCATCCAATTTTTTTATTGGCATTCATTCCTCCGATAAAAAATTTATCTTGAGATTAAACCTCTGGTTTTCGTGTCAAGAAATTGTGGGATTTATACAAAAAAGTTTTATACTTTCCCCGAAATGTCAAAAATCACCATTGTTTTATAATGTTTGTTTGATATTTAAAAAGGTGAAACAATAGAATTACTGTTTCACCTTTAAATATTTAATGTATATTAGAAATTATGCAACCTGCTTAGGTGGTTTGACGCGGGAAATAATTCCTGCAGCAACGATACACAGCACACCACA
>Ga0268282_1000144_pt1 | contig 43513 bp, 36 predicted proteins | sample saktaG_12_FD_190133 | JGI IMG/M metagenome (GOLD analysis project Ga0268282, IMG submission 190133) | Saline water microbial communities from Sakinaw Lake, British Columbia, Canada - sak_2011_5_24_120m | ecosystem: Environmental > Aquatic > Non-marine Saline and Alkaline > Saline ...
CAAGTTCGCTGTCCACTTCACTCAATTTTCCTAAGTGAGGTGAAATAAAATGGTTATCACGCCATATTTCAGTAACTCCTTCGGGTTTCAATCCGTCACAAATAGTAAGCAGAGCATGTTTGTTCGAGGGAGCATTTGACAGCACACTTCCAGCACCTATCATAATGCTGATGTCCTTCATGTGAAAGGAGCGCTTTTCATGCAGTTTTTCCACATAAAAGCATTCCAGAAATTTATCAAGTTCCATGTGTTTCAATCTGTCGAGGAAGCCGATCTTTTCAGTGTTAAAATGCATTTTCATATGATGTTTTTTGGACATGCGTATTGCTTCACGCGCTACTGCGTGTTCGATGGCAACCTGAGTATCATTCTTAGGAATGTAAAGCGGGTAGAGCATTTTATTTGCGATATAATTTCTTATGTAATGCTCGTCTATAGCCGCTGGTAGCCACCTTTGAATTCTCTCAAAAGTAGTATCCTTCATTACGTTTGAAATACTGTAACTCATTCCATAATTGGCGCTTACCGTGCGATAATACTTGCCCATTATGTTTGAAAAAACATCAGTTGTTGCACCTCCAATATCTACAGAAATGATATTTTTCCCCATCTCTTTACTCACAAGCCGAAGTGCATTTATCACTCCCGAAGGAGTGGGGATGATATCGTCTGCAACGATTTTTTTCAATGCACCATAACCCGGCGCCTGTTCCATGACATTATCCATAAAAAGCTGATGGATCTTTTCCTGGGCAGGTGGAAGATTTTCATCCTGCAGAGTTGGACGAATATTTGGAACTATATAGAGTTGGAATTTATCGGAGAAGAGTGATCGTATGAATGATTGTGCCTCTTTATTTCCGGCATACACAAGCGGGATCTTTGTTTTATATCCGAATTTTGGCTTTGGATGAGCAAGAGATAGCAACTCACCCATTCGAACAATACTGCTGATATTTCCACCATCTGTGCCTCCGGAGAATAGAATGATATCCGGTCGGAGCAGACGAATGAGCTGCATCTTCTCAACAGGAGTTCGATTATCATTGATCGCAAAGGTGTCCAGAATCACACCGCCTGAGCCGTATGCAGCACGTTTTGCACTGCTGGCAGAGTCAAAAAGCGTGAGTCCGAAGACAATTATCTGCAATCCACCGCCTGCGCTGCTTGTGGTGAGATAGAGCGTGTCTTTATTGAAATGAAGATTTTCTGCGGTAGAATTTTTTTCAAGCAATTGCATTCCTGAAATTTTTTCAAGCTGTTGTATAGAATCGAAAATTCCAATCTTAACATCTTCTTGTGGACGCTCAACAGTAGTGCCGACATTCTTTAATGCAATGAGTTTGTAGGAATCAGAATCCTTTTGAAAAAGAACCGCTTTTGTGGTTGTGCTTCCAATATCTGTAATAAGAATATTTTTGTGAGTAATCATAGATATAATTTTTTTATGAAGGAAAGGTTTGTAAAGTTTTTAACCTTTCAAACCGCTTGAGATGAAGCTGGAAATGATCTGTCGTTGTGCAAAAAGGAATAGAATGAGAAGCGGAGCAATGGAGAAAGTTGAGGCAGACATAAGGAGTGCGGTGCTTGAAGATGCCTCCTGCGCAAAATAGGAAAGTCCGACTTGCAATACACGCAGATTATCACTGCTGGTCATTACGAGAGGCCACATAAAGCTGTTCCAGCTACCGATAAGAGAGAAAATTGCAGTTGTCGCAAGAATTGGTTTCGAGATTGGCAAGACAATCCTCCAGAGAATCGCAAACTGGGAACATCCGTCTATGACCGCTGCATCAAAGAGGTCTTGTGGAATTGTCTTAAACTGCTGACGTAATAGGAAAATACTGAATATATTTGCGATCCAGGGTATAATGAGTGCCTGGTAAGTGTTTATCCATCCGAGTTTTGTAAGCAGGAAGTATGATGGAATAAGATATATCGGTTGAGGAACCATCATCATGCTGATGAATAGGTAGAAAATGAAATCTCGTCCTTTGAACCGCATACGTGCAAAAGCATATGCAGCAAGACATGACGTGATGAGCACACCGATCAGTACAGAAAAAGACACAAAAAGCGTATTAAGAATATACCTGCCAAAAGGTACTTTTGTAAAAGCTTCTATGTAATTATCCCAGTGAAACTTCAGTTTTTTTGACGATTTAATACTTTCCGCAGGAACTTTCACATAGGATTCTTTGAAGGTTTTTCCATCCTTGTCGTAGATGTTGATTACCGTTTGATCTCCCTCTTGATCTACGATTTCACAAAGCTCTTTTTTCCCATCATGAGCATAATAATTCACAAACTCAATAGGGATAAAGCCCACACTTCCTTTGTTGATCGCAGTTTGGGATTTCATGGAAGTGGAAACCATCCAGATAAAAGGCACAACCATGATCAACCCGCAGAAAATGAGCATAAAATAAGAGAAACCTTTGCCGAAATATCTTTTGAGCATTAGTATTGTACCCTTTTTTCAAGTCTTTTTTGGAGCATGGTCAGTCCAAGGATAATGAAAAATAGCACTAAAGCAATTGCGCTTGCATAACTGAGATTTTGAGACTCACCAAAACCTGTTTCAAATATGTAGTACACGATCACCTTTGTCGTCCCGAGTGGACCTCCAATTGGCGGTCCTGTCATTAAATATACCTGGGAGAAGACCTGAAAAGTGGTGATGGTTGTCATGAGAAGAACATAAAAAGTTGTCGGAGAAATAAGGGGAACGGTGATATTTAAAAATTGTTTCCACTTACTTGCACCATCGATCTCTGCAGCTTCGTAATATACTTCCGGAATATTCTGGAGTCCTGCAAGATAGATGATCGTATTGTACCCGAGACTCCTCCAGATGCTGACAATGATTATTGCAAAAAGAGCGAGTGAAGGTCCACCCAATGCGTTGGGTATATTGATGCCCATTGCGCCAAAGAGAAGTGTGAAAATACCTCTTGGCTCAGAAAGCCAGTTCAAACCATGTATGCTGAAGAAACCGAGCACGTGGTTCATCAGTCCGCCATGAGGTGAAAATATCAGTTTCCAGACAATTGATATAGCAACAAGGGAAGTAACCGTGGGTACGAAATAAGTTGTTCTGAAAAGTCCTGATAGTTTTTTTGTTCTATTAAGAAGATTTGCAAAGAAAAGAGACAAGATAAGAGTTATCGGTACGACAAAAACCACAAGGTAAAAGGTATTAAGCAGGGATTGCCAGAATACGGGATCCTGGAAAAGTTTAATATAGTTTCGGAGTCCAATAAATTCTTCAGGACCGTGAATTGTCCATTTAAAGAAGCTGATGATGAATGAGAGTATTATAGGTATGAGACGGAAAGCGAATACTATCAGAAAGGCAGGCAAGATATACCCGAAGGGGAAATAGTTTTTTTTTGTTATCATCAGCTCCTGAAATAAGAGAAAATGGCTGGGGTGCAGGGATTCGAACCCCAATAGGCAGATCCAGAGTCTGCTGTCTTGCCATTAGACGACACCCCAAGATTAAAAAAATGGCTGGGTCGGGAGGATTCGAACCTCCGAATGCAGGGACCAAAACCCTGTGCCTTGCCACTTGGCGACGACCCACATTTCTATAAATGGCGGAGAGGCAGGGATTCGAACCCTGGGTAAGATGTTACTCCTACACACGCTTAGCAGGCGCGCACCTTAAGCCACCTCGGTCACCTCTCCAAAAAGAACAAAATGGCGGAGGATGAGGGACTCGAACCCCCAAGGGCAGAGCCCGGCGGTTTTCAAGACCGCTGCCTTACCAATTAGGACTAATCCTCCATTTAAAATTATCATATTTTGCAATTTAGGTTGATATATTCCGAAGTGCTCGTTTGAGCTGTCAATCTTTTAACAAAAAATTCTAATTAGCCACAAAATAACACAAAAGGACACAAAAATTATTCTCATTACTTATCATATTAACAGGTAATATTTTTTTGGTGTGTTTTTTGTGTTTTCGTGGCTCATCTATGATTCCTTTTTAGCCACAAAATTCCATTTTTGTTGACATATATTGGCAAAAATTACTTTTTCTCCCTCTATGAAAAGAATTGGAATCTTCTATAATCCAAAGTTATTTAAAAGTATTCAAAAGCTGAAAGAACGCGTGGAATTTCTTCAGAAAAATGGATATATTATTTCCCTTTTGGAAAGTCAAAAAAGAAAAAGATTACAGGGAATTTCCTATGTGGAAAATTTTACCAAAGAGAACATTGAGCTGCTTATTGTACTTGGTGGTGACGGAACAATTCTTCTTGCTTCAAAATTAGTTCTAAAAGAGAATATTCCACTTCTTGGGTTCAATCATGGTAAGCTCGGTTTTCTTTCTGAATGTGAGAAGCATGAGTTCGAACCGGTTTTTTCAGAAATTCAAAAAGGCGCGTATGAGATTGAAGAAAGAATGGTCATTGAATGCATCACGGTATCAAATTCTGGGAAAAAGAATTTTGCTTTGAATGATTGCGTTCTCTACAAGGGTAAATATCCTAAAATGCTCACCTTTAAAATTTTAGATGACAATGAATACCTCTTTGATATTGAAGCTGACGGGATTATCGTTTCTACTCCGACAGGATCGACGGGTTACAATATCTCTGCCGGTGGCTCGATCGTTTTCCCCAATACAAATGTGCTATTGCTCACACCGATCAATCCACATAATCAATTTGTAAAACCCTTTATTTTTTCTGCAGAGAAAAAGCTATCAATTCAATATATCAAAGGTAATGAAAAAATCTATGTTGCTATTGATGGTGAAAATGTTGAAACTATGAAGAAATATGAGCAAATTGCAATTGAGAAATCATCATATACTTCCAAATTTATTAAGCTTCCTGACAAAACCTTTGCCAAAATCGTAAGGGAAAAATTCATAGACTGATGTACACAAAAAAAGACGGCTTTGCAAGAGCGGATTTCGATCCAAAAACCGTGATTACAATTCCAAATATTGTAACTTTAATTCGACTGCTGATTTTACCTTTTGTGCTCATATCACTTAATAATGGTCAAAATATTCAGGCATTTATCTTGATTTTGGTTGCAGGTTTCACCGACACTCTGGATGGTTTTCTTGCAAAAGTTTTACACCAATCCACTACTGTAGGAAAAATACTTGATCCTATTGTAGATAAGATATTCACAGTCTCAATCCTGATACATCTTTATGTGTATCGCGATTTTCCTTCTTGGGCATTTTACAGCATTATCGGGCTGGAATTAGCAATTTTGATTGGCGGATACCAGCTTATAATGAAACATCATAAAATACCAAGTTCAAATATTCCCGGTAAGATTGCAGTTATTTTTGTCAGTTTATCTATTTATCTTTATGTTATTGATCTGGATTCTATAAATAACTTTTTTATTATAGGAATAAATATAAAAATTTTGACAGTATTAATTGGAGTGATCTTACTAAGCATTGCTACAGTACGCTATGGAATAATATCCAAAAAAGAAATAAACAAAACAACAAAAACAATATAACAAAGGAGAATTAATGGCAGCTCTTTCTATTTCCCGAAGAATTAAAAATTTTATTATGTTAGGTATTATCGTACTATCTTTCATAATCGCTTTTAACAAATCAAAGATAGTTGATGCATTCCTCAAACCATCAGATATTATGGGGCATTCACCCAAAGAGTCTATTGAATTATTTGAGAAATCAAAATATAATACAAAACTTGAATTACAGTATATTTCACCAAATATGCAAGAAATTAAACAAGAAATTGCCGATATGGTCTTAGAATATGATCTAAAAATAAGATACTCTAAATTTTCATCAAACAATAGCACTTGGTTAATTGAGATACCACGTGATAAGTACAAGCAGATTATTGATAAATTAAGGAATTATGATGAGTTAACAATGGAAGAATTAGTCCAAATTGATGATCAGCTATTAACTGAATCTGTCGAAGAACGAATAAAGGATAATGAGAAAAGAAAAGAAATTTTGGATGAAGGTTTCAAAAACGCTCGCACAGCTTATGATCAGGAAAATTACAATCAGAATATAATTAAAATCCAAAGAATAATTGATTCGCTAAAAACTGTGTTGCAGGATCAGGAAAAGTTTTCCAAGAATATTTACACTAAGTTAGACATTTCCAAAATTGTTTCTCCCGCAGATGTCACAGAACGCGCATTCAAGTCCTTTCTCACAACATTTGTGATTTCTTTACTCTTCATTTCTGCAGCACTTTTTTTAATTTATTTTATCATTATCCTATTCACTAAACTCTTTTCAGTGCTTGGCATAAAAACTTCGCATGGTCGGGGATCTCGTAATGGATCTGGTTATAATTATGGATCTGGTTCAAGTTATGGATATGGATATTATGATTATGGAAAAAGGAAAAAAATAAAACGTAAATACATCAGAAAACCGAGAAGCGAAGAAAGCGAAAGTTCTGAAGAGCATAAAGATAAAGAAGAGAAATAATTCTTGATATGGCAATTTGGCTGTGTTTGATAATCGCTGGACTATTGCTCATCTTTCTTGAAATTTTCTTTCATAATTTCACCTTGATGAGTTTTGGAGTAGCAGCTCTCTTTACTGGGATGATAAACATTCTTGGAATGAGAAATATTTTGATCTTAATATTGTTCTTCTGCGTAATCGCATTGCTCAATTTATTTGTGATGAAAAAGTTACTTGCAAGGCTAATAAGGAAGAGATAATTCGGTGTCGCAAAGTTTGACAAATAAATATATCAGGTAATTTTCTTGCTCAAAATTAGAAATTTTAGGAGATTCAATGCCAAGTCATAAATCTTGTGAAAAAAGATTGCGCTCGGATGAAAAAAAGAGAGAACGAAATCACTATGTGAAAAAGAGTATCAGCACGATCATAAAGAAGATCAAGAAGTCCACCCATAAAGCAGAAATGGATACATTGCTGATTCAAGCTCATTCTCTTATTGATAAGGCGGCTAAAAAGGGAGTTATACACAGAAATAACGCAGATAGAAAAAAATCAAGGTTAAGTAAATTTGTAAAAAATTTTGAAGCTAATTAGCACCTACTTTGGATAAAAAAAGAATATCTGTTATCGTTCTATTGGTGGGTATATTTATTGCATACCCCTTGTTCGGAGACTCACCAGTAACAGTATTACGATCTACTACAGATAATCTTACAATTGAATTCGCACTTCCCGAATATCAGATTCTTGAAAGAGAGGGATACTCATATATTGAATGCCCAGACTTGAATCGTGAAGAGATCGAAGGAAGGATCGATCTTCCATATTATTCTTTTCTGATTGGACTGCCCACAAATGGAGATGCGCAGCCAGTTATTATTTCATCAGAGGATAGTTTTTTTGATCTAACCGCACCTGTTGCTCCGTTCCCAGAATTTATTAAAGACCCACAAAAAGATACTTATACTCAAGTTTATGAGATAAAAGAGGATATTTATTTACCGGAGATTTTAAAAGAAATGTTAGAGGTTTCCGAACCTTATCTCTGGCGGCAACAAACAGTTGTAATGGTTATAATCAGACCATTCACAGTTCATGATAATGTTCTCAAAATAACCACTAATCTGAAATTGTCATTTTCATTATTTGGGAATAAAACCTTTCAATCTTTTACCGATAAGAATTTTGAAAAGATTTTTAAAAATACCATAATCAATTTTGATATTTCTAAACATTGGAGTTCGGAGAAACGAGTTCAAAAGCAGGATAATCCTTTTTCACATGCAGACAGGTGGTTCAAAATACCTATTACTGAAACTGGAATTTGCAAGCTGAACAAGCAGAAATTATCTCAAGCTGGAATCGATGTAGAAAATCTTGTTCCAAATGAAATTAAGGTTTTTAATGGAGGAGGATATTCTCAAGATCGGTCAGTCTATTCATCGTTGTATCCTTTCAAAGAAGTCCCTGTTTTTGTAAGCCAGAACGATAATGATTTTACTGTATATTTTTACGTGAGAGGGACAGATGGATTTACATTGAATGAAGATTATAGCCATGGAAATTATAAGCAGTATTATAACCCTTATACTGGAGAAAATATTTATTGGCTGACATATAATACAGACTTGCTTTCAAACAAGAAGCTAAGCAATCATACATATGGAGATTATACCAAGCGAGACACGCTTAATACTTATAGTTATTCGGAGCATTTTGAAGAAGAACATGTGCGATCTGATCCTCTTGAGATCGAATGGTACTGGCAAAGTTTCACTGGAAGCGGTGCAAGTACCAAATACTTCGATTTCGTAGTTTCTGAGCTCAAAACAAATGAACCGCAGGAACTTACTATCAATTTCAATAGTCATCCATATTCATTTTCTATTACAACCTATGTGAACGAAAAATTGCTAACTGAATATACATCGAGTGGGTCACACATTACCTATACTGGAGATTTTCTTCATAATGGGAAGAATACAATAAGGGTTGTAAAGGCAGCATTCAGTACCCAAAAACTTTTTTTCGATTATTACGAGATCAGCTATACGAAAAATCTAAAAATGGAGGATAATTATCTTGCTCTCTCTCTACCGCAGGAAAATATCGAATATACTGTGAATGTTACAAATGTTTCTAATAACGAGCTTCAGATATTCCAGATACGAGATTTTGATCAAGCTTCAAAGATCACAAATTATGTTTATGCAAGTAGCTCACTCTCATTTGTCGCAATTTCGGATACAATTGGCACAAAATTCTGTATTGTCAGTAATGGGGGATATATTATTCCGGATGTTATCGAGGAAAAATTTAAACCGCTTGTGTATCTGAATGGAGTTGAAATACGTTCATATCTAAGAGATGAAGTAACACTTGCAAATACTGAAGCTATTATCATCACACCTGAACAATTTTGGGAAAAATCAAAAGAGCTCGCAGATGTTCATATTCAGTATGACGGCTTGAATGTGATGGTTGTGAATATCAATGATATTTATGATGAATTTTCCTGGGGTTTGGCCGACGTCGTTGCAGTGAGATATTTCCTGAATTACGGCTTTGATTATTATGCCCTAATTCCAGAAAGAAAATTATCTTATGTAGTGCTTGCTGGTGATGGAACCATTGACTTTCGTGGTTATGAACAGGGCTCTGAAGAGAAAAATAAAATTCTTCCTTTTATAAATGGAACTAAAGTTTCTGATGACTATTTCGTATATTTTGGAATATCAAAACCCTCATTGATGATAGGTCGTTTACCCGGTTATACTAATTCTCAAATGGAAATTATGATAGATAAGACAGTTGATTATATTACACAACCAAATTATAGTTACTGGCGAAACCGTGTGATACTATGTGCGGATGATTTTCTTAAAGATGGTCGTCATAAAGAAATATCAAATACTGTTGAAGCAGAGAAATGTGCTCGCGATATTGAAGATAATATTGAGCTAGTAGAAGTTTATGGAATTCGTTATCCTCTTGATGAGTTCAAAAACCGCCCTGAGGCAAATGAAGATATCATAAAAAAGATAAATGAAGGTGCAGCAGTGTTCTACTACATTGGTCATGGCGGCTATGATGTCATGGGTGATGAGGAATATTTTAGAGCAAGCAGAGACATTGGGAAGCTAAACAATGGTGATATGTTAATTTTTTTTGTTGCTGCCTCCTGTGATATAGGATTCTTTTATTCTAATACTACGGAATGTACTGTTGAACGATTTTTATCTACAAAAGGCAGAGGAGCTGTAGCAGCTTTTGCATCAACTCTTAAGGGGGGGCTTGGACCTTGTACAAGGTTAGTTGGGCATATTGTTAATGGTGCAAGTGAAAGAATCAGAATTGGGGAAGCAGTTTTAATTTCAAAGGTTGAGACTACGAATGCCTTTCCAGGTTATTTGCTCTTTGGTGATCCTATATTGCGATCTGCTTTACCTGCACTCAGAGGAAATATTACTATCCCCGAAGAATTTCCTGATTCGCTGAAAGCACGACAAACTGCCGCATTACAAGGATTAATAGATACAACCGGCTATCAATTTAATGAAGTTTTTAATGTGGTTTACGATACCGATTATAAAATTGAATATCCCTATGAACATTGGAACTCTACTACTGAAGAATGGGAAATATTATACTTACCTGTTGTTGAAAAGGGGAAAGCAATTTTCAAAGGACCAGTCTCAACACAGAATTATGATTTTGATCTTAACTTCATTGTTCCTGATGACATATATGGTGGGCAGTTAGGGCATGTCTTGAGTTACTCAAAAAGCTCCCCAGAAGAAATTGATGTCGCAATACGATATAATAAACGTGATGATACCGATAATCACAATCTTATCATAAATGGATATGCGGAGTCTGAGAATGACGGACCTCCGCAGATAACAATGTGGATGGATAATGATGCCTTTAAGAGCGGAGATTATGTGTCTTCATCACCTATTGTGTATATAGAAATCCTTGATAGTAACGGTGTTAATATTACCAATTATCCCGGTCATCGCATTTTATTAACTATCGATTATGAAGATGAATATAACATCACCGAATATTTTGTATATGATCTGGACTCCTATATAAAAGGTTCGATCGAGTATCAATTGGAATCAATTCCTGCCGGTATTCACACACTAAGATTAGAAGTTTTTGATAACTTAAATGAAGTTGCCTTTAAAGAGGTTGAATTTAAGATAAAAAGTCCTGATAATATTGATGTGCGAACTGTGTTGAATTATCCAAATCCGATGGACGATCACACATACTTCACCTTCTATCTTGATGGTGACGCTTCGGTTGATATTGAGATTTTTACGATTGCCGGGAGAAAGATAAAAACAATTGATAACCAAATCCTGAATCCTGGATATAATCAGGTTTTTTGGGATGGAAGAGATGGGGATGGAGATGTTCCATCAAATGGAGTATATTTTTATAAATTGATAGTAAATGGAAAGAGAATTGATGAAATTTTCAAGATTATTATTTTCCACTAATAATATTTATCTAACTTTTCTATTAATAAATTTGACAAGCAATAATAATATTATAAATATTGTAAATGTTAATAAAAAAAGTCTTTATGTTTAAAAAAGATGAGGTTATGGTAAAAGAAAAAAATGCTATGTTAATGTCTAAGTTAGGCTTACAGCCAGTTTTATCTCATAACTTATTGGCTGGTTATACCCCAAGGGGAATTTTGCTCACTTCTCAGTTAGGTTTTTTATTTATGTTAACAAAATCTGATTTTATAAAATCGGAGGAGACGGTATGAAAAAACTTATTGGATTAACGATCGTTAGTTTATTTATTTTATCTTCATTTGCTATAGCAAATGAAGATAATGATGCAGCTCGCAATGAGAAATTTATCATTGCACCTTGTTCCTCAGAAAATAATATAAATCGCGGAGTAGAGGTTTTATATTCTGAGGAATTTGAATCGGGACTTAATGGTTGGACTCATGTTGATGGTTCTATTCCAACCCAAAACTGGCATCTTAGTGATTTCTGGACCCCAGAAGGTACTGGATTGTCATGGTGGTCTGGAGATGAAGAACTTGAAGGTTATATTGATATGATGTATCTTGTATTAGATACACCAGAAATTGATCTTTCTACTGCTTCAGATTTAAATCTTACATTTGATTTGAATTATTGTGTTGAGGAACCTGCAGGACTCGCGGGTTGGGATGGCTGTAATGTACGTATTTCAACAGATAGTGGGGTAAACTGGCAGGTTATTGAAGGATCTCCTGCATACAATACCACGTCAATGTCTTGCTTTGAACTCCGTGGAGAAGGACCTAACGTACATGGATGGGGTGGTAGCTCAGAAGGTTGGATAGCGGCTAGTTTTGATTTATCTGCATATGCAGATGATACTGTTATGATACGTTTTGCCTTTGCTTCTGATGCAGCGTTTTGTACTTGGGATTATGGCGGCCATGATCTGTTTGGAATGATAGTAGATAACATTGTACTTGGTGATTTTTCAAATCCCGGAGTTGAAGATGATATGGTTGCAAGTAGTTTAGTCCCTGTAGGAGGAGATATATGGCACATCGATGTAGTCGATGATGCTCCATCACCCACACATGCTTTTATTTGCCAAAACGCAGCAGGATCTTACGATATCAATCTCTCTGACTATATTGAATCTCCTACAATACATCTTCCAGAAGAAGCTGTTGCAGAAATTTGGGCTGACTTTATGATTAAGGGTAATTTTATTGACCCCGACGCAACTGGTGATCACTGGATGTGGCTCGTCTCGCCAGATGATGGAATACACTATTATAATATGACCAATCCATATGGTACTGGAACTAGTTATATAATGGGCACGCCAGCTGATACCTGGAATTCTGCGATTGGAAGTTATTCTAGTTTTAATGGTGGTCATATTGATAATTTTGCAGGTCTAGATGTTAAATTCCGCATTTATTTTGAAACTGACGATGATACTCCTGACGGTATTGGCATTATGATTGATAATTTTGAAGTTTATGTTAATTATTATGTCGGACCGGTTCCCAATAACCTTCTGGCTGAAAATGTTGATAGCTCAGTAGAATTAGAATGGGGTAAACCTGATAGTACCTTGATAGATTATATTGTGTATAATGATGGTTGGTTTGATAACTTTGCACAAGTTGATTATCCAATGGCTACCAAAATTGAGAATCCTTTTGATTATGAGTTGCCTATAACTGAAGCAAGTTTTGTAATGGCCAGATGGAATGACCCAACGGAATGGGATACTCAAGGTATTATTTTTGAACCAGCTGGTAGTCCTATTGTGGGTACCGTAGATCTAGCTATTCTGGATGATAACGGAGGTGTACCAGGAGTCATACTGTATGAAACTACTGGGCTTGAACCTACAGTTAGGAATTACGAGATTGTGGATGTATCTGATGAAGATATCATTATTCCTGTTGGTGGTAGCATTTGGATTCAATTATCCAATTACAGTAATGATGGCGGGTTACAGGGCTTTTGGTGCTCATATACTCACCCAAGTTGGGGTGATCCTCACCACTCCTATGTATTTGATGGAAGTACTTGGAATCCAGTAACTGACTATTCCGCCCTAAGAGTAAATTATCTGACAGGATCATCAGAATATGTCTGCTGGGCACCAGATGTTGCTGCTACTGTTATTGTCCGTGATCCTCATGCTGACTTATTAGAAGGCTATAATGTTTACCACTCTTTAACTAATGGTGGCGATTATACGTTTATTGGAACGGTTAGCGATCCCAACATAACCACTTTCACAGATGAAGAGTCTGTAGTCGGTGATATCAATTATTATGTAGTAACTGCATTATATGACGGATTGGATTCCGATTATTCAAATCAAGCTCTTGCCTATGTGGTGACTGCAACAGAGACATGTTATAAATATGATGATGGTTCCGCTGAAAGTGAGTATAATGCTGGTGCTGGTAAAAATCTTGCTGTGAGAATAACTCCAAACATTGATCCCGGAATTGGTTATGTAAAATTAATCAAAGTAGAATTCTTTCTCACTTCTGTTACACAAAATATCATTGTGAATGTCTGGGATGATGATGGTCCTGATGGCGAACCCGGCACACAGTTACTTGATCCTTTTCTTATTGTCCCGGTTGGTCAGCTTATTGAAAACAGTTGGAATATTATCACCTTACTAGATATTTATAATATTCAAATTTCGGATGGAGATTTTTATGTTGGTTGGTTTGAACCCTCAGGTGCCAGTTCAATCGGAGTGGATCAAGGTCCTTCATTTAATAGAAGTTATCAATATACCGGAACAGAATGGCAAGACTATAATGATGGAGTTCCACAAAATATAATGATGCGAGCTGTTGTTGATAGATTTGTATCAACCGGTCCTGATGTGAGCAGCCAAGTAAGTTACCTCAAGCAGTCTGTTCCTAATCCTGTAACAAATAATGCAACCATTAGTTACAACATTAAAGGTTCACCTATGAACAACGCCCAAATCAAGATATACAACGTTCTTGGTCAGCTTGTTAATACAATTCAGGGTGAAAATGGTGAGGCAACCTGGAATCCAGGTACCGCACCTAATGGTATCTACTTCTACAAAGTATCATCCGATGACTTCACTTCAGTGAAGAAGATGATCCTTATGAGATAATAGATTACAAATATAGCCCTATCCTGATTCTTCGGGGTGGGGCTTTTTTTTTAATTAGTACTATGAAAAAAATACACAATACAAATTCTTCAAGAATTCAACCTCTTATTTACCTGATAGCGCTTTTGATCTTAATAAATCCTTTATTCTTCACCACACAAAAACTTCTTTTCTTTCCTGTAAAGATCATTATTCAACAAATTCTTATTTTAGCAATACTTCTATTTTATATATTCTCTAAAGATCATGATAAAATTAAACTATCTTTTCCAATAATAATCATTGCTATTTATGTGGTATATTTATTGCTGAGAACCTTGCTCCAACCAGTTCCTGTTTTCGGATTTCAGCAGTTGTACTATCTCTTTCCTTATGTATTGCTTTTCATCATAATATCTCAATTACAAATTAATAACAAAGAAAAACTTTTCATCAGCAATACTTTCCTTTTCAGCTTCATTATTTCAATAGTGTTTGGTGTATATTTGCAGACTAAGTTTTCCAGTTCTTCAAATTTTTCTCGTTTGCAATTGACCTGGGCAAATGCAAATTATCTGGCAAGTTATCTACTTGTTACAATTGGATTTATCGTGTTTTCATGGAAGAGATCGAGAGAGAAATGGATTCGTTATGTTGCACTCGCCAGCTTAGTCGTTGCTCTTATATTTATGCTGTGGACACAATCCAGAGGTGGTTTGCTCAGTTTGTTTCTTTTACTTCTCGGCATCAATTTCGTGTTTTCAATTAAAAAGCATAAAACCTTGCACATAGCCATTTCCTCAGTACTTTTAATAATTCTTATAATTAGTTCCATTTTTATATTTAAAACAATCAGACCTCAAACTGTAACATTCCGAACCAGGATCTATAAAGCAACTGCTGAATATATAAGGAATAACTGTTTAATTGGAAGCGGATTGGGAACCTTTGTGCGAGAATTTCCACAATATCGGCTTAGTGATTATAAACTGCTCGGTCAGGAGGATATAATATCTCATGCCCACAATGAATTTATTGAGGTCTGGACAGAAACAGGTATTTTGGGGCTTGGGCTACTTATCGTTTTTCTAATAGCACTTTTTAAACAATATAAACGAAACCAAAATTCAAATAATAAATTTTTCATTAATGCGATTGCATTTTCGCTGATACTTCTATTTATTCATAATCTATTCTCCATCACGATGCGGATTCCGCCCATCCTTATCTATTTCTTTATCCTTGCAGGTTTTTTATCAGCCAATTATTCGAATGATTCGGAAAAGAAATCAAAATCTGTAAGCAAATATATATTAATATTATTCATACTCGTTTTACTAGTCTGCATATTCCAGCAGTATCGGAATGTAAAAGGTTTAGAGTATTTCTCAAAGTCTGAAAAATATTTTTCATCAAAAGACAGCAATTTACTTACAGTCGCAATTCTTGAAGCTGAAAAGGCATACAAATACATTCCCAACAATCCAGATCTGCTATACCATCAGGGATTGCTCTATACCCTTCATGATGAGCATGCAAAAGCACTTCAAACCTACAATAGACTGGAGCAGAATTCTCCCTACTATCCACAACTCCATTTCTGGAAAGGATATTTACTTTCCCTGAAGGGTGATTGGAATAGTGCTTTGGATGAATTCAAAACAGAGATAAAATATAACCAATATCCCAAAGTATATTTCAATATAGCAATTGCGTATCATTATCTGAATGAAGAGAATAATTCAATGATCTATTTCATGTATTTTGTTGAAAAGTTCAAAGATAAAACAGAACGACATCTTATAAAAGATAAAGAAAGAATTCTGAAAGAAGAAGGTAGGAATCTGAAGTTCGCTTTGGATAATCTGGCTAATTTTCATAAAAAAAATCTTGCTTTGATGAAAAGAATCAATTATTTAAATCAATATTTTTTCTCTGAAAGTAACAAATAATCAAAAACACTTTGATTTTCTTTACTGTCATTTAAGCGTCTTTTTTAAATAGCTTTTTAAGGAACTTAGAGGTAGACATGAAAAAGCAATATGAAGATCTCGTAAAGAAGCTGATAGATAAATACCCTGAGCGGCAAAAAGAATTTATTACCGGTTCATCAGAGGAAGTTGAACGCTTATATACACCTGAAGATACTAATGACATTGATTATGATAAAGATATTGGATATCCTGGACTCTATCCTTATACACGCGGAGTTCAACCCACAATGTACAGGGGGCGTCTGTGGACAATGCGTCAGTATGCAGGATTCGGCACTGCCGAAGAATCAAACCGGCGTTATAAATATCTCTTATCTCAAGGGCAGACCGGTTTATCTATTGCCTTTGACCTCTGTACTCAAATAGGATATGATTCTGATGATACAATGAGTGCAGGAGAAGTGGGGAAGGTCGGAGTTGCTATTGATTCACTCGCAGATATGGAAATTCTTTTTGACGGCATTCCTCTTGATAAAGTATCAACATCAATGACCATCAATGCGCCTGCTGCGATCATTCTCGCTATGTACATTGCAGTTGCAGAAAAGCAGGGTGTTACACCGGATAAACTTACAGGCACGATCCAGAATGATATCCTCAAAGAATATATTGCACGAGGTACTTACATATTTCCTCCCAAACCTTCGATGAGACTCATCACTAATATATTTGAGTATTGTTCAAAGAATGTGCCTTACTGGAATACCATCTCTGTTTCCGGCTATCATATTAGAGAAGCCGGCTCAACTGCTGCAGAAGAGATTGCATTCACCCTTGCTGATGGCATTGCATACGTACAGGCAGCTATAGATACAGGGTTGGAAGTTGACAATTTTGCACCCCGTATTTCCTTCTTTTTCAATGCCCATAATGACCTTTTTGAAGAGGTTGCTAAATTCCGTGCTGCACGACGATTATGGGCACGAATAATGAAAGATCGATTCGAAGCGAAGAGTTCGAAATCTCAAATGCTGCGTTTTCACACACAAACTGCTGGATCAACTCTTACTGCTCAACAACCGGACAATAATATATCCAGAGTAACAATTCAAGCTCTTGCCGCTGTTCTTGGCGGCACTCAATCCCTACATACAAATTCACGTGATGAAGCCCTTGCACTTCCTACAGAGGATTCTGTGAGAATAGCACTGCGTACGCAGCAAATACTTGGATATGAAAGCGGTGTCACAAATACAGCTGACCCTCTTGCCGGCTCTTATTTTGTTGAAAAAATGACTGGAGATATTGAAAAGCAGGCAGAGGAATACATTCAGCGAATTGATGATCTTGGTGGTATGGTAGAGGCAATTGAAAAAGGATATGTACAAAAACAAATCCAGGATAGTGCTTATAAATATCAAAAACAGATTGAGAGAAATGAGCGTATTATTGTCGGACTAAATAAGTTCATAACAAAAGGGGAAAAACCGAAAAATCTACTGAAAGTTGACGAAAAAGTTGAGCTGCTTCAGGTAGAAAAATTACATAAAGTAAAAGCTGATCGAGATATGAAAAAAGTGCATGAAAATCTTGAAAAAATTCGCGAGATATCACGTACAGAAGAGAACCTTTTGCCTGTATTTCTTGAAGCAGTAAAAACCTATGCAACACTCGGTGAAATTTGTAATGTGTTACGTGAAGAATTCGGTGAATATAACGAACAATTAGTGCTGTAAAGGTGGTGAGTGGTAACTGGTAGAGTAGTAATTATGATTTGACTAAAAATCATAAAGTTTTTTAATACTTTTGTGAAATTTTGTGTGTTTTTGTGGCTAAATAATCCTTAGGAGAAAGATGGAAAAGAAGATCAGAATATTAATTGCAAAACCCGGTCTTGACGGGCATGACAGAGGAGCAAAATTCGTTGCCCGTGCTCTTCGAGATGCTGGTTATGAAATTATCTATACAGGCATTCGCCAAACACCTGAACAAATCGTTGCATCTGCCATACAAGAAGACGTGGATTTTCTCGGAATGAGCATTCTCTCAGGAGCTCATAATGTGCTTTTCAAAAAGGTAATGGATATCCTCAAAAAGGAAGATGCAGAAGATATAACTGTTTTTGCCGGAGGCGTCATACCTGATGATGATATTCCTTACCTTAAATCCCTCGGTATCAAAGAGATTTTCACGCCCGGTACTTCTTCAGAAAAGATCATTGAATTCATCGAGAACAACGCATCAAAAGAGTAATTTATAAAGGAGAATTCATGGCACACTACCCTATCGAACCGTTCAAGATAAAGATGGTTGAACCTATCAAAATGCTGAGTAGAGAGCAAAGAATACAAAAGATCAAGCAGGCAAAATACAATCTTTTCAATATCATAGCTGAAGATATCTTCATCGACCTTCTGACAGACAGCGGAACCTCTGCGATGAGCGATTCACAGTGGGCTGGTATCATGCGCGGCGATGAATCCTATGCAGGAAGCCGAAGCTATTTGCACTTTGAGCGATCAATAAAAAATATCTTTGGTTATAAAAATGTTATACCAACACATCAGGGACGCGCTGCAGAAGCGCTCCTTTTTTCAACGATCCTCAAGCCCGGCGATTATGTGCCTAGCAATATCCATTTTGATACAACGGAAGGCAATATCCGTAACAATGGCGGAATCCCTGTAAATTGCGTTATAGATGAAGGATTGGATCCTGCAAGCACTTTTCCGTTCAAAGGTAATGTTGATATTGACAAACTTCAAAAACTGGTTGATGAAGTTGGATTGGATAACATTCCTATTGCAATGATCACTATCACAAATAACAGCGGTGGTGGGCAGCCGGTTTCACTCGAGAATATCAAGCAGGTGTATAAATTCTGGAAAAATCATAATGTGCCACTCTTTATTGATGCATGCCGTTATGCTGAAAATGCCTATTTCATCAAACTGAGAGAAAAAGGTTATGAAAATACTTCTGTGAAAGATATCGCAAAAGAGATCTTCGCTCATGCCGATGGTGCGACAATGTCTGCAAAAAAAGATGCGCTAGTCAATATCGGTGGATTCATCACAATGAGGGATAGCGAACTTGCTAAGCGAATGATAAGCCGACTGATCATAACAGAAGGTTTCAGAACCTATGGCGGAATGTCAGGGCGTGATCTTGAAGCTGTGGCGATCGGGCTTCAAGAGGGCTTGAACGAGGATTATCTGAAATATCGAATTGAACAAACTGCATATCTTGGTGAAAGTCTCCTTGAACAAGGAATTCCAATTGTACAACCTCCCGGCGGTCATGCGATCTATCTCGATGCGCGTTCGATCCTTCCGAATATATCTCAAGAATTTTTTCCAGGACAAGCTCTTTCTATATCGTTGTATATCGAAGGTGGCATTCGCAGTGCAGAGATCGGCGGTCTTATGTTTGCATATATTGACGAAAAAACCGGTAAAACTATCTACCCCGAGCTCGAACTCGTACGGCTCGCAATTCCTCGTCGTGTGTATACAAGATCACACCTCGATTTTGTTGTTCAAACAGTGAAAAAAGTTATGGATAACAGGCATATGCTTAAGGGATTACGTATAACTTATCAACCAAAATTGCTCAGACATTTTACTGTCGAGTTAGAAGAAATTTCTTAGGATCATTATGGGAAAAACAATTATTGAAAAAATAATTCAGCTCCATTCCGACGAAGAGGTATCGGCAGGAAAAATCGTATGGATGAAGCTTGATTTCCGTACTGCACGTGATTTTGGCGGAACAAATGTGGTTAAAAATATAGAAAAGCATTATCCCGATGCAGAACTACCTGATAAAAAAAATGTCTTTTTCACCTTTGATACTGTTGCTCCTGCAAAGACTATTCCTTATGCAAACAATCAGCAGATTTGCCGTGATTTTGCTCATAAAAATGGACTCAAAGTCTATGATGTGGATGCAGGTATTGGCACACACATTCTCATGGAAAAAGGATTTGCACGACCGGGCAGAACGCTTGTCGGAACTGACAGCCACTTCAACATTCTTGGAGCAGTGAATGCTTTTGGACAGGGAATGGGGGACCAGGACATAGCATTTGGATTTCGAACCGGAAAAACATGGTTTGAAGTTCCAGAAACTATAAAAGTCAATCTGAAAGGTACATTTTCATATCCTGCAACAGGTAAGGATCTTGTGCTCTTCATCCTAAAAAAAATCGGAAGTAAAGGAGCTCTCGGAAAGTGTATCGAGTATTATGGCGAATGCTTACAGTATCTGACCTTTACAGATTATATCACTTTGTGCAGCATGATGACGGAAATGGGCGGCATTGTTGCATTCCCAGAGCAAAATGCTCAAGTAACTCAATGGCTGAAAGAGCGAACAGGCGAGGATCAGAAATTCATTGTTGCTGATGAAGATGCCCAATATTCAGAAAAAATTGAGATAGATGTATCAGGGCTGCAACCTCAGATTGCCTGTCCACCAAAACCCGATAATGTCAAAGATGTATCTGAACTCAAAGGATTAAAAGTCGGCTCAATCTTTGTCGGATCATGTACTAATGGCCGGATTGAAGATATGCGATATCTTGCTGATATTATGAAAGATAATCATGTTGCAGAAGGCGTAATGCTTAGGGTAGTTCCTGCCACAAGAGAGACTTATGGTCAGATGCTTCACGAGGGCTTGATCGATATTCTTTTCAACGCTGGAGCAATTGTGTCAAATCCCGGATGCGGTGGCTGTGCATCAGGACAGATCGGCATGACTGGCAAAGGTGAAGTACAAATTTCAACCTCAAACAGAAATTTCAAAGGCAAGCAGGGTGATGGAGATACCTATCTGGCAAGCCCTGTCACTGCTGCACTTGCTGCATTAAAAGGAGAGCTATAAATAACTCAAGTTTAGCAGGAAATATTATAAAAGGTTAAATATGATTTTTTTAAGTAATTTTCATTCCTATGAAACTTGAATAACTAATTACAAATATCTAATTTCTAATGAAAGTTCAAATTACAAATGGCAAATAAAAAGAGATTCGATTTAGAGGAGAGAAGCCAATGAACATAATTCAATTTTCTAATCAATTGTAATAAAATCAAGGAAGAAAAAATTACTTTGACATTTAAGTTTTGACATTTTATTTGTAATTAGAAATTAGGGGTTAGAAATTAATTTAAGTCTAACTTAAAATTCAAAGAATATATTATTAAAGGTTAAATATGATTATATTAAGTAATTCCCATCCTTTGGAGCTTGAATAACTAATTCTAAATATCTAATTTCTAATGAAATTTCAAATGACAAATGACAAATAAAAAGAGATTCGATTTAGACGAGAGAACTGCAAAATTTGGTGAGAATGTTTTCAAAAGCAGTTCTTAAGTTAATAGATGAAGCAAAAATTACTTTGACATTATAATTTTGACATTTTATTTGTAATTAGAAATTAGGGTTTAGAAATTTATTTAGTAATATACATAAAGGTTAAATATGATTATTTTTAGTAATTTCCACTTCCTGCGAAACTTCAGTTGATAAAATATGAAGAACCTGTTTTTATTGATAATACTGGTCATAATTCTGATTTCATGTACGCATCATGAACAGCTCATAGAAATTGAACCGCCTGATCCTTATGATCATGTGTATGGAAAACTCAAGAGTGGGAAATCGCTCTATTCCATTCTTCTTGATAATGATGTATCCTATCGGGATGCATATAAAATTACAAAAGAGCTTAACACACTTTATGATCTACGCTACTCACATCCAAATGATAATTTCCATCTTAAAATCGATACTCTCGGTGTAGTTCAAATAATAGAGTATTCACCAAATAAAATTGATAAATATATTGTTGCGAGAGATTCAATTGATAATTTTGAAGTTTTTCATGAAGAGTTAGTGCTTGAAAAAGACATCCGTCTGCTCACAACCATATTGAAATCATCTTTATATGAAACCCTTATAGATGGTGGATTAGACCCGCAATTGGTCATGAATTTCAGTGACATTTTCCAGTGGGATATTGATTTTTTCATCGATCCCCGTGAAGGTGATACGTGCTCAATCATATATGAAACTTTTAGTCATGATGGGGAAATTCTCAAATATGGAAATATTTTAGGAGCTTCATATCGGGGGAAACTCTTTGATCTCACTGCTTATTACTATGATAATGGCGGCAATGTGCGCGGATATTACTCAAATGATGGAGAATCCTTCCAAAAAGCATTTCTGCGTTCTCCTCTAAATTACTCTTTCATAAGCTCATATTTTGGAATGCGCCTGCACCCGATAACAAAGAAAGTATGGCTTCACAATGGAGTGGATTACGCTGCTCCTCGTGGAACACCTGTGGCTAGTTCTGCGGACGGAACAGTAATTCACAAGGGTTGGAAGGGAGGACATCCAACGCCAACTGGGAACAATGGAGGTTATGGAAATACCGTCATGATCCGTCATACGAATGGTTTTAAAACGCTTTATGGCCACCTGAGTGCCTATGCTAAAAATCTCTATGTCGGCAAGCGAGTGAGTCAAGGAGAAATGATCGGCTATGTGGGCTCAACCGGCTGGTCAACCGGTCCACACCTGCATTACACAATCTATAAGCACGATAAAGCTATTGATCCTCTCTCTCTGAATAACGCATCGGGTCCTCCTATTCCTGAGCAATCCATGGATGAATTTATGGATTCAGTTCACTATATTGACGAGCTCTTTAATAAATCAAAAAAAAATTTTCTCCAATCAATTTTTAGTTAGTATGAACAAATTCTGCAAAAATAAGCATATAAGGGATTTAATAAGCAAAAAATTTGACAGTTTAAATGGATCGTCACGTCTTTATCCATAATGCAAAAATATTGTACAATAACAGGAAAAATTTGGCTGGTACTCGACTGTCAGAACGCTCTGGTTAATGATATTGACACAGATATGATATTTCACAACCAATACCTCGCGATCACAGACATCGATAAAATGGGACAATATACTTTTGATAATCTGGAAGGATGGAAGGATTTTGCCACCAAAGCTGAGAAAGGTGATATCGTTATTGCAGGGAAAAATTTTGGTGCAGGTTCATCACGTCAGCAGGCGGTTGATTGCTTTGCATCTCTTGGTATTCAAGCCATCATCGCAGAATCTTTTGGTGCGATCTATAAAAGGAATGCTATTAATTCAGGAATGCCAATATTAACTATTACGGATATTGATCTTTCAAAATTATCACAACGGGAAGAGATCACTATTGATCTTGAAAATGGGACGGTTTCCAATCCATATATACACATCAAACCATTCTCAAAAGTTCAATTCGATATTTATAAAGCTGGGAATTTATTTGAGTTTGGAAAACAAAATTTATGATTACACAAAAGCAGATAAACGAAATTATAAAAATTATCGTCAAAGGATACAGGCCTGAGAAGATAATTCTTTTTGGCTCTTATGCTAATAAGAATCCTACAGAAGATAGTGACTTAGACCTGCTGCTGGTGAAAGAAAGTAAACTTCCTAGATATAAAAGAGCCAGAGCAGTCCATAGGTTATTTGTTCCATATCCGTGTGCAATGGATATAATAGTTTATTCTAAAAGTGAAATAAATAAGTGGAAAGATATAAGAAATTCTTTTGTTTACGATGTATTAAAAAATGGAAAAGTATTGTATGAACGAATTGGTTAAAGAATGGATTCATAAAGCTGAAAATGATCTTTTAGATGCTGAAAATAATTTAAGATGTCCTCAAATCCCCACTGATACAGTTTGCTTTCATTGCCAACAAGTTGCCGAAAAATATCTTAAAGCTTATTTGATTTCCCAAGATAAATCTTTCCCTAAAATTCATAATCTGCTTCGTTTAATGGAACTATGCAGAGAAATTGACCAAGATTTCTCAAAATTGAAAAATAATTTAATAATTCTAAATGATTATGCGGTTGAAATTCGTTATCCGCCAGCTGGCGGATTGGTTTGAACCAACTGTTGATGATGCAAAAGAAGCATTTTAATTAGCCAAAGAAGTAAAAGAATTTGTATTATTAAAGATAAAATAACATTCAGAAAGGAGCAACAAAAGTGAAAGTTTGTAGTAAATTTGGACTATTGCTTTTGATGTTAACACTGTTACTTGTGAGTTCTGCATTTGGGGAAATAGTACCCAATAATGAAGCTGTTGAAGATCTGAAAGTTGAAAATGTTCCTCATGATGACGGTGGAGGTCTCATGCTGAGCTGGAAACCTCTACCCAAAGAAAAACGCATAATTGAATATCGTATTTATCGTGGTTATACTCCTGATAGTTTATTCTATATTGGAAAGATTCCTGTGGATGCCAAGATGGGTGTTGCAGCCGATACTATGAAATATGTGGATCAGGGCTGGACATTTTTCGTTGATGCAACCTCTCGTGCTAAGTTGAAACATGAAAAAGGGCAGAAAAAAGGAACAAAAGGAGCAGAAATTCTCTTCCGAACGGTTCCGCGTGACATGAAAATTTATGGTCCTATGATGGATCACTATCGCATGCTTATTGTAATCCCTGATAAAGAATATATGTATCACACAAAGATGAGGGAGTTCACAGATATTGATACTACTGAAGATGGGACTGTTGACACCACATCTACGATTCTTGCAGGAATGAAACTTGAGCAGATTAAGTACATCCTGACAAAGCTTACTGTTGGCAAAGAATATTATTATGCTATTCAGGCACTTAATATGAACCGTTCTGCTTCTCCTTTATCCGAAATCGCAAGCGGACAAACAACTGATGATCCGCCTGAAAAACTGAAAGAATTCTATGCAGTGGCTGTTGCGGATAAAGAGCAAATGCAGTTTGAATGGTCATTGCCTGTTTTTACAGATGACCAAAAACAATTTAATATTTACCTTTATGATGAATTTGACGATCAGCATCTGATATATACACGTCCTGATGCCTATCCTTATACACCTCAGACAAATGCAATAGTGCCTTACGATTCCATTGCAGCACGATTTGAGGCATTTAATTCTGCAAATATGAAATGGTATAGATTCAATATGGGAGAACAGGACAGACAGGATCAGGAAACGCTTGCAAAAGACGAACCGATTCCTGCTGAGAGCATTAAATCAGCAGACCTGCCCAAACCTCCTGTTTATTTTACTGTAAAAGACCAACCAAATGATAAAGGCGATCAGCTACAGGTTTTCTTCGATTATCCCTATTATGGTCTTTCTAAGTTAACCTATAACGACGCATTTACCAAACTGACAGTTAACTACTTCATCAGTGAAAATTCTATGTACGAAGTGACCCGTCTGATCCTTACCATTAATGATACAACAAAAACAGAAAAAACAGAATATGTGCTCGATAATAAACTCGATTTCAAAGTAAATTGGGATTATACGCAGCCAATGGAGATCAAGGGTACTTTTGTCTGCAAACAAAAGGGACAGGAGCCATTACCGGAAAATTTTGCCATTACTCATACCTTCACCTTTGATCCTGTGCTGCAATTGGTTGTAATCGACTATCCACCAAATGAGCAGATGAAAGAATTTCAGGATTATTACTTCCAGGTATACAAGATAAACCATACGAGTGATGTGTACCGATATGCTAAAGAACTTTCATTTAGAGAACGTGAATACGTTGATAAAGTTTCCTACGAAACAGTTCAATTCCGCGGAAGACCGCGTTTCTCTCTCGAAGAAAAACGGCTCTACTTCAGTACATATTTAAGCATTGTAAATTATAAAGATCAATATCCGTTCTACACTCAAGCAATCTACCTTGATCAACTCAAACAGCAGAATGAAGAGATCAGGGCAGAAATCACGAAACTTCAAAAGGATTTGGAAACTGAAACTGACCCTGAAAAGATTGAAGAAACGGAGAATCGTATAGCTTTATATACAGATTTTATTGAAGATAAACCTGAAATCGTGAAAGAAGCAAATCAGCTTAAATCTGATAAAGAGCGAATGAAATTACTCTATAAAACGCACTGCACAAATATACGTTCATTCAAATATTATATCAGGAAGACTGACGGACAAGGACATTTTATTGATACTCCTGTCTATATTGCACCAAATGGTGAACAATATATCTTACCAAAACAGAATTGGTTCAACAACGATGAGATAATTACTCTTACTGCAGTGCTTGTATTTGCAGCGCTTGTGTTTTTCATGATCAAAGCAGCACGAAAAGGTAAGAGATTATATATTAGACCTATTGCTGGTATTCAAGAAATCGATAATGCAATCGGGCGTGCCACAGAAATGGGTCGTCCTATCCTCTTTGTTCCCGGATTGAGCGGTATCAGTGATGTTGCTACTCTTGCAGGATTGGCAATTCTCAGTAAAGTTGCTAAGAAAGCAGCCGAATATGATACAAGAATACTTGTTCCATGCCGTGACTTCATAGTGCTTCCTATTGCTCAGGAAATAGTAAAAGAAGCACATTATGAAGCCGGTCGTCCTGATACTTACGATAAAAATAGCGTATTCTTTATCACACAGGCACAGTTCGCTTTTGTAGCCGGTGTGAATGGTATAATGATACGTGAAAAAACTGCAACGAACTTCTATATGGGAATGTTCTGGGCTGAATCACTTCTTATGACAGAAACAGGTAGCGCGACAGGAGCAATACAGATCGCAGGTACTGATGCGGTCAATCAGTTGCCCTTCTTCATCACAACATGTGACTATACACTTATCGGTGAGGAACTCTATGCAGCAAGCGCCTATCTCTCCAAGCAACCTCTTATCCTCGGTACCCTAAAAGCGCAAGACTATATGAAACTTATTATTGTTATTTCTGTGGTTATAGGAACTATCTTATCAACTGTTCACCTTACGTTCTTTATGAACTGGTTTCCGACTAAATAGAAAGGAGTATCATAATGAAAAGACAAATACCTTTAATGATAGTTTTGATACTTGGCTTACTCTTCGTGGCTCATGTATTTATTCCAAACAAGCTCTCTTCGGACTATCTTGACTGGTACATGAAATGGATAAAAGTAATCGGTCCTTTTGCTGTTGTTCTTGGTGTGTTCAGTCTTGTATATGTTCACTATAATAAGATCAAACGTAAAGCTCCAAACTGGGGATACAGTATTGTTACACTTTTAGCGTTGGTGGTAACCACTGCGGTTGGATTTATCTGGGGTATCCAGGAGGGTACTCCATATATGTGGATATTCAAAAATTTCAATGTCCCACTTGGTGCTACTATGTTTTCTCTCCTTGCATTTTATATAGCGTCTGCAGCATATAAAGCATTCCGAGCCCGTTCTGTCGAGGCGACTGTGCTTCTTGTTGCAGCAATAATCGTGATGCTGGGACGAGTTTCCATCGGTCAGGCAATTACTCACTGGATCCCGGACATTACAGAATGGATCCTCAATGTGCCTAATCTGGCAGCTAAGCGTGGTATTGCGCTTGGTGTAGGACTTGGTATGACTGCAACTTCCCTAAAGATCATGCTTGGGATCGAGCGTTCATATCTTGGCGGAAAGGATTAAGGTGGTATTATGAAATTTTCAGATAGAATTCAAAAAGTTGATAGAAGAATAATCTATGGAATCCTTTTAATCGCAGTCGTTTTACCTCTTGTTTTTCGTCTCGGATTCAAGACTTATACGACCACACCGGTTGAAAACCTATACCGTCATATTGATGCCGTTGCCGGCAAAGATGATATGGCTATCTTAATGGACTTTACTCATGATCCCGGTGTTCTTCCCGAATTATATCCTATGGATCTGGCAATTCTCAGACACTGTTTTGAAAGAAATATAAAAGTCTTCACGATCTCCTTCCTTCCGCAGGGAGCAGCTATCATTCAGATGGCTCTTTCTGAATTGAAAGAGGATTATCCAAACATCGAAGCAAATATTGATTATTGTAACTTCGGTTTTAAACCATGGAGCACGAAACTTCCTATTATACTTGGCATGGGTGATGATATCGCAGAAGCTGTTGAAACAAACAGTGAAGGACTCTCCCTTGAGAATCTTCCCATCATGCAGAATGTGAAAAATTATGACAACATCCAGGTGGTCGTAGAAATATCAGGTTCTTCGATGGGTCAATTCTGGGTAACCTATGCACGCGCAAAGTTTGGCGTTGATGTCGCAGTTGGTCTTACTGCAGTTATGGCTGCTGATGTGTATCCTTTTCTGCAGACAGGTCAGTTCGTTGGTAGTCTTGGCGGACTGAAAGGCGCTGCCGAATATGAACAGCTTGTTGATGTCTTCGCGATGAACGGTACTGAGTTCAGTAAGAAAAATGCGCGTAATATGGCATGGGTCGAAGCTCAATATGAAGAGCTGCCGGAATTAGCAAAACTCTATAAATATAATAAAGCCCGTATCGGCATGGATGCACAGGCAATTGTTCACGTTCTCATCATTTTCTTCATTATTCTTGGTAACATTGGCTACTTCCTCGATAGACGTGCACAGAAAAAAAGTATGTGAAATAAGGAGTAAACATGACTGAAACTATTGGGATCTGGATTGCTGCATTTTTAACACTCTGTATGTTCTCTTTCTTGTATAAGGATAATCCCTTCTACAAATTTGCAGAGCACCTCTTCGTAGGCGTTTCGATGGGTTATTTTATTCCTTTTACTTACTATAATGCCTTTATTCCGTACGCATACGAACCTTTGTTCCTCAAAAAGGAATACATTCTTATCATACCCTTTATCATTGGTATCATGTATTGGTTCAGATTTTCTTCAAAATTTAGCTGGGTCAGCCGCTATCCCATTGCGTTTGGCATGGGTATGGTAGGTATGTTTGTTCCTATGGGTATGCATGCAAATGTGTTGGTGCAAATGAGGTCAATGATGCTTCCTCTCGACAATATCAATATCATTTTGATATTTGTTGGAACGATAAGCATTCTTTTGTATTTCTTCTTTTCCAAAGCCCATGAAGGATTTTACGGAAAATTCACTTCCATTGGTATCTGGTTCATGATGGTCGGATTCGGTGCCTCCTTCGGCTACACTGTGATGGCGCGAATCTCATTATTAATTGGACGAATACAATTTCTTCTTGGTGATTGGTTAGGATTAATTAAATAAAAATCAAAAGTATATAAAAGCACAAAGATTATGATAGGATGTCATGGCTTTGTGCTTTCTCTTCTTTGATCATGAAAAGAAAAATCATTCAAATCGGATTTCTCATAATACTTCTCTTAGTTATTTATGTGAGGATCTCACACGAGAAAAGCAAACCTCTCAAGGAAACCCGCCTTGCACTTGGCACCTTTGTTACCATTGATATTCAGGGAAAAAATAGACAAAATAGAGAAATAATTGATTCTGTGTTTTCTATAATTCAAATTTATGAAAAGCAGTTTTCCTTGACCTATCCAAAAAGTGAAACTAACAGAATAAATAATAGTGAGAATTCGATTCTCATTTCTGAAGATATGCAGGACATACTGACAATTTCAAACCAGATCAGCAATGAAACCGAAGGTGCCTTTGATATTACAGTAGGGAAGATCATTAATCTGTATGATTTTGTTGATGAGGTCATGCCTACTCAAGCTGAGATAGATTCTGCTCTTGTTTATGTTGGTTATAAGAAAATATCTTGCATTGACAGTGAACTCTTCAAAGATGATCCGACGATTTTCATCGATCTTGGTGGTATTGCAAAAGGATTTATTGTTGATAAAGCAGTTGCTTATCTAAAAGAGAAAGGCATTACTAATTCAGCAATAAATGCGGGCGGCGACCTTTTTGTTATGCAAAATCCCGAGACGGATGTTTGGAAGGTAGGTATCCAACATCCCAGAAATCCATCGGCACTGTTTGGTTCGGTAGAAGTAAGAGATATAGCAGTGGTCACATCAGGAGATTATGAACAATTCTTCATGAAAGACGGGAAACGTATTCATCATATCATTGATCCACAAACCGGATTCCCCTCATACAATTCTATAAGCGTTACAGTCATAGCGCCAAATACTACAATTGCAGATGCGTTATGTACTGCACTTTTTGTTATGGGACCTGAAAAAGCGATCAAACTTGTAAATCATAAGAATGATATCGAAGCGCTCATTGTATTTGAAAATAATGGGGAACTTTGCTATGTTTTTTCGAATAATTTTGACAAATATAAATTTACTCTTATAGATTCAACTGCGCAGTTCAGAAAGGATATTCAATGAAACTTAATGATATTCAGAATCAAAAAGACACAAGGAAAATTCCAATCAATAAAGTCGGTGTCAAAGGACTGCAATATCCAATCGTTCTACAAGATAGGACAAACGGAACGCAGAATTCTGTGGCAGATATCAATATGTATGTTGAGCTACCTCATGATTTTCGCGGTACGCATATGAGCAGATTCGTAGAGATACTTCATCATTATCATAGAGAAACTATCATTGATAATCTAGAAAAACTTCTTGCAGAAATGAAGATGAAGCTGAATGCGGACGTTTCTTATCTTGAGATGGAATTTCCTTATTTCATAAAAAAAGCTGCACCCGTAACAAAAGAAGAATCACTTTCGTCATATCAATGCGGTTTCAATGCCAGTTTGGGTAAAGAATTTATTTTTGAAATGTATGCAACAGTACCTGTGCTTTCTCTATGCCCTTGCTCAAAAGAAATTAGCCGGTATGGTGCACATAATCAACGAGCATACGTGACAGTTAATATTGTGTACAACGACTTTGTGTGGTTGGAAGAATTAATAGAGATCATCGAAAATTCTGCTAGCTGCCAGATATATTCACTTCTCAAAAGACCAGATGAAAAATATGTAACAGAGAAAAGCTATGATAATCCAAAATTTGTTGAAGACATTGCGCGTGAGATAGCGATTACTTTGAAAAACGATTCAAGGATATCAAAGTTCTCTATCGAAGCAGAGAGCATCGAATCCATTCATAATCACAATGCTTATGCAATGATCAAAAGTTCGTAGAGGTAATAAATGGTAAAAAGAAATGAAATAGTAGAATTTTGTAATGAGTATTTGAAAGCCGATACCTTCAACGATTATTGTTACAATGGACTTCAGATCGAAGGCAAAGAGAACATTTCGAAGATCGTGACTGGTGTAAGTCTTTCCAGACAATTCATTAAAAAAGCAATCGATGAAAAAGCAGATATGATCATTGTTCATCATGGTTTATTTAAGAATCAATTAGGTGATCCACCACGCATAATCGGAATTTTTCGACAAAGGATCAAACTAATTCTTGAAAATAATATTAATCTTTGCGGTTATCATCTTCCTCTTGATGCACATCCGGAAATAGGCAATAATATCAGTCTTGCACGTTTGTTGGAACTTCAGAATATTGAGCGTTTGAATTCTCCATACTACGGCGAGATAGGGTATATTGGGGAGATAAAACAGAAAATGAAATTTGAAGATTTCAAAAAATATATTGATAAAGTCCTCGATACAAACTCATATATCCTCGCGGCAGGTCATAAATTTGTTAAAAAAGTAGGCATCATATCAGGAGGAAGTTCTATTGATTATTCTATTGCATTCGAAAAAGGTGCGGATACGTTTGTTACTGGGGATATCAAAGAAAATGTTGTTCGCGAAGTAGAAGAGATCGGTATGAACTTCATTAACGCTGGACATTATAATACTGAAAAATTGGGAGTACAAAATATAGGCAAGCTTGTATCAGAGACATTCAGTCTCGAGACAAAATTTATTGATATTCCATGCGATGTTTAATTTTTTTTATTCACAATAAGGAGATAACATAATCGGTGGTCCTTCAAAGAAAAATATTTCTGAAGACATCTCTGATAGAGTTACCATACATGAAGTTGATACTGAAAATGAAAGTAAAGAAAAGATAAATTTCGAAGGTGGAAATCCTCTATAAAAATAGTATAGAATCTTAATTAACTCAAGTTTTGCAGTAGATATTATAAAAGTTAAATATGATTTTTTTAAGTAATTTCCATCCTTTTATACTTGAATAACTGATTACTCCCAACCTGTCGGGACTAATTTCAAATGATCCGCCAGCTGGCGGATACGACCCGACAAGACGCCGATGCAGGCGAAATAAACCCCCGATATAGTCATTCCCTATGAAATAATGCCCGCCCTGTGTAATTGCTTTGCACCACTTCGTGGATTACACAGGGCAAGCATTTCACAGGGTAAACTTCCTTACCCCAGTGAAGTAGGTACAGCACTTCACGGGTCAAGCAGGGCAAGCGAAAGACACGAATTATTAAAATGGCTTTATAGAATATTTTCTTAAACACAATTTTCGTGCTTTTCGTGGTTAAAAGTATTTATTTGTAGTGGGCTAAAGAATCAAAAAATTGGTTGAGCATGATTTCAAAAGAGGTTTTTTTTATTCAATAATATCTAAGAGCGAAGCTTTATAATGTATTTTTTCTTTATCTGATAATTGTCCTACACCATAATAAAGTGCTTTTTGCCACGAACCGTGCATCGGATTGGGCAGTATGATGAATTTGCGTCCCCATTCTGTATGAAGTGAATCTGTGATATTTTTTCTCGCCTCAATGGATTCATTAAAGTAATCGCCCAGAAAATCAACACAGTTATCACCTATATAGAGAATTACAACATAATCTCCATTTACTTTATCCCGTCTTCCTTGTTTTGTATGATCCGTTCCTCTCATAAGTAAATGCTCTGAATCAGCTTGAGGTAACCCAAGATCAATAATCTGCTGAAGGGTAATATCAGTACATTCGTCCCGACGATTTGTTACATAAAAAATCTCATAACCTTCTTTATAAATGAATTTCAAAAATTCCCGAGCACCCGGAATAAGTGTTGCTTCACCGGAAGCTATCCATTCATAAAATTCCTTGGGATATTCCTGATATCGGATAATTCCAGTGGCATTGAATTTTGCATTAAAAATCACAGTTTCATCAAGATCAATTATGACGGCTCTTGGCTTAGCCCACTCTTTCGTAAGATCCATTTGAATTCTGTCTCTTGCTACATTGAATGCCTGATAACAAAGTGCCCTGTATTCCGATGACGTCTGCTGCCAGAGTGCAGCCATTAAGGATTCTTTCTCATTAAGACCTTCGTCAATGTTAGGTGTATTCTTCGCGCAGGCACTTAGAACAAGTATTAAAACTATTATAAATGAAAAATATTTTTGCATAAGTATCCTTCCTTAAGAAGTGTTAAAACCATTTCCGTTTTATAAATATTATTACACCAACCAATGCCAGTAAAACAGAAGCAACCATCAGGATAACAAATGCATGGGGAGATTTATCAAAAGGTAACGGAATATTCATCCCGTAAATACTCGAAATAAGGGTCGGCAGCATGAGAATAATCGTAATTGATGTAAGAAATTTCATTACTTTATTCAGATTATTAGATATCATTGAAGAAAAAGCTTCCATTGTGCTTCGCAGAATATTCGCATGTATTGAGGTCATTTCTATTGCCTGCTTGTTATCAATGATCATATCTTCGAGCAAGTCTTCGTCTTCTTCAAATTTGGTGAACATACCCACGCGGGACAATTTCTCCATAACAGCTTGGTTAGAACGCAGCGAAGTGGCAAAATAAACTAAACTTTTCTGCAAGTCCAACAGATCCATAAGACGTTCGTTATTCATCGAATTTTCAAGTTGAGCTTCGATAGTATTGCTGATTCTGTTTATCTTTTTTAGATAATTCAAATAGACTGTTGCAGTTCGGGATAAGATCTGAAGTATTAAGCGATTTCTCTTCGTAGTCGAGAAATTTTTCACACGTCCTTTTATGAGGTTCTGAAGAACATCATCATCCTTTGAAGAAACTGTAATGATGCATTTTTCTGTGAGAATTATACCTAAAGGCAGTGTAATAAATTGGATCGCAGCTTCTTCGTCATCCTGAAAATAGGGGGATTGTATAATGAGAAGTCTCTTGCCATCCTCGAGCTCCATACGGGGACTCTCATTTTCATCGAGAGGGTCTTCAATAAAATCCTTTGGAATATCAAAGCTCGTAGTGATAAGCTCGATCTCATCATGAGATGGAGATACAAGATACACCCAGATATTTTCTTCGAGAAGATCGTATTGGTCTTTCTCAATAAATTTTCCGTTCGTAGTTTTAAATACTTTTATCATATAGACCTGCTAAGAGTTGGATTACGAAGAAATCAGAATGTGCGGATTTAGTTGTCAAGGAAATGAGATGTGGTGTATGCATACCCCCAAACTTTTTTATAGACATGGCAATGTAAAACCCGAGTCGGGTTTAGTCTGTATTGGTGTCTGTTATAAAAGGCATCCCACCCTGTTCTTTAATTTTATCTACAAAAAAGCAGATAAATCTCGGATTAACAGCACCAAAATTTCCATATTCACCAAAATGAAGTTTTATCGCGAGCTTATCGTATTGCTCAAAAAAGTTATAAAAATTAGATTTCGTTGCAACATCTGATAATTTATCAAAAATGTTTCTTTGAAAACTTGTTTTGAAATCAATAAAATATACTTTGCTTTTCATACTTTAATATTTAGCCACGAAATCATACGAAAATTCACAAAAGTGATTTTGAATTTTAATATATTCTTATGTTCTTTTGGGATGATTTTGTGGCTAACCTCCATCCTAAAACCAATCTTTTATATACACATTCTCTTTCGGAAATATTAGATTTATTTGCTCTACAATATTTTCAGAGATTTCAGCTTCGTCTTTAACAAATTATTTTCAAGTCTTCAGGTGCTTCTTGGAAGAAGGGATGAACTAATTCACAATAAATTGTCCGCTAATTGAACGAAGCGTAGTTTTTTACAGCGTGTTAGTCGCAGCTTTTGCAATATGCTCTCCTTCCTTCTCGTTTGTCTGGATGTTCAATCGCTGTTCTACTGCCTGTAAAATAGCTTCCAGCATTTCTGTATAAGACATCCCTGCTATATTCGCCATCTTCGCCAGGTGTCCATCCCAGCACCAGCCCGGATTTGGATTCACCTCAAGGAGCTTCGGATTACCTTTTGAGTTGAGCCTCCAGTCAAAGCGACAGTAATCTCTGCATTCCAGCCTTTCAAAAAGCTTCAAACACCATTCTACGATTAGTTTCTTTGTTCCCTCTGGTAATTCGGCAGGAACGGATTTGATGTTCCAGTATGGTGAGTCTGGAAGCCACTTAGCCTCGTATCCACATATTTTTGGAAGTTTTGCTGGTATCATTGAATAATCTGACTCAATAATGGGTAAGACTGTGTAAGATTCAGGAAAATTTCCTATTATTCCCACGCTTAAGTCTTTTCCTGTGAGGAATTCTTCAACAAGAATTGGTTTATCATAGCCAAATTTACCTCTGATTTCTGAAATAGCATTGATAAGTTCCTCAATAGTTTTTACCACGCTCCTTTGGGTTATCCCAAAACTGGAATCACCAAAGTTTGGTTTTACAATAACAGGAAATCCAAATGGAAGTTCAAAAATATTATCTTCGGATTTGATAAAAAAAGCTTCTGACACGGGTATTTTCATCTCTTTTGCAACTCCACGCACAAGTGATTTGTCGTAACAGTAAGCAAGGCTTTGGGGACAGGAACCTGTATATGGAAGCCCCATCATTTCTAACAAGGCTGGTATATGAAGCTCATTTTCAGCATTGTTGTTGTAACCTTCATCGCATAGATTAAAAGCAAAATCTACTTTTGTTTTTAGTTTCATCAAGTCATAAAGCAAAGCATTATGATTGTTAAGATATGTAAATTGGTAGCCTTTTAGTTCTCTTAACGCACTTTTCAATTGATCAATTGTATATATGTCATCGTCATCAAAGATACCCAATGGCTTTAAAGGGTCAGGCTTCGTAGGGTCACCCAATAGCACAACTACATTCTTTGTTATCTCTTTCGCTCTTTTCTTAATAGGTGTCCACTCCTTCCTGCACACAGTTGTAACAATAATTCGCTTTTCCATCATTCCCAAATCCTGATTCCGCTCTGAATCTGTGGATACTTCTCCATTAAAGGTAATCGCATTGAACCCTACTGTTTTTAACAATTCACCTATGCTCTTATGGGTATAGAGTCTTTCCGAATAAAATTGGTCTCTAATAACCCCTTTTTTCACATGGGTGATAACCTCTCGTGAGATTAGACACTGTTCGTCCAATGAAAGGGAACGCGCCCGACAAACAAAATAGTTTTTGTCTATCCATTCCCAGGATCTGGGATTAAAATGGGCTCTTAAGTATTCTCCATCAGCAACATCAATGAGAAGTCGACCCCAGGGCTTCAGAACTCTGAAAACCTCTTTCAGAACTCTCAGGTCATCCTGAATCGTTTCAAAATAGCCAAAACTGTTCCCAAGGATCATCACGGCATCAAAATTATCAGGTGGATACGGAAGTTTTCGGGCATCCCCTTCCCTGAATCTAACTTTCAACCCTTCATTTTTTGCTTGTGATTTTGCCTTTTGAATCAGATAATGGGAGCGATCCAACCCTTCCACATATCTTAATCCTCTCCTTGCCAGTTCCAGAGAATGGCGTCCCTGCCCACAACATAAATCCAAGATTTTATCATCTGTGGAGAGCTTCAGAATCTCCGAGAACAAGTCTACTTCTTGACGAGTGATATTCTGGTCGTCCACTACATCCCCATCTGTTTTCAGGTAAAAGGCGTTGAAAATGCTTCGCCACCAATCTGGACGAACATGCTCTTCAAGAGTCGGGATAGGTCCTAATACTTTTCTTTGGTGTCCAACTTTCCCCTTACATTGCGGGGGTTTATCCTTGGATGCTTTTTTATTCATTGTTTTTTTACCTCCATTTTTCCAAAGTTACGGATAATTTTTTTGTATTATTTTTAGTTGTTCGCGAACAAATCCTCTGTTACGAGCCTCTGGCATTGTGACAACACCAGAGAGAACAGCCATTTTCATTTTTTGAAAACGAACATTTTCTCTAAATGGATAATAAAACATTGCAGACATAATTTGCGGATTTTCTTTCCCTATAAATCCTCTGCCAAATTCTACGCCAGTTTCAATATACCTTCCGGCATTATCCTGCTTCATATGAAAACAATAGCAGCACATCTGGGCATATCGCTCAATGTCTTTTTTTAATAGCTTTCTAATCTTCATTTTTTCACATTTCCGGGTTTCTGAAAGAATCATTAATAAAAGTTGTCAATTTTTAATTTAATGATACCCTTAAAATTCCTGGTATAATTTATGTATCCGTCAGGCCTGATGAATTCCCGATGTATCGGGAGAGCTGAAGGAGAAGGCGGACACATAATAATTTTAGTGGAAATTTATAATGATAAAAATTGTATTGCTTGCCGTGAGTAATGTTACATTCTATCTCTTTCCATTTCACCGCTCTTATGTCATTCCCTCTTTCCCAATTGTCATTCTCGCGAAAGCGGGAATCCATAAATGATAACGTAACTGGATTCCCAATCCAGTTGGGAATGACATCTCTCTTTTGTTTTTTAAAAGATTTCCGAAACGAGATTGAGTAATAATTTTCCATATTAAATATCCCGTCAATACCTTATTCTTATGGCTTTACAAGAAACGTATTTCTAATTTTTATGGGTATCTCTGAATGAGATGCTAGGAGGACTATTCGGACAGTTTTCTTGACGTGTAAAAGGCAACTAAATTTTTAGTGAATATAGCACTCATAAGATAAATAAAGCTATTGAGGATAAATGAACCCGGAAATCTCAGAAGAACTCATAGAAGAACACGGTCTTTCAAAGGAAGAATACAATCGCATTTTATCAATATTAGGAAGAGATCCAACGATCACTGAGCTGGGTATTTTTTCTGTAATGTGGTCGGAACATGCCAGTTATAAGAACTCAATACTACAAATAAAAACTCTTCCTCGTTCCGGAGAATGCCTTCTCAAAGATGCCGGTGAAGAAAATGCGGGTGTGGTTGATATTGGAGATGGACTTGCAGTTGCTTTTAAGATCGAGAGCCACAATCATCCCTCTGCATTGGAGCCGTATCAAGGTGCAGCAACAGGGGTCGGCGGCATTCTGAGAGATGTGTTCACTATGGGAGCTCGACCGATAGCTTCGCTGAATTCACTCCGCTTCGGCTCTTTGGACAATCCCAGAGTAAAACATCTTCTCAAAGGTGTAGTAAAAGGTATTGCAGATTACGGTAATTGCATGGGGATTCCTACAGTGGCTGGAGAAATCTATTTTGATGACAGCTATGAGGGAAATCCGCTTGTGAATGCAATGACCGTTGGGATTCTGAAGCATGAAAATATTGCTACTGCTGCTGCGTATGGCAAAGGAAATTACGTTTTGTATGTTGGCTCTTCGACAGCCAGGGATGGAATTCACGGCGCTACCTTTGCATCTGTCGAGCTCACTGAGGAATCGGCTAAAAAAAGAACTTCTGTGCAGGTAGGGGATCCGTTCATGGAAAAATTGCTGCTCGAAGCTACCCTCGATGTGATCAAACAAAATCTGGTTGTAGGTATTCAGGATATGGGAGCTGCAGGTCTGACCTGTTCATCCGCAGAGATGGCTGCAAAAGCAGGAACCGGTGTTGACATCGATGTTTCACTCGTTCCCAAAAGGGAAAAAGGAATGACTCCATACGAGGTCATGCTCTCGGAATCACAGGAAAGAATGCTGCTGGTTATCGAGCCGAAAAACTTCGGGAAAGTTAAGGAAATCTATGAAAAATGGGATCTGCATGTCGTGAAGATAGGCGAGGTGACTGATGACGGAAATTTACGAGTCAGAGAAAACGGAATCGTTGTTGCAGATATTCCTGCTCAAACACTTGTGCTTGGCGGCGAAGCGCCTATATATGTGCGGGAAACTCAATATCCATCCTATCTTGAGAAAGCGCATTCATTTGATGAAATGAGTATAAGAGAGCCGGAAAATTACACTGAAACACTTAAAAAATTGCTCTCTTCTCCAAACATAGCAAGCAAGAATTATGTCTATACACAATATGATCATATGGTGAGAATTAATTCTGTTATAGAGCCAGGATCGGATGCGGCAGTTGTAAGAATAAAAGGTACGAACAAAGCGCTGGCAATGACTACAGACTGCAATGGAAGATATTGCTACCTCGATCCTTATGAAGGGGCAAAAGGCGCTGTCGCAGAAGCAGCAAGAAATATTGTGTGTTCGGGTGGAAAACCTATTGCCATTACGAATTGCCTTAACTTTGGGAATCCTTATAAAAAAGAAATTTACTGGACATTCTCAGAGTGCATTCGCGGTATGGGGGATGCGTGCAGGTTTTTTAAAACTCCTGTCACCGGCGGCAATGTGAGCTTTTATAATGAAACTGTTACAAGTGCAGTGTATCCTACACCAACGATCGGGATGATTGGACTTTTAGAGGATATTAACCTTGCCACAAATCAATATTTCAAAGATATTGGAGATGCGATAATTTTATTAGGAAAACCTTGTGATACAATTGGAGGATCTGAATATCTCGCAGTTGAACATAATACAATCGCTGGGCATGCACCCAAAGTTGATTTGGAACTTGAACAGAAAATTCAGATTATTTGCTCCGAAGCTATCAGAAAAGGGCTAATAAAATCTGCTCATGATTGTTCGGAAGGCGGTCTTGCAGTGGCATTGGCGGAATCGTGCTTCAACCCTAAAGGATTACTTGGCGCTCATATTGAAATGGAATGTACATATCGTCCTGACTTTGAACTTTTTGGTGAAGCTCATTCACGAATTGTAGTATCTCTAGAAGAAAAAGACATTCCTTCACTTATCAAAATAATAAAAAAGTATAACTGTCCTTATCAAATACTTGGAAAAGTTGCTGATCAAAAATTTCAAATCAATAAGCTTATCTCATGTGATATAAATAATTTGTATAATTTTTGGTATAATGCTATTCAGAGAAAAATGGAAACTGTATCATGATACCATACCCGGAAATTAACCCGTCACTCGCAACCATCCCCAAATTTTCTATCGGATCTCTTGCAGTTGGACCTTTTGAGATAAGGTGGTATGCACTGATGTACATTATTTCCTTTGCTATTGGATATTTCCTTTTGAAAAAACTCTACAAGGAACGTGATGTCCATATAAAGAAAGCACATTTTGAGAACCTCTTCTTTTACCTCATGCTTGGAGTCATAATAGGTGGGCGGCTTGGCTACATGCTTTTTTATAATTTCAAGGAAATATTCAGAAATCCCCTTGAAATATTCGCAGTATGGCATGGGGGTATGTCATTCCACGGAGGTTTGATCGCATCGATACTTTTTGGATACTTATTCTGCAGAAAATATCATTATGATTTTTATAAATTAGCAGATCCAACCGTTGTAGTAGCACCAATAGGACTCGCGCTCGGACGGCTGGGAAACTTCATCAATGCAGAACTTTACGGAAGAGCAACCAATCTTCCATGGGGAATGCTTTTCCCGGGAGAACAGTTCGCTCGACATCCCTCTCAGCTTTATGAAATGTTCCTCGAAGGAATTCTGCTTTTCGTTATCTTATTCATTCTTATAAAAAAGAATGTACGAAAAGGTTTTGTGTTCTGGAGCTTTATCTTTTTATATGGACTCTTCAGATTTCTTGTGGAGTTTGTTCGTGAACCGGATGCTCATTTAGGGCATCTGATTGGCTTCATGACAATGGGACAGATACTCAGCTTGCTTATGATGATAGCAGGAATAATCGGCTATATCTCAATTTTTAAGAAAAAACGAGTACCAGAGATCAATGAGAATGAAGAAAATGATTAGATATATTATTGGAATTCTATCCATACTTGCACTCCTCGGTTGCAGTTCTGTTCAATCCGGCAAGTATAATACTTTTGAAATTCAAAACAAGATCATTGAAAATCTTAGTTTTTTGAAAGAATGCAAGGCAGGAGGCATTGCAAATATCAATTATAACGGCTTTGAGATCAAAACAAATTTTTTATTAAGGAAAAAGGATTCAAAGGTTAGAATAGATATTTTCTCAGGTGGCATATTAGGCCTTTCACCTGCACCCAAAGCCCAAATCGTTCTGTGTGATAATTTTGTAAACGTCTTCATTCCTGATCAAAAACGGCTCACAATAACTCGCCTGATACCTGCAGATTCGCTTGTAAATGTTCAGGGAATCGTTGGCAACTATGGTGTTGTAGAGAATTTCGGCTATTATAAGACCTCGCCATTCAATGGCGTGTATTATATCTTTGATAAGAAATTTCATCTTGAAGTTATCCAGATACGTGAAATTCGTATTCAGCTAACCAAGTACAAAAGAAATTTGCCTTATCAGATTACTGTGCTAAAAGATAAAAATGAGATACTCACACTTGAAATAGACAAATGGGATTTCCCGCACTATTCTGATAATATCTTTGATTTCGAAGTACCTACAAATGTGCAGATCGAAGCAAACGAGCTCGATCTCATAATTCCGATAGAAATAATTGAGGAAGAATAGAGGATATATGATCGCACGATATACATTACCGGAAATGGCTCATTTATGGAGTCTTGAAAAAAAATTCCAAACTTGGCTGAAGCTCGAGATCGCAGCTACAGAAGCAATGAACCAACTCGGTTTAGTGCCTGATGCTGATCTAAAAAACATTCAGCAAAAAGCACAATTTAAAGTTGCTGAAATAAACGAAATTGAGAATAAAGTTCATCATGATGTTATCGCATTTCTTACGAATGTAGCAGAATATGTGGGACCTTCATCTCGCTATATTCACCTTGGCATGACTTCATCTGATGTGATCGATACAGCAAATTCGCTTATGATGAAACAGGCAGGAGAAATAATTCTTGCTTCGATCCAAACATGTATGGATACACTTAAAGAAAGTGCTTATAAGTATAAAAACACACTCTGTATAGGACGCTCCCACGGTATTCATGCAGAGCCAACTACTTTCGGGCTTAAACTCGCACTCTGGTATGATGAAATGCACAGAAATCTCATTCGATGGCAAAGAGCCATTGAAACGATCTCTGTAGGGCAGATATCAGGAGCAGTTGGCAATTATGCACATCTTCCCATTGAAGTGGAAACCTATGTATGCAAAAAGCTTGGACTAAAGCCGGTAAACATATCCACACAGGTCATACAGAGAGACCGCTATGCAGAATATCTTTCATCAATTGCTATCATAGGAAGTACACTCGAAAAGATCGCTTTGGAAATTCGTCATCTTCAAAGAACGGAAGTTCATGAAGTAGAGGAGAATTTTTCAAAAGGACAAAAGGGTTCTTCTGCAATGCCTCATAAAAAAAATCCAATTATTGCTGAGCGTATTTGCGGTCTCGCACGCATTTTACGCAGTAATGCAATGACCGGCTTTGAGAATAATGCACTCTGGCATGAACGAGACATCAGCCATTCTTCTGCTGAAAGGATAATCATTCCTGACTCAACCTCGCTGATACATTATTTACTTGTTAAAACGACTGCCCTCGTTGAGAACCTTGTGGTGTTCCCGGAAAAGATGATGGAAAACGTAGATCTTACACATGGGCTGATCTATAGCCAGTCCGTTCTCCTTGCCCTTGCAAAGAAAGGTAACTCGCGGGAAAAAGCATACGAGATCGTACAGAAAGCTGCAATGGAATGCTGGAAAACAAAAGAAGATTTTCAAGATATTTTGAAACGAAGTAGGGAATTCACCTCATTATTAAATGAAAATGAGATAAATTCCCTGTTTAGCTTAGATAAATTTACTGATAATGTTGATTCTATATTTTCTAGAGTTTTTGATATGTAGGAGAAATATTATGAACCACGAAATACCCGAAAGACTCGGAATTATTAATTTTTTTATTTTCGTTATTTTCGTGCCTTTCGCTCGTCACGGCGGAGCGTGGCGAAGTCGGATGGTTAAAAAGAATTATATGTAGGAGTAAATATGCGAAAAGCAACAATATACGTTACACTAAAACCTCAAGTTCTCGACCCGCAAGGCAAGGTTATAATGAATGCCTTGCATACGCTTGGTTATAACAACGTCTCAGAAGTTCGTGCTAGCAAGATGTTCGAAGTTACAATTAATCCAGAAAATGATGCTGATATCTCAAAAGAGATCGATGAGATATGCGACAAAGTTCTGGCAAATCCGAATATTGAAACCTATCATTATGATATTCATGACGAGTAAAATAACTGAAGTTACGCAGTTGTAATGAAAAATTTTTTAACTTCACTGTTTAAAACCACACCTGCAGAAGGTAGAGAGAATATAGAAGATAATAGGAATGAATGTAGAAGCATGGGCTTCTTTAGTTATTACTTTACCAATTTAGGAATTGGTAAAGAGAACCACACCCTACTCTTTACCAAGCCCCAGCTTGGTAAAGCATATAGAGTAAAAATATGAAGTATAACATAATAATTTTTCCGGGCTCAAATTGTGATTATGATGCATATTTTGTGACGAAAAATCTCATGGGTGCTGAGGTGGAATATGTATGGCATAAAGACAATGTTC